>Ga0066256_1002239_pt2 | contig 21678 bp, 10 predicted proteins | sample ThiBio_1000_biof_FD_87107 | JGI IMG/M metagenome (GOLD analysis project Ga0066256, IMG submission 87107) | Wastewater bioreactor microbial communities from Cape Town, South Africa - Thiocy_expt_1000_biof (version 2) | ecosystem: Engineered > Bioreactor > Thiocyanate-remediating >... | reverse complement strand
CCCCACCCCCGCCCCGCGCCTCACGCACCAAGAAAAAGTCATGCAGGTTGGAGTAGCCCGCCTTGCCCAGCTCGTCCCGCGACCGCACGTCAGGCACCACCTCCAGGATGCCGCCAGGGATCTTGTGCGAGCCGGTGCGCGTGGGCAGCACGCGGTAGGGGTACAGCATGAGCCCCTGCTGCGCCGGCTCAAACACCGCCTTGCACAGCTGCACCACCTGCATCACCAGCGAGTCCTGCCGGCAGTCGTCGTACACCTTGAAGATGCACGCCGTCTTGAGCGGCAGGCCGGCGGCGGGCAAGCCGCGCGAAGGGGCGGCAGAACGCCGGCCGCCTCGCAACCCACCCAGCTTGGCCAGCTGCGCAAATCGAGAGCGGCCGGCGCGTCCACCGCCGCCACCCACGCCGCGGTGCCGGTCCGCCGCTGACGCCAGCTCGCCCAGCCCGTCGCCCTCCTCGTCCGCCAGTGCGCCGCCATCCACCGCGCCCGCTGCCGCCGCCGCCGCCGCCGCCGCCGCCGCTGGCGCCCCTCCTGCATCCTTGCCACGGCGGGACGACCGCAGGCCAAAGTTTGGCAGGCGCAGCCGCGACTTGCCGCGCGGGTGATCTGCCCCGGCGGCAGCAGAGGCTGCGGTAGCACCGGAAGCAGATGCGGCGGGGATGGCAGCACCACCCCCTCCACTGCCGCGCCGCATGCGCACATGCGGACTGGCGGCAACGCCAATGGCGCCGTCAGCACCGTCGCCACTTGCGGCGGCAGCGGCGGCATCGTCATCGTACTCCGACGACGCGGAGCTCGTGTCGGCGCGCGCCTCCTCCGCCTCCTCGTACGCGCCCACACTGGCTGACGCACCGCTCCCCAATGACTGCCGCCGCGATCCAAACGACCCCGCACTGCCGGTGGTGGCACCGTCATCCTCGTGCCCCCCGCCGGTGCTGATGCCACCGCCGCCGGCACCGCTGCCGCCGGCGGCACTGTCACGCGCCGCCGTCGGCGCGCCGCCCAGCATGCTGCGCATGCCCGCCGCCATCTCCCGCCCCCGCGCCGCCACCTGCTTCCGCGTCCGCTCCAGCTTGAGGCCCATGGCCACGCGCCGCCGCTGCACCGTGCGCCGAACCTTGGAGGCGGCAAACTGCGCCGCCACGCGCGCGCGCGTGATGGCGCTCGTCTTGCTGCGCGACTGCAACGCGCTCTTGATGGCGGCGGAGCGCGCGTGCGACGACATGCGCGCCGCCTCCCGCCGCCGCCGCTCCTCCCGCCGCTCCTGCTTGCGCAGCGTGGAGTCGGGGCCCTCGTACGGCGCCACCTGGAACGTCAGCATGAAGGGGCACTTGGCGGCAGACTGCATGGGCCGCCCGCTGTCCAGGTCCACCGACACGACGCGCAGGTGCGGCGCGGTGGGCATGTACACCACGTCCATGATGTCGGGCATGTCATCCGCCGCCGCCGCGGCGTCAGGGACAACAGCCGCTGCCGCTGCCGCTGCCGCTGTGGCAGCAGCAGCGGCGGCGGCAGCTGCACCACCACCTGCACCTCCCCCCGCCGCAGAGTCTCCGCCACCCAGCGTGCCGGAACCAGCGCTGGATGCAGGAGCGGATGCGTCGCTGCTGGCGCCACCACCGGGCGCCGCCATCGTGCTTGCCGCTGCCGCCGATGCTGCCGCCGTACTGCCGCCGCCACCGCCGCCGCTCGCCAACACGACTGCGCCGTCTCCAGTCACCTTGCCGGGCGCCGACGCGGCGTAGATGGAAAGGTCCACCTTCCCACCCAGCACGCCCACCGCGCCGGCCAGCGGCAGGTTGCGCTTCACACGCCCGCTGCCACCCTTGCCGCCGCCGTCAGAGTCGCCGTCACTGGCGGTGCCATCACCCTCGCTGCCGCGCCGACCCAGCTCACGCAGCTCGGCTTGCGCTGCCCGGTAGATGCGGTGCCGCGCTGCCAGCGCGTCACGCTCTGCCGCGTGCTGCAGGTCCTTCAGGAACTGCTTCACCTTCCCGCGCCGCTGCGCCGCGTCGGCGACTTCCGTCTTCAGGCGGCCGGAGATGTTAGTCACCGAGTCCCAGAACGAGTACTGCAGCTCAAACAGGGCGCGCGCGGTGGGCGGGAAGGTGGCAATGATGCGCTGCGCCAGCGTGGCAGCGCGCGGCGGCAACGCGTCCGCCCCCTTCAACTGCTTCTGGAAGCCATGGTTCACAGCCCCACCCGTGGCGCTGCTGCTGCTACCACTGCCGCCGCCGCCCGCCGCGCCACCGCCACCAGCACCGCCAACACCACCAGCACCACCACCGCCGCCGCCACCGCCGCCATCGCCGACAGCGCCGCCGTCACCACTGTCACCTGCAGCGCCGCCGCCGGCGGCGGCACCTCCACCACCACCCGCCGGCGCAGCGGATGGCGGGGCAGGCACCGCCAGCTCCGACACGAATGCCACGGAGCCCTCCTTGACGGGCGCCGGCCGGTGATGCGACTTGTCGCCGTCGTCCGCCTTACTCTCCGACACCAGCAGCCAAATGAGCTGGTGCGCCACCAGCATGGAGGTCTGCGCGGTGGCGAACAGGAAGTCGCCCAGCTGGCCGCTGGCATCGTGGCGCAGCGCTTGCACAAGCTGCGGCAGGTAAAACACGACTGTGTCGGGGCTGAACCGGCGCAGGCAGCGCACCAGGTACGCCGCCACCGTAGGGTGCGCAAACATGGGGATGCCGCGCGGCCGTGCGGGCGCGTCGTCGTGGGAGCAGCGGGATAGGAAGGTGAGGAGGGTAGGCATGGCGGCGGGCGCCCACAGCAGGAGGTGGCGCAGAGCAGGCACATTGAGCGCCACGTTCTCCGGCGTCACCAGCAGCTCCACCGCGTCCGGCTCCCCGCGCAGCGCCGCAGCGTCCGCCAGCACCAGCGGGTGCAGCACGGCGCTGAGGTCACGTGGGCGCCGGAACCGGCGCCACACCGCAATGGCCAACGTGGGCGACACCGCCCATGCCACCACCGCATGCCGCGCCCACTCACCGCGCGTCACCGGCGCGCCGCCGGTGCGCGCATCCAGCGACACCTCGCGCTCCTCCGGCAGCCGTCGCTCCTCCACGTCATTGGGGTTGTGCCACGCAATGATGCGGTCCGCCTCATGCCCCAGCAGCAGTGCCGCCAGCTCGTTCATTTCGCGCGCCGCACCCGCCCCGCCTGCTGTGTCCCACCAGCCGGCGGCAAGCGCGGCGGGCGTGGCCACCGCCAGGGCGTGCGATGCTTGCAACACGCCGTCAGCGGCACGCGCCGCCAGCACCGCATGCCACGCACCCGTCCCGTCGCTGCCGCGTTGGTGGTTGCCGCTGCTGGCAGTCAGCGGCACGCCGCTGCTGCCCGTCCCCGAGAACGATGACAACGACAGCCGGTTGGCGTACTGCGGGGAGCGCATGGGCATGGGCAAGGGCGGCAGTGCTCCGCCCTGTGCCGCTGCTACGCCCGCCGCGCGGTCCGACAGGCTGGTGCGCATGCGCCGGCCGCCGTGCATGGTGAACAGGTACATCTCCAGCTCCGTGCCGCTGGCAGACGCGCCACGCAGCCGCGAGTGCATCGTGCTGCCGGGCGCAAAAGGCGGCGCGGCGGCGGTGGTGGACGTCCGGGACGGCAGCCACGCCTCACGTGAGTAGCTCGCTACTACGCGGCTCACCACCAGGCGGCGCAGGTCAACGCTGCCGCCGCCGGCGCTGCCGCCGCCAGGCCGGGCAGCGACGCCGCTCACGCTGGCAGGCGACCCGCCGCCTGGCGTGGTGCCGCCATCGTAGAAGGCGGATGCGGCCGCAGATGGCCGCCGGGTCAATCCGCCGGGCGCAGCCCCAACCGCGGCCCCACCGCTAACACCCCCGCCGCCGCCGCCGCCGCTGCCGCCCGCCTCCGCAGGCGCCATGGAGGAGAACAGGTAGCGGCGGTCAGCCGCCAGGAAGCGCATGACGCCCACAAGGTACGGGAAGTCCTCGCGCACGCGGTCGGCACCCACTGCCACCTCGTAGTACGTGGGCGGCAGGCGGAACCAGGCAAGCAGCCAGCGCGTCAGTCGCTCGCGAAGCGCGGCGAGGGAGCCGGCGGCAATGGCGGGCCACCGGTCGGGGCCTACGCCGGCGCCCTCCGTGTCTGGCACGCCGCCACCCTCCTCTTCGCCGCCAGCCAGCAGGCCGTACTCATCCACCGACGTGGCGCGCGCCAGCAGCGCTGCCGCAGCGTCCCACCCCAGCGACGCCGTCAGCAGCTTGCGCGCAATTGCTGCCGTGGTGGCACTACCGCCCCACCACCCACCGCCGCTCCCGCCGCTGCTCCCGCCGCCGCCGCCACCGCCGCCCGCCGTGACATCCCAATCTGAGCGCGCCGCCGCCCACTCGCCGCCGTCCTCGTCGCCACCGCCGCCAAGATCTGCCACCACGGCAGCGGCGGCGGCGTAGTCCAGTGCGTGGTCGGTGCCCGGCAGGTCGCTGTTCCAGGCGCCCTGGAACCCCAGCGCCGCGCTGCGGAAGCGGGGCACGGAGGACACGTGCGCTGGCGTGCTGGCGGTGCTACCGGCCGCACTCACACCCCCGCTGCCTGGCTGGCCCGCCGCCACCACCAGCGGCGACGGCGCATACCGCATGTCACGCATGCCGGGGCGCAGGTGGTCGGGCGCATGCGCATGATGCAGTACCTGGTAGCCCAGGTGCGCCAGCCGCAGCACGGCGCCGAACGCAGCAGGCGCAGTCGCCATCTTGGCGTTGTCCTCCACCGCCGCCACCACCGCGCCCACAATCACCGCCGTCTCGCCGCCGCTGCGCGCGCGCACCGCGCGGAACGCCTCCTCCCAGTACCGCAGCCACACCACGTGCGGCGACGCGTCGCACAGGCCCGCCGGCAGCGGCGCGGTGCCCGGCGCGGGCTGCGGCGCCGCGGGCGGCACCAGTAGGTCGGGCGGCAACGGACGGGAGGATGACGTGAGCGGCACCACGCCGGCAGGCGCAGCGTTTGCCACCGGCTGCGGCGGCGGTGCAGCACGGGCGGCATCGGGGGCGGTGACGTGTGCACCGCCGCTAAACAGCCCAAACCGGTGCGCAATCGTCCACTTCCACGCGGCAGCCACCTCTGACAGCAGCGCCAGCCGCAGCGCCGGCCGCGCCGCCGCCACCCATGCCCACGCCTCGCACGCGGCGGTCATGACGGGCACCGTGAACACGCGCACGGGCACCCACACCAGCAGCGGCAGCAGGTCGTCGGCAGCGGCAGCGGTCGCGGCGGCAGCAGGGGTAGGGGCACTGCTACCGCCAGCACCCGGCCCGCCGCCCCACGCCAGGAATGCGGCAGTGCGGTACAGGGCGTCCACCACGTGCGCATCCAGGCCGTCACGCAGCCGCTTCTTTTCTGTCATGCTGTGGCGCAGCTCTTGCACCAGCGCGCGCACGGCAGGCGGCACCACCACACCCACGCCGACGCTGCTGTTCATGGAAGCAGCGGAGGACGGCACGCTGGCGTGTGTGGCTGCCGCGCTGCGGCTGCTTGGCACCACCGCCGGTGGTAGAGGCGCTGCGCCGCCACCTGGTGTCGTCAGCGCGGGGGACGGCGGCACATGCGGCGCGGCGCTGTGTGCGCGGCTGCCGCTGGCAAAGCCAAAGAGGCGGGACAGCGTCCCGCGCCGGGTCCCGGCACCCCGCGCACCGCCACGCGTGTCGGTACCGGGTGCGCCGCCAGCCGCGCTGCCGGCGCCCGTACCCGGCCGCCCGCGATGTGGTACGGGGGACGCAGCGCCGCCGCCATGCCTCCGTTTACCGGTACGCCCACCTGCCGCCGCCTCCGCAGCAGCGGCACCCCCCGCCTCCGACGCACTGCGCCCCGTGTCGCCCCCCTCGCCCCCGCTGCTGCCGCTAGCAGCGTCGCTGCCACTGCCGCCGCCATCAGTCACGCTGCTGCCGGTGGCGCTGGCGCCGCTGTGCTCCCCGCCGCCGCTGTCGTAATCGCTACCGCCCTCGCTGCTACTGCTGCTGCTGCTGGCACTGTCGGGGCCATACAGCAGCTGGCCACCGTTGGCGGACCGCTTAACGCGCACACCGCTGCCGCCGCCGCCGCCGCCGCCAAGCTCATGCGACTGTGCAGGCACGGCGTCGGGCGGCAACACGCCCAGCAGGCCGTTGATGGCGGCGGGGTTTGCAGCAAGGGAGTGCGACGCGGCAGCCCCACCCGCATCGCCACGCGCCGCATGCAGCAGCGCGTCCCGCCACCGTGCCTGCGCCACCGCCGCCATGTTGGTCAGCGCGCCTGCCAGCGTGCCGCGCATGACGACGTCAAACGACTGCCCCGACCGGCGTGAGCCAGACAGGTCGCTGGCGTGGAAGTGCGCCATGCCCGCCACCTGCCCTGCGTAGTAAGCCTGCCGCTCCGACGACAGCGCAAAGGTGGGCGCCAGGCGAGATGATAGCAGCGCCAGTGGGTCCACCGCCGTGCGACCCGCCGCCGCCGCGCGGTTGCCGCCCTCCAGCGCCACCACCGCCGCCGCCAACGCGCCAGCACCACCCAGCGACAGGCCCCACGCGCCTAGCGCGTTGGCATCCAGGGGCCCCGCACCACCCATGCCGGCACCCGCCGCCGTGGCATTCAGGGCGGCTGCACCCGCTGGCACCGGCGCCCCGCTGCCACCAGCAGCAGCTGCACCCCCACCACCACCGACGCCAATCGCGGGTGGCGGCAGGCGGCTACGGCCGGATACGGTTGACATGGCGTCATCGTCGGCGTACGCGCCACTACCGCCAGCCAGCATGACTGCCGGCGCGGCGCCATACACGCCGCCACCCACGGTGGCACCCAGCCCCGGTGTTGCCGTTGGCGTAGTGGCAGCAGCGCCGCCGATGCCACCAACGCCGCTTCCACCGCCGCCGCCAACACCAGCACCGCCGCCTGCGCCGCCACCACCTCCACCTGCCGCAGTGGTAGCATCTGCATCCAGCCGGTCGCCGCTGCCCAGCGCCGCCAGCACGGAGGTGAGCGTGGAGCGCGCCCACGCGGTGGCGTAGAAGCCGCCCAGCGCGGCGCCTGCGGAAGCTGCGGTGCCGTACGGCGGCGCCGCAGCAACGGCGACGGCATCAGCCAGCGGGGCGCTGGCATACCGCACGTGCGCGTCGCCGCGCGCAAGGGCGGCAAGGGCAGGGCCGGCAGTTGGTGGGGCGGGGGCACGCGGCAGCAGGGCGGCGGCGGCGGTGCGCAGCCGTGCCATCATGCCGTACGGGTGCACCACCGGCTCCGCCGCGCCCCCGGCGGTCGGCGCCAGGCTGTACAGGCCCACCGCCACGCCGGCATGCGAGCGCGCGGTGGCGCTGGCGGCGGCCGCGGTGGCGCGCGTGGTCGGTGCCACCACCACGCGCGTGTGCTGCAACGAGGTGGCCAGCTGCAGGAGCAGCGCGTGGAAGGCGGCACGCGTGTCAGAGGGCGCGGCAATGATGGCGCGCAGCAGCCAGTGGCACGCCAGGTCGGTGACGTCCACTAGGATGTCCGCCACGTCTGCTTGCGTGGACGGTGCGGCGACAGGGTACGGCAGCCCCGCCACCGTCTGCGCGCGCGACTCGTCCAGCGGATCGCAACCAGGGTTGCTCGCACCGGTGCCTGCGCCGGCACCCGTGCCGGCCGGTGCCACCAGCGCCGCGCTTGCCACTGCACGCGCGCGCACACTCAGGTGCTCCACCAGCGCCAGCACGCCGCGCAGGCACGCTGGCTCCCACAACAGCTGCGGAAAGCGATCCACCAGGTCCACCAGGAACCGGAACGCGAGGGTGCGCACGCGCGGGAAGCGGTGCGCGGCGTAGGTGAGGAAAAGCAGCGCGTGGTCACGCAGCGTCGCCTCCCGCACCTCCGACCGCCCCAGCCGCAGCATGCGCACCACAAACGCCTGGAACGCCACGTCACCCACCGCCGCCACCACCGGCGCCAGGCCCTCCCGCTCCACCGCAGTATCCATCAGGTACAGGAAGACGGCCTTGCACGACCCAGCGGTGGCTGCAACGGTAGGGGTTTTGTGGGTGTGTAGGTGTGCGCGCGCATGTGACAGACGCGCGGAGTGGCAAGCGGCAGCAACCAGCCGTACCTCGCAACACCTCCACGGCAAACACGGTGCGCATGAAGATGAGGTGCGGCGTGGAGAGGGCGGCAATGACGGCAGCGGCGTCGGGGAGGTATGCGGTGAGCGTGTCACGGAACTCGACGAGGGTGGCGTCCGCCAGCGGCGCGCGCAGGTACGCGGTGGAGGACAGCTCCAGGTCGACGTAGGAGCCGGGGGCGCGCACCACCAGGACAGGCGTGTGCACCGCGGCGCACCGAACGGCGCGATACACGTGCGCCGGCCACACGCCGCTGCCGGGCTCCGTCAGGCGCGCCAGCACCAGGTGCACCCACAGGTTGCGGAACATGCGCACGCCGCTGGCGCTGGAGCGCTGCGGCGCCGAGTATGCGGGCGCCAGCGCGCGCGCCAGGGCGGCATGCAGCAGGCTGGCGGCAGACGTGGCGTCGGCACGCGCCGGCACGCCGTGCGGCGGCGCCACTGAGCTGGCGGCCGGCGCACGCCAGCCATTCAACAGTGCCGCCAGCCATAGCGGGTGGGACGCGCCGCCGCGGCTGCTGCTGCCGTGGGAGCTGGGGGGCACCAGCAGGTCGCGCGCGCGCAGCGGTGGCAGCGAGGTGGCCACACTTGCGCCACCCGCCTCCCCGCCACGCCGCGCACCGCCTGCCGGCGCGCCACCGCCGACACCGCCTGCGCGCCCCCGCACAGCCTGCCCACCAGCCGCCTCGCCGCCGCCACGGCCATGCGCGCTGCCCTCCGGTGCCGCCGCGTGCGGCACCAACGCATGTGCAAGTGCCGGCATAAGGGAGGACAGCGTGCCGGCGCGCTGCACAAACCGAGCCGATTCGACGGCCCGCACGCCCGCAGACCCACCCGCAGCGGCCGCCGCGCCCGCTGCCGCGGTGGCAGACTCACTGGCAATGCGCGCCAGCAGCACTAGGAGGCGGTGGCGGAAGTCTGCTCGCCGGCCCTCCCACTCGGCCGCCGCGTCGCCGCCGCACGCCGCACGATTGCGCAGGGAGACGGCGGCGTGTGCCAGCGCGCCGGGCAGCGTGCTGCCATCCACCACGGCGGCAGCCAGCGTGGCAGCTGCCGCTGGCGGCAGCGAGGCGGTGGCAGCAGTGACGGTGGCGGCAGCGGCGGCAGCAGCAGCGTGTGATGATGCCAGGGATGATGCCAGCGTGTCCATCACGGCGGCAAACGTCTTGGTGCTGGTGCGCAGCGCCAGCGTGTCGGCCAGCGCCAGTACTACCGCGGCAAACGTCGAGCGGGAGGCGGCAGTGGCTGTGGCGTTGGTGCCGGTGGCAGCCGCCGCCTGCCCAGACGGCGGCGCAACCCCACCACCACTACCGGTCGGCGCACCGGCGCCTGCCACACCGCCTGCACCGCTGCCACCAAACAGCCAATCTAGCATGGAGCGCTTGGGGGCGGCAGCCGGGGCAGCCGCCGCACCGCCGCGCCCACCAGCGTGCCGCCCGCCCGCACCCGCACCACCATCCGAGCTAAATGGCCACAGCGCGCGCAGTGTGGCAACCTTGGCGCCACCCGTCAGGGCGCGCGCCACGACGCCCTGCTGCCACTCGCGCTCCGCGGTAAACATCTCCAGCAGCGTGGTGGCCACGGCGTCCGTGACGGCCGCCGTGTTGCAAGCACGCGCAATGTGGCGCAGGGTGTGAACAAGGCGCCCGGGGCGGGCCGCCGCTCCGCGCGCGGCAGGCGGGGCGGCGCGGCGGGGGGGCGCCCCAGCGGGTGGGGAGGGCGCGGGGGGCGCGGCCGAGGAACCGGCTCCCCCCCCCCCGCCGCTGCTACCACCACCACCGCTGCCGCCCGCGCTGCCGCCGTCGCCCTCCGCCACCGCCACGTGCGACGCCTCTAACGCCGCGGTGGCCTCCCGTGCCAGCGAGTACAGCTGCGTGCGAGTGGCAGACGTCTCAAAAAAGGAGGGCGGCGCGGCTCGACCACCAAAACCACCAGTGCCAGCGGCAGCGGCGGCAGCAGCAGCGCCTTCCAAAGGCGTCGCCGGCTCCGTGTGTGCCGCGTGGGGATGCGCGTGCCCTGGGTTGACGGTGCCCCCGCCGCCGCCGCCCGCTAGCTCGCGGGACATGAGCAGCGTCAGGGCTGCCAGCAGCGCGTGGCGCAGGATCGCAACAGCAGGCGCCACGCTAGTGGCAGCGCTGCCGGCTGGCCGAAGGGACGACGGCAGCGGCAGCGGTGGTGGCGCTACCGACGGCGGCGATGCCGTCGCCGGCGCCGGCCGGCTTGCCTTTGTTACCGCCCGCAGCTGCTCCGCCAGCCGCGCTGCCCGAGACCGCCCCGCTGCCAGTGCCCCGCTGCCACCACTGCCGGATGGCCCACCGCCGCCGGCGCCGGTGCGGAAGCCGTGCCGCACGCCACCGGCGCCAAGGGCACCGCCGCCCAGCACATGGCTGCCCGCCGCGCCACCATGGTGCCCGCTGCCGCGGCCATCACATGCACTAATGGCCTCCCGCACGGCATCCATGGCGGCGGCGGTGTGTATGGGGCCGTCTGGCGTGCCTGCCACCTGGCTCACCAGGTCCACCACCGCCGACAGCTGCGTCTCTATCAGCGCCTGCATCGCCAGCGCGGCGCCCATGTCATCCTCCTCCACCCGCGCCTCGCCGGCGTCCTGCAGCAGGGCGCCCACGCTCGTGCGCAGCGCCGCCACCACCGCCGTCACCGCCCGGCCGCGGCTGCGCGGTACGTCGCTCGCCACGCGGGCGCACGCCTCTGTGGCAGCGGCGCGCAGCAGCGGGTGTGCGCCGCGCGCGCCCAGCAGCGGCTCTACCGCCTGCCACAGCTGGCGCGGCAGCGGGCGGCCGTCAATGAAGGACCCCTCCGCCGTGTGCAGCGTCAGGGCAGGCGGTGGTGCGTGCGATGACGTCGACGGCGGCATCGGCGGCGGCGACAGCGCCTGCGACGACGGTGCAATGACGGCGGCGGCTGCCAGCAGCAGCAGCGCACCAACGTGGCTGGCGTCTGCAACCGCGTCGGTGGCGGCGGGAAGCGAGTTGGCGGGCGGGCGCAGGACGGCGTCAGAGGTGCAGCGCGACGCGGCACCCAGCAGCGCGTCACCCAACATGCCGCGTGAGGTGGCGTCAAAGGGGAGGCCGCCGGCAGCATCAGCGTCAATCAGTGCCACCAGCGCGCCGCACATGGCGCCCACTGCTGCTATGCCGCTACCACCCGCAGCGTCCCGTGCCGCGCCGCCGCCCGCCGTGCTGGCGGCGTGCTCCATCCACGCCACGGCACGCGCGCCCGTCACCAGCTCCACGATGGCGGCGGTGACGGCAGCCTGCAGCGCGGGCGTCCATGCCGCGGCATCCACGCAGCGCAACAGCGGCGCCAGAAAGGCGGCTACAAACACCTCATTGCCGCGCGCGGGCTCCAGTGCCGGCAGGAGGGGCAGGAAGGCGGGGAGGAGGCCGGCAAGGCGGGTGGTGACGCCGTCAGCCCGCCGCCCACCATACACGCGCGCTACTGCTACCAAGGCGGACGCTTTGCGTGCCCGCCCGCCGCCGCGCGCGGCGGCCGCCGCTACGCGGGTTGCGGCCGCCGCTGCACCGGCCGGCTGCAGCGGCGGTGGCGGTGGTGGCAGCGGCGGCGCAAAGGGCACCGGCTGCGGCACACCTGCCGCTGCCACTGCTGCTGCTGGTGCGCCAGGGAGTGGGAAGGCGGCGGCAGGGAGTGGGAAGGTAGTGGGGATGCGAGCAGGAGGGGAGAGGGGGAGGGCATCTGCACCGGTAGGCGGCTTGCTGACTGGGGAAGCGGGTGGCGCGTGGGTAGATGAAGCACGGTGGTATGCCAGCGCAGCGCCCGGTGGTAGCGACGGGGGAGCAGGGCAGAGGGCAAGGAGGGAGGACAGCAGCTCCTGTGCCGGCACCTCCTCCGCCGCCGTCAGCGACGCCACCGCCTGCGCCAGGTACGCGTCCATGGTGCTGCACTGCTGGGGGCAAGCTGAAGCGCTACGCCAAGAGACGACACGTGGCAGCTCGCTCAGCAAAGGCAAGGTGGCAGTCGGAATCGCCACGCCCAACTTCCCTTTATATGATATCGATAATAGATAGGATTATTATATTCAGCGTGTTGTTCTTGCCTTGCTGCGTGTGTAGTGCTGGAGTCGTCGGCGCCACTACGCCACGCCCAACCAGATTCCAACGCCCTGCCGGCACGACCGCGGAGGCGAAGGGCGACCAATCACACGCGCCGCCACGTGGCTACCCAGCGCCGCAATTGACTTGAACCCGGGGCGGCGCGGCGTATTATCGCAAGACATGTCTGCCAGGCCGGGGGCGAGCCTGCAATTCAATTTTTTCCAACTGATGGGGCGCCCATCAGCACCCTCCGCCGCTCACCGCCGCACAGGCGCACCCACACGGTGGCGGCGCGTGCAAAACATGCGGGCGACCTCCATGTATGCGGTGTGCTGCAGCGCGGGTGCAGCTGCGTCGTGCGCCGCGCGGTATCACAACTTTGTGTCCGGTGTACGCGCCTGAATCTGATGAGTAGGCGGCGAGAGAGGAGGGGAGGCAAGTAGGAGGCAGCGGAGACGAGAAAGAGCTGCGAATCTACGGTGACAAGGGAAGATCTGAACGGAGGACACTGCTTGTGACGTTGGCCCAGGCAGCAGTGCTGCAGCAGCAACAGCAAGCTGGCAGCGTGAGATGGCGCACTCGCTTGGACATCATGCAGGCGCGTCGGCCGCGCGGCTGCCAACCGGCAGCGGCGGGGAGGAGGCAGAGTACGCGGTGACGTGCAGCGCGCCGCTGACCATGGTGCGCGTGGATGCACGCGAGCCACTGCCGCCGGGACTGGGCGGCAGCGCCGATGTGGGCGGCCTGGTGACGGCGCTGCTGGGACCGGAGGTGGCGGCGGGGAACGTGCGGGAGCTGCGGCACCTGCCGTACTCGGCGGAGCACCCCAAGTGCAAGTACCGCCAGTATGACCTCTACCTGCCACAGCTGGTGGAGCGCCGCGCTGGCTGTTGTGGCGGCCCCGCGGCCCGCCGGGGGGACGCGGGGGGGGGCCGGGGTGGGTGGCAGCAATGGCGCGGCTGTGGGCGCGGTGCCGGTGGGCGCCGCTGACCCGCCGGGCGTGAAGCGGCCGGTGGTGATCTTTGTGCCGGGCGGCGGGTGGCGGCAGCACGGCCGGTTCCGGCCGTTTGGGCTCAATGTGGGTCTGGCACGCACGCTGGCGAAGCGCGGGTTTGTGGTGGCCATGACATCATACCGCCTGCGCGGCGCGCGCCTGTTTGGCATGCTGCCGCTGTACGTCGTGATGGCGGCGGTGGCGAGCGCCATCCTCATGCCGGCGCTGTGGGCGGCGTACGGCGTGGGCCTGCGTTTCTGGCTGGGCGGCCTCATGGCGCCGGCGGGATTCCTCCTGTTTTGGCACTGGTTGGGGTGGGCGTGCAACCACGGGCGCGTGCACCACCCTGGGCAGCTGGAAGACACGGCTGCCGCCATCGCGCACATCCGGGCGACGGTGGACGCGCACGGCGGCGACCCTGCCAACGTGTTTGTGGTGGGCCAGAGCGCGGGCGCGCACATTGTCGCCATGCTGGCGCTGCATCCTGAGCTGTTTGACGTGCACGGTGTACACGGCGGCCTGGCGCACACCAACGGCTTCCGCGGCATCGTCCTGCTCAGCCCCGTGGCGGCGCCCGCCGCTTTCCTGGACACCAACGTGCTGTCAGACCGCGGTGAGGCGGCGCGGCGGCGGCGGTGCGGCGCCGTGCTGCAAGACTCCCTCATCCACTTCCTGTACCCCGCCTTCTCCTCCAAGCTGGGGCACGCCACCGAGTTCAACCGCTGCTTCCCGCTGCGCGCCGCGTACGACCTCGGCAACGCCGGCATCCGCTCCCTGCAGCTGCCGCCCACCCTCATCCTCACCACCTCGGGCGAGTTTTTCATTGACACGGGCGTCAACGCTCTTTCCCTCCTCCTCCACAACTCCGACGTGGACGTGCACCGCTACCACATCCTGAACGCCGACCACGGCTCCTACATGTTTGACGCCGACATATCTGCCAAGGACGGCGAGCGCGTTGTTGTGCCCTTGCTGGCGCGCTTCATGATCCGCTGCCTGCTGGGCGAGCCGGCGCGCACGCTGCCGCCGCCCGACGACGACGACCGCGGCGTGGACGACGTGTCGCTGCCCATGGTGTAATTGATATTGCCAACAGCCAACAACCAACAGCGTAGCGAGTAGTAGGGGTATGTGTGTGTCTTTCTATCGATATTCTGTGCCTTTCATCACGCTTGAACCAAGTTTGCGGTACCAGGTGCGTCCGGGGTCGGGCACCCCCCATTACTTCAGGGCCAGCGGCGTGCGGAAGTGCGCGCCAGCGTACACGGCGGCGGCGCCCAGCTGCGACTCAATGCGCAGCAGCTGGTTGTACTTGGCAGTGCGCTCCGACCGCGCCGGCGCGCCCGACTTGATCTGGCCCGTGCTCAGGCCCACCGCCAGGTCCGCGATGGTGGTGTCCTCCGTCTCGCCGCTGCGGTGGCTGACCATGACGCCCCACCCGGCCGCCTGCGCGTCCAGGCACGCCTGGATGCTCTCCGTCACGGTGCCGATCTGGTTCACCTTCAGCAGCAGCGCGCCGCACGCGCCCTTCGCCTTGGCCTCCGCGATGCGCGTGGGGTTGGTGACCAGCAGGTCGTCGCCCACAATCTGCACCTCCTTGCCCATCGCGGACTGGATGGCCACCCAGTTGCCCCAGTCGTCCTGGTCAAAGGGGTCCTCAATGGACACGATGGGGTACTTGGCCGCCAGGTTGCGGTACACGGTCAGCAGCGCCGCCGCCTCCACCACCGCCTTGCCGTCATTGGGCTTCACCTTGAAGTTCAGGTCGTAGCGGCCGCCGGTGGTGAACAGCTCTATATTGGAGAAGGGGGTGGCATTGGGTGGGTGCAGTGAGCAGGGAACACAGAATACAATCACCACCAGCGCGCACACGCACCCGATGCCGCCACGTCCATGGCCAGCTTGATGCGGCCCTCGTAGCCCGCCGCCTTGATGGCCGTCTGCAGCAGGTCCAGGCCCTCCTCCGCCGACTTGATGTCGGGCGCAAACCCGCCCTCGTCGCCCACACCCGTCGCCGTCAGGCCGTACGTCTTCTTCAGCAGGCCCTTCAGCCCCGCGTACACCTCACACACCATGCGCAAGCCCTCCGCAAACGACGCCGCGCCCACGGGCGCAATCTGTATGTGGGTGGTGGGGGTGGATGTGGGCGCGTCGCAACAAACCGCAAACAGCGGGCGCCGCCGCGTCGCGCCCAACGCACCATGAACTCCTGCATGGCCAGCGCATTGCTGGCGTGCACACCGCCGTTGATAATGTTGAAAAACGGCACGGGGACGACGACGCGGCTGCGGCCTGCCAGTGTGGCAAAGTGCGCGTACAGCGGCACCTTGCGCGCCGCGGCGCCCGCCTTGGCCGCTGCCAGCGACACTGCCAGGATGGCGTTGGCACCCAGCTTGCCCTTGTTAGGCGTGCCGTCCAGCTCCATCATGGTGCGGTCCAGCGCTGCCTGCTCCACCACGTTGGCGCCCTTCAGCTTGGCCGCCAGCGTCGTGTTCACCGCCGCCACCGCCTTCAGCACGCCCTTGCCCCCAAACCGCGCCTTGTCGCCATCCCGCAGCTCCACCGCCTCATGCACGCCGGTAGACGCGCCAGACGGCACAATGGCGCTGAAGAAGCCGTCCTTCGTCTCCACGGTCGCCTCCACGGTGGGGTTGCCGCGCGAGTCGATCACCTCCCGCGCCGTCAGCCCCTTGATCGTCGATGCCCACCGGCTGCCGCTTGCCGCCGCCGCCGCTGCTGCCGCCGTACGCGGCACCGCCGCCGCCGTCACCATCGTCGCCACCCGGCGTGCAAGCACGGACGCCATCTGCAATGGGTGGAGGATGAGGGAGGAGTGATACAATGATACCTGATCTGTGCAGCTGCCTCCTGCTGCTCGTCCTCAGAGGTGTGGACAGTGGTAATCACGCAAGTGCAAAATGCGACAGGCGCGGTGAATCAAGATACGCACGTTGCCACTCGGTTGCAGTGCCTGTAGGTATGCCACGCCGGCTCGGAACGCTGTCGATAACTGCGCCGTCTTCAAAAATCTTGTGCGACACCACCACGTTGCTGCCTGCCAGTAGGGTGTCTCCAGAAGTGACATGACGACAGGACAGCAGTTTCGTGTTCGCGACAGTAAGAAGTTACCGATCGTATCCACTCAAAAATATCACGACTCGCTTGCAGGCAGGCGACGCAGCACCGCCTCCACCACGGGGTGTTGGAAGGCCTATTGTGGCGTGTGGTTGCTGTACTTGCGAATTGCTTGTGGCTGTGTGAAATACGCTGTGCATTGCTGCGTCAGGTTTGGATACAGCCGTTCTGCTCTTCTCTCCTCTCGCCCAATTGGATATGCCCGCGCAGCCATCGCACGCTGCCGCAAATCGGTACATAATCGACTATGTTGCACACAGACACCACCACAATTTTATACCTGTCATCGGAAACTACTGCTATAAATCCGTGAATGGTGTCGTTATATTCGTCATTCAACATCGCGATAAATAGTTGACATTGCGCACCATTGCACCCCACAGTCGCATCATGGCCACCACAGCAGCAATGGCTACGACGCCGCTGTCGCGCACGGCGGCAGAGCTGCTGGAGGAGGCAAGTGGGGCGGGTGGCAGTGATGGGGGGCTGGAGACGGGCGTGGGGTTCCCCAGCGGCATTCCGGCGTTGGATGGCTGGCTGGGCGGCGGGTTTGCTGCCGGCCAGGTGGTTGAGGTCGCTGGGCCGTCTGGCAGCGGCAAGACGCTGGTAAGTGTGTCGCATTGTTGATGGGCGGGCTGGCGCACATCATTTGGTTTCCCACAGTCACCACCCCCATCCCCTCTTCCACCCATCCATTGCGCAGCTGGTGCTGCAAGCGGCGGCGCGTTTCCTGTGGCATACCGGCGCGTCGGCACGCGTTGTACTGTATGTCAGTACCGCGTCGCGCGCCGTGGCCACCCTGCGGGCCTACTGCATGCAGGCGGTGGCAGACGCGCTGGCGGGTGTGCATGCGGCGCACCCCGACGCCAGCCCCGCGTCGCTGCAGCTACGACACGCAGGCGCCGTGCCCGCCCTGTTGGCCGCCTTCCCGCGTCTGGCGGCAGCACGGTTGGCTGAGAGCGGCGCGGGTGCCGGTGCGGTGGCGGCGTGGCTGCTGGCGGCACCGGCACGGTCATGTGAGGAGGAGGTGGCGCGCGCGCTGGAAGCTGTGACGGTGGTGCATGTGTTTGACGCCTACTCCCTTGCCACCTCGCTGCGCGGCCTGGCGTCGCCGGGCTTGTTCCCGCCGCCGGCGGCTGGATTTGCATTGGCAGCTGCTGCCGGCAGTACACCTGCGTCGTCGTTGCCGCTGCCGTACGCGGTCGCCGCCACGTCAGATGTGTCTAGCGGGAGCAGCGGTGGTGGGGTGGTTGGGAGTGGTGCGCCACAGCGGTGCATGCTCAGCAGCCCGCCGCTGGCAGCGTGGACCACTGCACCACCCCTGCTGTTGCCGCCGCAGCCGCCTGATGGCCGCACGCTGATTGTTGTGGATGCGCTGGCGCCGCTGGTGGCGCCCCTGCTGGGTGCCACGCGCTACTTTGCGGGCCATGCACTCATGATGGAGGTGGGCCGCGTGCTGCATGCTGCCGTGGCTGCTGGCCGCGGCGCCGCGTTAGTTGTTAACAGCGCCGTGCCCGGTGATCGAGGCGGCGGTGGCGGTGGCGGCGGCAGCGGAAGTGGGCCACGAATGCGGACAGGCATGGGGTTCACATGGGGGAATGTGCCAGATACCCGCCTCCTGTTGCACCCGGTCCCAGCCCCGCCGCCGGCCCGCCCAACCTGCGCGCTGTACGTCACCAAGTCACCCACCCTGGCTGCTCTTGCCACCACGCCGTTGGGTACCTTTGCCATCCCACCGCCTGCCTCACCCCGCGTGCCGCCGTGGGCATGAATAGCTAATTAAAACACATAGCAAATGAGCGGCGCCGCGGCACTAACAACGGCGTGGCGTGGCACGCCATGCGGTGCGCCTGTGCCATGGATCGACCATGGCATGGGGCGACAGCGGCGGCAATCGAACACGCGTGAGCGGGCACACAAGCACAGGGGGTAGGGAGCAGGACGCACCCCCACATGGATGCAAAAATGTAGCTAAGGCCTGGCACTGGGCAATGACACAACGGCACAGGCGCTGGCAGCCGCTAAGGCCGGCGCGTAAAATCTAACACAGAGGACACAAGCACCTCGCCCGTCTCGGAGTCCACGTCCGAATCTTCAGAATCGTAGCGGTCCACCTGCGAGGAGAACGACGGCGCGCGTGACGGCACATCCTCACGATGGCCGTACAGGCCGCCAGGGGTGCCGGGATGTCCTAGTGGTGCTGCACTGCCACCTCGCGGTGGCAGGCCGGCTCCACCACCGCCACCGCCGCCGCCGCCGCCGCCGCCGCTATGATGCCCGAGTGCGGGTGCACTGGCACCCCGCGCAGGTGGCGAATGCGCACGTGCCGGGTGTGGCGCATGCGGCGGCAGCGGTCGTGGCGGGACGGACGTCGGCTTGGCAGCCGCCGGTGAGCGGCGCGGCGAGCGGCGCAGCCCTGTCACGTCCTCGTCGTGCGCCGCCGGATGTGGGTGCAAAGCAGCGCCGCCACCACCACCAGACGCTACGGATGGCACAAACCGAGACGCAGCGGCGGAGGGCGCCGGTGAGGCGGTGTGTGCCGCCGGCTTGGGCGCGTGTTGCACGCCAGGAGCAGCAAAAACGTGGCTGGCGTGTGGCGGCGCGGTGGGCACCGAGAGGACGCTGCCGGTTGGCGAGCCACGCACGCTGCCGCCGTCGACCACCTCCAGTACCACAGGCGGCGGCGCCGCTGCAGGGTGCACGCTGCCGCGTGTGCTGCCGGTGTCGCCACCGCCGCCGCCGCCAACGGAGGCGGCAGGGGAAGCCCGCGGGTGACGCACGACGGAGACGGCGGCAGATGCAACGGCGGACATGCGGTGGCGCTTGCGTGGCGGCGCGGCGGGCAGTTCGAGCGTGGCGCCGGGCGGAACCACTACTGTGGGGGACGCCACCACACCCTCGTCATTCTTGTGCGCCAGCACGTACGGCAGCGGGCGCACCTGCAGCGGCCCGCTGGGCAGCGACACGGCGGCGGTGCCCATGGTGCGCAGGGGACGCGTCATGGGCGCGGCGTCCACAAGCGGGACGCCGACGCCGTCTGGGTTGACGCCCGTACCGCCCGCCGGCGGCGATGCGCTACCCGCCGGCGGTTTGTGGTGTGCCAGGCTGGCGGACGGCAGCGGCGGCGGGTGGTTGTTGGCGGCGGCGGCGGCGCGCGCGGCGGCAGCGGCCTCGCGCTCCTTCTTGCGCGCCGCTGCCAGGCGCGAGCGTGCCTCCACAATCTGGCCGTCAATGGTGGCAATGGTGGCGCGCGCGCGCTCCTGCTTCGCCTCCGGCGTGGTGCCCAGGCCAGTGATGGTGAAGGTGTCCTTCACACGCCCCTTCTTGCCAGCGCCACCACCGCTGCCGCTGCCGTCCTCGGCATCCAGGATGCCACGCGGCAGCTCCGCGCCGGGTGCCGCCGGCACCACTATCCCTGCCGCACGCTCCATGGCCGCCCGCGCGCCCGCCAGCGACTTGAGCAGGCGCGCCGTCGCCGCCTCCTCCCGCGCCAGCGCCACGCTGGCGGCGCGCGCCTCGATACGCCGGTGGCGCGCCTCCAGCATGTCCACAAAGATCTTGGGCAGCGGGTCCACCAGGTCGTCCTCCTTCTCAAACCGCTTCAGCGCGTTCAGGTCCTCCGCGTCCAGCACGTCGCTCATGTCCACCGTCTTGCGCACGGCGTACTGGCGGAAGATGTGGCGCTGCGGGATGAGGGAGAAGGCAATGAAGTCGGTGCCCACGACGGCGAGCGACAGCAGGCCAAGCGCGGTGGTGAAGTTGATGAGCAGCGCCTGGAAGTCGAAGGTGCCGATGGCGGCCTGCTGCGACACCACGATGCGCACGCCGTGGTCGTTGTACGTCACGCGGTTGAGGTTGGGCACCATGTTGTCCGTCGTGTACACGCGCTCCGCCTTGTACTCCTGCTCCGGCACCGTGCGCACGCGGTAGGCGTACCGCACCACGTCGGTGTCAAACGTGCCGGTGCCAAACGGCACGCCGGTGGAGGGCAGGTAGTGGTTGGTGTACAAGATGTTGATAACCATGACGAGCCCCGCAAAGCGGTGCGTCGTGTTGCGCAGCGACGGCGACACGCCCGCCTCCTCATCCAGGCTGCCCACGCCCGCCGCGTTCAGCAGGCCGCGGATGGAGATGATGTCGTTCTGCCCCGATGACCGGTTGCCCACCGCAATGAACGACGGGCAGCCGGCGGCGGCGAAGCGCGGGTGGTCGTACGCGTCGCAGGGGTTCATGACGGCGTCATTGGGGCCCAGCAGCGTGCCCGACATGCCCAGACTGGACTTGGCGACGCCGACATCATCGGCGGAGAAAGAGTGGTCTATGAGCAGCGTGAACTGCTCCGCGTCGCCCAGGTACGACACGCGGTTGGAGGTTGTGACCCAGGTGCAGAACTCGTGCTCAAAGGCGGAGCAGTTGGCGGCGGGCGCCACCGTCTCCAGGATGGTGGAGGTGCGCGTGGGCAGGAAGATGGCGTTGGGTTCGCCCGGGTTGGGCACCGCCAGCCGAGCATCCGGGAAGGTGCATTGCCCCTGGCCCGTCGTAATGCTCTTGCCCGCCTCGTTGGTGTACGAGTAGAAGCCGGGCGCGGGCAGGCTGTAGCCATCGCCGCCTCCGCCGCCGCTGCCGACGCTGCCGACGCAGTACGGCGCGGTGCCGTCCGGCCACCGGTACGCCGGGTCTGGTCGCTTCAACTGCAAGCGCGCCAACCCCGAGATGGCGCCCGGCCGCAGGTACGCCTGCTTCAAGATGATCTGGTACACCACCACGTAGCCCGCGATGCCCACCTGCAGCGCCAAGAACAACACGCCCAGCCGGCGGTCGCGGATCAGCACCTTGCGGCTCCTGCTGTTCCGAAACGCGTCGGCCCTGGCGCGCGCCCGCCTTGCCAACCACCAACGAAGTGTGTGGTGGTGGTTGTGGACGGTGCTCGCCGCTGGGGGCGGCCCTTCTTCTCGCCTGCCGCCTGCCCACCGGCCAAGCCGCACCAGTAGCAGCTAGGAGCAACCACCAGTATCAGTAGCAGTACTTGCTGCGCAGCAGCAGCAGCTCCAGTAGCAGTTGTGGTAACCAGGAGTGGGAGGGCAAGTTTTCTCTCCTCTCCTACTGCTCCTCTACTCTCCCCCTCTAGTGGGGCCTATCGTCAAAAAATCAAGTCACTAAATACAGCATGCGTCGCCAATACGTGTGCACTACACGCATGATGACTACAAATGGTGCCGATTCCGGCGCCCACCCGAAATACTCCGTGTGCCAATGTGTTATTACCACACCCGCAATCTCACCCTCCCCGCTTGGAAAAAATCATCTGCGCCGGTTTGAGTAGGCGGCGAGAGAAACGGAGCCAATAGGGTGCCACCACAAACCAGGTGTGGGGGCACGGCTGGGGTGGT
>Ga0066256_1002292_pt1 | contig 21761 bp, 12 predicted proteins | sample ThiBio_1000_biof_FD_87107 | JGI IMG/M metagenome (GOLD analysis project Ga0066256, IMG submission 87107) | Wastewater bioreactor microbial communities from Cape Town, South Africa - Thiocy_expt_1000_biof (version 2) | ecosystem: Engineered > Bioreactor > Thiocyanate-remediating >... | reverse complement strand
GGTGGGGGCGGAGAGGCAGCACAATGTGGCGCTGCAGAAGCAGTACGTACGAGCAACGGCACATCCTTGAACACGCCGCTGCGTGCCGCACCGCCGCCGCTTGCCGCTGCCGCCGCCATGGTGGTCGTTGGGCTATTGTGTGCGCACCTGCGGGTGATGGGGGGTGGGGAGTGGGGCTAGTAGGAGTGGGTAGCATCAAAGCGTGGGGGGTGGTCTTGGCTGTCGCTCTGTCTCACTTTCTCTGCATCCTTGTATCTCTTACTCCCTGTCTCCTCACTCTCTGTCTCTTCCTGCCTCCTCGCTCTGTCTCATCCTCCTGCCTCCTTCTCCTGCCACCTACCACCCCACAGCCTTCTCCCTGCCTTGCCTCCCCCTCTGCCTCCCACCCACCTGCCCCTCTGCCACCCACCGCCGCCTCCCACCGCCACCTCCGCCCGTCCCTGGACGAAGTAGAATGGAACGCAAGAGGCGGTGTGCAAAGAAATTAATTACGCAGTAATACAGCACAACTGTAACACACCCAGTCGCCACGCTATGTTGCTTCGCACGCACTCGTTGATGCAAATAGTGGCACGCGCGCGGCAACACTATTATCGAATATGCTATTTGCCTCTCTGATGAGGGGAGACCCGGGAGACCTTTCAAACCCATGGCACATCGGTGGTGGACTATGCACACGGGGCAGCGGCGCGGTGGTGGCATAAGTGCGGTGGCGGCAGCGAGAAGACGGGTGGGCATTTGCAGTTGCATTGCCATCACGCCGGTTGCGAGGCGGCGTACGAGCTGTGTGACATTGCACAAGGTGGCCCACAGCTCCATCATCCATCGCAGCTCGGCAGCACAGCGGCGGTCGTGTTGAGCGCCGCTGACCGCGCCACGTGAACCGGGAGGTCGGCATGGCACGAGGGTTCGAGCTGAAGATTGCTGACGTGCCTGTACTTACAGGATACTCTGGACGCCGGCACTGCGGCAGTGGCAACCAGCTGCCGCATTGGATACGACTGGCCAGCAGCATCGGCGGCACCATCAACACAACCACCCAGCAGCAGTGGCAGTGGCGGCGCACCCCTACCCGCCACACCGTGCTAGCCACCATGCGTAACGCCGCCGCGCCTCCGTCCAGCGCCGCGCTGGCGGTATTAGTTGCCGCCGTCGTCACCGCCGTCGTGATGCTGCCCCGTGCGGCGACTGCCGTCACCACGTCGGTAGATGGCAGCAACGGCGGCACTGCAAGCCAACGGCAGCAGACGCTGGCAGCGCGAGGTGACGCGGCAGCGGCATCCAGCAACCCCCTGGTGCCGGTGTGGGTGTCTGCACCCGACCTGCCGCCCATGTCGCCACTGCCACACCCGCAGCCGCCGCCACCGCCAGCGGCGCCCGTGGACGGCAATGCCATTGCCGCCGGCTACCCGCCAGCACCACCACCGCCGCCGCCGCCGCCGCCCATCCTGCCGCCCCCCGTGCCAGACACCCTGCCGCCGCCGTGATCCACTGGCGCGTCCTGATAGCCTAGCGCCCTCCGTGTCTCACTTTCATACTGTCGCGCCTCCTTCGCGATGGCGGCGCTGTGGCCCACACAGCCTGACACAGCAAGTTGGCTGCAACCTGCCGGCTGTGGCCACCGCCGCCATCATCGCCGCCACTGCTGTGTCCGCCGCCACTGCTGTGGTGGGCGCCAAAGCCACTTCCGCCAGGCCAGCACCATCAATCATCCTCGTCAATCATGAGGCGGCGGCACCATCGTGCCACCAGCTGTGCGGTCGCGGTGTCACCACCGCACGGACAAATGCGCCACTGTGCGCGCGGCGCGCCGCTGTAACTTAACTCACCGGCGCGCGGCGACGAATGCAGCGGTTGCGGCAGGTAGGTGGTCACTGCCACGTGTGAGGCGGTGTTTGCGCGGCGGGCTTTGCGGCGTTGCAATTTGTTTGCAGCTTGCCGGCCAGAAGGGCAGTGGCGGCAGCTGGCCGGCGCGTGCCACCGTGCCCCAGCGGAGATTCTGCCTGATCCCTGTTACTCCGCGGCCATACCGGTAATCATCGGCGGTAATGCGGTTCGCCCGCCTCACACCCTTACTCTAACAACACGACGATTTAGTATGCGGGCGCGCCAGGTTGGTTGCCAGCACGCGGGAACCAGTTTTGCATGCGTCGCATGTGCCATGTGCCATGTGGTGTGTGGAGGTGCCGACAACAAACAACAACACTGACCTTGCGCCGCGTCTGAACTCTTTGTAACTCTTTGCCAACTCTGGCCAGTCTCCAAACTGCAGTCCGGCGCTGCGCGATACACTACAGGGCACGCGCACAGTACCCCAGTCGTGCCACGTGAGCAGCGCCGCGGCAGCCACTACGTGCAGATACCCTGTGTTTGCAGCTGATGCGTGCGTGTTCGTGTGTGTGGCTGTGGCTGCATGACGCTGCTTGCAACACTGCTGCGCACTGAACGAAGGGTGGGGGAGGGGCCTGGAGCAGCTGGCTCTTTTCGCAGGGTGCGTGCCGGCCACCAAATCGCACGAATCGCCACTAAAGCGGCGCCACGGCACTACACCTGCTGCTGCAGCGGCCACGCAGCGCCGGCTAACCAGCTGTGTGGTTGCGCGACGGTGGTGGGAGGTCGCTAAGCAGGCTGCTGCTGTCGGCGGACGCAACGGCGCGTCGCGCTGTCGGCGTAACAACCGCACGCGCGGCCACACACGCTGACGCCAGCGCACACCGCCGCTGTGCGCGTGCGTGACGCCGCCATCACACCGCATCGCCGCGCGCCGCACGACGCCACTTATCGCACCGACACGGAGGCTGCGTGCGGGCGCTTAGCGTCCCTTGCCGCGCGCGCTGCCGACTGCACGCTGTTGATTTACCGGCCGGCGGTGGTGGCTGGGTCAGGGTTGCGCACGACACGGATCCAAACGGGTGGTGGCGTGAGAGGGCCGGCCAAGTTATGCCGAGCTGCGGGGGTGAGTGTGGGTGGACGAGCAGTTGTGTATCGCGCACCCCGTCGTTTTACCGCACGGCCTCCTGTGCACCCACCGCCCGTCCCACAGTCGTCGCTGTCGCGTGTGCTGGGTGGTGATTGAGTGATTCCGCCTCAAGGTGGGTGCGTGTCGTCCGACCCATCGACAACTACTTGCCTGCTCGGTCGCGGCGGCGACAGCAGCGGAGGTGCGGCCATCGCGTTCGCTGCACCTGGAAGCCACCGCATCTTGGTACCAGCGCCGGCTGCCACTGTCCTTGATCCCCCGCTGCTGCTACTGGGGATAGTGGCGCTGCTGCCGACCTTTCGCGGCTGCGACTGGACGGTGGTTACTGCACTTTTTGTTGCCTCAGCTGTCTCTGGCTGGCTGGTTGGCGGCTGTGACCGAGTGACCCAGCGAGTGAGTGGCAGCAGCGCTGCCAGTCAATGCTGGTGCCCACAACCACTGGTGACATCAGCGTCCAGTGACTACGCTGCACCGGGTGCTACGATGGCGTGCTGCCGGCGCGGTGCCACGGCGGTGGTGCTGCCGGCGCCGATGGGTGCCAAGGTGAGCACACCGCTGGCGGGCGTCAGTGGCTCCACCGCCACCATCCTGGTGTCATCCACGCCGTGCCACTCCAGCCGCCGGCGCACCGGCAAGGATGGCAGCGGCGTGTTTGGCAATGGCAGTGTGATTAGCGGCGGCGGCGGCAGCAGCCCGTTTGCCGAGTTTGATGGCCGCGGCGCACCCACGTTGCAGTCACCGGTGCCGGCGCCAGCGCCGGCGAGCGCCATCACCACCGTCAGCGCGCGCGCCATGTCCACGCCCCGCCTGTCACCACGCAGTCTGGACGGCTGCACCCTTGCCACCGCCTCCACCGCTGCCGGTACCACGCACACGGCGCGCAGCGGCCACCTGCACGGGTTTGGGGCGGCCGGCGGCAACACGACGGGGTTTGGCAGCGCGGCACTCAGCAGCGTCCCAGCGTCGTTGTCGGTGACCAGTGCTGGCGGTGCCGGCGGTGCCGGCGGCGGCGGTGGTGGCGGCAGCGGTGTCAGTGCGCGGTGGGCACCCGGGCTGGCAGCGCCAGACGTTACCGCCGGCAGCGCGCATGATCTGGAACCGCGGCCTGCTGCCGCCACGGAGCCGCGGCACACCGGTGTGTCAGCAAGCGGCACGTACAGCGCCAGCATGGAGGTGGCAATTGGTGGTGGCGGGTACCGGGGTCGTGGGTTTGATGACCTGGAGGAGGAGCACACCTTGTTCTCGCTGGTGACTGGCACGCCAGATGCCAGCGCCATGCGCGCGCACGCCACCGTCGCTGCCGCGCCTGCCAGCGCTGCCGCTGCCAGCATTGCCAGCGGCCGGCGCTCTGTGCCGCTGGCGTTGCCACCTGCCGCCACGCTTGCCAACGGCAACCGGTCGTCGTCGTCGTCGTCAGCAGCAGCGCCGGCACCAACGGCAAGGGCAGCCAAACCGCTGCCCGTGATCCTGGGTGGCTGGATGATGAGCGGCAGCATGGACTCGGCGGACGCGGCACACATGGCGGAGGCGGCGGCTGCTATGGCGGGCGACCCCACGGGCGGGGTTGTGTATGACGTGGAGGGCGGGGAGACGGCCGCGGGCGGGGCGGGCAGCGGGAACGGCAGCCCCGCGGCGGGTCGCGGCGGGTCGTACTCCCGTTCCCTGGCGGGTGGGTCAACCAGCGGCGGCGGCGGCGGCAGCGGCCGGGGGCGCTGGCCTGCTGGCCATTCCACTGCGTCAGGCCTGGGTGGCAGCGGCGGCGGTCGTGCCAGCCGCGGTGGCGGTGGCGGCGGCGGTGGCGGCGGCGGAAGTGGCAGCCGGCGACGGGGCGGACATAGTGACACGCTGGAGGATGAGGTTGCTGATGCGCACTCCGTGTCCACCGCCTCCTCCCTGGGCCTGGATGCAACCGCGCCGCCCGTGTGGGACGCTGACGGCGACGACGGCGATGAAAGCCCTGTGACAGCCATGCCCACCCGCCGCGACCGCCTGCTGTCCATCCCCGTCCACTCCGCCTTCACGGCGGATGGCCGCCTGCAGCTGGCGGCGCAGCGCGCGGTGCTGCTGAACCAGCCGCTGGCGCTGTACGCGCTGGCGTACCACCACGGCATGGATGGCACCTTCTCCGGCCTGCTGGCCTCCAACCTGTTGGCGCTGGCGCTGCAAGAGGGCAGCACGGCGCGCACGCTGGCGGCGGTGCTGGACACCGGCGCGTCACCGTCGTGCCACATCCTGCTGCGCAGTGAGCGCGGCGACCCGGTGCGCGCCGTCCTGCCGCTGCTGTACGCGGTGGAGTGCGAGGACGCGGATGCCGTCGCCTGCCTGCTGCGCGCGGGCGCCGACCCGCTGGAGGCGGACGACCGCGCGGGGCACACGGCGTTGGAGGTGGCGCTGAAAGACAGCCGCACCCCCGCCATCCGGCGCATGATGCGCGCGGTGGCAGAGTCGCTGCACGGCCCCACGACGGTGCGGGCGGCGGCGCGCGGCCCGCGCCGGTCCATGAGCATGAGCAGCATGGCGGGCGGTGACGGCAGCCACGGCGGCACGCCGTCGGTGCTGCGGTGGGGCAGTGGCGGCAGTGTCGGAGGCGGCAGCGGCGCGGCGGCAGTGGCCACCGCAGCGGCCGCCGCCACCGCTGCCATCGCTGCCGCCGCTGCCGCCACCGCTGCCGCCGCTGGCACGTTGTCTGCCAGCGGTGGGCAGCGTAGCGGCGGTGGGCCGCGTGGCACGCCAAACTCCTTTACCGGTACCCCCAACCCACCCGCACCCAGCCCCGACGGCGGCGGCGGCGACGCCTCCAGTAGTGCCACGCCCCTGTCCATCCCGCGCGTGCAGTCACAAACTGCGCGCGCCATCCTGTCTACCTCGTCCCCGGGCGCCGGCGTGGCGGCGCTCCGGGCGGCACGCAGCGCCCTGTGTGCCTCCGGCGCCATCCCGCGCTCCTCCGCCAACCTCTTTGTGTGGCGCAGCCTGCCCAGCGCCGCCGACGCTGGCGGTGCTACCACCGGCCACGGCGGTGACGACGCGTAGCCCCCCACCCTGTGTTGTGTAACATAATGATAACCCTTCCCGCGCGTGTTGTACCGCCCCTGTACTCTGGCCGTGGCACAGCACAGCACAGCACAGCGCCCTGAGCGCCGGAGGCGCGCGCCCCAATTATCGTTTTTTGTTCATCCGACGATGTGGCTGTACCGTACCCCTGTCCCGTACTGTACCCGCTGTTTTCGGTGCCTTCAACAAATGTAGCGTAGTCACAGTTCCAATATCAATGTTACGACGCGTCAGCGTGGCGAACGCGTGCCACCATGAGGGGCGGCCGCGGCCGGCTGCTTCCGCTACCGCTGCCGCTGGCGGCTGGCACTTCGGCGGTGGCGCTGAGGCGCGAGGCAGGTACAAACCCATGGTTCGTGGCGGGCACGGCAGCGCCGGCAGAGCGACTGCCGCTGCTGCCGCTGCGCCCGGCGGCACGTGGTGCGGCGCGCTCGCTTCCGTCGCCGGCCATGGCCGCCTCCAGCGCCTCGTACTTGGACACCAGCGCCGCCGCTGCCGCGCGTTTACGTGCCACCTCTGCCGGCGATGGCATCGCAAGTGCCGCGGCAAGGAGGGCTTTGGTCGACAGCGGCGCGCTGGGCGGCGGCGCGCTGGGCGGCGGTGGCGCGTCTGACTCGTCACGGGATGCCGACGCTGGCGAGGTTGGCGCTGACCGGCGGCCTGACGGCACAGCGTTAAACACGCGCAGCCGCGCACTGCTGCTGCCGCCGCCAGTGGCACTGCTGGCGCTGGCCACACCGCCGCCGTCGCCACTGCCACCACTGTCACCACCACTGCCGCCAATGGCGCCACCACGCACTGCGGATGGCCGCACGGCAGCGCGCAGCCGCTGCCGCCGCGCTGCCGCTGCCGCGTCTTCTGCTGCGTCTGCCGCGGCGGCCGCGGCACGGAACGGGTTGTAACACCGCCCATTGCCGCCACCACCGCCATCATCGCCGTCCTCATCACTGCTGCCGCTACCACCCCGCCCACCACTGCGTGCCGGACCCCACCCAGGTCGCTTGGCGCCGCCGCCGCCCATGAACAGCCGGCCACCACGAGCAGAGTACCAGCCACCACCGCCGCCGCCGCCGCCGCCGCCGCCACCGCGATGCGGTGCGTCGCCGTCATCGTCACCCGACGCGTCGTCGCTGGCCTCATGCACCAGGCCGTCTGCCGCGTTGCCGTCGTCGCCCCAGCCCCAGCCGTCGTCCTCATCGTCGGCAGGCCGGCCGCGCCGTGCCGCGGTGGCGGCCCAGGACGACCCTAGCCCCCACGGCCCACCCGTCCCGCCGCCCTTGAACGTCTCCACACGCTTGGTCGTGCCGGCCGGGTCGGCACAAAAGTCACACAGTGCGTGGCCCCGCGCAACCTCGCAGCCTTTGAACAGCGGCGTCTCCCCAAAATGCGCCAGCAGTGCCACACGCCGGCAGGCGGGCGTCTCAAACAGGTGGATCACCGCCTCCAGCCGCGCCGACGCGGTGGGCGGCGCGTCGCTGCCGTCTGCCGCACCGCTACCACCACTACTGCCACCGTCACCACTACCACCACTACCGCCATCACCGCCACCGCCGCCACCCTTGGCCGCCTCGGCAGCCAGCTTGGCAGCTTCCGCGGCGGCGGTCACAATGTACGTCATGCGGTCGCGGTCGTCGCGGCTGTAGTACATGACGCAGGTGGCGGGCGCGCCGTCGCGGCCGGCGCGACCCGCCTCCTGGTAGTATGCATCCACCGACTTGGGCAGGCCCCAGTGCGCCACCACGCGCACGTCGGGCGCATCCACCCCCATGCCAAACGCCACCGTGGCGGCCACGACGCGTACGGCGCTGCTGCTCCACGCCGCCTGCGCCGCTGCGCGGTCCGCCGGCTTCATGCCAGCGTGGTACGCCACGGTGCGCAGGCCGCGACCGGTAAGAAACGACGCAACCGCATCCGCGTCCTGCCGCTTGTGTGTGTACACCACGGCACGCCCGCTGCCACCGTCGCCGCCGAGGCGGCTCGCCAGCAGCGCCGCCAAGTCGTTCAGCGGCGCCGCCAGCGCCTCCTTGAACCGCACCTCAAACGCCAGGTTGGGGCGGTCAAAGGAGGCGGCAAAGAGGAGGGCGGACGGGATGGCGAGCGCGGTGCGGATGTCATCCAGCACGCGGCGCGTGGCGGTGGCGGTGAGCGCCATGATGGGCACGCCGGGCAGCAGGCGGTGCAGGATGGCAAGGCGGCGGTACGCCGGCCGGAAGTCAAACCCCCACGCGCTCACGCAGTGCGCCTCGTCCACCGCCGCCAGCGACACACAGCCGCGGGAGTGCAGCGCCGCCAGGTTGGCGGTCACCTCGCGTGACCCCAGGCCCTCCGGCGTCACGTACAGCAGCTTGAGGACGCGGGAGGGCGGCAGCGGCGGGGGTGGTGGCTTGCCTGCTGCTGCCGCTGCCGCCGCCGCTGCTGCTGCCGCCACCATGCCAGAAATCATGCCCAGCGTGATGGCGCGCTCCGCGGGCGGCGTGTCGCTGCACAGCGACCGCGCCACCACGCCCTTCGCCGTCATGGACCGCACCTGGTCCGCCATCAGCGCAATGAGCGGCGACACGACGACAGCGCAGCCGGGCGCCAGCATGGCGGGCAGCGCGTAGCACAGCGACTTGCCGCCGCCGGTGGGCATCAGCACGATGGCGTGCGACCGCCCGCCCGCCACCGCCGTCACCACCTCCAACTGCATGGGCCGAAACGCCGGCATCCGGAACACGCGCGTCAACACCTCCGTCGCGCGCGCCGCCAGCGGCTGCGGTTTTGCTGCTGCTACTGGCTCTGATGGCGGTGGCGGTGCTGGAAGCGGTGGTGGCGGCGGTGTAAGTTTGACGGGGGCAACAGGAATGGCTGAGGCAATTGTTGTCGGCGGCAGCGGCGGTGGCGGCGGCGGCTTTTCCACCAACGGCGCTGGTTGCGGCGGGGAAGGTGGCGCTACCACCTTGGGTGCTACAGCTACTGCCGCCGCCGCCACCGCTACTGATGCTGCTGGTGCTATAGTGGCTGACGCGACGGCGGTAGATGTTGTGGTGCGTCGCAAGCCGGTCAGCACCACGCCCTGGCGTGGCGCGCCGCCGTCGCTGTCGGCAGCCACCGTGCCACCGCTGTCAGAGTCTGCCACCGTTGCCGCGTCATCGCGCGATGGCGTGGGATTGCGGCGGAATGGCAACGGCGGCGGCGGTGGTGGTGGAGCAGCAGATGCGCTAGTGCCACTCCTCCCGCGTTTCTTGCCTGCCGTGCTGTTGCCACCGCCGCCACCGCTCCCACTGCTGCTACTACTGGTGGCCACCGCCTTGGCACCGTGCCCATGCATGGCCAGCGCTGGCATCTTGGCTTGCCGCACCCCGCCTGCCGCCGACCTGCTGCTGGCGGCAGCTGTTGTGGCGCCAGCACTAGAACCTGCGCCAGCGCGCGCCCCCTGCATCAGCAGTGCCAGCGCCGCCGGCAGGCGTGGCGGCACTGGTGCAGCAGCCGGCGGCGCAGCCCCCAAGCACACCACCTCCTCCTCCTCACCCCCCACCGCCTCTGTGTCCTCCTCCATGGTAGCACCAGTTGGCCAGGTAGAGGGGAGGAGGAGAGGTGGTGTTGGGGAAATGATAAAAATAACAACGCGCACTGACAAGAAGGCAGCAAACCACTATTCCAACCACACTACACTCCTCCGCTAACTGCCGCTACGTCATGACCACCCCGTCCACAGCGCTGCATTATTGCATTCCCCCGCTGCACACCTCTCTTCACCAGTGCTCCAGACATGTCTGACGGCCGTTGGTTTTGCTGCGTGACGTCGTTTTTTCCACTGCCTCTATCTTTCCTATCTTTTCTCTTTCTTTTATCACCCCTTTACGCTGCTGCTGCTGCGCCACCACCGCAGCGGCGCATAAGTGGCGGCTGTGGGGAGCTGCAGTGACGACAGGGTGGGTGGCTGGCGTGACTGCGGTGGGTTGCAACAAACAGGGCGGCGTGGCTGAACGGGGCAAGTCACCCTCTGAGTAGGGAGCGAGAGAGGAGGAGAGGAGGGTGAGGGAGCGAGAGAGCTCTCTCACTGCCCTCTCACTGCCCCTGTTCTGCCCCTGCCCCTATCCCCCTGCTCCCCCCTCGGTGGCGGCAACTGCCGCGCTGCCTCCCATTGTTCCGCCTCCCCTCCCCCACTCAACGCCCTCCAACGAACTACCATGGCTGCGCCAGCGCCGCCAGCAGCCCCAGTGGCCGCCCCAACAACAGCCACTGCCCCAGCCACAACCCCAGCAGCCCCCCCACCAGCAGCCAAGCACGTGGCGGCGGCACTGGTGGCGGCGGGGGAGGGCGGCGGGAGCACGCAGGGGGCGCTGCAGGCGTGGGTGGCGGGCGAGACGGCGGGCGCGGTGGAGGTGGCGGGCGCAGGGGTGGGCCTGCTGGATGTGTGCGGCCTGTCACGGACGGGGGACACGCTGCGGGGCGTGGCAGAGGCGCTGCGGGAGGCGGCGCGCGCGCGGCTGCCGGTGCTGCCCAAGGGCGACGTGGTGGCACTGGTGCGGGAGGTGGTGGGTGCGGGGCCGCTGGCGCCGCACTCTTTTGCCCTGCTGCATGACGCGCTGGCGCGGCTGGACCCAAGCGCACCGGCCGACCGGCCAGCGTTTGCGGTGTTTGGCGAGCCGGTGGGCCTGCGGCACGTGCCATCGGAGGCGGTGGCAGGCTTGCCCACGGCGTTGAAGCAGGGCGTGTGGGCGGCGTCGCCGGCGCGCGTGAGCACCGACCTGCTGTGGATCATGTGCCACGGCGCGAGCGCGAGTGACACGCTGTTGGTGGGGCGCGTGGCAGCGGACCTGCTGGTCCCCCTGCGCATGCGCCGGCGGTCGGCGGTGGCGCGCGAGCTGGTGGCGGCGGTGCGTGGCAACGCCGGCCTGTATGCGCGCGCCGCCGAGCTGCTGAAGGCGCAGTTTGTGCGCACGCGGGAGCCGCGGTGGGCGACGCTGCGCCACGAGCTGTACGTGCAGCACCGCGACCCTGCGCGCCCCGGCGCACCCATGCCCAAGGACCCCTACTTCCGCGTCATCCTGGCGGCAGAGGCGGTGACGGGCGGCCACCGTGACCCCGTCACCTCCCTCGCCACCCTGCTCACTGCCGTGCGCTCCCTGGCGGCGGGCGCGCTTGCCACGCCGCCCGCCCTCGCCGGCGTGTCTGCCACCGCCATCGTGGGCGGCAGTGGCGCGGCGGGTGCGACAGCGGTGCTGGCGGCGCCGTCGCTGGCGGGCGGCGCCGCCGTCACCGTCACGCTGGTGGACATGCGCAAGTGCGTGTCGGAGGCGCTGACCGCGACGTGGGAGGAGGCGCGCCGGCGTGGCGACTTTGCGCGCCCCTTCCTCGTGCCGCTCAAGGACGCTGGCTACTCGCGCGAACTGGTCGCCGCATACACCGCGCGCATCAAGAAGCCCATGGACTTTGCCACCATGACCGAAACCAAGTACGAGTCGTGGGAGGCGGTGGCGCACGACGCCAGCCTGGTGGCGTCCAACTCGCGCGACTTTAATGGCGCCGACAGCCCCTACACGCGGGAGGCGGTGGCGCTGGTGGCTTTCTTTAATGAGCGCCTCGCGCTGGCGCGCCTGGCACTGGAGGGCGCCGGCAGCTTCGTACCGCCACCGCGCCCTGCCGCCGCCGCCGCCGCCGCCGCCGCCGCCACGCCTGGTACTGGCACCGTGCCGGGCGTGCCTGCGCCGCCCGGCGCCGTGGATGTCTCGGAGCTGCTCATGTTGCTGGCAGAGCCGCACCTGCAGCGCGCCGTCGCGCAGCTGCTGGTGCGCGACGCGCTGCCCACAACCACCGCTGCCGGTGTGCACCTGTACGAGTACCTGGCGCCACCTTTTATCCCGCCCACCAACACCCCTGCCGCCGCTGCTGCCGCCGCTGCCGCCGCGTCGGCGCCCGCGGTGCCGCGTGAGGCCGCCCTATATGCGCTGTTCACGCTGGCGCTGGGCGACCTGGCGTTCTGCCACGCCAACGTGTCTGCCGCTGCCGCCGCCAGCGCCACCGCGGCTGCCATGGGCGCCACCGGCCGCGGCCGTGGCCGTGCCGGCCGGCCGGCGCGCGGGCGCGGGGGACGAGGCGGCGCCGTCAGTCATGGTGCCGCCACTGCCGGCGCCGGCGCCGTGCCAGGCGCTGCGCCCGCCACCGTTGCCGCCTTCCTGACGCGGGAACACGTGCTGGAGCTGTTGGGGCCTGCGCCACCGGACGGCGGCGCGCCAGTGCGCGCCTCCTTCCTGCCCCTCCCCCTCCAGCTCCTGTGCCGCTGCCTGCAGAACGCGTTCCTGGAGACGCGCCCGGGCGTGGACCGCGCCGCGCCGCCGAATACAGAGGGCGGCGGCGGGGGCGGCGGCGGGGGCGGCGGCGGGGATAGTGACAGCGGCGGCGGTGGTGGTGACGCCATCGCGGGCTTGCTGGCGGCGTCCGCGGTAGCGTGCCGCAGCAGCGTGGCATGGGACACGCTGCGGCGGGTGCTGCACCGCGGCGAGCACCCGTTTGGGCGCACGGCGTCGTACCTCATTACCACATTCCTGGCGCACCACGTGTTGTCGGGCGGCAGCACCAAGGGTGTGCAGGCGTCCGCCGCGCCACTGTCAGCTGCCTTGGTCGGCGGTGTGACGACGTGGACACCCGCCCTGACAGACGCGCTGGTAGGTGGCGTGGGGTGCGTGGTGTCCCCGGACGGCGCTGTGGAGGCACACGTGCTCACCACGCTGTCGGGGCCCATCCGCAACCGCCTGCTCGCCGAGAAGACGCGCGTCGCTGCGGCTGCTGGTGGGGCGGCGAGTACTGGCGGCGGTGCATCGCAGCTGCCGCTTGTTCCCGCTGCGCTGGCGGTGGCGCGTTCGCTCTTGCTGCCCCTGCTGGCCGCCGTGCGTGGCCGCGCGGAGGCGCGCGCCGTGTCCCACATGGCATTTGCGCAGTTCCTCGTGTTTGTGGTGGCGCACAGCATGGTGACGCCGGCGGACGCCGGCAGCCTGCTGCTGGCGGCACTGCGAACCCTGGTACCCGAGGAGGGAGAAAGTGCCACTGCCGCCGCCGCTGGCGTGGCAGCGCGGCTGGGGGCCCGGGGGGGGGGCCCGCCCGCCCGCCGGCCGGCTGGGGGCGGGCTCCCTGCCGCCGCCGGCCCCCGCCCGGCCCCGCCTGGGGAGGGCCCCCCCCGCCACCTCGTCCGCCCGCCTGCTGGCAGGCGGCGAGTCAAGCCGCGGCGTGGGGCCGGCGCTGGCACCGTATTGTGACTTGACCACCGTGGGCCTGTCGCTTGCCTTCCTGAAGACGGTGGCCACCGCCGGCGTTGCCTCATACGGCGTGCTGGCGTCGCCTACCACACCCACCCCCATCACACCGTTCTTTGGCATGCCTGTTACGCCGTCGCCTTACACGCCTGGCAGCCCCGCAGTGGGCGCGCTGGGTGGCGGCGGCGCCGCGGCCAGTCGCAGCGCTAGCCGCAACAGCGGCGGCGGCGATGGCGACGGCGGCGGCGGCGAGGATGCTGCTGCGGGTGACGACGGCGCCGCCATTGGGTTAGGATTATCGTTGGATGGCGGCGGCGGCGGCAGCACGCCCATGATGAACTGAACGGCGCCCTGCCCGCGCCATGTGCCCTCCCTCCCCTCTCCCCCCAGTTGGTGGCGCAAACGCCGCCCACCACAAGTCATGTTCCGCTTCAAGTGTGCCCCTCAACTTCCATTATTAATGCGCCGGCTCGGCGGCAGGCGCGGGCGGCGGCAGGTGCTTGACAAACACAGTGCCCGACGACGGGTGGAGGCGGCTGGACAGGCGCAGGTGGCGCGCGCGGTCCAACCAGCCGACCGGGTGCGCACCGGCGGGGCCAAACAATACGTGGCGCGCACGCGGCATGCTCTCTGTGGCGTACCCAATGCGGCGGTAGAACTGCTTGGAGGCGACGTTGCCAGTTACCAGCGTCACCGCCGTGGCGCCATGCGCCGCTGCCCACGCCTCCGCGGCGTCCATGAGGCGGCGGCCAATGCGCAGCCGCCGCGCGGAAGGATCCACCGATAGTCGCCAAACGGACGCCTCCCCAGGTCGCGCCGGCACACCCGCGGCGCGCTCCTTGTGCAGCGTGTGGTGCGCAGCCACCGCCACACAGCCCACGATGCGGCCACCGGCCACCGCCACCAGGAACTCGGACGCACCCGGCACGCGCCACGTGCGGAAGATGGTGTCAGGCGTCATGTCACGCCGCCGCTGCGACTCGATGCCCGCCGCCAGCAGCCGCTGCAGCAGCGCGCCGCCCAGTGCGGGCGTGTACAGCGCTGCCGCGCCAGCGGCCAGCAAGCCTGCAGTCACCCACGCCCGCGCCGCCAGCGCGCCCGCCACCGCCGCCAGTGCCACCAGCGCCGTCACAGGGCTGCGCCGTATGCTGTCATACATAAGCGGCCCCATCTCTGCAAACCCCGCCGCCCACAGCGGCGCCACCACCTCCACGTCCGCCGCCTCCAGCGGCCGGATGCGCACTTCATCTTGCGGTGGTGGCGGTGGTGGTGGATGCGGGGCCTCTGCGCCACTGCCGCCGTCGCCAGCACCGCTGCCTCGATCCCGCCATCTCAGTTCCGTCGCCATCCCTGTCGGTATGGGGGAACGGGTTGGTGTGGCGCGCCTTGCGTGTTGCACCGGTACCACTAAGGAAGTGAGGGGCGCGGGCAGTGGAGGTGGATACAGGGAAGACAATAAATGGGTGGCGCAATCAAACGTCGTCAAACAGCGCAGGCAAACACTACCATACGCGCGGTGCCCCTCCTCGTGTGTTTAAATTTTGAGTCGCACGTGTATTTCGCTTCCCACGTGTGGCGTGTTCCACCGCCGAACCCATCACATCTGCCCTACGCCAGCTGCTAGGGCAGCACAGCAAGGGCGGCCAACGGTCCAGTAGTTGCGTCCACCACTCATGTGCAATATTGTAAAATACACCATACGCACACACGAAAACACGTTCAGTCGTGTCATTGTCATAAGGCAATGCTAATGTGTTGATATTACGGTGTGATAATAACGGTATCATTATATAATACTCTCACTACTACGCGGCTGCGCCATGGCAGCGGCCCCACGCACGGGTACTGGTGCCGGTACCACTACTGCTGGTGCCAACGGTGCCAGCGTGCTGGGCGGCCTGTGGTCAAGCTTGGGCGCCCTGCTCACGCCGTGGCGCGCACAGCCCCGCGTGGCTGCTGCAGACGACGCGGCAGCGGGGGTCGTGCCGCTGCTGGTGCGCGTGCTGGCCGGCAACCCTGCCACAAGCGCTGCCATCCTTGCCTGCCTAAACCTGGCCGACACGCGCGCACTGCGGCGGCTACACCCGGCGGTGGCGGGTGTGGTGGCTGCCATACCGTGGTGTGATACGAACACGCCCGTGGTGGATGCTGTGCGCTGGCGCGCGGGCCTGCCGGGCGCGGTGGGCGCGAGGCTGGACGGGCGGATATTGGAATGGAAGCCGCACATGTGGCTTTGGAGATCTGCGCCAACATGGCCAGCCGCGCTGGGTGGCGTCACGCACCTGGACCTGCACAACTGCGAGGAAGTGAGAGATGACCAGCTCCTTTGCTTGCCAACCTCGCTGTGCGTGCTGAGTGTGCGCAACTGTAATACCCTTACTGCCGCCGCCAGCTTTGTGCACTTGACGGCGCTGACGTCGCTGGATTGCAGCAATACATTGGTTGTGAGCGCACGGACAGACGGTCTGCCGGCGTCGCTGCAGGAGTTGGACATCAGCGGCGTGCGTGAACTGCGGCCAGGTGCGTCACTGGCGCACCTGAGGCAGCTGCAGGTGTTGCGCGCTGACGGGAGCTTGGTGGACACCCTGATGCTGCTGTCCCTGCCACCCAGCCTCGAAGAGCTGCGCGTAGCACGCTGCTGGCGGCTAACACCTGCGGCGTCGTTTGCGCACCTGACTGCGCTGCGCAAGCTGGATGTTTCATCCTCCGCCATTGGCGACGCCTCGCTGGCAACCGTGCCGCCGTCGCTGGCATTCCTTGATGTATCTGATTGCAAGGGCCTCACCTCTGCTGCGGCCCTGCCACATCTGCCGGCGCTGCAGCTGCTGGATGTGCGTGGCGCTACCATTGGAGACGCGCTGGTGGCCAGCTTGCCGGCTTCCCTGCCCGAGTTGCGGGTAGTAGGCTGCCGTGGTGTGACAGCCGGTGCCAGGTTAGACCATCTGTCCGCGTTGCGGCTGCTGCACTGCATTGGCACAGATCTATCGCCCGCCGTGCTTGCCGCGTGCCGCGCGCGTGGGTGTGTTGTGCCTGCGGCCGCCGTATTGCATGGGCACCAACATTTGGTGAAGGCGCTGACGCTGCTGGCAGACGGCCGGTTGGTAAGCGGTGATTACGAAGGCGGGGTGCGGCTGTGGGACGTGGCGGCGGCGGCTGGCAGTGAGGCAACTACTGTAGCTCTGAGGGCGGACGAGTCCGTGCATGGCCTGGCGGTGCTGCGGGATGGCCGCTACCTAGCCACCGGCACCGCTTCATGGAGCGGCAATGGGGGCTGTGTCCAGGTGTGGGAACTGGGTGGTGTGCCGCCCGTGCGCTGTGCGACGGCCATCAACGCCTTCGGTGGTGTGTGGGCGCTTGTGGCGCTGCCCGATGGCCGCCTTGCTGCCGGGTGCGACGACGGCGCGGTGCGGATCGTAGACGCGGATGCGGGTGCCGTGGCGACGACGCTGACAGGTCACACGCGCAGTGTGACGGCACTGGTGGTACTGCCCGACGGCGCGCTGGTCAGTGGGGCGGCTGATGGCTGGGTGCGGGTATGGGACGTGCGCGTGGGGGTAGCTGTGGCGACGCTGCCAAAACACACCAGCTGGGTAACTTGCCTGGCAGCCCTGCCCGATGGCCGGTTGGCGAGTGTGACAAGCAATGATTGCGCAGTGCGGCTGTGGGATGTTGGCACGCGTGCCTGCGTGGGCGTGCTGAGTGGTCACAGAGGCGGGGTAGCTGCACTGGCAGCGCTGCCCGACGGCCGGCTGGCCACGGCGTCTATTGATGGCACCATCCGCCTATGGGACGCACGGCCAGCACCTGCGGTAGCTGCGATGAACAGCAGCCGTGCTGTGGGCGCCGTGCCGGCGGAGGTTGTGGGACTACTGGGCGGTCTTGTTGGGGCGCTGTTGTCGCTGCCGGATGGCCGCCTCGCATGTGCTGGCAGCGAGACAGTGTACCTGCTGGAGCTGCCGCCGCCTCCTGCCGCCGCGCACGAGTAGGGCTGGCGGCGAGTTGTGTGTAGGTTTTATTTGTGTACGCGCGATGCCTGCACTTTTAATAACACGAAAATAGACAGGAACCCAACCATTTGTTGTATTGGCATTATAATTTTTGTGTGCGTGCTGCAATATCCATTTTTAGTTTCCATTCTACGGACCTACGACCCGGCAGCTTTTGTGCAGCACTACCGGTATGGCAGCCCCTTTGCACACTGGTGCGCCTGCATCCAGCATCTGGCGGCATGGCTGCGGCCGCAGACGACGCAGCTGCGGTGGGGTCCGTACCGTTACTGGTATGCGTGCTGGCTAGCAACCCTGTTACTGCCGCCGCCATCCTACCTTGCCTGAACACAGCCAACGCACGGCACCTGCGGCGGCTGCACCCTGCCGTTGCAAGTGTTGTGGCGGGCGTGCCGTGGCGCGACACGGACACGCCCGTGGTGGATGCCGTGCGATGGCGTGCGGGCCTACCAGCAGCAGTTGGCGCGAAGATGGCACCATCAGTCGGGTGGGACTGGCTCTTGAGTGTTCCGGCAGCTGCTGTGCTGGGTGGCATGACGCGGCTGGACCTGCGCGAGTGTGGGTATGTGACCGACGAGCTGCTCCTCCGTCTGCCGCCCTCCCTGTGCACGCTGAATGTGCGCGATTGCGAAGGGCTGACTGCCGCCGCCAGCTTTGTAAACCTGACGGCGCTGGCGTCGCTGGACTGCAGTTGGACGGCGGTCCTGAGCGTACGGACGGACAGCCTGCCGCCGTCACTACAGGAGCTGTGCGTCGTTTGGGCGCGTGGCTTGCCAGACGGTGTGTCACTGGCGCACTTGAGACAGCTGCGGGTGTTACGTGCTGACAGGTGCGGGCTGGGTGCCATCACACTAGCGTCGCTGCCGCCAAGCCTCGAAGACCTGCACGCAGCTTATTGGTGGGGACTATCACCTGCGGCATCATACGTGCACCTGACTGCGCTCCACTCGCTTGATGTGACATCCACCGCCATTGGCGACGGCTCGCTGGCAAGCTTGCCGCCGTGCCTGGTGAACCTCAATGTGCGGGAGTGCTCTTGCCTCACCCCTGCCGCGGCGTTGCCGCACCTGCCGGCGCTGCGCCTGCTTGATGCGAGTGGCACTGCCATGGGGGATGCGCTGGTGGCCAGCCTGCCGGCATCCCTGACCGAGCTGCGGCTGGCAGGTTGCCACAATGTGACAGCTCGCGCCACACTGGACGACGTACGCGCGTTGCGGCTGCTGCACTGCATTGGTACCGAACTGGCGCCCGCCGTGCTGGCTGGCTGTCGCACGAGCGGGTGTGTTGTGCCCGCAGCCAGCGAGTTGCGTGGGCACCGAAACCGAAATCGTATTATTGCCTTGGCGGTGCTGTTGGCAGATGGCTGGCTGGTGAGCGGTGACGTTGGTGGCGAGGTGCGGCTGTGGGATGTAGCGGCGCCTGGGGGCGAGGCAACCGCGGTTCTGAGGGCAGGCAACAGAGTCTGTGCGTTGGCGGCGGTGCAGGACGGCCGCCGCCTGGCTGTTGGCACCGCCTCTTGGGATGGCGGAGAGGGCTGCGTAGAGGTATGGGATGTGGGTGGTGTGCCGCCCGCGCGCCGTGCAACCATCAACTTTCGCACTGGTGTGTGGACACTTGCCGTGTTGGCCGACGGCTGCCTTGCTGCCGGATGCGCTGATGGCGAGGTGCGGGTCGTGGATGTAGACGCGGGTGCTGTGGTCGCGACGCTGCCTATTCACACGGACAGTGTGACGGCACTAGCGGTACTGCCTGATGGCGCACTGGCAAGCGGGTTGGGGGGCGGCACCATCGTGCCAGTGTGGGACCTGGGCACGCGGGCATGTGTGGCGGCCCTGGCAGGGCACACCAACGAAGTTTGGTCGCAGGCAGTGCTGGCAGATGGCCGGTTGGCGAGTGCGGCGAGTGGTGACGCAGTGCGGCTGTGGGATGTGGACGCGCGCACCTGTGTGGGCGTGCTGAGTGGGCCCACAAGCGATGTGACATCGATGACAGCGCTGCCAGACGGCCGGCTTGCCACCGGATCAGAGGACGGCACTGTCCAGGTTTGGGACACACGACCGGCAGCTGCTGCTGCTGCTGGTGCCAGCCTTGCGGCGGGTGCCGTGCCGGTGGGGGTTGTGGGCGTATTGAGCGGTGATGTTGGGGCGCTGGTGGCGCTACCAGATGGCCGCCTTGCATGCGGCTGCGGCGGAGGGAATATGTACCTGCTGGAACTGCCGCCGCCTGCTGTGTACTAATAAGTACGCCTGGCTGAAGTGATTTGAAGTCCGGCTGCTCAGTGGCTGCCGCCAGCGAGAGGCGCCATGCCAACCGAGCCGCCGACGGCCCAGCAGCAGGCCCCTACTGCAGGTGGGCGCACAGGCCGCCGTCGGTGGAAGCCAGCTCCGCGCGCAGGTGCACAATGTGCCAGCTGCCAAATGCGGTGGCGGCGGTGCCTGCCACGATGCACAGGTGCCACCACTGGTGCGACGCGCCCAGCACGTCAAAGCCGCCGGGCCGCCAGCGCTCCGGGAAGTTGGAGATGTAGAAGCCAAAGCCGGCGGCGAAGCAGAGGTAGACGGCGACGGGCGTGGCGATGGCGGCTTGCAGCACGTGGTCGTGCGACAGCAGGATGCCGTGCACGCAGAAAGCGCCGCCAAAGGCGGCGCCCACCACGTACATGGAGGTGAGATAGGGGCGGATGCGGGGCAGGTTGGGCCACAGCGCCATCACGCTGGCCACCCCCAGCACCACCACCAGCGTCCACACGTACGCCAGCCGCAGGTACTCCACGCACGTGAAGGTGAGGTGCAGCGACAGCGCCAGCTGCGACAGCGTGATCACCGCCACACCCACCAGGTCTGCGCGCAGCACCGCCTCTGCCACGCGCTCCGGCAGGCACAGGCACACGTGGTACGCCATACTGCGGATTAGGGGGTGGTGGGGGGTGTCGGGGGTGGCAATGGTGGGGGTTGGGGGTGCAGCAAGGTTTGCCGTCGTCACGGCACGGACCTTGTAAACATCTGCAGCTGCACGGTGATCAAGAAGGCTAGGAACCAGTTCATGTCGCTATCACTAACGCCAACCTCCTTCAGGTCTGCGCAGCCGCGTGGCGTGGGGTGTGTGTATGTGTGTGTGTCTACGCAGTGCTCACACTACTCAAGCGCCGCCTCGCTACACAAGCACGTACCCGCCAGCAGGACCGGCGTGAGGATGGCGAAAAACAGGAAGCCAAGCAGGTGCGTCCAGATGTTGATGGTCTCATTGTGCCAGCTCCACACGCTACGCAGCGCCTCCCACGCCGTCGAGTCATGCGCGCGGTAGCCGGACAGCACAAAGGGGTACCGCGCGTACGAGTGCACCAGGTGGTGGCTGGCCAGCCGCGTGGCGGTGCGCACCGCCATGCCCCCGCTTCCTCCGCTGCTGTGGTGCTGCCCTACATGCTGCCCACCGCTACTGCGGCTGCTGGCGCTACTGCTGCTGCTGCTGCTGCTGCCGGCCGCGGCCGCGGCGGTGGCAGCGCTGCCGCTACCTGCGTCCGCCGCCGCCACAGCGCGCCGCGTCACGCTGCGGGTACGCCGCCTGAACTGCGTCCCTGCCGCCTCCATCTTGATGTGGTGGTGGTGGTAGCTGCTGCCTAGCAGACAACGGTGAGTCACTTGTAGGTCACTGGGCCTCACCACAGTGCTAATTAGCCACACTGCCACGCTGCCACGACCACAGCCACTGACTGCCCCACAGCCACGCTGTGGTGGCGCAACGCTGCAACGCGGGAAACGGATAATTAGCGCCGCCGCTGCTTTCACTGCCGCTGCCGCTACTCAGCGCGCCCTGCTCCTCTCCACTTGTTTGTATCAATGTTATTATTGCCGCTGCTGCTTGTCACTGCAGCTGCTGTCGTAACTCGCAGTCGTCACTGGAGTGTCACAGACTCACACAACAGCCGTTGGGTGGTGGCAGCGCACTCAGATGCAAGGAGGAGTAGAGAGAAGGGGTATATCTTGGTGTGGGAGAGACAAGCAACGCAATCGATCGATGATGCAGCGGTGCACAGCCACAGCCACGGGGTATTAAATTACTTTCTGCGTGATTAGTGCCGTGGTTAGTCTCCCTGCATGGAATTACTGCGCTCACTCTCCTACCCTCTCTCTTGCCCCCCTGCGGAGCTGACGATGTGTGGATCGCTGGAGTCGTGACATGACCACCACCACCCGATCGGTGATGCGGCAGATACACACACAATCACAACGAACAGCGGAGGCGGGGCGCGTCAAAAAACGGTGCAACAGGCAGCGAGAGGGGTTGTTGCAACGCAGGTGCTGGTCTAGTGTTGCGTTGAGCGTGTTATTGCCGTGTCTACGTGCCGCAAAGCAGCTGTAAGCCGGCGTCTGTTCTGCTGCTCCGCAGCCGCACCACCCCTCCGCCTGCTTCCACCACCACTACTGACACCCTGACTGTCACTGTCGCCGCTGCTGCTGCCGCTGCGGTATTACCGACAAGGTCAACGCG
>Ga0066256_1002291_pt1 | contig 21762 bp, 23 predicted proteins | sample ThiBio_1000_biof_FD_87107 | JGI IMG/M metagenome (GOLD analysis project Ga0066256, IMG submission 87107) | Wastewater bioreactor microbial communities from Cape Town, South Africa - Thiocy_expt_1000_biof (version 2) | ecosystem: Engineered > Bioreactor > Thiocyanate-remediating >... | reverse complement strand
TCGCGGAACCGGAGGACGGGGGAAGCGGTGGCCAGTCCGTCCTCGGCGGATTAAACCGCGAAGGCTGACCGGTTGCGCGTAGAGTGGCGGGACAAGCACTGATCCGGCTTTCACCGGGGAGCTTTCGGAAGAACGTCCCGCCTCGGGGGGGTCACTAGAACCGAGCGGGGCAGGCCCGTCATCGCCGCAGTGAGAGTGGCTTCGCGAGAAGCACGTCGGGTGGTACCGCGGTCCGTCGCAGCACGGGTCGTCCCGGCAGCAGCATCCGCCCACGACCACTGCGAGACACGATGACCTATCCGCGCACCTCAGGCACGGCCTTCGGCCCGGCCGCCGTCACTCCGAGCCCGCGCTTCCCCGAGATCGAGACCGAGGTCCTCGACTTCTGGAAGACGGATGACACCTTCCGTGCATCCATCGCGCAGCGCGAGGGCGCCGACGAGTGGGTCTTCTACGACGGTCCTCCGTTCGCGAACGGCCTGCCGCACTACGGCCACCTGCTCACCGGGTACGCCAAGGACCTGTTCCCGCGCTTCCAGACCATGCTCGGCAAGAAGGTCGACCGCGTGTTCGGGTGGGACACCCACGGGCTGCCCGCCGAGCTCGAGGCGATGAAGCAGCTCGGGCTCACCGAGAAGAGCGAGATCGAGGACATGGGCATCGGTGTCTTCAACGGGAAGGCGCGCGACTCCGTGCTCGCGTACACGCGCGAATGGCAGGACTACGTGACCCGTCAGGCCCGCTGGGTCGACTTCGAGCGCGGCTACAAGACGCTCGATCTCGGGTACATGGAGAGCGTGATCTGGGCGTTCAAGACGCTCTACGACAAGGGCCTCGCCTACGAGGGCTACCGCGTGCTGCCGTACTGCTGGCGCGACGAGACGCCGCTGTCCAACCACGAGCTGCGCATGGACGACGACGTGTATCAGGACCGGCAGGACCCGTCCGTCACCGTCACGTTCCCGCTCACGGGCGCCAAGGCCGAGTCGCTCGGCCTCACCGCGGTGCGCGCCCTCGCCTGGACGACGACGCCGTGGACCCTGCCGACGAACCTGGCCCTCGTCGTGGGCCCCGACATCGAGTACGTCGTGCTCCCCGCCGGACCGAACGGCGCCGCCGACGTCGTGACGGGGGACGACCCCGCCGAGACCGCCGCGCACCGCTACCTGCTGGCCCGCGACCTGCTGGGCGGCTACGCCAAGGACCTCGGCTACGAGTCGGCCGAGGAGGCGCTCGCCGCGGTCGACCGGTCCGTGCTGGGCAAGGAGCTCGAGGACGTCACCTACGACCGGCTGTTCGACTACTACGCGGATGCCGAGACCTGGGGCACCGAGAAGGCCTGGCGCATCCTCGTCGACGGCTACGTCACCACCACGGACGGCACCGGCATCGTGCACCAGGCGCCGGCCTATGGTGAGGACGACCAGCGCGTCTCCAACGCCGCGGGCATCCCGACCATCCTCTCGCTGGACGACGGCGGAAAGTTCCTGCCGAACGTCACCGATGTCGCCGGCGTGCTCTGGATGGAGGCCAACACGCCCCTGATCCGCCTGCTGCGCGCGGCTGGGCGGATGCTGCGCGAGCAGAGCTACGTGCACTCCTACCCGCACTGCTGGCGCTGCCGGAACCCCCTGATCTACAAGGCGGTCTCGAGCTGGTTCATCCGCGTGACCGACATCAAGGATCGGATGCTCGCGAACAACGAGCAGATCACCTGGGTGCCGGAGAACGTCAAGCACGGCCAGTTCGGCAAGTGGCTGGAGGGCGCGCGCGACTGGTCGATCAGCCGCAACCGCTACTGGGGTTCGCCGATCCCGATCTGGAAGAGCGACGACCCGACCTACCCGCGCGTGGATGCCTACGGCTCGCTGGAGGAGCTGGAGCGCGACTTCGGCACGCTCCCGCGCAACGAGGACGGTGAGGTCGACCTGCACCGGCCGTACATCGACGACCTGACGCGGCCCAACCCGGACGACCCCACCGGCAGGTCCACGATGCGCCGCATCGAGGACGTGTTCGACGTGTGGTTCGACTCCGGTTCGATGCCGTACGCGCAGGTGCACTACCCGTTCGAGAACCAGGAGTGGTTCGACACGCACGCGCCCGCCGACTTCATCGTGGAGTACATCGGGCAGACCCGCGGCTGGTTCTACGTGATGCACGTGCTCTCCACCGCACTGTTCGATCGTCCGGCGTTCACCGGCGTCAGCTGCCACGGCATCGTGCTCGGCTCCGACGGCTACAAGATGTCGAAGTCGTTGCGCAACTACCCCGACGTCAGCGAGGTGCTGGACCGCGATGGCTCGGATGCCATGCGCTGGTTCCTGATGTCCAGCTCGGTGCTCCGCGGCGGGAACCTCGCGGTCACGGAAGAGGGCATCCGCGCCGGGGTTCGCGAGTTCCTGCTGCCGCTGTGGAACTCGTGGTACTTCTTCGCCACCTACGCGAACGCCGCGACCCCGGAGGGCTACGAGGCGACCTGGCGCACCGATTCCACGGACGTCCTGGACCGCTACATCCTGGCACGGCTCGGCGACCTCGTCCGCGACGTGCGCGCCGACCTGGAGGGCCTGGACTCGACCACGGCATCCGCTCGCCTGCGCGACTTCGCCGAGGTGCTGACGAACTGGTACATCCGCCGCTCCCGCGACCGCTTCTGGGAGGGAACCGCCACCGAGGCGTTCGACACGCTCTACACGGTGCTCGAGACCCTCACCCGTGTCGCGGCGCCGCTGGTTCCGCTGATCAGCGAGCGCATCTGGCAGGGGCTGACCGGCGGGCGCAGCGTGCACCTGACGGACTGGCCGGATGCCGAGGCGTTCCCCGCCGCGGATGACGTGCGCGATGCCATGGACGCCGTGCGCGAGCTGTCCAGCGTCGGAAACGCCCTGCGCAAGAAGGAGAAGCTGCGCGTGCGGCTGCCGCTCGCCCGCCTCACGGTCGTCTCGCCGCTCGCCGACGATCTCGCGCAGTTCGAGGGCATCCTCCGCGAGGAGCTCAACGTCAAGACGGTGGAGCTGGTGAAGCTCGGCGAGGACACCGCGCGCGAGTACGGCATCAGCCACCGCCTGAGCGTCAACGCCCGCGCAGCCGGCCCGCGCCTGGGCAAGGACGTGCAGAAGGTCATCCGCGCCGCGAAGGAGGGCTTCTGGACCGAGGACGCCGGCGTCGTGACCGCCGACGGCATCGCCCTGGAGCCGCACGAGTACGAACTCGTGCTGGAGACCACCGGGCGACCGGAGGGCGAGGCGCTCGCCGTGCTGCCCACGGGCGGGTTCGTGCTGCTCGACACCGCGACCACGCCGGAGCTGGAGGCGGAGGGCCTGGCCCGCGACGTGATCCGTGCCGTGCAGGACACCCGCAAGAAGGCCGGCTTCGACGTCAGCGACCGGATCCGCCTGCAGCTGCGCTTCGCGGATGCCGCGGATGCGGATGCCGTGGAGTCGGCGTTCGCGCTGGCGGACGTCGCGGGCGAGACCCTGGCCGTCGAGCACAGCCTGCTGCGTGCGGACGACGCGCTCGCGGACAGCGAGTTCGAGAACGTCATCGGCAAGGGCACCTACGCCAACCGCGGTGACTTCACGGTCGCCGTCGCCCGGACGGGAGCAGCGCAGTGAGCGACGTGCAGAGGGCGGACGCCGTCTACGAGAAGCTGCTGGAGCGTGCGGGGGAGCGCTGGGTGCAGCCCCGCAAGGAGCGGGTCGCCCGCATCCTCACCCTGCTCGACGACCCGCAGCGCACCTACCGCGTCGTGCACATCACCGGCACGAACGGGAAGACCTCGACCGCGCGGATGATCGAGAGCCTGCTACGCGCCCACGGGCTGCGCACCGGCCTCTTCACCAGCCCGCACCTGAAGCGCTTCACCGAGCGCATCATGATCGACGGCGAGCCGATCGCGGATGCCGCGGTCGCCGACGCGTGGGATGAGATCGAGCCGTTCGTCGGCATCGTCGACGCCGAGCTCGAGGCCGGCGGGGACGCCCCGCTGACCTTCTTCGAACTGCTCACGGTGCTCGCCTTCGTGGCGGCGGCGGATGCCCCGGTCGACGTGCTCGTGCTCGAGGTCGGCATGGGCGGTTCGTGGGACTCCACCAACACGGCCGACGGCGATGTGGCGGTGCTCGCCCCGATCGACATGGACCACGCCGACCGGCTGGGCGACACGATCGAGAAGATCGCCGAGGTCAAGGCCGGGATCATCAAGGACGGCGCAGCCGTCGTCTCCGCGGAGCAGAAGCCCGAGGCCGAGGCTGTGCTGCGCCGGGTCGCCGCAAAGAAGGGCGCGACCATCGCGTTCGACGGCGAGGACTTCGGCCTGTCGGCGCCGAAGCTCGCCGCGGGCGGACAGATGATCAGCATCCGCGGGCTCGCAGGCGAGTACGCCGACGAGTACCTGCCGCTGTACGGCGCGCATCAGGGACACAACGCGGCCCTCGCCGTCGTCGCGGTGGAATCACTGATCGGCGGCGGCTCGCAGCGCATCGCCGGTGAGATCATCACCGACGGGCTGCAGAACGCCACCTCTCCGGGCCGACTGCAGCTGGTCGGCATCGCGCCCACCGTGGTCGTGGATGCCGCGCACAACCCGCACGGCGCGGCGTCGCTGGCGCGCGCCCTGGACGACAGCTTCGACTTCGACGAGTGGGGGCTTGTGCTGGGCGTCTTCGCCGACAAGGACACCGCAGGCATCGTCGACACCCTGCTGCCTGCCGTCGCCGAGGTGTTCGCGACCTCGCCCGACTCCGAGCGCGCCGAGGAGGCGGATGCCATCGCCGACCTGGTCGAGGAGCGCGGCCGCCGCGCGAGCGTGCACCCCACGCTCGCCGAGGCTGTCGACGCCGCGCGCGAGTGGGCGTCGGCCTCCGAACGGCGCGCGGTCGTGATCGCCGGGTCGATCGTGCTCGCGGGCGAGGCACTGCTGCTCTCCGAGGAGGAGGACTGGAAGAGCGGATGGCGCGGATGACGGCCTCGCGCGCGCCCCGCGCCAGGACTCCGCGCACCCTCGCGCAGAAGCTCGGCGCGATCGTGCTGGGCTTCGAGGCGATCGTCGTCTTCCTCGCCGGCCTGACGGTGTACGGACTGAACGTGCTGCCGCAGGGGATCCCGTCCTGGTGGGGCATCGTCGGCGGCATCGTGCTCGCCGTCGCGATGATCGCCCTGTCCGGTGCGATCGCCCGCCCCGGCGCGATCGCGATCGGGTGGGTGCTGCAGGCGCTCGTCCTGGCATCCGCCCTGCTCGTCCCCGCCATCGCGCTCGTCGCGCTGATTTTCGGCGGCATGTGGGGATATGCGACGATCGTGGGGGCCCGGATGGACCGCAGACAGGCGGACACCCACGCACAGCCCGAGACTCACACAGAGAGCGAATGACATGGCCACTGAAGAAACCCTCGTCCTCGTCAAGCCCGACGGCGTCGCCCGCGGCCTGACCGGCACGATCCTCGCCCGCATCGAGGCGAAGGGCTACGCGCTCGTCGACATCCGCCTGGTCGAGCCCGACCGCGACCTGCTGGCGGCGCACTACGCCGAGCACGAGGGCAAGCCGTTCTACGAGCCGCTCCTCGAGTTCATGATGTCCGGCCCGTCCGTGGCGATCCGCCTGGCCGGCAACCGCGTCATCGAGGGCTTCCGCTCCCTCGCCGGCACCACCGACCCGACCACGGCCGCGCCCGGCACCATCCGCGGCGATTTCGGCCGCGACTGGGGTCTGAAGGTGCAGCAGAACCTCGTGCACGGCTCGGACAGCCCCGAGTCGGCCGCTCGTGAGCTCGGCATCTGGTTCAGCTGAACCTCGAGCAGACGAAAGAGGGACGCCCCGACGGGGCGTCCCTCTTTCGTCTGCGCAGGATCAGAAGAGGCGCAGGAGCTCGCCGATCAGATCTCCACCTGCCATGTACGACATCGCCACGATGACCGCGAAGCACAGGATCGAGGCGAGCGGCGTCCACGCCATCAGACGACCGAAGGCCTCCTGCACGGACTTCTTCTTCGACAGCGTCCCGTTCCGGCCGAGGTGCACGACCGTGGTGAGGAAGGTCGGGATCATCACGAGGTAGGTCAGACCGCACCAGGGGCAGAGCGTGTGCAGCGCGAAGAACGTCTGCCAGATGAGCCAGGCGATGAATGCGAACGCGGCGGTGATGCCGAGCCCGAACAGGCCCCAGAACCAGCGCGGGAACCGCACTCCCGCGACGACGGCGACGCCCATCACGAGCACGGCCATCCAGCCGGTGAGGCCGATGATCGGGTTCGGGAAGCCGAAGACCGAGCCCTGCCAGGACTCGAGATTCGCGCCGCACTGCACGAAGAAGCTCAGATTGCAGCCCAGCTCCGCCTTCGGGTTCTCCAGACTGATGAACTTGTCCATCGTGAGCTGGAAGGCGGCCCACCAGCCCACCACGCTCGCGATGATGAGCCAGATGCCGTACCCGATGAGCCGTGTGCGCTGTGCGGTCATATCGGGATTATCCCAGCGTTCGCTATGCGGTTCGGGTGAAGACATGACGCGCGTCGCACGCTCGGATGACACCGTCGAACGATCGGGATGCGATAATGGTCACAGGTGTCGTCGTGAGAAGTCACGGCCGCATCGACAAGACTTCGGGACCGGATGTCCCACGCGATCCAGCCATTGAGCGGATCGCATGCCGATTGAGTTCGCGGCTGCTGTTTCGCCGCACGAGTTTTCGCGGCGCACGCAGTGCCCGCGCAGGGAGCTAGCCAGAGATGGCCGATGAGAACGATGACAAGAACACCCCTACCCTCGACACGACGCCGGCGCAGCCGGTAGTCGAGGACGCCCCGGTCGCGGAGACGGATGAATCCGTCGTCGCGGAGCCGGATGCCGCGCCCGAGTCGGCTGCCGCTCCCGTGGTGGACGCCTCCCCGACGGAGGTGACGCCGGAGGGCGAGTCCGAGTCCGGGTCGTCCGCGCCTGAGACGGCGGAGGCCGAGAAGTCTGCAGAGGCCGAGAAGGCTGCGGGGGCCGAGACGCCCGCCGAGGCCGAGAAGCCTGCGGAAGCCGAGGCCCCCGCGCAGGAGAAGCCCGCCGCGCCCGAGCCCGTCACCGCGGTGAGCCTGGGGCTTCTGCCCGAGGTCTTCGTCTCCAAGGTCTCCACGCAGCTGCACTTCTACGCTCCCGAGATCATCCCGCTGCCGGCATCCGCCGCGCACGACGACGAGGACGACGAGCGCGGCTCGGCGTTCTCGCGTCGCGGCAGCAGCACCCGTCGCCGCCGCGGCGGCGAGGGCGACGAAGGTCGTGACGAGCCGCGTCAGCGACAGCGCACGGTCGAGTACATCACCGAGCCGAAGGCCATCAAGGGCTCCACGCGCCTCGAGGCGAAGAAGCAGCGCCGCCGCGACGGTCGCGATGCAGGCCGCCGCCGTCCGGTGGTCACCGAGGCCGAGTTCCTCGCCCGCCGCGAGGCCGTCGACCGCATGATGGTCGTGCGCGCCAAGAACGGCCGCACCCAGATCGGCGTGCTCGAGGACAACGTGCTGGTCGAGCACTACGTCGCCCGCAACCAGGACGCCTCGCTGATCGGCAACGTCTACCTCGGGCGCGTGCAGAACGTGCTGCCGAGCATGGAGGCCGCCTTCGTCGACATCGGCCGCGGCCGCAATGCCGTGCTCTACTCCGGCGAGGTGGACTGGGACGCCGTGGAGACGGGCAACCAGCCGCGCCGCATCGAGCTCGCCCTCAAGCCCGGCGACCGCGTGCTCGTCCAGGTCACCAAGGACCCGGTCGGACACAAGGGTGCCCGCCTGACGAGTCAGATCTCGCTGCCCGGCCGATACCTGGTGTACGTGCCCGGCGGTTCCATGAACGGCATCTCGCGCAAGCTGCCCGACAACGAGCGGGCCCGCCTCAAGCGCATCCTCAAGGAGGTGCTGCCGGAGTCGTCCGGCGTGATCGTCCGCACCGCGGCCGAGGGCGCCACCGAGGAGCAGCTGACGCGCGACGTGCAGCGGCTCACCTCGCAGTGGGAGCACATCCAGAAGCTCGTGCAGACCCAGCAGGCGCCCGCGCTGCTGCACGCCGAGCCCGACCTGCTGGTGAAGATCGTCCGCGACGTCTTCAACGAGGACTTCACCCGGATGACCATCCAGGGTGACGACGCGCACCGCACCATCAGCGCGTACCTCGAGAGCGTGGCTCCCGACCTGCTGGAGCGGGTCGAGACCTACACCGACGAGGTGGATCCGTTCGACGCGTACCGCATCACCGAGCAGATCGAGAAGGCGCTGGACCGCAAGGTCTGGCTGCCCTCGGGCGGTTCGCTGGTGATCGACCGCACCGAGGCGATGACGGTGGTCGACGTCAACACCGGCAAGTTCGTCGGCTCGGGCGGGAACCTCGAGGAGACCGTCACCAAGAACAACCTCGAGGCCGCCGAGGAGATCGTGCGCCAGCTGCGCCTGCGCGACATCGGCGGCATCATCGTCGTCGACTTCATCGACATGGTGCTCGAGTCCAACCGCGACCTCGTGCTGCGCCGCCTGGTGGAGTGCCTGAGCCGCGACCGCACGAAGCATCAGGTCGCCGAGGTCACCTCGCTCGGGCTCGTGCAGATGACCCGCAAGAAGCTCGGCCTGGGCCTTCTGGAGACCTTCAGCGAGCCCTGCGAGGTGTGCGCCGGCCGCGGTGTCGTCGTGCACCACGACCCGGTCGTCAAGCACCGCGGCGGCCCCGCGGGCAGCAGCCAGGGGCGCCGCTCTCGCGGCTCCTCCGCTCCGCAGCAGGCTCCGCAGGCCGCTCCCGCTCAGCCCGCCGCAGCGGCGAACGGCGGCACCCACAGCATCACCGAGGGCGCGAAGTCGGCTCTCGCCGCGATCGCGGCCTCCACGATCGTGCCGACCACAGGCGAGGTGCCCGTGGTGGCGCAGGAGGCTCCGGAGGCTCCTGAGGCGCCCGAGCGGCCCAAGAAGAGCCGTCGCAAGCGCGGTGGTGAGCGCCGTGGGCCGAAGACCGAGGCCGAGCAGCTGCTCGACTCCGTGCTCGACGCGCTGCCCGAGCCGAAGGCTCCCGGTCAGGGGCGCAACCGCCGCCGCGTGACGACGGCGATGCTCACCGCCGGCTCCGCGTCCGCTCAGTCGGCATCCGACTCAGTGTCGATCCCTGCCCCGGACGCGCAGTCCTGAGGCGATCAGCCGCCTTGTGAGCTCCTTGCCGCCGACGTGCACAGCGCCGGCGGCGAGGAGCCGCGGCAGCGCGTCCTCGGGGACGTCGTAGTGGTCCAGGTCGAAGGCGCGCCGGGGGAGTCCCTGCGCCGCCGCGAACGCATGCAGCTCGCCGAGGTCCGCGTCGGAGACCAGGTGCGCCCAGAGCCGTCCGTGCGCCGGCCAGATCGGGTCGTCGACGAGAACGGTCATGTCGCGATCCTAGGCCCGTGACACACCCCGCCGCTCACTTTGCGGCATGGCCTCGCTTCAGGTAAAGTAGTCCTTTGGTGCGAGACCCCTGTCTGCTCCCCGGGCGGCAGGAGAAGTCTTGCGTCCGCACCCTTCGCGAAGGCGTCGTACGCAAGCAGAAGTCTTCCCGTGAGATTCCCGGAGCAGTCCGCTCCCCAACGAAACAGGTATGAAGTGGTTTACGCAGTAGTGCGCGCCGGTGGCCGGCAGGAGAAGGTCGAGGTCGGTACGATCGTTCAGCTCGACCGTGTTCAGGCTGCCCAGGGCGAGAAGATCGAGCTTCCCGCCGTGCTTCTCGTCGACGGTGCCACGGTGACCACCGACGCGGACAAGCTGGCGAAGGTCAAGGTCACGGCTGAGGTCCTCGGCGACCTCCGCGGCCCGAAGATCATCATCCAGAAGTACAAGAACAAGACCGGCTACAAGAAGCGCCAGGGCCACCGTCAGGACCTGACCCGCGTCAAGATCACCGGCATCAAGTAAGCACGAAGAGGAGCTGAGAAATGGCACACAAGAAGGGTGCGAGCTCGACCCGCAACGGTCGTGACTCCAACGCACAGCGACTCGGCGTGAAACGCTTCGGCGGCCAGGCCGTCAACGCCGGCGAGATCCTCGTCCGTCAGCGCGGCACGCACTTCCACCCCGGCGTGAACGTCGGCCGTGGCGGCGACGACACGCTGTTCGCCCTCGAGGCGGGCGCTGTGGAGTTCGGCACGAAGGGCGGCCGCAAGGTCGTCAACATCGTCGCTGCCGCTCAGTAAGCGCAGCACACACTCTCGGAACGGGGCGGGCTTCGGCTCGCCCCTTCCTGCGTATAGGCCCCTCCGCAAGGCTCAGGGACCATCTTCACAAGGAGCACCCATGGTCACGTTCGTGGACACCGTCACCCTGCACCTGCGTGCGGGCAAGGGCGGCAACGGCTGCGTCTCGGTGAAGCGCGAGAAGTTCAAGCCTCTCGGCGGACCGGACGGCGGCAACGGCGGGGACGGCGGCGACATCGTGCTGGTCGCCGACCCCCAGGTGACCACGCTCCTGTCGTACCACCACTCGCCGCACCGCAGCAGCGGCAACGGCGGCTTCGGCATGGGCGACCACCGCTCCGGCTACGCCGGCGAGACCCTCGAGCTGCCCGTGCCGCTGGGCACCGTGGTGAAGTCGGTCGACGGCGAGGTCCTGCACGACATGGTCACGCCCGGCGAGCGCTACGTCGTGGCTGAGGGCGGACGCGGCGGCCTGGGCAACGCGTCGCTGGCCTCTCCCAAGCGCAAGGCGCCCGGCTTCGCCCTGCTCGGCACCCCCGGCTACGAGGGCGCCATCCAGCTCGAGCTGAAGACCGTCGCCGACGTGGCGCTGGTCGGCTATCCCTCGGCGGGCAAGTCCAGCCTGATCGCGGCGATGTCTGCCGCGCGTCCCAAGATCGCCGACTACCCGTTCACCACGCTGCACCCGAATCTCGGAGTCGTGCAGGCCGGCGACAGCCGGTACACCGTCGCCGACGTGCCCGGCCTCATCGAGGGCGCCAGCGAGGGCCGCGGACTCGGACTGGAGTTCCTCCGCCACGTCGAGCGCTGCAGCGCCCTGCTGCACGTGCTGGACTGCGCCACGCTGGAGCCCGGGCGCGACCCGCTCTCCGATCTGGACGTGATCCTGGCCGAACTCGCCGCCTACGAGGTCCCCGAGGGACAGGTCCCGCTCCTGGAGCGTCCTCAGCTGGTCGCCCTGAACAAGGTCGACGTGCCCGAGGCGCGCGAACTGGCCGACATGGTCCGCGCCGACATCGAGGCGCGCGGCTTCCGCGTGTTCGAGATCTCGACCGTCTCGCGCGAAGGCCTGCGTCCGCTCAGCTTCGCCCTGGCCGAGCTCGTCGACGAGCATCGTGCGGCCACGGCGGTCGAGACCCCGCCCGAGCGCGTCGTCATCCGCCCGAAGGGCGCGAAGGAGGAGTTCACGATCCGCGTCGAGGGCGGCACGTACGGCAACGTCTACCGCGTGATCGGCGAGAAGCCCGTGCGCTGGGTGCAGCAGACCGACTTCCAGAACGAGGAGGCCGTGGGCTACCTCGGCGACCGTCTCGAGCGCCTCGGCGTGGAGGACGCGCTGGTCAAGGCCGGTGCGGAGCCCGGCTCCACCGTCATGATCGGCACCGGCGACGACAGCGTCGTGTTCGACTGGGAGCCGTCCATCGCCTCCACGGCCGAGCTGATGACCTCGCCGCGCGGCACCGACATCCGCATCGGCGGCAGCAGCCGCCGCACCACCAGCGAGCGCCGCGAGAAGTACTACGAGCGGATGGACGCCAAGGCGGCCGCCCGCGCGGAGCTCGAGGAGCAGCGACTCGCATCCCGCGAGGGCGAGGAATGAGCGCGCAGACCCGCGCAGACCTCGCCAGCGCCGGGCGCATCGTCGTCAAGGTCGGCTCCTCGTCCATCAGCGGCGAGGCGTCCTGGCGGATCCCGATGATCGTCCAGGCCCTGGCGAGCGCGCACCGACGCGGCGTCGAGGTGATCCTGGTGTCCTCGGGCGCCATCGCCACGGGCATCCCGGTTCTCGACCTCGATTCGCGCCCCACCGACCTGGCGACCCAGCAGGCCGCGGCGGCGGTCGGGCAGAACCTGCTCGTGTTCCGGTACCAGGAGGCGCTGCGTCCCTTCAGGATCGTCGCGGGACAGGTGCTGCTGACGACCGGCGACCTGGAGAACGCGACCTCGCGCAGCAATGCCCGGCGGGCGATGGACCGGATGCTGGCGCTCGGCGTGCTGCCGATCGTCAACGAGAACGACACCGTCGCCACCCAGGAGATCCGCTTCGGCGACAACGACCGGCTCGCCGCACTCGTCGCCCAGCTGCTGCACGCTGACGCCCTGGTGCTGCTCAGCGACGTGGAGTCGCTGTACACCAAGCCGCCGACCGACCCGGACGCGCGGCCGATCGACACCGTCGCGCCCGACGCCGACCTGGCCGGACTCGAGTTCGGGGCATCCGTGGTGAACAGCGTCGGAACCGGGGGAGCGGCCACCAAGGTCTCCGCCGCGCGGATGGCAGCCGCATCCGGCATCGGAGTGATGGTGACCAGCGCGGATCTGATCGGCAGGGCGCTCGAGGGCGCCGCGATCGGCACCTGGTTCGAGCCGGCCGTCACGGCCTGATCCCGTGGGTCATACGGCGCCGGCGTCCGTGCCGCCGTCGATACACTGACCGGATGAGCACTCCCGCCGCAGACGACCTCACCGCCGATTCCGCACAGCAGCGCCTCGCGCGCGCCAAGGAGGCGTCCCGATCGATCGCCCGACTCACCAGCGGCGAGAAGGGCGCGGCACTGGAGAGCATCGCGCGCGCGATCGAGGCGAACGTCGAGCGCATCGTCACCGCGAACGGGCTGGACATCGAGCACGGCCGGGAGAACGCCATCGGGGATGCCCTGATCGACCGGCTGCGTCTGGACGAGAAGCGGGTGACGGCGCTGGCATCCGCTGTGCGCGACGTGGCGGCGCTCCCCGACCCGATCGGACAGGTGCTGGGCGGCCACCGGATGCCGAACGGCATCGCCCTCGAGCAGGTGCGCGTGCCGTTCGGCGTGGTGGGCGCGATCTACGAGGCCCGCCCCAACGTGACCGTCGACATCGCGGCGCTCGCGCTGCGCGCGGGCAACGCTGTGGTGCTGCGCGGAGGCAGCGCCGCGCGGATGTCCAACACCGTCCTCGTGGAGCTGATGCGCGAGGCTCTGCACGCCGTGGGCGTGGATCGCGAGGCGATCCAGACCGTGGACGACTTCGGCCGGGACGGCGCGAAGGCGCTCATGCACGGCCGCGGGTTCGTCGACGTGCTGGTGCCGCGGGGGAGCGCGTCCCTCATCGAGACGGTGGTCACGGAGTCGACCGTGCCCGTGATCGAGACCGGCGCCGGCGTGGTGCACATCGTGCTCGACGAATCCGCCCCGCTGGACTGGGCGCGCGACATCGTCGTGAACGCGAAGGTGCAGCGTCCGAGCGTCTGCAACGCCGTCGAGACGGTCCTGGTCCTGCGCCAGGCGGCGCCACTGCTGGTGCCGGTCGTGGCCAGCGCACTGCAGAGCGAGGGCGTGGCGGTGCACGGCGACGACGTCGTCGCCGGTCTGGTGTCCGGTGTCATCCCCGCCACCGAGGAGGACTGGGCCACCGAGTACCTGAGCCTGGACATCTCCATGAAGGTCGTGGACACTCTCGACGATGCGCTCGCGCACATCCGGAAGTACAGCACGGGGCACACGGAGTCGATCATCACCACCGACTCCCGCAACATCGAGCGCTTCCTGGCGGAGGTCGACTCCGCCGTCGTGATGGCGAACGCGTCGACCAGGTTCACCGACGGCGGGGAGTTCGGATTCGGCGCCGAGGTGGGCATCTCCACGCAGAAGCTGCACACCCGCGGCCCAATGGGAGTCTCCGAGCTGACCAGCACCAAATGGCTGGCGCGGGGGACGGGCCAGACCCGGGGCTGAGCGCTAGACTTGTCAGGCGTTCGCCCGACCGCCCAGAAACGGAGCCAGAATGAACCTCGTCGCCCAGATCGCGATGACCGCCGCCGCGTCCGAGTCCCACAACGTCATGGGTCAGACCGTGATCTTCGGCATCATCGCGGCGATCATCTTCGCGGCGCTGGCCCTGGTCACGCTGTCGTACCGCAACGTCGCCAACCGTCACTCGGCCAAGGCCGACGCATACGCCGAGAAGCACGGCGAGGACGGCCACGGTCACTAAGGCGCACATGCAGCCATCCACTGCTCGAGCACCGCGCATCGGCGTGATGGGCGGTACTTTCGACCCCATCCACCATGGGCACCTGGTCGCCGCGAGCGAGGTGGCGCACTCGTTCGACCTCGATGAGGTCGTGTTCGTCCCCACCGGCGAGCCCTGGCAGAAGCAGAACGTCTCACCCGGCGAGCACCGCTATCTGATGACGGTCATCGCCACCGCATCCAATCCCCGCTTCACCGTCAGCCGCGTCGACATCGACCGCGACGGGCCCACCTACACGATCGACACGCTCCGCGATCTGAAGGCCGAACGGCCCGATGCGGAGCTGTTCTTCATCACGGGAGCGGATGCCGTAGCGCAGATTCTCAGTTGGAGGGACCATGATGAACTGTGGGATCTCGCCCACTTCGTCGCGGTCTCCCGACCCGGACACGTGCTCAGCACCGACGGACTGCCCACGGATGACGTGAGTCAGCTGGAGGTGCCGGCACTGACCATTTCGTCGACGGCGTGTCGTGAGCGGGTCGCTGAGGGGCAGCCCGTCTGGTATCTGGTGCCGGATGGCGTCGTCCAGTACATCGCAAAGCATCACCTGTATCGGAGCAAGGCATGAGCACATCGGAAGAGAACGGAAGGACCCTCACGCGCAAGCAGCTGCGTGAGATCCGTCTGACCGGCTCGACGCCGGTCATCAGCGAGGAGGAGGCGGCAGCCGCCGCCACGCAGCCGCCGACCACGGTGCTGCCGCGTGCCGCGCAGCCGATCGAGATCGCTCCGGCCCCGACCGCGGAACCGCCGAGCCCGAACGCGCCGCTCACCCGGCGCCAGATGCGTGCCCTGGAGCACGCCCACGCCGCGGAGAGCGCCGCGCCCGCACCTGCAGTCGAGCCCGCACCCGCACCGGTTGTCGAGCCCGTCCGTGAGACTGTGCCCGCCGCCGAGGCGACGCAGACCGCACCGCCCGCCGCCGCGCAGAGCGAGCAGCCGGGCCTGGTCTCCGGTCTCCCGTCGTTCGCCCCCACGCCCGCGCCGGCATCCGCTCCGCGCTTCGAGCCGGCCCCCGTGGATCCCGCGCTCGACGACGAGCATCCGCTGTCTGTGGATCAGGAGCAGGTCGCCGCGATCTTCGAGCAGCCGATCGAGGAGCCGGCCCCCGCGCCGGTGCGCAGGGGCATCGTCCCGGAGATCATGGTCCGGGATCTGATGTTCCCCGGTGCGTCCGCACCGGAGTCCGACGAGCTGCCCATCGTGGCGCCCGCGCCCGCGCCCGCGCCCGCTCCCGCAGCCGCGCCCGCGGCCGCCGCACCAGTCATCCCCGAGGTCCCGGCGCAGGCCGAGCCCGAGCCCGCTCCTGCTCCCGTGCAGGAGGAGGCACCGAAGGTGGGCGCCGCGTTCGGCATCGGCGTCAAGACCGACCACCGCGACCCGGTGGCCACCGCGCCGTTCGACGCCCTGGTCGGCGGCACCTCGTCCGGCGCGCAGCACGGTACCTCCACCGCGCTGATCTTCACCCCGTCGCCCGGCGTCGGCTCGCTGTCGGGCCCGATCGCCTCGACCGGGGAGATCCTCGTCACCGGAACCTACGCCCTGCCCGACGGGCTGGGATCGCAGGGGCACGCGCACGGCACGACGGACGGCAAGGACATCGACGCCGTGCTCCTCGACGGCGAGCTCGCTCCCGCCTCGTCGCCCACGCCGATCGCGGCCAGCGCCGCCGTCAGCACCTCCAAGCCCGCCGGCGAGGTCATCCGCCCTCCGGCACCCGACAAGGGCAACAAGCTCATGCTCACACTGGCGATCGTCGCGGGAACCCTGGCCGTCGTGCTGGGCGCCACCCTCGTCATCGCCTTCACCACAGGAGTCTTCGGTTGATGCAGTCCCCCGACAACGCCCTCGAGATGCTTCAGATCGCCGCAGACGCGGCGGACTCGAAGGGCGGCGAGGATCTCGTCGCGCTCAACGTCTCCGGCCCGCTTCCGCTGGTCGACATCTTCCTGCTCGTCACCGGCAACAGCGAGCGCAATGTCGCCGCTATCGCCGATGAGATCGAGGACCAGCTGCACGAGGCCGGTCACAGGCGCGTGCGCCGGGAGGGACGCGCCGAGGCGCGCTGGGTGCTGCTGGACTTCGGCGACCTCATCGTGCACGTGTTCCACTCCGAGGAGCGCGTCTACTACGGCCTCGAGCGGCTCTGGAAGGACTGCCCGGTCGTTCCGATCGAGCTGACCACGAAGGTCCCCGGGGAGTAGCCTCCGCGGTTCACTCGGGACGACGCGTCCCGACGCCCGGTTCGTCGTCGGTCTCGGACATGTCCGGGATCTCGGCTTCGTCGTCCGGATCCACCTGCACGGCGCCGACCGCGCCGCTGTCGGCACCGGCACCACTGGCCGGCACATCGCCGACATCTGTCGCGTCGTCGGCACCGGCCGCCAGCCGGTCGGCCTCGGCGCTGTCGATCAGGTCGGGGTCGGCATCGGGATCCAGAACCTCCTCGCCGTCGATGACTTGCGTGCCGGGTTCCGCGTCGTCATCCAGGTCGGGATCCTCGGGCAGGTAGTCGGGTGTCGGTTCGGACATGGCGTGCTCCTCTCAGAACGGATGCCGGTGACGCTACGTCCGAACGGTCTGTGCGACGAGCGGGTTGACGAGCGACCGCGGCCCGGCTAGCGCGCCGCAGGAGGGTCGCCGGCTGCCGAGCGCAGCTCGCGCAGCAGCTGAAGCTGCGTCCGGTTGATCTCCATCAGCTCCTCGATCTCCCTCTTCGCGGCGAGGTTGGTGTCGTAGTCGTGCTGCGCCAGCGCCGCGGCGATGGCATCCTGCCGCTTCGCTGCGATCAGCAGGATCGCGCCCTGGAGTCCCGCGAGCATGCTGAGGAACAGGTTCAGCAGGATGTACGGGTACGGATCCCAGGCGACGGCGGTGAGGTTGACGGCCGCCCAGGCGAGCATGAACAGCACGAACACGGCGATGAACGTCCACGAGCCCATCCCGTTCCGCAGCCGGTCGGCGGCTCGCTGCCCGCGGGTCAGCTGCTCGGTGTGCGAGGTGTGCCAGTTCGTCAGGGGACGTCCCGCGTCGTCGGTGCTCATGTGAGAAACATAGGCGCGAGCCGACCGTCCCGGTCGAATCGACCGGGAGCGTGGCCGGCGGGTCAGTCGCCGGACGCCGGAGTGCTGTCGATCACGAACGCCTGCGGGTGCCCGGGCAGGTAGCGCACGGTGACGGGAGCGTCGCCCCAGCCTACGCTCGCGTGCGCGTCCGGGTACACCGAAGGCGTGAAGAAGTCGTTCGCGAGGGTGTACTCGGTGCCGTCCTCGGTGGTGAACGTCACCCAGTCGCCCGAGTCCATCGTGCCCGTGGTCTCGACGCCGTTCGCGTGGATGTACGCGTTCGTGACCGGCACCCCGATCAACGCCAGCAGACCGACCGCTCCGCTGCCGAGCACGACGGCGAAGACGATGCGGAAGACGATCTGCCGCGTCCGCGTGAGCATCGCCGGACCCGCGGATGCCGTCGGGGCCGCCAGGCCCTCCTGCTCGCGCAGCGACTGAAGCCGCGACCGGCCCCCGCGCGCGCCGCCGAAGGCGAGCATGGCCAGGCCGGTGCTGCCGAACGCGGCGATGAACACCATCGCGTAGCCGTTGGACGCGGGGAAGTTCAGAAGCCAGAAGATCGTGTCGAACATCTCAGGCCACCGTCTCCTTCTCGATCGTGATCGCGACGGTCTTGGGGTCCTCGCGCCGGTACATCGCCCACACGGGTGAACCGACCTGCAGGCGTCCGATCGCCTGAGGATAGGCGAACAGCGTCGTCTCCGCCTCCCACGGCGTCTGCCCCTCCGGGCTGATGAGGACGGTGAGGGCGAGTTCGCTCTGCCCCTCGAGGCGCTTCCCCGTGGGGCGCACGGAGAGGATGTCCGCGGGGGAGGTGATGCCGCTCGTCCTGGCACGCACCTGCCGCGGGTCGATCAGGCCCTTCGCGATGCGCCAGTCCAGCAGAGCCTGGCGCACCGCGGGATCCATCGGATCGGCCAGGGCGACCGCGTCGGGCTTCATCGAGGAGAAGCGCACGGGCAGAGGCGCCCCGATCACGAGAGAGGACTGCTCGTCCGGCGTGATCAGCATCCGCAGCTGCCCGATGAAGTCCTCGCCGGAGTCCGGGGATACGCGCACGAAGATGTCGTACTGCGGCACATCGTTGATCGTGGTGCCGGTGGCGTCGACGGCGATGACCTTGGCGACGGCGATCCGGTCGTCGGGGCGCGCGCGTCTGCGGCCGGGTCCGGCCGGGGAGAAGATCCCGAGCATCGGCAGGATGCCCCACGCGACGCCGATGAACAGAGCCGGACGGCTCGATCCGTCTCCCTGGAACGGGAGGATGGAATGACGCTGATCGACGCCGAACAACCCCTCGAGCACCCAGACGATCAACCAGGCGGAGAGCAGCAGCCAGACGAGGCGGAGGAGGTTGCGGATCACGCGCCCAGGTTATCGGCTGCGGTGCGACACACCCGGCGTATCGGCACGATTCGCGAGCGCTGCGGACTCCGTAGTATGCTGAACAGGTTGCCGGGGTTCCGGTCCTGGCAGCGAAGATGGGCCTGTGGCGCAGCTGGTAGCGCACCTGCATGGCATGCAGGGGGTCAGGGGTTCGAGTCCCCTCAGGTCCACCACTTAAATACCAGGTCACTGGCTATTTTCGGGGAAGAGTTCAGACCTCTCCGCGGTAACCGGGCGGCACTCACGGGCACTCGTGAGGCTTCCCGGGGAGTCCCGAGAGGAACCCGAGATGGCTGAGACGCAGCCCATTTCTGCACACCTGTTCGCCCTGATCGACGCCTACGCGCTCGCCTGCGCTGAACGCGAAGCATCCCGCGACTGCGCCGCATGGGCATTCTTTGACGCCCACCGCGCCATGCTCGCCGCTCGCGCTGCTGTCGCGTCGGCGCTGAGCATCCCCGCGCGGGAGCTACCGCCGCTGACCGACAACACGACACGGCTCGCCATGCCCCTCATGCCCGCGGACGGCGAGCACCCCGGCGCATCATCACAAGCCGGGCTGGCGTCGCTACGCGGCGGACTCATTGCACAGCAAGGCGCAGAGCGATGAGCGGGACGTCGAGCACACGCAAGGCACCCGCCGCGTGGGGAACGGTGCGACGGCGTGAGTCGGGCACCTATCAGGCCTTCTACCGAACCAACGGGCGGAGAATCAGCGCTCCCGCCCCCTTCCGCACCGAAGCGGAAGCATTGGCATGGCTGGCGGCGGAGCGGGCAGCGCACGCCACCGGCACATGGATCGATCCCGCACGGGTGAGCATCGCACCTGCTGCGGCCCCGGGCACGCTCACGCTCGCCAGCACGTTTGAGGCGCTGTGCGAAGCGCTCATCGCAGAGGAGGACGCCTACGCGGAAGCACGCCCAGCAACCCTGCACGAACAGACGCGGCTGATCCGCCGCGTCATCGTCCCCACGCTCGGGGCCGTGCCCCTGGGAGCAGTGCGCCCGAGCTTGCTGGATGCGGCCTATCAGCAGTGGCACCAGCGCTCCCCGGCGCAAGCACGCAATGCCCTGGTGGCGCTGCGCAAGGTGGTCAAGCTCGGCAAGCGTCGCGACCTGTTCACGTTCGACATGTCCGACAGCATCCGTGTGCACCCGCGCAAGGACAAGCCCATTGTCACCCTGGAGCCGATGCAGCTCGCGCAGTTCCGGCGCACCATCGCGGACTGGCGCGACCGTCCCGACAGGTCAGGCCCGCAGCCCTCCCGGCTGCTGCTGGATGTCACCGATGTGATGCTCGCGACCTCCGCCCGCATCGGGGAAGCCCTCGGGCTGCGAACGCAGGACATCGAGTTCGGGGAACGCCTCACCATCGTTTCCATTGCGGGCACGCTGATCGAGGGTCACGGTCAGCCCAAGCACTGGCAGCCCACCACCAAGACCGAAGCGGGGTTGAGGTCGATCATCGTCCCGGAATGGATCGTGCCGACGCTGGAGCGGCTGGTGCTGTCCGCCAAGTACGACGGCAGCGCCTACCTGTTCCACACCAGCAGCGGCAAGCCCACCGGGGCGCACGCCGTGCACCGCCAGCTCCGCGCCGTTCGGGACTGGGCAGGGCTCTCGCCTGAGCTGGTGCCGCATGTGTTCCGCAAGACCGTCGCAACCACTATCGCCAATCACGCCAGCGGCGGGCTGGATGCCGCCGCGCTCACGCTCGGGCACAACCGCGCCCGGGTCACCGAAGCGCACTACGCCAAGCGCAGCACGCTCGCGCCTGACATGCGCGAAGCACTCAACCAGCTCGCACCGGAGGAAACACGATGAGCACCGCTACTGCATCCATTCGTCAGCAGATCCCCCAAGCATGGGCTGCGGCTCTGGAGCGCTACGAGCTGCACGCGGGCCAGAAGGTCAGTGCGAGCACGCTGCGCATCCGCATGGGACGGCTGAGGCGGCTCGCGAGCGACCTCGGCGCGGCCCCCTCGGCGGTTACGCCCGAGCAATTCGACACGTGGGCGGGCGGTTTGCCGGGCAGTATCAGCACTGCGGGCGAGTACGTGCAAGCGGCGCGCGCCTTCTATACCTGGGCGGTTCGCGCGGGGGTTGCACCGGAATCGCCCGTGCCTGCCGCTGTCCCGCTCGCAGAGCGCGGCAAACGGTACGGCATTGACGATCAGTGGGCAGATGCCCTTGAGGGATTCACGAACGCGCAGACGGCTGAGGGGATCGCGCAGGCCACGCTACGAAACCGGCTCCAGAGGGTGCGCCGGTTCGCGGCGACGATCAACCTCGGGCCGTGGCACGTGCAGGCAGAGGACTACGGCGCATGGATTGCACGGCAAGAGGTATCCGACGTGCAGCGGGCGAGCCTGCGCGGCGCGCTGCGGGCGTTCTACAGATGGGCGGAGAGGGCAGGGCGGATCTCAGAGGATCCCACCGCGGCGCTGACCGGCCTCACGCAGCGCCTCGGCGTGCCCGACGCATGGGAACCGGAGATCCGGGCATGGCGACGGTGGCTGATCGGATCGGGCGCGACCGCCGCGACGGTACGCACCCGCACCGAGCACATGGAGCAGTTCGCCCGAGCGCACCGCTCAGCGGGCCCCTTCGCGTTGGGCACAGATGACGTGTTCGACTACATGGCCGGGCACAGGTGGGCAAGGGAGACACGGCGCACGCATCGTGCAACCCTTCGAGGCTTCTACGGCTGGGCCGTCGCAAGCGGGCGGGCCGCGACAGACCCAACCGAGCTGATGCCACGAGTGAAGGCCGGGGAACCGGACAGAGTGCCCGCAACGGATGACGAATATCAGGCAGCGCTCAGCGCGGCACAGGATGACAGGTGGAGTCTCGCGCTGCGACTCGCGTGCGAACTCGGGATGCGGCGCAGCGAGGTAGCGCAGTCCCACGCCAAGGACATGCGCGACGATGCCAACGGCTACCCGTGGCTGATCGTGCACGGCAAGGGCGGGAAGTTGCGACGACTGGTCAAGCCCCTGGTAGTGGTGTAGTTCGGGTTCCTTCGATCTGTTGAGGGTTCAGGCTGTGAGTTCGAGGGCTGTGTCGGTGTTCGCCTCCTCGGGTCCGGTGTCGGCGATGAGGGTGGGTCGGGA
>Ga0066256_1002290_pt1 | contig 21767 bp, 13 predicted proteins | sample ThiBio_1000_biof_FD_87107 | JGI IMG/M metagenome (GOLD analysis project Ga0066256, IMG submission 87107) | Wastewater bioreactor microbial communities from Cape Town, South Africa - Thiocy_expt_1000_biof (version 2) | ecosystem: Engineered > Bioreactor > Thiocyanate-remediating >... | reverse complement strand
CGGCGATCACCTACGTTGTGTATGTGCGGTGGCTGCGACGGGTGCTGCCGCAGGATGACATGTGGCTGCGCATGTTTGGCGGCGGGTTCCTGCCGGGCGCGGGTGCTGCCATGGCGGTGGGCATGGTGACCACCGCGCTGTTTGCGCTGGTGTGCATCCCTGACCTGGTGAAGGACGCCGCGGCGCGTGCGGGGACGCGGGCGCGCGACAGCGGCGGCGACCCGTACAGCCTGCCCACGCCGGCGGCGTCGCGCCTGACGGCGGGCTACGTCGTGTTTGTGTTCCTCACCGCGTACGTCACGGCGGCGGCGGTGGAGGAGGCGGTGGAGGCGGCGCTGGGGCGGTGGGCGTGGGTGCGCGGGTGCACGGGCGGCGCGGTGCGCTCCTGCTGCGTGCAGCCGCCGCCCACCTCCATGGCGCACCCACGCGCGCTGGCGTACGCCACCACCGCGCTGCTGATAGCCGCGTCGCTGGGGTTCTCCACCGTGGAGAACCTGCTGTACATCTTTAGTGAGTCGGGCGGCGCCGCACCGCGCAGCTTGGACGCCATTGGCTCGCGCTGCCTCGTCGCCGTCGTGCGCGGTTGCGTCTCTATGCCCGTCCACTGCCTGTGCGTCGCCTTCACCGCGCTGCGCCTCACGCTGCGTGACGCGCAGGCGGCGCGCGCCAACCTGCTGGCTGCCGCCGCCGCCGGCACCGGGCTGTACCGCTGGGTAGCCACGGCGGACGACGGTAGCGTTCTAGCCACCGTAACCGCCACCGCGAGCGGCGGCGCCGGCAGTGGCGGAACCGGCGGCGCGCGGCCGCATCGCGTGGAGGTGCAGACGGCGTACCCGGGGCAGGTGCCGCCGCCCACGCCCACCGGCCACTGGCAGCTCATCAAGGACGCTGGGGCATGCGCGCGGGAGGCGGCGGCGGTGCGCGTGTGGAGCTGGCCGCGTGTCATCTGGCCCGCCATCGCGGTGCACGGCACGTTTGACTTTCAGGCCATGATCCTGGGCGCCACGCTGTACTCCTACCTAGGCGTCAACCTCATCACGATCATCACGCTGGTGGTGGGCATTGCCATCCAGGTCATCACGGCATGGGTGCTGCGGCAGCAGTACCGCGGCGTGTTTGACCGCATTTCCCGCAACGACCTGCCCGCCGGCCTGACGCTGGGGGTGGACTGGACCATGTGCGGCCGCCCAGCGCCGCGCGGCGTTGGCGGCAGCAGCTCTGCCGGCCCCCCTGTTAATGGTGTCGGTGCGAGTGCGCCGCCGCGCGCTGTCGCACCCGCTGACGGCGTGTTTAACGACGCCGACGATGATGACGACGATGATGACGCTGATGCAGGTGTCCTGGAGGTAGCTGCCGCCGTCGGCGTTCCACCTCCACATTACCATGCCGGCGTGCCCGACTCTGACGCTGTGCCCCTCATGGTGCCCCCTCCTGCCGCACCCAGCGCACCTCCATTGAGGTAGCCACTAATGTTTGACGCTATATGTCTCCACGTGTGCCGCCGTTGTGCCAACCAACCATCGACCGCATTATTCAATCAATCAGTGTCACACACACAACACATCATGGGGGCATCAAACACATCCCCAAATAACTGGCACAAACTCAGCCCTAATAAATATTCACTACAGGAAGGCGTCAGGCGCACGAGGCGGTGCAATAGCCCACGTTGATTGCTGCAGCGGCGGCGGCGTGGCAGGGCGGCGAGTACGCCGTTGACGTGCGCGTGACGGCGGCGCAGGCGGCAAGGCGTCCGCGATGGTAGACTGAGAAGTAGGTAGGGGTTCGTCTCGCAGACGCATGCGCGCGGCGCTTGCAATGTACCCTCCGCCAGGCGTGGGGCGCATGTGTCGTGTGCTGTTTGCGCTGTCCATCGCGTCGCTGTCTTCCTCTGCGCCACCGCCGCCGCCGCCCGGTGCGCCGCCACCAGCCGGCGCGTCGCCACCGTCGTCATCAAGGTGTGCCACACCGCCGGCCTGAACCGCGACGGCGACGGGCGCGGGGGGCAGCCCCTCCCGACTGCCCGCCGCTGCGCGGCGCTGCAGGTAGTCCAGCGTGTCAGCCACGACGGCGGCGTCGGTGGCGGCCTGGGGGCGCAGCAAGTAGGCGACGGTGGCGACCGTCACCGCCGCGATGCCCTCCACCACCACCGTGTTCAGCCACTCAAACGCCCAGTCCGCCAGCGACACGCGCGCGACGATGAGCAGCGGTGGCAGAAGGACGGAGGCCATGAACGCCCACCGCAGGCGCGCCAGCATGTGGAACAGGGCGTAGGCGCCAGGGATGGAGGGCGCCCACATCAGGTCGGACAGGCGGTAGCGCAACTTCATGAGGGAGACATTGAAGGAGATGACGACGGCAAGGCACAGGATGGCGCGCAGGATGTACTCCGTCATGGCCACCACGGTACACCCCACCGCGTCGCGCTGGCATGCGGACTTGATGGCACCCAGCGACAGCAGCACGCCGGTGGCGGCCACCAGCACCGCCACCTCGCGGCGCGTCAGGGTGCGGCGTGACAGTTGCCAGCCCAGCGCCACAGAGAACATGGTGGCCAGCCACACCGCTGCTTGCACGCTGTCAGTCGCCACCGCCAGGCCATACGCGACGCTGCTTTCGCGGCCGCGCCGCGCCACCACGCCGTGATGTGCGGCGGAGGCCACCATGGCCGCCAGCTTTGCGAACGCCGCGCCAGCCAGCGCGGCATGCAGCCGCGTGGCGGCAGGCCGGCCATAGGTGTATGCCACCACACACCCGGCAGCCAGCAGTAGGGCATAAAAAATTGCTAGCACGATAAATAGCGGTAGCAGCGCGGCACGCTCCAGCGGCAGGTGCGCCAGCGCGGGCCCCAGGCTCGGGTTCCGGAACACTACGCGCCCGCTCAGTCGCAGCCCGCCGTTGCCACAATACGTTGCCGCCACCACATACTGCGAACGCAGCGGCACGCTCACCGGTGTCGTCAGCGTCTGCAGCGCCGCGGCGCCGTGCGTGGCGTTGTCACCCACCACCTCCCACCGCGCGAGTGCCGGCAGCGTGCACAACACCATCCTCGCGCCGGCGCCACCTTCTGTCGCCGCCGCCAGTGCAGTCGACCACTCACCCAGCGGCACTACCGCCACCACTGCCGCATCTGCCGCGTCGTCGCCCACCACCGAATCTAAGTACACGGCCACTTCCGCACCCGCTGCCGCACCAAAGCTCTGCAGCACCCGCGGCGTGTCGCCGGTCACTCGCACATTTGTGAACGCAGTGTCCAGCGCCGCCGCCCCATGTACCCAACCCGCCACCACCACCGCCGCCGCCACAACCGTTGCTACTTGCCACCTCCGCCTCCTCCGCCCTCGCCGTCGCCCCGCCGCCATCACCATCGTCGTCGTCACTCTCGTCGTCGTCGTCATCGCTGCTGCAGTGGCCATGAATTGAGCACAAAATCAAAAATCAATGGAGGCGGCCGACACACACCAAAATAGCGCCATTTACAACAAACCGTTGGTTGGATGCAAATGCATGCCTTTATTCGTGTGTTGCGTCGTGCCATTGATTTTTGCTTGTGACGTGATTCCACGTAGCGCGACGTTAGGCAACCACAGCAGGCAACCATGGCGGCGGCAGCGCGACGGCTGGCGGTGTCGGTGACGGCGTGGTTCAAGGTGCCAGAGCTGGGCATGCAGACGTACGAGTTCTTGAGCCGCGGCTCCGCGTTTGCTGTGGTGCCCATACTGGAGCTGCCGGTGTCGCCGGCGCCGGCAGCGCTGCTGGTGACGGCAAAGCATGTGGTGCACCCGTGGACGCTGCCGACGCTGTTCCCCGATGCGGCCGGGTGGCTGGCCGCGGTGGAGGCGAAACATGTGGTACACACGGTGGAGGTGCGGGAGGAAGGCAGCGGCGCGGTGGTGGGGCAGTGGGTAGCGCAGCCGCAGACGTATGTGCACCGCAGCTGGGATGTGGCAGCGTTATATGTGGCCGGCGTATTCTCCCCGTTGCCGCTGGCGCGGCGGCGGCCGGGGCGTGGCGAGTTGGTGAGGTTGGAGGGGCACGCGGAAGTGGGCGGTGACCACGGGGTGGCGCCAGCGGAATTGCGTGGGCGTGTGGTGGCGCTGGCGTCGACAGAGGCCGCGGCGGGCATTGCGGAGGTGGCGTCAAACTTTGGCGTGACGGGGGCGGGCGTACGTGGGCGGCTGGCACAGGGCGTGGTGCTGTGCACTGCTGCATGTGACGGCAGTGTGGCAGGCAGCATGTCGGGTGGCCCTGTGCTGGATGAGCCTGGCGAAGAGGTGCTGGGCATGCTGGTTGCACGTGTGGGCGATGCCGCAGCTGCCGGCGCGCCCAGCCCGCCGGCAGACGACACGACGCCGTCTGGCGCCCCCCTGGCAGCATTCCTGGAGGCGTGGGCGGTGACGGACTTCCTACTTGATGTCGAGAGTTTGGTGGCTGGCCCCGGGGGACGAAACACCGACGACCTGTCGGTGCTCGACCGCCCGCCCACCCTGCCGCCCAACTGGCTGCCGCCCTACGACTGACACCGTATTTTATCGTACTAACTATGGCAGGCGCGCTTCAATGGCGCGCAGGAAGGCGGCAATGGTGGCGCTCTCCACAAACACGGCGGCGCCGCCTAGCACGGACCGTGCCTTGGCTTGCAGCGCCGCGGCGTCTTCAGACGGTGTGTCACCGCCGCTGCTGCTGCTCCCCGCCTCCCGCTCTACAATACCCTCTATTGCGCCGTACGCCAACGGCGTCCCGCTACCTGCGCCTGCTACTGACGACGCGCGCAGCACCGGCCCGCCGCACATGCCCATCTGCAACAGCGCTGCGGTGCGCGCAAACACCTGGCGCGGTGACCGACCCAGCAGCGTGCCGGTGGTGGCAAATGGGTACAGCGGCGCGGGCGCCGTCGCATCTACCGGCGCCGCCGCCGCGCCATCACCACTACTGCTATTGCTACTGCTACTGGTACGCGGCTGCAGCACGTGCCCAACAAACGCTAGCGCCTCGTCGTTCTCTGCTGGTGTCTCAGCCAGCTCGCATGCTGCCAGCGTCAAGCCGGCGGCGCGCGCGGCATTAAAGAACGCCGGCTCATCCGCCAGGTGCAACACCGAGAGGTCGCGCTGCGGGTGCACCCATGACGTGCCCGACAGCACGCCCTCTACCGCTACCGTGCCGGCGCCATCGTCCTGCGCGTGGTCGTGATGAGGTGGGAGTGTTGTGGGTGGTGTGTGCGGGTTGTGCGCCCGCCGTTGAAATACAACTCCCCCACGCACCCGCCGCAGCTCCAGGTTGCATCGAATATGCTCGTCGCTCAGCACGTGCACAAAGGCGTGGCTGTCGGGCGGGTAGTACGCCGGGAAGCGCCACGGGTGCGTGACGTGTGCCGCGGCAATGACGTGGAAGCGGGTAGCGCAGTCGGGGCGCGCCACCGGCACCAGGAACGCGGAGGCGCACGACAGCAGCTCGTAGCCGCGCATGTCCACCTCCGGGTGGAAGAAGTATGACGTCAGCGCCGCCGCCACGCGGCGTGCGCCCCCGCCGCTCATCACCGCCGTCGCCATCTTTAGCCCAACTACACTTGCAGCACCAGCTGGCTGGCTGGCTGGCTGGCTGATGGAGGAGCGGCCACGCGGCCGTGCTTGCCGCCTACGCTGGCTACAGCGTGTTGATTGGCTGTGCAGGCCGGTTCGGGTCGGTGGTGCGTGCGTGGCCGTCCAGTTACACAGTTGTGGTTTGTCGGATGGGGGGACTGTAGTGATGGGCGACCGACGGATGGCTGCTTCCCGTCAGCTCTCCTAATCCCCGCGCTGGCTGTCGACTTGTCAGCAACTGCATCAATGGTGCCTGCACGCCACCACGCCGGCAATCACCATACAACAGCAGCATTTGCAGCTTTTGCTGTTGCCGCTGCCAGCGACTCACCGTGTAGCCTGCGTTTGTAAGAGGTGTGGTAACGACGCAAGCAAGTGGACCACGGTTGGTTCCGCCGCTGCTGGTATCCAACGGCGTCTCAGCCGTTTGGACTGCAACAATATCTAACAAAATTCATAGCAATAACACAATTATCACATGATTTAATAAAAACAATGTGTTATATACCATCACTGCCGCGCAACGCTGCTGTTATCGTGGCGTTTCTGTGGCGTTATTGATATTGTTATGCACTCGGTGTTGGACCGTCGGTTGGTGTCCGTTGACCTCGACCGCCACATGAGGCAAGTGGTCCAGAACTGGCGGATATGGCAGCAATCAGGGGGTAATACGCCGGTGCGCACGTAAAATCAAGACGGTATCGTGTTGCATGTAACTGAATAATCCAGTATCCACCCGTTGTTTTGTGTTGTCTTGCGTTGGGGCTCACCATTTTGATACATGCCGTCATGGACGGCCCTGGTCCACCACCCGCCGGCGCCGCCGCCGAGCTGGGGGATGCCGACGAGGAGGCGTTGGCGGCAGCGCTGGTGGCTACCTTAGCACTAATGAGCGCAGCGTCGACGGACGCGGACCGGGTGGCGATGGTGCGCGACGCACGCGCGCACCACGCTGTGGTGGCAGCGCTGGAGGCACGGGGCGGCGACCTGCGGGTTGCACGCGCAGGGTGCCACGCCATCCGCAACTTGGCGGTGGCGGCCGACAATCACGTGCCGCTGGTGACCGTCGGTGCGGGTCGTGCTGTGGTGGCAGCAATGGCGCTTCATATCAGAGACGTGGAAGTTGCGCGAGGCGGGTGTAGCGCGCTTAGTATGCTGGTGGCGGTGGATGCAAACCTGGCGCGCGACGCCGGCACGTGGCGTGCTGTGGTTACTGCAATGGACGCGCATGGCGGCGACAGGTTTGTTGCTTGCGCGGGGTGTTTTGCGGTATGGAACCTGGCCACCGTTGCTGACAGCCGTGTGCCGCTGGTGCGGGATGCCGGTGCGGGTCGCGCCGTGGTGGCTGCGATGGCTGCCCATGGCGGCGGCGATGCCGAGGTTGCGCGCGCCGGCTGCAACGCGCTGCTGTGGCTGTCAGAGGAGGCAGCAAACCGCGTGCCGCTGGTGCGGGACGCTGGCGCGGGTCGCGCCGTAGTTGCAGCGATGACTGCACATGGTGGTGACAATGCCGAGGTTGCGCGCGCCGGCTGCAGCGCGTTGTGGAACCTGTCGGCCGAGCCTGACGTCCGAGTGCCGTTGGTGCGGGATGGAGACGCGGGCCGTGCCGTGGTGGCAGCGATGGCTGCGCACGCCGACGACGCGGGCATTGCGCGTGCGGGTTGTATAGTGCTGTGGCAGTTGTCGGATGCGGCGGAAAACCGTATACCGCTGGTGCGGGACGCCGGCGCACACCGTGCAGTGATTAGCGCGATGGCTGCCCATGGCGTCGGCAGCGTGGAGATTGCGCGCACCGGTTGTAACGCTCTGTACAACTTGTCAGGCGCGCCCGCCAATCACGCGCCGCTGGTGCGGGAGGCAGGCGCGGGGCGCGCCGTGGTGGCGGCGCTGGCAGCACACGGCGGCGACTTGGTGGTTGCACGTGCAGGATGCCGCGCGCTGCGAAACTTTTCAGTGGCGCCGGACGACCGCGTACCGCTGATGCGGGACGCCGGCGCGGGCCGCGCGGTGGCGGTAGCGATGGCTGCCCACGCCGATGACGTGCCCGTTGCCGTTGCTGGCGTCTGTGCGTTGTGGAACCTGTCGGGTGCGGAAGACAACCGTGTGTCGCTGGTAACGGACGCCGACGCACACAGCGCAGTGGTGGCGGCGATGGCGGCACACGGCGGCAGCGCCGACATTGCTCGTACAAGTTGCTACGTACTGTGGAACTTGTCCACGGTCGGCGAGAATCGGGTGCCGCTGGTACGTGACGCCGCCGCAGGGCTTGCGGTGGTAGCTGCGATGGCCGGCCATGGCGCTGCCGACGTTGAGATTGCGTGTACGGGGTGCCACGCGCTGTGGAACCTGTCCGCCGTGGTTGATAACTGCGTGCCGCTGGTACGAGACGCGGGCGCGGGTGCCGCGGTGGTGGCGGCGTTGACCGCACACGGCGGCGACGCGGAGGTTGCGCACGCCGGCTGTGGCGCAATTTGCAACATGCTGGCGGGCGAAGGAAACAGCGCGCTGCTGACAGCCGCCGGTGCGCGCGGCGCTGTGGAAGCCAGCCTGCACGCACACAGTGCCGACGACGTGGTTGCCGAGCTGGCTGGCAGGGCGCTGTCGCTGCTCGGAGATCACTGACACCTTCACGTCACACGGTGACACGGTCACACCGTCACGACGGTCACATGCGACAGGGATGACAGGGAACGAGGGTTTTTTGTCCGTTGGTGACCGTTGGCCACATTGTGACCAATGCCATAAAATATTTAATACGAAAGGCACAATTATTGCCGCTGTACAACGCGGCGATTGCTAATTATTATCCATGTGCCCCTGATCGTGTGTTGACTTTAATCATTTGGCTGCCCGGTCACGATTTCCATTTTCACACTACCTCGGACCTCCTTGTCGTCACCTCCTCCCATCTCCCACCGCTCACACTCACGACCCCCCACCCCCGCAAGGAGCCATGGCGGCAGCGGCGGCGTCGGCACGGGCGTCAGCGACCCGCACGCCAGCGTCGGCGGCGTCGAGTGCGTCGAGCAGCCGGCCGTCGGCTGCTGGCGTCACACCGCCGCCTGGTGCAGCCGGCGGGACGTTGCCGACAAGTACGCCTGCGTCGCCGGCGCGTGGCGGGGAGGAGGCGCCTGCCAACATCCGGTCGCCGCTGGGACGCGCCAGCAGCTTCCAGTCGATGTCGCCCTCGCCGCGCAAGCGCGAGAGCCGTGCACTGACGCGTGGCGACAGTTTCTTGGCGGTAGGCCCACCGCCGCCGCCGCCGGTGGACCCCGTGCGCCAAGCCAACGACATCCTGCTGGGGTTGATGCGGCAGCGGAATGCGTCCGACCTGCGATCATGGCTGGCGGCGCGCAACGCGGCGCTGGATGCGCGCATTCAGGAGCTGAGCAGCATGATTGCCGCACCTGCGCCACCCGCCGGCTTTGCACCTCCGCCGCCGCCTCCACCGCCCGCTGCTGCCCCTCCCATTGCTGTACCTGCAGCGCCCAGTGCACCTGCGCCGTCGCTCCTGTATGCCGCCTCTGCGGCATCGGCGCCGCCGCTTGGCAGCAGTGGCGCCCGGATAGCGATTGGGCGGTCTGACAGCGCGTTTGACACCAGCGTACCGCCGTCAGGCGGCGCCTCCCCTACGGTACCGCCGCCCCAAGCGCTGCCGACGGCAATGCGACCGGCTGTCGCCACCGTGCCGCCGCCGCCGCCTGCAGCGGTGGTTGTCGCATCTGCGCCGCCGCAGCTGCCGCGTCCGACGCCGCCGAGCAGTGGCGTTGCGTCCATCAGCGCCGCCGGTGGCAGCAGCGGTGTGGCGCCTCGTTCGCCTAGCCTGCGCCCGCCGTCAGCGTCGGTGCACACGATCCACGAGGAGCGCGACGGCGACAGCAGCAGCGACGGCAGCGAGGAGGACGTGCGCGAGGTCAAGTTCCATGACGACGGTGCATTTTCATTGACCGGCGGCGCCAAGCGTGTGCCACCACCGCCGCCGGCCAAGCGACAGGTGTCGCCACCACCTCGTCCAATGGCGGCGGCGGGGAGCGATGCTGGCAGTGGCAGCAGCGCACCCCCCGCGCCACCAGCACCACCGGCGCCACCCGCAGCCAGCAGCAGTGCTCCCACGCCGCCGCAGGGGCCTACGCCACTCCCCGCCAGCGCCCCCAGTGCATCCCCACCGCCAACGCCGCCGCCGTCGGCTGCAGGGGCCGCCGCTAGCGCCGCTGCTGTCACCGTGCTGGCAAAGCTGCGCGCAGACGTGGGGCTGACGCCGGGTAGCACCAGTGCGGCGCGCGATGCCCTGGCTGCAAAAGCGCGCACCATCTTCAGCGATTTTGATGTGCGCGGGGCCGGCACTGTGTCGCGCGTCGACTTCCTGGATGGCTTGATGCTGCTTGGCTCCGAGCGCTCCGACAGCGAGGCAACTGTCCTGGCCACCGCCTTCCTTGCCACGCCCGGCGGCAGCAGCAGCGCGATTGCATTTCCTGCCTTCATTGACGCCCTCGTATCTGCCAGCGACTCGCTGCCGCCTGCTTTATTGACAGCTGCGCCCACAGCGCCTCCGCCTGCGCCACCGGTTTCTGCACCTCCGGCCCCTGCGCCTGCTGTTGCACCTGCTTTTGCGCCAGCGCCGGCTCCTGCACCAGCACCACCACCTGCACCAGCGCCGGCACCTGTGCCGGCACCTGCACCCGCGCCAGCACCTGCACCTGCACCTGCACCTGCACCGCCTGCGTCGGCACCGCTTGCATCGGCACCGCCTACATCGGCACCGCCTGTATCGGCACCTCCTGCACCGGCGCCCGCACCATCGGCCCCTGCACCGGCCCCCGCACCGGCCGCTGTGCTCACACCGTCAGCGGCAGGTGCTGCAAAGGTCGCGGATACCACGCCCTCCGCACAGCAGCCAGCTACCTCGTCTGGTGCCCCACCCACGACGACTGGGTCAACACCGGCTGTCACAGCTAGCGCGCCGCAGTCAGCTGCAACAACAGCGCCGACACCGCGCTACGAACATACGATAACGCTGCCCGTGGCGCTACCCGCGCCGGTGGCAGGGGGTGACGACAGCCGCAGGTCATCGCTGGCAAGTGGCGCGGGAATGGCGCCTGCTACCACGTTGCCTCCCATCATGCCGCCGTCATGGAGCACGACCGAGCTGGGCAGCCGGTATGGTGGCGATGGTGTTGGTGGTGGCGGCGGCGGCGGCGGCGGCGGTGGCGGTGCCATTGGGGGCGGCATGGACACCATGCCAGCACCGTTGCTGTCCGGCCCCGTGTTCCAGGCGGTGACCACCGTAATGGAGGTGATGGGGCGGCCGACGACGGTCACCGTGCTGGTGCCGGCAACGCTGTCGGCGCCGCCCGGCAGCAGCGCGGCAGCAAGCATGGCAAACAGCCGCGTGTGGGGCGGTGGTGGCGGCGGTGGCGCTGCAGGCCCCCTCAGCGCCACGGCAGCCACAAGTCGCACCGGCGGCGCGCGCGGCATGTTTGGGGCGGCGGAGGACACGGCACGGCCGCGGCCTGGTGACTTTGCCGCCGCAGTGCAGCCGGCGGTGATGGAGAGCCTCCGTGGCGCGGTGCGGGAGCGCACGGCCATGCGGTCTGGGCTGGCGGCGCTGGACGAGGGGTTTGCAGATGAGATGGCGGGGCTGCGTGCGAAGCACGCCAAGCTGCAAGCCAAGTACAACGTGCTGATGTCGCCAGAGGCGCGGACACCCGCCACGGCGGACACGCCGCCACAGGCGTCGAGTGCAGCAGTAGCACCTGCTGGAACGGCAGCAACAGCTACGGCAGGGAGTGTCGGTGCGGTGTCGCCGCTGGTGGCAACGCCGGCGTCTGTGAAGCCGCCGTCACGCCTTCCCTCGCCCCCATCGACGCCTGCCACGGCATTGAAGCCGGTGCCGCCCGGCTTGGAGTGGCGGCACTGGCAGCCGCCACCGATTGACATCAGCGCAGCGCGCGCGGCGCAACTGTCAGCCGCCGACGCGCGCTTCCCACAGGCCGCGCAACTGCGCGCCGCCTGGAACGACCTTTCCGGCGCGCCGAGACCACACACGCTGGGCTTCCTGCCATCTGCTGCACCTGCTCCACCACCCACCACAGTTGTTGTGCCCGCGCCGGAGCCGGCACCGGCTCCAGCACCGGCCCCCGTGCCAGAGCCTGCGCCAGCGCCGGCGCCGTCGCCGGCACCACCACCGGAGCCGGCACCTGCACCTGCACCCGCACCCGCACCCGCACCTCCCGCACCAACAGCCGCGCCACCCCCGCCCGCCGTGGATGGCAACCTGACCAACATTTTGGCAAGCTTTGGGCCGATGCGGGCGTCACCACCAACCGTTGCGGCCAAGCCGCCGGGGTCGCCAGGGCCACGCGCGCCAGCAGGCATGCATGATCCGCTGGCAGTGATTGGCTACGCGGTGCACCGCGTGCCGCATGCACCGCATCATTCACCGCGGGCACACCCAGTGCATGCCACTGGCATGCCACCTGCACCTCACCCTCCGACAGGCGCCCGCGGGGGCGGGGCTGCTGTCTCGCCGCCTGCATCGGCTGCCGCCCCGGCCCCTGCACCAGCTGCTGCCTCGGCGCCTGCACCGGTTGCTGCCCCGGCGCCCGCACCGGCTGCTGCCCCAGCACCTGCACCGGCCCCTGCACCAGCTGCACCTCCGCCGCCTCCTTCGAGGCCGCCAACTCCACCCGCACCGCCTGCGCCTGCACCACCGGTAGCCGCTGCGTCTGCACCACCTGCGCCGGTACCGCCGGCGGCCCCTGCGCCAGCGGCACTTCCGCCGCCGCCTTCCAGGCCGCCAACCCCACCTGCACCACCTGCGCCTGCACCGGCAGCAGCCGGTGCACCGCCTGCGCCAGCACCGCCAGCACCGCCTGCACCGACACCCGCTCACAACACGGTCCCCGCGCCGGCACCCATGCACGCGCCCCCTTCTGCCCCATCGACGCCCAGCCGCGCACCTGCGGTGGCTGCAGCAGCAACGTCGCCCGAAAAATCACCTGCGGCGCGCCGTGCGCCGTCGCCACCCCGCCATCACGCCCCGCGCCCTGCACAAAAGGTGGCGACGGTGCACGCAGCGGTGGTGACAATGCGTGATAGCGCCACGCCAACTGGGTCGCCGCCCCGCACGCCGACGCGGTCGCCTGCCGTATCCCCCGAACGACTGGCGCCGTCGCCAGCGCGCCTGCCGCCTGCAGTGTCCCCCGCAGCCTCCACGCGCCGCTCACCTTCTGCCGCCGCCGCCGCCGCCGCCGTGCCGGCTGCTGTGCCACGGCACCTGCTGGCGGGTCTGTACCCGGCAGCTGCGCAGCGTGAGTACACGCTGCGGAATGCGGTGCGCGACGCGCTGGAGCGCAAGCTGGATGCCATTGGCCTGGCAACCACGGCATTTGTGGGTACAGCGGCGACGGGTGATGACGAGGACGGTGCGCCGGCCCCGCCGCCCTCTGCGGCGGCCGGCGGCACGCCTGAAGAGGGCAGCGGCGCTGGCCTGCGACCCAAGTATGCGGCGGCGCTGGGTTCCACAGCGCTGGAGGCGCTGACGCTGGCGTTTGAGCGGTATGCAATGCCGCTGCCGCCCGCCGTCTTGGCGCGCGGTGGCAGCGGAGGCGGTGGTGCTAGTGGTGGTGCTGGAGGTGGCGCTGGCACCGGCCGCGCCGTGGCTCCTGCTGACTTTCATCGTGCGCTGACGGGGCTGGGGGTGAGCGCCTCAATGGATGACGTGGCGGGCGTCATCGGCGTGCTGGACCTGTTCAACAGCCAGGGCATTGCATACGAGCGGTTTGTCAAGTTTGTGGCCATGCCGCTGACGGCAGCTGACTCCCTCGCGCTCGCCTCCCGTGCCGCATCGGCGCACACGCTCCCCTCCCCCACCGTCACGTCGCCTGCCCGCAAACCGCGGGTGGTGGCGCTGATGGATGCAGAGGCAGAGGCGGCGGCCAAGGCAGCGGCTGCAACGGCGGCGGCGGCGGGCGTGCTGGACAGCCGGCGGAAGGCCACGAAGCTGGCGGCGGCGCCGCGCGTGAGCGCGTGGGCGCTGGGCGGCGACGACCCTGCCATTGTGCGCACTCGGCCCAGGTACTCCGTGGCACTGCCCATCGCCTTCTCGTCGCCGTCGTCGCCGTTCTGGACGGTGGTAAACGGTCTGGAGGCGGCGGTGATGCAGGAGGTGCGGCGGCGCGCCACGGTGCAGAGCGTGGCACCGGAGCCCAGCGCCCGGTTTGAGGTCACGTCACGGTACGGCCACACCGCGGTGGCCATCGTGCCGGGTGCCTTCGTGCTGCGCCGCGCGTTTGCCTTCTTTGACCGCCGCGGCATCAAGTCGTTCACTGTGGGCGACCTGCACGAGACGCTGGCGGAGCTGCGGCTGGTGGATCCGCCGCCCCGCCTGCATTCCGGCCTGCCGGCCGCGCCCGGCACGCCCACCGGCGGCGGTGCCGGCGTGGACCTTGAGCCGCGCGAGCTGCTGTCGCCGTCAGACTGCCTCATGCCTGACTTATCGCCCGCCCGCGGCGGTGCGGGGGGCGGCGGCGGCGGTGGTGGTGGTGGTGGTGGTGGCGGCGGCGGTGGTGTCGCCAGCAGTCCCGCGTCGGTGACGTCGCGGTCGTCGTCGCCTGCCATTGAGGTGCAGCTGAGTAGCGGGGCGCGCATGCTGGTGGCTGCCGTGTACCGGCGCATCCGGGGGGAGGGCGACCCAGGCGTTGCCTCCGTGTTGACCACCGTGTCGGGCATGTCTGCCGACCAGTTTGAGGACGACAACGCCATCGTGGCGGCGCCCGTGTCGTACAACACGTTTGCGCGGTGGGCGGCGCCGCTGAACGGCCGGCTGCGGCGGGTGCGGGAGAAGGTGCAGGAGGCGTTCCGCACGCTGGCGACGCTGGGCGGCGGCGGGAAGGACTTTGTGCGCGCGTTCCGGCGCATGTCGGGCGGGCGGGCGGAGCACGAGACGCTGGGCGTGGGGGAGATCCGGGAGCTGCTGGGCGCCGCCGGCCGCTCCCTGACGCACGAGGAGATCCAGTGCCTCATTGACTACTTTGACGAGGACGGCAACGGCAAGATCGACGTCGTGGAGCTGTTCAAGGCCACACTGCAGGGGTGGGACCTGGAGGCACTGCTGGCACGCGTCGCCGACGGCATCGAGGACGACAACGACGCCTCCATGGGCGACCCATACATTGGCGGCGCGGTGCCCTCCTCCAAGACGCGCTCCACCGTCGGCCGCTCCGCGTTTGGCTCCTCCCCCACCAAGAAGTAGGACATGTGTATTTATTACTTGGCGTCGTGCACCTTGAATGCACTGCTCACCCACGCACGCGATAGAAGTACACGGCAACGGTGGACTCCCAGCTGGCGCGCACGCGCAGCGTGTAGATGTCAGCATCATCGTCTGTAGCGGCCCCGGCGACCGCCGCCGGCACGGGTGGCACCGCCTCCAAGCGCGGGTACTTGTCTAGGGCCAGCCGGTGCGACGTCAGCGCAATCACGGCGCCAGCGCGCATCGGCGGGACGCCGGCAGCGGGGTTGCCGTGCTGCGCCAGCGCCAGCAGCGGGTCCAGGATGTCGTCACCAAACCAGGTGCCGTTGCACAGCACCGCATCGGCCGCCGTCCAGGGTGCACTGACCTCTGTCGGCGCAGTAGCTGGCGGCGGTGACGGCGCGTAGGAAGACACCCACACGGTGGACGGCGTGCCGCTGCTGCTGCACCGGCGCAGCTCGTCGGGCATGTCGGTGCAGGCGTGCAAGGGCAGCAGGGGCACGCCGGCGGCAGCACCCTCTAAGAAGTCGCCACATACTAGCTGCACCGGATGCAGGGCGGCGCCGGCAGCGGCCGACAGGACGGCAGCGGCACGGACGGCGCGGCGGTGCAGCCGCGGCACCAACTCCACGCCAGCTGCGACGCCAAAAGCAGCCGTCAGCGCCGCCATCAACACTGGCACCCCCGCGCCACTGCCCAGGTCCACAAACAGGCGTGGCGGCGACGCGACATCCGTAGGTTGGCGACACAGGCGAGCGCACGCGTTCACCACAGCCACCACCGCGCCAGGCGTAAGCTCGCCATAGATGAGGGAGGTGTCAAAGATCTGAAAGCTGTCGTCGTCTGCCTCCACCCGCCGCGCGCCCGCACTACGTGCCAACCGCGCCTCCCCTGCTGCCGCCACGGCTGCCATCAGCCTATCCACCGCTACTGCCGCACTCGGCGTGTCTGCCGTCACCACCAGCACCCCGCCCTCATGAGGCGGCGGCGCCATGGTGGAGCACACCACCGCCCACGCTGCTACCACCGCTGCCTCCTCAGCCGCCTCCCCGACGCCCGCACTGGCAGCTGCCGCCACCGCAGCTGATGGTAGCGCGGTGGTAGATGCAGGGGCGGCGTCCTCCGCGGCAGCCGATACCGATGTCGCTGCCGCAGCAGCAGCAGCAGCAGCGGTGACGGCGGTGGCGGTCGCCATGGTGGTGGTGGTGGGACCAACAGCTCGGTACAAATGGTTAGTTGGTTCTAATGGCAATGGCAATAACAAGCGCGTAGAGTCAAATACAGTTGGTAGTCACTCTTCATGCCGCTCTCCATTACAATAATTGCCACATCGTTGTGACACCCATATAATGTCACCAGTGCCACCACCCCCCTCTTGGTGCGTTTGTGGAGGCGGCAAGTGGCAGACAGACACAGGCAAGAACGCAGAACGCACAGAACCGCGTATTGCAACAGCAAAACACAGCTAAAACGAGGCCAACAGCAATAAACACAGCAGCAGCAATTGATGGGGGCACAGGAGCGTCATTCTGTTAAGGTATTGTTTACAGTTATGGCGGATTGAGCGAATTTCCGCGCATTCTTTCTATCCCACGGCTCGTGTGTTCGCATTCTGCCAACTCTGAACGGCGTTGGCGGGCAGCAGCAACTCTGGGCCAGACGGTGGCGGCGGCGCCGCTTGTAAATTCCCACCCGCGCACCGTGCAATTATGATTTCAACGCGACGAATCAGTACATGGTATGTTTTGCATGCTCCGGACCGCAGCCGATTGACTGCTCCCGCACGTGTTGCGTTGCCTGAGCCATGTTGAAGTTGGCCCAGCCACCAGCAACTCACGTGGCGCGCCGCTCGTAGCTTCACGCCCATGCAACAAGTCCCCAACCCCCACCACCCCCCGTGTTGCAGAATCAACAGCAGTCTCATACGGCCTGGCATCCAATTGGACACAAGACAGCTACGATGGCAGCAAGCGGCAGCGGTGGCGGGCGGCAGCCGTCGCTGCGCCCGGTGCTGCATTTCCGTGACTGCTCCGGCACGGAGCATGGCGCGGTGGCAGCAGCGGTGGCATTTGGGGTGCACCAGGCGGGCGGTGGAAGCGGCAGCGGTGGCGGCAGCGACGGTGGCGAGGCTGCAGCGCCAGCGCGGGGAGGGCGTGGCCGCTGTTTGGCCGTGGCACTCGGGCTGGCAGCGCTCGTGGCTGGCGCGATGGGGACGCGTATGTTTCTAACAAGTGGCACGGCCGACACACATGATGTTGCGGGCGGTCATGACGCTACCGTTCTGCAAGACCGGCAGCTTCACGTCAATGACGTGGGTCTGGGTGAGGCGGTGGTTGAGGCGGACGTGGCAGCGCCGGCGTCGCACGAGGATGTGCCGGCACCGCCCGCAAGTGAGCCCGCTACTGACAGCGGCGATGAACAGCTGACGCCGCCGCTGCCGCCGCTGCCGCTGAAGGTGCCGGTGTCTCCACTGGAACCTGCACACGCCGCCCCGCCGCCGCCGCCGCCGCCCGTTGTTGAGCAGCCGCAGCCTATTGCGGAGGAGGAAGTGCAAGTCGAGTCGCCGAGCGAGCTTGACAACGCGCCGCGTGAGCTCGGCGGCGCCGCTGACGTCCTGCAGGCCGAGGTTGAAGCCGCGCCGCCGGCTGCCGCACCATCCAGTGGAGGGAGTCTGACTATCGGCGCCATCGCGCTGGTGGTGCTGCTGGCGGCCGGTGCCGTCATGTGGGCGCGGGTACAAGGCAGCAAGTCGAGCGCCACTGCTGCGTCTGCGGGCGGCGGCACCGTCGCCCCGGCCGCAGTGGCAGCTCCGCCGCCGCCGCCGCAGTCGCCAGCAGAGCCTGCCGCAGAGGCGCCTGCCGCAGAGCCAGAGGCACCATCCACCGCAGCAGCGACGGTTGCCACGGGCAACGCCAGCCTGGTGCACCGCCGCGCGCCCACCAACTTTGAGGGCACACGGCGGGCCAGCGGCGTGACGGCGCTGGACAACGCCGCCGTGACAACGGGTGCGGCATGGAACGCGCTGTCCGCTGGCGCTGGCGCAGCTGCGGCCGCTGTACCGGCGGGCGGTGAACACGACGCAGGCAGCGTCGCAGCCGGCGGCGGCGAGGCGGCAGGTGCGCATGACCGGCGCGCTGCCGTGTACCCCACCGTCGTCGTCACAGCCAAGGGCCCTGTGGCTCCTGAGGCGCCGACGACCTAACTATGATATATTGATACTAATTATCTATTGAAATGATGACAACGTACCCTACAGGTAGACACACACAACCTCCGTGCTTTCTACCGCTTGCCGCCCTTCTTGCTGGCGGCGCCGCCTGCCAACGAGGCGGCGATCGTGCTAGGGCGGACACCCCGGCGGTGGCGTGATGCCGCCAGCTCCTCCAGCCGGCGCTGCTCCGCCTCCAGCTCGTACAGCTCCTCCAGCACCGGCCAGATGGCGTCAAACCGCGTGCGTGCCAGCGCGAACGCCTTGCGCCGCAGCTGCTTGCCTTCAATGCGCTCGCCCTCCATCATGTGGTGCGACACGTAGTCGCCGATCCAGTGGTCGGCGGTGCGCGCAAAGAACGACCCCAGCCGCTCCCCCGCCTGCGGTGTGGTGGTGGCGTCCTCCAACCGCAGCTTGTCCCGCAGGTCCTGGATGCGCGCTGCCTCCTTCGTGCTGCCGTGCCCGCGCCCACGCGCATGCCGCCCGACCCCGCCGCCACCACCGCCGCCACCGCCTGCACCGCCCGCAGCCGCCTCCTCACCTGCCGCGTCGTCACCGCCCTCACTGCCACCATCCTCATCGTCATCATCCTCGTCGTCATCCTCATCATCGTCGTCCTCATCGTCGTCGTCGTCCTCGTCGTCATCGTCCTCCTCCTCGCCGTCACTCACGTCGCCGCGCCAGTCCGTCGGCCGCGCCGGCAGCAACACGTCCCATGCGGTGCGCTCACGCAGGTCCAGCCGCCACAGGTCGTCAAACGTCGTCTCGCGCGCCTTGCCCTCCGCCAGGCCACCAAACACGAACACAGAGTGGCCGTCCACCCACATGGCTGCCTTCATGCGCGCGGCGGGACACGGCGCTGCCGCCACAGCCACTGCCGCCGACGCCGCCGCTGCCGCTGCCGCTGCCCCTGCTGCACCGCCGCCGCCGGCTGCTGGTACAGGTGCGGGTGCGGGTGCGGGTGCGGGCGTCGCGGCCGCCGCGGGAGGAGCAGCCGCCACCGGGGCGGCAGCTACCTCTGGTGCTGGAGCGGCAGCCGCCGGTGCAGCAGCTGGCGCAGCGGCTGTGCTGTCCCCCTCCTCCACCTCCTCTGGCTCCGCCTCTAGCTTGACCAGCTTGCCATTGTGGTAGTAATAGAAGGCATCGTCGTCATACTCATCGTCGCCGCCGCCGCCGCCACCACCACCGCCGCCGCCACCACCACCCTTCCCACCACCAGCGGCCTTGCCGCCGCTGGCCTTGCCGCCACGGCGTGCCGCGCGGAACTCCGACTCGTCCAGCTCCTCGTCGTCGTCGTCCTCGTCGTCGGCGCTGCCAAGCGACACGGCGTCATCGCCGCCAGCGGCAGCTGCCGCCGCGCCCTTACGCCCGCCGCCGCCCGCGCGGCGCGACCCCACGCCGGCCGCGCGGCTGCGCTTGAGGTCCAGGTGGTACCACCGCCGGCGGTCCACGTCGTAGCTGTACAGGTCGTTGTAAAACGCGGACACTACGTTCTCACCGCGGTCGTCCTCGTCGCGGTCGCTCACGCCGCCAAACAGCAGCGCGCGGTCGCGGTACATGGCCATGGAGAAGCCCAGGCGTGGCGACGGCGCCGCGCCTGTGTACCGGATGCGCTCCCAGGTGGGCAGCCCGCCGGTGAGCAGCGGCGCCAGACGCAGCAGCCACAGGTCGGTGTGCACGACGGCGCGGCTCTTGGCGGTGAGCATGGCGGCAGCAGCAGCGGCAGCGCCGCCCTTCCCGCCCTTCTTGCCCCCACCGCCGCCACCGCCGCCATGTGCCACCACCGACATGGCGTCGGTGGTGGCGCGCGTCTCGCTGAACCCGCCGTACAGCAGCGCCATGTCGCGGCCGGGGATGACCTGGAACTGCATGCCGGAGCGCGCGGACGGCTGCTGCACGGTGGGCGGCAGCACCACCTCGCGCCACTCGCCGGCGCGCGTGTCAAACACCCACAGGTCCTTGTGCCACACGTCCGACGTGTACGACTGGTGGAAGCCGCCAAACAGGAGCAGGTTGTTGCGCCACGTCACCATGCGGTGGCCGCTGCGCGCCGACGGCGCGCGCTTGCACTCCACCTTGCTCCACCGGTTGGTGCCCAGGTCCAACTTCCACGTGTCGTTGTAGTGGTAGAACTGCAGGTTAGTGGCAAACTCGCCGCCGTACAGGTACATGACGTTGTTGGCGCCGCTGGGCACCACAGCAGCCTGGTGCGAGCACCGGCGCGGCGGCGTGGCGGGCGACGACACCGCGCGCCACTCCCCGGCCGCGCCGCCTGAGTACCGGTACAGGTCATTGTAGCACGTGTTCACCTGCCCGTTCCAAAACTCGCCGCCAAACAGCACCAGCTCGCCTGACGGCAGCGCCGCCAGCGAGAAGTTGGCGCGCGCGGTCGGGCGCTCCACCGGCGTCACCGTCACCGCCGTCCGCTTCGCGTCCTCCGCCGCCAGCGTCGCCAGGATCTTCTCAATGTCCTCCTCCGCCTCGTCCTCATCCTTCATCGCCTTCTTCTTGGCGCTCTTGGTCGTCTTGGCCGCCTGCTTCGCCGCCTTGGCCTCCTTCTTCTTGGCTTCCCGCTCCTTCTCCCCCTCCTTCTTCTTCCCGCCCCCCATCCTTACAACCCGACCAACCCAAGAGTCCAGGACCAAGCAGAAGCAGCAGCAGCAGCCAACCAGCAGCCAGCCAGCAGCGTCAGTCAGCAGCGTCCGTCAGCAGCCAGCCAGCAGTGTCAGTCAGTCAGTCAGCCAGCAGCAGCAGCAGCCAGTAGCCAACCAGCAGCCTACCAGCAGCTAGGACCAACCAGCAATAGCAGCGTTTGAGGCGCACGACGCACTTGATAATATTACGCAACGTTAAGCTGTGAACAGACCTTTCCACACCACAAGTGCACTAATTCCCATCATAGACGCCAAACTGCACGCCTGCCATTGCTGTGCGTTGTCGCCGCTGCTTGCTACCCTGCCGCCAATCATCACTACTATTCACTGCTTTTCGTGGTGTCTCGCCGTCTCGCCCTCGCGGTGCTGCACACCTGTATCTCTGGGTGGCTGGATACTGTTGTGACACTGTTGGGCGGCCTGGCGATCGGAGCAAGTTAAAGGGGGCCAGGGGCAACAGCTGCGTGAGCAGCCACGGCGCGAGACAGTATGAAGGTAGTACGCAAGGTCGCCAGCGGCTGCGCTAGGGCGATCGGCCCGGCAGCAACGCCGCAGCGGCGCAGCAGCGGATAATATACACCGAACACCACATGACGTCGTGATGACGACAAGGAGACATGCAGAGCGGCAGTGGCCGCGGAACACCACCAACGCATGCAGGCACTCAGAGCCGAGTCGGAGGCGCGGGGAACAACATATAGCAGGAGAGAGGGGGTGCCGGGGCAAACACATCGGCTGCTAGCGGCTCCGGTGAAGTCGTTCGCAGCGCGGTGCCATGCATTCCATGCACAGGCGTCACAGGCAGCGCAGGGTGATGCCATGTGGCAGGGCCAGGTCCAGGCTGCAAAGGGAGAAAAGAAAAGGGAGGGCACACGGGAGCTGATCTAATCGTGACCCACCGCGCCACCTTCGCTCTTGGTATCGGCTTCAGAGGCTTCAGCCTGCGAGGCAGCAGCTGCGCGTTCACCCACGCTGCTGCCGCGTGTGCCCTCCACTGGCGCTGGGGAGAACACGGCCCGGCCGGTACTGGCAATGGCATCGACACCCGGGGGCGCACCGGCCGCCGTTGCCCA
>Ga0066256_1001404_pt2 | contig 21796 bp, 17 predicted proteins | sample ThiBio_1000_biof_FD_87107 | JGI IMG/M metagenome (GOLD analysis project Ga0066256, IMG submission 87107) | Wastewater bioreactor microbial communities from Cape Town, South Africa - Thiocy_expt_1000_biof (version 2) | ecosystem: Engineered > Bioreactor > Thiocyanate-remediating >... | reverse complement strand
CCTTCATCTTCATCCTCGCAGAAGTTTGAACCCCTAGGCTCGACGGCACGATCAGGAAGATTGTGCGCCCTTTCGCCACCCGGAAGGCGCGGTGTCCGGGAGACAGGTCAGCAGTGTTGTCAGGTAAGAGTGTCATTGCGAGGAAGCGCCCAAGCGGCCCGCGGCCATCCCGCCGGGCCCTGCCGGCGTTCGGCGGGTATGCTGCGGGACCGGGGGATGCGGCATGAGCACCCATCTTGCCCGATACCTCAAGGATTTCGGCGCGCCGCCGCGCATTCAGGCACCGGTCTTCCCGCAGCCGCGCTTCGCGCAGGAGGGCGCCGTGCCCGCCGAGCCCTTCGCCCTGCCGCCCGCCCTGCCGCCGGTCGACGTGGAGGCCGAGCGGGCGGAAGCCTACGCGGAGGGCCGGGCCGAAGCCGGCACGGAGCTTGCCGCCACGCACGAGGCCGAGATCGCGGCACTGAACGAAGCGCACCGGGCCGAACTCGAAGCACTGAGGATCCGCTACGAGCAGGACTATGCGGCAGCGCTTGCCGAGCGGTTTTCCACGCTGGCGGAGACGGTTTCCGATCGCGTCGCCGCGCAGGCCGCGCAGGTGCTTGCCCCCGTCATGAGCCAGGTGCTGACGAAGGGCGCGGTGGCCGATCTCGCCCGCATGATCGCCGAGGGCCTGCAGGAGGGCGAGGGCGTCACGATCACCGTGAAGGGACCGTTGAACCTCTTCGAGCATTTGAAGTCGCATTTCGAGGAGCCGGCTCCGGTCTTCCGCCATGTCGAGATGCAGGATGTCGATCTGACGGTGGAGTTCGGCGATACCGTCCTGGTGACGCGGATGGCGGCCTGGGCTGACACCGTGCGCAAGGTGCTTGCATGAGCGAAGGCGAAAACCACCACCACGGCAAGAACGAGATCATCATCGTCAAGCGCCATGGTGACCATGACGGCGACCACCATGCCGCCGCCTGGAAGATCGCCTATGCCGACTTCATGACGGCGATGATGGCGTTCTTCCTCGTCATGTGGCTCGTCAACGCCGCGAACGAGGAGACGAAGGCCTCCGTCGCGTCCTATTTCAACCCGATCAAGCTGACCGACGACAAGCCGGCCGAAAAGTCCCTCAAGAAGCCTGCCGACAGCAGCGAAGGCGCCTCCACGCAGGACAAGTCCAAGGAAGAAGGCCAACAGCAGGCAAGCGGCAACGGCGCGGAAAAGGGCCGGGACGAGAACACGACGGCCGGCGAGGAGACGAAATATTCCGAGGCCGATTTCTTCAGCAATCCCTATTCGGTTCTCTCCGAGATCGCGCAGGAGGTCGGCCAGCAGGCCAATGTCAGCGCCAAGGGCGAGGGCGGCGCGGCCAATTCCGGCCCCGCCACCGGCGCCAATGGCGGCGAGGCCTATCGCGACCCGTTCGACCCCGATTTCTGGACGCAGCAGGTCGAAATCTCGCAGGCGACCGACGCCGGCAGCGAGGGAAAGCCGCAACAAGACAAATCCGGCCAGCAGATGGCCGCGGTGGACAAAGACCGTACCGTAGAGGAAGCGCTGGCCAAGGCGGACGCGGACGCCGGGGCGAAGGCGGCGGAAGAGGCGAAGGCCGCGACGGACGAGGCCGTCGCCGAGGCCGCGAAGGAGCGGGAAGACCAGGCGAAGGCCGAGGAGCAGAAGAAGGCCGACGAGCTCAAGCAGCAGATCACCAGGGAGATCGGCACGCTCGGCAAGCTGGCCGAGGGCCTGTCGGTCACGCCCTCCGAGGGCGGCCTTCTCGTCAGCCTCACCGACCAGCTCGATACGCCGATGTTCAATATCGGCTCGGCCGTGCCGCGGCAGGAAATGGTGCTGGCCATGCAGAAGATCGGCAAGATCCTCGAAGGCCGGCCCGGCGCCGTCGCCATCCGCGGCCATACGGACGCGCGGCCTTTCGCCGGCGGCAAGAACGACAACTGGCGCCTTTCCATGGATCGCGCGCAGAGCGCCTATTACATGCTGGTGCGCGGCGGTCTGGAGGAGAAGCGCGTCAGCCAGGTCTCCGGCTTTGCCGACCGCCGCCTGAAGGTGCCGGACGATCCGATGGCGGATGCCAACCGCCGCATCGAAATCCTGATCCAGGCCGCAGGCGGCTGACACGATGGGCCTCCTCCGCCGCCTTCTCCTGACGGGTACGGTCATCGGCGCGGCGCTTGCCGTCGCCGTGTTCGCGCGCGCGGAGAGCCTGGACGACCTCGCGCCCTACAAGATGATCCGCTCGCTGCAGTTCGTGCAGGACACGGTGGTGCTCGGCGACCATTCCGCGATGGAGATGCAGCGGTTCCTGCTGACGACCATCGACGAGCGCTTGCGCACGGCCGAGCCCGCCATCTTCGACGACCCGCGCAACGTCGATGCGGCGCTCGTCTATGCGATGAGCGGCGGCAATCCCGACACGCTGGAGCTCCTGATCAGGAAGGACATAGGCGGCCACTTCGATTCCCGCCTCACCGATGCCCTGCGCAGTTATCTCGGCGGGCGGGGCAGCCAGAGCGTCAAGTCGCTGGCGGAGATATTCCCGGAATACAAGCGATCGCGCGTCGGCCCCTATCTGGCGCTGGTCTCGGCCAATTCGGTCATCCGCAAGGATCCGAAGCTTGCGCTCAGCTATTTCGACTGGGCCCGCCTCGTGGCACCCGGAACCATCGTGGAGGAGGCGGCCCTGCGCCGCTCCATCTATCTGGCGGGCGAGGCCGGCTGGGTCGACAAGAGCATGACCTATGCCAATCGCTACGCGCGGCGCTTCCTGCGCTCGCCCTATGCGAGCCAGTTCGCCGATCTCTTCGTGAAGCTCGCCGTCGACCATTTCGACGCGCTCAAGGAGGAAGACGTCCTCGAGGTCCTCTCCTTCATGGACGTGCCCCGCCAGCGCGAGGTCTATCTGCGCATGGCGCGGCTGGCGGCGATCTCGGGCAAGAACAAGCTGGCCTCGCTCGCCGCCGAACGCGCCCAGATCCTTTCGGGCGACGGCGAGAGCGTTCCGAAGGTGCTGGCCGATCTTTATTCCGGCCTCGCCTCGGTGCCTTCCAGCGACGTCGCCTCGGCTATGGAGGCGATCGCCGCCATTCCCGACGACCAGCTATCGGCGAAGGACCGGGCGCTGAAGGCGGCGGCGCGCGCGGTGGCGGAAGAGGTTCTGCGCACGCCGAAGGCGGCAAGGGTGCCGGACGCGGTAGCGGAGGAACCGGTGCCCCAGGCAGCGGAAGACGCCTCCTATGACGGGTTGAACGAGGCGGAGAGCGCCGAACGGACGATGGATCCGCAGGCCGCGGACGGCGGGCAAACGCCGGTCGCTGCCGGGCCGCAAAAGGAAACAGAAGAGCAGCAGGACAAGGCGGGCATCGGAGACGCGGCAAAGCGTGCGCCGCCGACCATCGATCTCGACGCGTCGGATGTCACGGACACCACGCCGGCCGCAGCGGAAACCGCTGCCGCGCCGGAGTCTGCTTCTGAAGAGAGCGAGGCGCGGCCCGATTCAGACACCGCGTCGCCGCCACCCACTTCATCCACGTCCTCGATTCTTGTTTCGGCTCTTGCCGGCGCGGTGGCGGGCGGATTTGTCATCGGCGGCGCCACACTTGCAGGCTGGCCTTCCGGTTCCGCGCCGGTCTCGACCGCCCCGCTGGCGGAAAACATCGCCGCGAACAAGGTGGACATCGACAGGCTCGGCACGCGTGTGGCCAAGGTCGAAGCCGACGCGGCGAAGCCTGCGCCGCGCCCCGCTGCCGATCCCGCGATTGCCGCACGTCTCGATGCCGTCGAAAAATCCGTGACAGCGCTGCGCAATGATCTCGGAGCAATGCGAACGCAGGCCGAGCGCGCTACTGCGGCGCTGCGCGCGGCGCCGGCAGCACCCGCGCCGCAGCCGCGCGCGGACGATTCAAAAATTCGCAGGCTGGATGCACTGATCGATCTCGACAAGGCCGTGCGTCGTGGTTCGCCCTATGTCGCAGAACTTGCTGCCGCCCGTTCCGTTGCCGGTGAGAACGACGCGCTCAGGACGCTCGATCCTTTCGCACAGAGCGGCATTCCCGATGCCGATGCGCTGAGCAAGGAACTGCTCGGGCTGCTGGCGCAACTTACGCCGAAGCCGGAGGTGCAGCCGGCACCTTCCGGAATCGTCGAGCGTCTTCAGCAGAGCTTTGCAAGGCTTGTTCGCATCCAGCGCACCGATGCGCAGGCGAGCGGTTCGGTCAGGGTGATCGCGCGTGCAACGGCTGCTGCGCAGCGAAATGACGTCAACGCCGCGAAGCATGAACTCCTGCTGTTGCCGCCATCCGATAGCGGTCTGGTGCGGCCGTGGATTGCCAAGGTCGATGGGCGCGAAAAGGCGCTGGCGGCGTCCGAGCAGTTTACAATGGACACTCTGACCGCGATCTCAAAATCGGCGCGATAGGCAGATCATGATCCGCATCATTCTCTTTCTGTTTCTGGTGGGCGCGGTTGCGCTCGGCGCCGCCGTGATCGCCGATCAGACCGGCGATGTGACGCTGTCATGGAGCGTCTGGCGCATCGAGACGTCGCTGCCCGTGCTGGTGCTGGCGCTGCTGGTTATCGTGCTCGCGGTGATGCTGGTGTGGGCCATCATGCGCAGCTTTCTCAACGCGCCGGAGCGCATGCGGCGCGCGGCCCGCGAACGCCGCCTCAGGAAGGGCCGTCATGCCATCACCCAGGGCCTGATCGCGATCGGCACCGGCGATCATTTCGCGGCGCGCCGCCATGCCGATGCCGCCAAGCGCCTCGCGCATCAGGACCCGCTGGCGATGCTGCTGACCGCGCAGACCGCGCAGCTTCATGGCGACAGCGCGGGTGCGCAGCGCGCGTTCCATGCCATGGCGGAGCGCAAGGACATGCGGCTGCTCGGCCTGCGCGGCCTGTTCGTCGAAGCGCAGCGCCATGACGATCCGGCCACCGCTGTAGCGCTGGCGGAAGAAGCCTTGAAGACCGCACCCGGCACGGCATGGGCCTCGCAGGCGGTGCTCGGCTTCCGTTGCAGCCAGGGCGACTGGGACGGCGCGCTGAAACTTCTGGAGAACAATCTCGCCGCGGGCCTGATCGATCCCGCGCCTTACAAGCGCCAGCGCGGCGTGCTGCTCACCGCGCGCGCCATCGATCTCGAAACATCGGATCGCGACAGGTCGCGCGCCAGCGCGATGGAGGCAGTGAAGTTCGCGCCGACGCTGGTGCCCGCCGCGACGCTTGCCGCGAAGTTTCTCAGCGAAAGCAACCAGACCCGCCGCGCCATGCAGGTGATCGAGACCGCATGGGCTGCGCAGCCGCATCCCGATCTCGCCGATGCCTATGCGCATGTGCGGCTCGGCGATTCCGCGCTCAATCGGCTGAGCCGCGTCGAGAAGCTTGCGGCGAAGACGCCGGGTCATATCGAGGGCGCGCTGGCGATCGCGCGCGCCGCTATCGATGCCGGAGAACTGTCCCGCGCACGCGAGGCGCTGGCGTCCTTTATCGATGCGCCGACCCAGCGTGTCGCGATCCTGATGGCCGAACTGGAGCGTGCCGAACACGGCGACGGAGGCAATGCGCGCGGCTGGATGCTGCGCGCGGTGCGCGCCGCGCTCGATCCGGCCTGGACGGCGGATGGCTATGTGTCGGATCGCTGGCGGCCGGTGTCGCCGGTGACCGGCCGTCTCGATGCGTTCCAGTGGCTCACGCCGGTCGCCGCGCTGCCGTCGGACAAGACGCCGGTGCTGGAGGCTGATGTGGTGGACGATGCGCCGGTCCTGATCGAGCCCCGCCGCGATGAGATTCCCGCCGCCGTGGAACAAATCCCTGCGCCGGTTGCGCCTGAGTCCGCTCCCGCCACCGCCCAGGACAATGAACCTGCGCCTGAGATGTCTTCGCCGGCGCCGGCCGCAGCTCCCGTTGCCGCCGATGTGCCGCCGCCGGTCTTCCGTCCGCGCCGGGACATCGAGAAGGTCGATGCGGCCAAAATCCCCGCCGTGATTCCCATTGTCCGGGCGCCGGACGATCCGGGCGTGGCGGACGACATCCAGCATGATGAATTTGACGATCCGGTGAAACCGGAACAGGCCCAGCCCGGCGGGCTGAAGGGCTTTTTGTCCCGTCTTGTCAGTTGATTAAGGGCTGGCTGGCAAACTGGCCACCGGCCTCGAAAGTGAGCCAGAAAAAGCGCCGTGCCGGCCCCTGCCGATGTTGCAAAGCGGGGCTCCGGCCAGTATCAGGTGCACAGACGGACGTCGCGTTTTTCGCCGCCTTAGCTCAGCTGGTAGAGCACATCATTCGTAATGATGGGGTCGTAGGTTCGAATCCTATAGGCGGCACCACTTTTCCAAGATCGCGGCCAAGTCCGATCCATCAAAATTGACGCGAACTCGCTTTCGGCCGCGCCCGCAGTCGCGGAAATCCGGGCCGAAAAGACTGTCCCCGCTTTCGCGGGGACAACCAGGTCAAAGATCCATCGAGTGATTGCGCAGGATCAGTTGGCGATCTTCGCCTTCGCGCGTTCGACGATATCTTTCATCCGCGCCGAGTCCTTTGTGACCGTCGCCGCGAACTCGCTCGGCGTGTCCGCGATCACGGTCAGGCCAAGGCCTTCCAGACGGGATGTGACGGTCGGGTCCCGCAGCGATTCGGCGATCAGCTTGTGGAGCTTCTCGACCACGTCCTTCGGGGTCCCCGCCGGTGCGAAGAAGCCGTACCAGTTGCCCGCGAGAAGATCGGGCGCTCCCGCCTGCGGCGAGGTCGGCACGTTCGGCAACTGCTTGCTCGGCTCGGTCGCGGTGACCACGATCGCGCGCAGCGATCCGCCCTGCACCTGCTGCACCGTGTTCGACAGGTTGTCGCACATCATGGAAACCTGCCCGCTCACCACGTCCTGAAGCGCGGGCGCGGCGCCCTGGTAAGGCACGTGAACGGCGTCGATGCCTTCGATCACCTTCAAGGTCTCGCCGCAGAGGTGGCTGGTGCTGCCGATGCCGGCCGAAGCGAAGGTCAGCTTGCCGGGCTCGGCCTTGGCCAGCGCCACCAGTTCCTTCAGCGTTGTCGCCTTGAGCGAGGGATTGACCACGAGAATGTTCGGCGTCCACGCGCCGTTGGTGATCGGCAGGAAATCCTTCTCGGGATTGTAGGGCGGCTTTTCATAGATCCACTGATTGATCGCCATCATGCCGGTGGTCGCAAGCAGGAGCGTGTGGCCGTCCGGCTGCGAGGTCGCGACACGAACCGCACCGATCGAGCCGTTGGCGCCGCCGCGGTTTTCGATGATCACGGGAACGCCGAGCGCCTTGGACATCAGCGGCGCCACCAGCCGCGGAATCGCATCGGCGGTGCTGCCGGCCGGATAGGGGACCACGATCGTGATCGTCTTCTCGGGAAAGCCGGCCGCGTGCGCGCTTGGCGCGGGAAACATGGCCGTCGACAGCAGCGCGGCCAGAGCGAACGTTGTCCATTTCATTAGTCGATTCCTTTTGTCGCCGGGTGGAACAGTTTGAAGCCTGCGGGTGGTTTATTGTGAGGTGTTGCTGTCGACATGCAACGCGGCGGCGCGGTCGAGCGAGTCGAGCATGGCGATGCGGCGAAGCAGCGCGCGGCCCTTTTCCGGATCGGCGGCAGCGGCGCGAATATCGTCGCGGAAACGCACGCGATCGGCTTCGTCCTTGGCTTCGAGATTCTTCTTGTTGCGAATGGTATCGCCCTGAATCGCCTGCATGGTCACGGTGCGCCGCTGCAGATCGTAGTCGGCGAGAATACTTGCATCGGCCTTGCCGTTGATCACCGGGCCGAGTTTCGCGGTCAGGTTGAGCGCGTCGTGGATGCCGCCGTTCATGCCCATGCCGCCGAGCGGATTGTTGATATGCGCGGCATCGCCGGCCAGGAACGAGCGGCCCTTCTGGAAATTGGCGGCGACGCGCTGATGCACGCGATAGAGCGTGGTGTGCAGGATCGGCGCCTCGATGTCAGCCGGGACGATGCGCCGGATCGACGAAGTCACATAGGCTTCCGACAGCGCCTGCTGGTCCGACATTTCCGCGGGCACCGGCATCATGACACGCCATGCACCGAGAATGCGCAGCAGGAAATACCAGCGCTCGGGATCGGCGACATAGCTGACCGACGATACGCCGGGACGCAGCGCGGTGAAGTCCACCGGCGTGGTCATGACGAGGAAGCGCTCCGGCCAGGTGAAGCCTTCGAATCCCATGTCCTGGCTGCGTCGGACGATGCTGTTGGCGCCGTCGGCGCCGATCAGCCACGCGCATTGATAAGTCTTGTCCTCTCCGCCCACCGTCGCGGTTAGAGTGACGGCATCATCCGTCTGCGTGATGGATTTGACCTCGCATCCGAATACGATCGAGAACAGCGGATGATCCTTGAGGCCTTCGAGAATAATGCGGGTGAGCTTGAACTGCTCGGCCTGCAGACGGAACGGATGGCGCACCAGATCGGAGATCGCACCGAAATCGAACGTGCCGAGAACGCCGTCCGCCGATGAACTGTACTGCACGGTGGGCGCCTTGAGGCCCTGCGCGATCAGGTCTTTCGCGAAGCCGAGATCGTCGAGCATGTCGAGCGTCGGCGGATGAAAGGTTGAGGCGCGCGATTCGGTGCTCAGCGCTTCATTCTTCTCCAGAACAAGCACCGGGATGTTCTGCCTCACCAGATCCGCCGCTGCCACCATTCCGACCGGCCCTGCACCCGCGATAATCACCGGATGTGTCACAGCGCTCATTCATTATCCCCTTTTTTTGTCATAGTGGTTCAGCGTCCTCTCACCGATGCCGGATTTGGATGGGCTGAACTGTTGCGTGCCGCGCGGGCTGTCCGAAGATAGCGTCTCTCTCTATGCGGCTCAACGGCTTCACGCATTCTCAAATGGCGCGCCGCCATGCAAATAGTTCTGACGCAATATCGATGCGCGCAGATTCAAGGCGTGTTGATGCGAGAATGTGCGTGATGTGCGCGCGATCGCGTCACGGCAGTCTTTTCGGCGCGCTGGATCATGCCAGTTCGGCGCAGGTGATCGCGTCGTCGTCCGCCCATTGCCAGCGCCCGCCGCCCGCGCGCTTGGCAGCATAAAGCGCGCGATCGACACGTTCGAGCAGGCGCGATGTCGTGTGTGCGGAGTTCGTCGCAATGATCTCGGTGACCAGAATTCCGGCGCTCGCGCCGATCTGCACCGGCAGATCCGCGACCAGATAAGGCATCGACAGCGTGAGCACCGCGTCGCGGGCGAGCGCGAGAGCCGCTTCGCCTCCGGCCGGTCCGTCGTCGATCTGTTTCAGCAACATGAATTCGTCACCGCCGAAGCGGGCGGCGAGTCCGTCCGGGCCGATGCAGTCCGCCAGACGTGCGGCGACCTGCTGAAGCAGGTTGTCGCCCATGTGATGACCGAAGCGATCGTTCACCGGCTTGAAGTCATCGAGATCGATCGCGATGATCGCGATCTGTCCCGTCGCATTCTGCAGCGCGGAGAGGAACGCGGCGCGATTCGGAAGCCCGGTGAGAAAATCCTGATGCGCCTGACGCGCGAGGGCATGCTTGGCTTCCAGCCGGTCGATGAAGGCGGAGCTGAGGTGATGCGAGGCTTCCCGCAGCGTGATCCAGAACAGGAGCAGCATGACGGCGCCCAGCTTGTAGGGCAATTCGGGCTGCAGCAGTCCCGCGACAATGGTCGGCAGTAGCAGGAGTGCCGCGGCCGTCAGAACGATCCACGGACGGATCGCGGCGCGCGACACCATGCCGACGCAATAGGACATCGACAGCCCGAACGAGATCCACGCGCCGGGCGCATCCTTGATCTGGAGCGCGTGCCAGGACAACAGACCGAGGGCGATGGAGAACGCGCCGGCGAGGATGCCGTAGATCCGCTCCCAGATGATGACATCGGTGTCGGACAGGTTGGTGGTATGGGTTTTGAACCGGAAGAGGCTGCTCAGCCGCATCACGGCGGTGAGAAAGATCAGGCAGGCGATGATCGCATAACCGGTGTCGCCGCTCAGGACTGCGAGGGTCACCGCCCCGCAGAACGAGGTCGCCGAGATCGCGGCAACCTGCGGCAACGAGGTGTAAAGCATCTCGACGAGTTCGCGCCGGATGTTCGGATTTGGGTGCGGAAAGCGGAAAAAGGCGGCCGGTTTCATTGCCGCAAAATGGCGGTGAATTCCTAACAAGTCGTGGGCGAGACGAGGTTAATTTCAACGATTTGGCGTCGCCGCCCAGATGAACAGGAATATTGCGCCCGTCGCCCGGCTGTGCGGAAATGAAGATCTTACAACAAGCGCGGTCAGGCAGCCGTCGTTGGCGTCATGATCGCGCATTCGGGGAGGCGATCATGCGTTTCATTCTCGCCGCGCTGGCGGCGCTATCTTGTGTCTTTCAAGCCTTGCCATCTGCTCATGCGCAGGATGCGTGGCCGACGCGCAATGTCACGATCATCGTACCGTTTACGGCGGGCGGCACGGCGGACCTGTTCGCACGGCTGGTTGCCAATCATATGCAGCAGACGTTCGGGCAGTCTTTCGTGGTCGAGAACCGTGGCGGGGCGGGCGGCAATATCGGCGCCGCCGCCGTCGCGAAGGCGTCGAACGACGGCTACACGCTGCTGCTCGGCACGGTATCGACCCACGCGATCAATCCGACGCTCTACAAGAACCTGACATTCGATGCGGCGAAGGACTTTCAGCCGGTCTCGCTGATCGCGCGCTTGCCGAACATGCTGGTGGTCAGGAACGCGCTGCCCGCCACGAATGTCGCGGAATTCATCGCCTATGCGAAAGCCAATCCGGACAAGCTCAATTACGGCTCGTCCGGCGTCGGCACCTCGATCCATCTTGCGGCCGAGCTGTTCAAGATCGCGACCGGCACGAGGATGACGCACGTGCCATATCGCTCGTCCAATGAGATCATGCAGAACCTGACCGGCGGACACATCGATCTCGCCTTCGACAACATCACGCTGGCCTGGCCGCAGGCCCGTGCCGGAACGATCCGCGCGCTGGGTGTGACAAGTCCGCAGCGCAGTCCGTCCGCGCCGGAGGTGCCGCCCATCGCGGATACGATTGCCGGATTCGATGCGACTTCGTGGCACGGCCTGTTCGCGCCGGCGGGTACGCCGCGTCCGGTCGTCGACAAGATGGCGGCAGAGGTGAAGCGGATTCTGGAGATGCCGGATACCGTCGCCAAACTCACCGATATCGGCGCGGTGCCCTCGCCGATGACGCCCGATCAGTTCACGGCTTTCATTGCCGGCGAACGGTCCAAGTGGGCCGAAGTGGTCAAGGCATCGGGCGCGACGGCGAACTGATCCGGTTGCCGGTCATGGGCTGCGTCCGCAGCTCATGATCGCGCGGGGTTCATGTCCCGCACATCACGCACGGCGTATTGCGCCGCGGCGAGAGCGTCCATTCTCATTCCAACGTTCTGGTCATCGCCTGCCGGTGCCGCGTCCAAGCGTCGCAGCGCTGCGATCATGGTTGCAAAAGTGTGTCTCAGGCTTTTGTCTTGCGGCCAATCAATAAGAGCCAATTCAAAAAGAATGGCTCAGGCAGGGGAGAACGCCATGACCAAACGACAAGACAAATCCAGCCGTCGCAACTTTCTGAAGGTTGCCGCGGCAGGCGCAGCCGCGAGCGTCGCGGCGCCGGCCGCGCTCGCGCAGAGCGGCCCGGTTGCCATGCGCTTCCAGAGCACATGGCCGTCGAAGGATATTTTCCACGAATACGCGCTCGATTACGCCAAGAAGGTCAACGACATGACCGGCGGTGATCTCAAGATCGACGTGCTGCCCGCGGGCGCGGTGGTGCCGGCGTTCCAGTTGCTGGAAGCGGTGTCGAAGGGCACGCTCGACGGCGGCCATGGCGTGCTTGCCTATCACTACGGCAAGAGCAATGCGCTGGCGCTGTGGGGATCGGGCCCGGCTTATGCGATGGACGCCAACATGCTGCTGGCCTGGCACAAGTACGGCGGCGGCAAGCAGCTTCTCGAAAAGCTCTACAAGTCGGTCGGCGCCAACGTCGTGTCGTTCCCGTATGGGCCGATGCCGTCGCAGCCGCTCGGCTGGTTCAAGAAGCCGGTGCAGAAGGTCGATGACCTCAAGGGCACCAAGTTCCGCACCGTTGGCATCTCGATCGACGTGTTCACAGGCATGGGTGCTGCGGTGAACGCGCTGCCCGGCGGCGAAATCGTTTCGGCGATGGACCGTGGCCTGCTGGACGCGGCTGAATTCAACAACGCCTCGTCGGACCGCGTGCTCGGCTTCCCGGACGTCTCGAAGGTCTGCATGCTGCAGAGCTATCACCAGAACGCCGAGCAGTTCGAGATCATGTTCAACAAGGCCAAGTACGACGCGCTGCCGCCGAAGATCCAGGCGATCCTCGACAATGCGGCCGAGGCCGCTGGACAGGACATGGCCTGGAAGGCGATCGACCGCTATTCGACCGACTACGCGGAGATGCAGAGCAAGGACAAGGTGAAGTTCTACAAGACGCCTGACTCGGTTCTGCAGAAGCAGCTCGAAATCTACGACGAGGTTGTCGCGAAGAAGTCCGCCGCCGATCCGCTGTTCAAGGAGATCGTCGAATCGCAGCTCGCCTTCGCCAAGCGCGCGACGCAGTGGGAGCAGGACACGGTCACCAACCGCCGCATGGCGTATAACCACTACTTCGGGCCGAACGCCAAGAAGAAGACCTGACGCAATCGCCAAGCGCGATCACAGCATCATCCGGGATGATCCTCCCGGATGGTGCCTTGCATCGTTTTCGCGATTGCTCTGACGTTTTCCCAACGAGTGGCGGCTTCCCATGAACGCGCAACGCATTCTGCACACCATCGACGGCATCAGCACGTGGACTGGCAAGACCACCTCGTGGCTGATCATGGCTCTGATGCTTCTGGTCTGCGCCGAAGTGTTCAAGCGCTACGTTCTGAACATGCCCACGGCGTGGATTTTCGACGCTTCCAACATGCTGTACGGCACTTTGTTCATGATCGGCGGTGCCTACACGCTGGCCCAGAACGCCCATGTCCGCGGCGACTTCCTCTACGGTTCGATGAGGCCGCGCACGCAGGCAACGTTCGATCTCATCCTCTATCTGACGTTCTTCCTGCCGGGGGTCGCGGCGCTGGTCTATGCAGGCTGGGACTACGCCGTCACGTCCTTTCACATCAACGAACATTCCAACATCACCGCCGATGGGCCGCCCGTCTGGCAATTCAAGTTCGTGATCCCGATCGCCGGCACGCTTTTGCTGCTGCAAGGCGCCACGGAGATCGCGCGCTGCGTGATCTGCCTGAGAACCGGTTCGTGGCCCTCACGTCTGAAGGACGTATCCGAGATCGATGTCATCGGGGATCAGCTCGCCGATAGCGAGTTCGTCGATGAGGAAACGAAAAGAAACGCGATCGATCATGCGAAGACTATCGATGAGACCGCCCGGAAGCGCGGCATGAGTGGAGATTTGTTGAAATGAGCGATCCCGCACTCGGGCTGCTGATGCTCGGCCTTATCGTGATCGCGATCATGATGGGTTTCCCGACGGCCTTCACGCTGATGGGCCTCGGCGTTTTCTTCGGCTTCTACGCGTTTTACGTTCCGGGGGAGTACTGGTTCGACAACCGCGTCTTCGACCTGATGGTCCAGCGGACCTATGGCGCGATGACCAACGACGTCCTGATCGCGATTCCTTTGTTCGTGCTGATGGGTTACGTGATGGAGCGCGGAGCGCTCGTCGACAAGATGTTCTACGCGGTGCAACTCGTGTTCCGCCGCATCCCGGCGTCTCTCGCGGTGACAACGCTTGTCGTGTGCGCCTTCTGGGGAATGGCGACCGGTCTGGTCGGCGCGGTTGTCGTTTTGATGGGCGTCGTCGCGCTCCAGCCGATGCTGCGCGCCGGTTATGACGTCAAGCTCGCGGCCGGGGTGATCACTGCTGGCGGCACGCTCGGCATCCTGATCCCGCCGTCCATCATGATTATCGTCTATGCCGCCGTCGCAGGGCAGTCGGTGGTGAAGCTCTATGCGGCTGCCATGTTTCCCGGCCTTTTCCTGGCATTTCTGTATGTCTTGTATGTGATCGGCCGTGCCGTCATGAATCCGGCGATCGCGCCGCCGCTCACGGAGGAGGAGACCCGTATTCCGGTGCCGGACTGGATGCGCCGGTTTCAAGAGGCCTATTCTCCCAACATGGCGTCCGGTCTGGTCCGCTCCCTGCTGTCGCCGTCGAAGGCGGTTGCGATCGAGACGGAGAATGGGCCTCTCACCTACCGCCAGCTGCTTGCCAATACCGCCGTGATGCTGGTCCCGTTCGTGCTGACATCAGGCATTCTCGGGCTGCTCTGGTGGTATATCGTCATCCATCCACAAACCGGCGCTGAGAGCGCAGTGCAGGGAATTGAGCAGCTCGGCGCGCCGGTGGCCGACAGCGCCGATCCCGAAGCAGATGCGGGCGTTGCGACAAGTTTCTACATCACCTTCGCGGTCATGGCCGTGGTCGCGGCGGCGATGATCGTTCGCTACTATTGGCGCATGAGTGCCGAACGACTTCAGGTCGTGAAGCTGCTCAGTTCGTCGGTCATGCCGATGGCGCTTTTGATCGTCCTCGTGCTCGGTGCGATCCTGCTGGGGATCACGACCGCGACGGAATCGGCGGCGATCGGTGCGGCGGGCGCGCTCCTGCTTGCGTTGCAAGCGCGAACGCTGAGTTGGAAGCGCACCAAGGAAGCGGTGTTTCTGACCGCCAAGACCACATCGATGGTGTGCTGGCTGTTCGTCGGCTCGGCGCTGTTCTCGGCGGTGTTCGCCCTTCTCGGCGGTCAGAGTCTGATCGAACAGTGGGTGCTGTCGATGAACCTGACGCCGGTTCAGTTCATGATCCTGTCGCAGGTGATCATCTTCATTCTCGGCTGGCCGCTGGAATGGACCGAGATCATCATCATCTTCGTGCCGATCTTCCTACCGCTGCTGAAGCACTTCGGCATCGATCCGGTCCTGTGGGGCGTGCTGGTGTTCGTCAATCTGCAGGCGGCGTTCCTGTCGCCGCCGGTCGCCATGTCCGCCTTCTATTTGCGCGGCGTCGCGCCGGCACACGTCACCCTGAACAAGATTTTTGCCGGCATGATGCCGTACATGCTGATTGTCATTATCTGCATGATCCTGATGTATCTGTGGCCGGGCATGACCTTGTGGCTGCCGAACTATCTCTATGGAAGCTGACGCAAAAACGTGATCGGCCGGGGCAAGTCTCCGGCCGATCCGCCGCAGGCATTACTTGGATACCCGGCCGGTCTGCCGTAAACTGCGGCCATGAGCGACTTTAATTCCCTGTACGCGACCTTGAAGCAGACCGCCGATCCGAAGGTGGCTGCCGCGATTCAGACTCTGGTCGAAACCGGCGCCGATCATGAGCTGAACCGGATCAATCTGATCGAGTTTGCCGCCAGAACCGGTCTTGCCGAGGAGAAGGTGATCTCGGGGTTTCTCCATGCCTCGCAGATCGGCATTTTCGATTTGACCTGGAATGTGCTGTGCCCCGGCTGCAGCGGCGTGCTCGGCGCGCATGACACGCTGAAGCAGCTTCAGCCGGAGGACTATCATTGCGGCCTGTGTGCCGCGGGCTATCAGGCCTCCATCGACGATCAGGTCGAGGTCGCTTTCACTGTCAGCCCGCGCGTGCGGCGGATCGCGGCGCACGATCCGCATACGCTGCCAAGCTGGGATTACTGGCGACAGATTTTCTGGAGTTCGGGGATCGACATCAACGAAGATTCCTTCTCCCGTCTTGTGAACGAGGCGACGCTCGAAGCGGTGGAACTGGCCGCAGGCGAGAAGGCTGTTGTCTCGCTGCAATTGCCCGCTGAGTTCGTGATCGTGTTCGAGCCGGTGACCCATTCGGCATTGTTTTTGGACGTCAAGGGTGAGCCGACCAAAGAGAAGCAGAACGCGTCGCTGACCTTCGACGGCGTGCATGCGCCGACCGGCACCGTCGAAATGCACCCCGGCCCGCTGCGGTTGGCGCTGGACAATCAATCCAGAAACCGCGTTCTGCCGTCGGTATGGATCGCGGGCGATGCGCTTCACGATCTGCTCGGCAAGCGCAAGCCCATCGTGACCGCGAAACGGATTCTGGCGAACCAGACGTTCCGCGATCTCTATAAGGCCGACAATCTCAATATCGATCAGCGTCTCAAGATCACCTCGCTGACATTCCTGTTCACCGATCTCAAGGGATCGACGGCACTCTACGAGCGCGTGGGGGATCTTGCGGCTTTCGATCTGGTCCGCGCGCATTTTCGCGCGCTGCTCGAGATTATCGCGTCGGAGGCGGGCGCCGTGGTCAAGACCATCGGCGATGCGGTGATGGCGACCTTCGTCCGGCCCGAGCAGGCGGTTGCCGCCGGCATTCGTATGCGCAAGGCGATGGATGAACTGAACGAGGCGCGGGGGACCAAAGACCTGCTGGTCAAGATCGGGATTCATGAGGGCGCCTGCCTCGCGGTGATGCTGAACGAGCGGCAGGATTATTTCGGCCAGACCGTCAATATCGCGGCGCGGGTGCAGGGGCAGGCCACCGAACGGGCGATCAACGCCACCGGGCCCGTAGTCAAATCCCCCGCAGTGATGGCATTGCTGGACAAAGCCGGGCTGACACCGGCGGAAAAAACCGTTGAATTGCGGGGGATTTCCGACAGCGTGGTGATCTATGAAATTCCATGACGAGATTGTGTCGGCAGCGCCCGAGGATGCGCCAAGCCTGCGGAACCCGCCCGAGATTGCCAGAGTTTCATTTTCAGGCCATAGAACCTGACGATCTTGTGCCTTAGATTTTGTCCGGGTGTGACCTTTCGGAAAGCTGCATGTGCTTTTTCGAATGTCGAGCCTTCGTCAGGTCCCGTTTTCGATAGCAGAGATTGATGCTCGACAGATTGCGCCACTTTATCGCCGACGTTGTGTCCCCTTCCGGAACAGAGACGCGTACCTTTGCCGATGGCGACTACCGGCTGGCGGCTGCCGCGCTTCTGATCCATGTGATCTCGCTCGATGGCGAGCCGTCGGAGGCCGAGAAGCGCAAGCTCCATGCGCTGCTCGAATACCGCTTCGAACTCGATCCCGGCACCGCCGACAGGCTGATCGCGGACGCCACTCTTGTTGAAGGCGAGGCTGTGGACCTGTACCACTTCACCAGCGTCATCATGCGGTCCCTCAACGAGGACGGCCGACTGCGCATCATTGAAATGATGTGGGAGCTTGTGTTCGCGGACGGCCATGTCACCGAATTCGAGGACAACATCATCTGGCGCGCGGCGGACCTGCTCGGCATTTCGTCGCGCGACCGGATCAACCTGAAGCATCGTGTGGCCGACGGGCGCCTTGCGCCTGACGCCGCGAGTTAGTTTTTCCACCCATGTCCGTTTGATTCCGTTTATCGATTTTCAGAACAACCTTATCGAATGCAGTCATGACTGAACGCGTCACGTTGATCACGGGTGCCTCGTCGGGGATCGGCGCAGAGCTCGCGCGTATCTTCGCGCAGAATGGCGCAAGGACGGTGCTGGTGGCGCGCCGCGCCGACCGCCTCGAACAGCTTGCCAGCGCCATCGCCGCGAGCGGACAGCCGAAGCCCGCCACGATCGCGCTCGATCTGACCGAGCGGGACGCCTGCGACCGCCTCGCGGCCATCCTCCAGGATATGGACGTCGAGGTGGAGACGGTCGTGAACAACGCGGGCTACGGCCTGTTCGGCGAGGCCGTCGATCTCGGCCGCGCCGAGCAGCTTGCGATGGTCAATCTCAACGTCAGCGTGCTGACCGACCTGACCCTGCGTTTTGCCGGCAGCATCGTCCGCAATCGCGGCGGCATTCTCAATGTCGCTTCCATCGCGTCGTTCCTGCCGGGGCCGCGGATGGCGGTCTATTACGCCACCAAGGCCTATGTGCTGTCCTTCACCGAGGCGATGCGCGGCGAGCTTGGCCCCAAGGGCGTCCGGGTCACGGCGCTCTGCCCCGGCCCGGTGCCGACCGAATTCCAGGATGTCGCGGGTTTCAAGCCGGGGCTCGATTCGGCGGTGCTGAATCTGTCGGCGGCGGCGGTGGCGCGGGCGGGTTACCGCGGGCTGATGTCGAACAAGCGGCTGGTGCTGCCGGGCGTCGGGGTGCGGATGATTCCGTTCATGCTGCGCTTTGCGCCACGCAGTCTGGTGCTGGCCTCGGTCGCGCGGGTGCAGCAGAAGCGCTGAGGGCAGGGTCTTGAGGACAAGGCCTTGCCTGTGGATTAAGGCCGTCCGCGCAGATCACGTCCGCGAAATCCCTGCTCGACGCCGCACCGGCAACACAATATTTTCCATTTCGGCGTCCAATAGAAACGTTCGTTCTCTGCCGGATTGAAGACGATTTCATGCTGCGGACTGACGGCAATCACCCCACGGACAACGGCCTGAGCGATCACGGCCTGACCCGCTTCGGCCCGACCACCTGCGGCCGGTTCACCGCGCTTCCGGTGCTGATCGTCCTGCATGGGCCGCTGTCCACCCCCGGACGGGTCGGCAATGCGCTGCGCGCCATGGGTCATCCGCTCGATGTGCGCCGCCCGGTATTCGGCGATCCCTTGCCCGACACACTCGAGCATCATGCCGGGGCGGTCATTTTCGGCGGGCCGATGAGCGCCAACGATGGCGAAGACTTCCTCCGGCGCGAGATGGACTGGCTGAACGTTCCGCTGAAGGAGAAGCGGCCGTTTCTCGGCATCTGCCTCGGCGCGCAGCTTCTTGCAAGACATCTTGGCGCGAAGGTTGCGCCGCATCCCGAAGGCCGCGCCGAGATTGGCTACTATCCGATCCGCCCCACCGATGCCGGGCGAAGCATCTGCGGGCGCTGGCCCGAGCATGTCTACCACTGGCACCGCGAAGGTTTCGAGCTTCCGTCCGGCGCGGAGCTTCTGGCGGAAGGCGACGACTTTCCGGTGCAGGCATTCCGGGTCGACCGCTGCTTCGGCATCCAGTTTCATCCCGATGTGACCCAGGCGATGATGCATCGCTGGACCACGCGCGGTCATGAGCGCATGTTGCTGCCCGGCGCGCGCAGCCGCGCCGAACATTTCGCGGGCCGGATGCTGCACGATCATTCGGAGCGCGCGTGGCTGTCGGCGTTCCTCGACGGCTGGCTGCATCGGCCGCCGCGCGTTCCGGCGGCGGAGAACGCCGCATCGATCGTTTCGCTGGCGGCGGAGTAGGCTCGCCTTCTCCAGATGAGAGATCGTCGTCCCGGCGCAGGCCGGGACCCATACTCCCTGTCGGTGTTTTTAAACGTGTTCGACCACCGCGATTAAATAAAAAGTCGGTGGTTATGGATCCCGGCGTTCGCCGGGATGACTCGTGGGAAGATGGCGAGTGACTGCTAGGTTTCCTTCGCCGTCGTCACGATCTTGATTTCCGATGTCAGCGTGCGGTGGACCGGGCACTTGTCCGCGATCTCCATCAGCTTCGCGCGCTGCTCGGCGTCGAGATTGCCGTCCATGGTGATCTCGCGGTCGATCTTGCTGATCATGCCTTCCTTCGTTTCGCAGTCCTCGCAATCCTTGGCGTAGATGCGTCCGTGCTTCAGCTTCACCGTGACGCGATCGAGCGGCATGGACTTGCGGTCCGCATAAAGGCGCATGGTCATGGAGGTGCAGGCGCCGAGGCCCGCGAGCAGGAAGTCATAAGGTCCAGGCCCGGTGTCGCCACCGCCGACCGACACCGGCTCATCCGCGATCATGCGATGTTTGCCGACCGAGATCATCTGCTGCAGAGGACTGGCGCGCGTTTCTTGCACCCCCACGCCGTCGGACATTTCCGGGACATCCACCGCCGAGAACGCTGGCGCATCGAGATAGCGCATCGCCCAGGCCGCGATCATGTCGGCGACGTAGACCGCGTCGCGCTGCTGCGACAGCAGGTGATCCGCGCCGGCGAGCGAGATGAAGCTCTTCGGATGCTTCGCCGCGACGAACAGGCGGGTGGCGTTGTCGATGCCCACATAGTTGTCGGTGGGCGAGTGGAAGATCAGCAGCGGCTTGTGAAGCTTGGCAACAGTATCCGTAAGCTTGTGCTCGGCGATGTCGTCGAGGAATTCGCGCTTGATGCGGAACGGCCGTCCCGCCAGCGACACATCGATTTCACCTTGCTCGCGGATCGCTGGAATGTGGTCCTTGAACAGATGGGTGACATGGGCCGGGTCCGATGGCGCACCGACGGTGGCGACGCATTTGGCTTCGGGAATGAATGGAGTCGCCGCGAGAATGGCCGCGCCGCCGAGGCTGTGCCCGATCAGGACCGACGGCGCCTGCCGCGTCTTGCGCAGATGGTCTGCCGCCAGCACCAGATCGGCGATGTTCGACGAAAATGTCGTGTTGGCGAATTCGCCTTCGCTGGCGCCGATGCCGGTGAAGTCGAAGCGGAGCGTGGCGATGCCGTGCTTGGCGAGGCCCTCGGCGATCCGCTTGGCGGCCAGCACGTCCTTGCCGCAGGTGAAACAGTGCGCCAGCAGCGCATAGGCGACGGGAGCGCCGTCCGGCAGGTCCAGCGACGCGGCCAGCATCTGTCCGTCGGTCCCGGGAAACTGGAATTTTTCGAGCGGCATGGCGGCCTCCGGTCCTGTGAGCGCGCAGCGGATCAATGCTGCCGTTTAGCTTAGCCGGGAGCCGGGCGTGCAGCCAATTGTGCGTGATGGATGGGAGCCTGGCTTCGCCTCAGGCTACGCCGCGGAAGCCTCTGCGGCTTCGCTTTCGAGAGTTTCGGATGTGGTTTATCGAGCCGTAGCAGGCGAAGCCTGCGGAGGCTGGTGGAGCCAGGCGGGATCGAACCGCCGACCTCGTCATTGCGAACGACGCGCTCTCCCAGCTGAGCTATGGCCCCTTGATCGGCTGCCAAACGGCGGCGGATGAAGTGGCGCCATTTACAATCCCGATCATGGCCAAGTCAAGAACGCCCAAATCAATGTTTCCGGCACCGGTTTTCGCCGGGGGCCGGGCGCCGGGTCCGCGGCCGGATGGCGCGCGAAACAGCGGCGACGTGTCGCCGGGACCGGGTCAGGGCTGTTCCGGTGCTGAAACCTCCCTTGTTTGCAGCGCCGCGACCCGGTATTGAGGCAAGCATTCGCAGCGACGCCGGATACAGGGACAGCAGCCACCCATGCGCGCCATTCTCGATATCGTTCTGATCGTTCTGGATTTGTATGTCTGGCTGATGATCGCCTCGGCGATCCTGTCCTGGCTGATCGCCTTCAATGTCGTGAACACGCGCAACCAGTTCGTCGCGGCGGTGGCCGAGTTCCTCTACAAGATCACAGAGCCGGTGATGCGGCCGATCCGCAATGTGCTGCCGAATTTCGGCGGCCTCGATATCTCGCCGATCATCGTCATCCTGATTATCATGTTCATCCAGCGCGTGATCACCTACTACATCTACCCGAACGTGATCTGACCGCGCGAGGCGGTTCCCGGACGGTTGCATGAGTATTACGTGACTTTTCCCTGGCGTTTTTCCACTCAGGGCGTCGCGATCGCATTGCGCGTCACCCCGCGCGGCGGCTCCGACGCCATCGACGGGATTGAAACGCTGGCCGATGGCCGCACGGTCATGAAGGTGCGCGTCCGCGCCATCGCCGATGGCGGCGCGGCCAATCGCGCGGTGACCGAATTGCTGGCGAAGGCGCTGCACGTGCCGAAAAGCCATGTGCGGGTGCTGTCCGGCACCACCTCGCGGCTCAAGCAGATTGCGGTGGACGGCGATCCGAAACAACTGGGCGTGGCCCTGACCGCGCT
>Ga0066256_1002282_pt1 | contig 21817 bp, 20 predicted proteins | sample ThiBio_1000_biof_FD_87107 | JGI IMG/M metagenome (GOLD analysis project Ga0066256, IMG submission 87107) | Wastewater bioreactor microbial communities from Cape Town, South Africa - Thiocy_expt_1000_biof (version 2) | ecosystem: Engineered > Bioreactor > Thiocyanate-remediating >... | reverse complement strand
TATGGAAGGGCCATCGCTCAACGGATAAAAGGTACTCTGGGGATAACAGGCTGATACCGCCCAAGAGTTCATATCGACGGCGGTGTTTGGCACCTCGATGTCGGCTCATCTCATCCTGGGGCTGTAGCCGGTCCCAAGGGTATGGCTGTTCGCCATTTAAAGAGGTACGTGAGCTGGGTTTAAAACGTCGTGAGACAGTTTGGTCCCTATCTTCCGTGGGCGCTGCAGATTTGAGGAAGCCTGCTCCTAGTACGAGAGGACCGGAGTGGACACACCTCTGGTGTATCGGTTGTCACGCCAGTGGCATTGCCGAGTAGCTAAGTGTGGAAGAGATAACCGCTGAAAGCATCTAAGCGGGAAACTCGTTTCAAGATGAGATCTGCCGGGGCCTTGAGCCCCCTAAAGAGTCGTTCAAGACCAGGACGTTGATAGGCTGGGTGTGGAAGCGCAGTAATGCGTTAAGCTAACCAGTACTAATTGCTCGTGCGGCTTGACCCTATAACTTTGATAGCCAACATGCAAACCACAATGGTTGTGTGAAAAGCTCAAAGTCTGTTATGCCAAGTTAGACGCAGTCAAATACACAAAATCTGATTCCAGACTCTATGAATTCGTTGTGTTGCCCCAAAAGCAGCACTACAACAAGTTATGCCTGATGACCATAGCAAGTTGGTCCCACTCCTTCCCATCCCGAACAGGACAGTGAAACGACTTTGCGCCGATGATAGTGCGGGTTCCCGTGTGAAAGTAGGTCATCGTCAGGCTCTTACAGCCCAGAAAACCCCAGTCTCATAAAGACTGGGGTTTTTTGCTTTGCAGACATCGAAAATGCGTCAACGGCAGTAGGCGCTACTCAGCACTAAGGGTGACGCGGGCTAGTCGAGGGGGCTGTGCCTCATCGGGCTGCAGGACGCGCGCATACCTAAGCCACTTGGGGCGCGAAGCTCTGGATCATTTTGAGCTTGGACAACGTGGCTCTGACCGTGGGACTGGGATAAGTCTTTCAATCAGCGCCGATTTGAATTGAATGCACCGCCCCTGTCTCTATCCGCCGCTCGATGAGCCTATGGGAGGCGCTTGCAGCTATATTTATTCAAGACTGGCCGCGCGAAATCTTTGAACACCGCCTTGGTCGAGAAAACGCTCGAGTTTCCCCTCCGTCCACAGATAGTGCAGATGCGCCAAAGCCTCTCCCATAGCAAAAGTCATTTGATGGGTGTCTAACTTGCGCTTAAAAAGAATCGGCAAAGTATCCGCAGCACTCAGGGCATGGTCACGTGCCGCCTGCAGGATTTCCTCAAGCCGCTCCCGGTGATGGTCTTGGAGTTGTGCGACGCGCGTAGCCAAGCCTGTGAATGGCTTGCCATGTGATGGCAGTACCAACGTGCTCTCCGGAAGGTCAAGATAGCGCAGCAGGGAGTCTAAAAACAACTGCAGCGGGTTGGCCTCGGGCTCACCGGCATGGACACTGACATTGGTTGATATGCGCGGCAGCACCATGTCTCCGCTGATCAGTGTAGTGAGCTCAGCGCAAAACAATGCCATGTGCTCCGGTGCGTGGCCATAGCCGCTGATGCAGCGCCAGGCGCGACCTCCGATATTGAGGATGTCTCCATCCATGAGTCGGTGAAAACGGGTCGGCAAGGCGGGGACCAAGGTTGGAAAATACGATGCACGACCGCGTACATGGGTCAGAAAAGACAGGTCTTGCGCACCGTGCAACGCATAAAAATCCGCCCCCGCTTCCCCGCCAAACCCCTGTGGGTCATAGACAGCGACGCGTGCCACGTTGTAATCGGTGGCACTGATCCACAGGCGCACATTCCAGCGCTCGCACAGCCAGTGCGCCAGCCCGATATGGTCTGGATGCATGTGGGTCACGATGACGCGCAGGATGGGTAGTCCGTCCAGGCAGTTCGCAAAGACCTGCTCCCACTGGGCGCGGGTTGCAGCGCTGTCGATGCAGCAATCCACGATGGTCCACCCGTCTACCAGCGCGCCGCCTGCATCTGGCTGTCGATCGCGCAACAGCCACAGATTGATGTGATCCAGCGCAAAGGGTAGGCCCATGCGGACCCAGCGCACTCCAGATGCGACTTCAAGGGTAGCGCCCTCGGCGGGGAGCGCGTCGCCGAACGGGTAGTGGATCTGGTGTTCGAGTGGATTCATGGAGGCAGTGTGATGGGTTAGCATTGACGTTAACGTAAACGTCATGCACTCGATGCATTGTAGAGAGCAGCCGCCATCCGACTGTCTCCTGTGCGAACCCGATACCGCTGCGTGCAGCACCCACCATGGCCAATACCTACACCATCAGTGACCTCGCCAAAGAGTTCGATCTCACCACCCGGGCGATCCGTTTTTATGAAGACATGGGCTTGTTGCAGCCGGAGCGCACCGGTGCCGCAGGCCGCAACCGGGTTTACAGCTCACGCGACCGCACACGGCTGCGATTGACGCTGCGGGCCAAGCGCCTGGGGCTGTCTCTCACCGAAGCCAAGGAGATCATCGATCTCTATGACAGCCCCCGTGACACCGGCGTACAGCTCCGCAAGTTCCTGGACGTGCTGGTGGTCCATCGCAAACAGCTCGAAGAGCAAATGGCCGATCTGCAGGCCAACCTGGAGGAGGTGCGGGAGCACGAAGAAGAGGCGCGCTCGCTATTGGCCAAGGTAGAAAAGCAAAATTGATCCATAATTGACGTTTACGTAAACGTAAATCAGGAGACTGCAGTGAGCACGCCCCCCTTTGAGCCGCGTTGCATGGACTTTGCCGACCGCGTGCGCGATAGCTTCGCGCGGCAGGGGGCCATGCATACGCTCGGCGCGTCGCTGGGGTTGGTGGCACCAGGCGCTGTGGACATTGAACTCCCCTGGGCGGCCGCGCTGACCCAGCAGCACGGTTTTCTCCATGCGGGCATGGTGTCCACGGCATTGGATTCGGCCTGCGGATATGCCGGTTTCACCCTCATGGCGGCCGATGCCGCCGTGCTCACCATCGAATTCAAGATCAATCTGCTGGCCCCGGCCAAAGGCGAGCGGTTCCGCATGGAAGGGCGCGTGCTGAGGCCTGGCCGCACCATCACCGTCTGCGAGGGCCGAGCCTTCGCCATCGACGGCAACCAAGAAAAGCTGGTCGCCACCATGGGCTGCACCCTGATGGCGGTGACCGGACGCGACAACATCCAGGGCTGAGCCCTGCCCATTTCCCCACCTTCTACGAGGAGACAAACCCCATGAGCATTCCTGCCAACCTTCCTGGCCTCAACTTCCAGCTGGGCGAAGACATTGACGCCCTGCGCGACGCCGTGCGCGACTTTGCACAGGCCGAAATCGCGCCGCGCGCGGCCGAGATCGACCGCAACGACCAGTTCCCCATGGACCTGTGGCGCAAGATGGGCGACCTGGGCGTGCTGGGCATCACGGTGCCCGAGCAGTACGGTGGCGCCGCCATGGGCTACCTGGCCCACATGGTGGCCATGGAAGAAATCTCTCGCGCCAGCGCCTCGGTGGGCCTGTCCTATGGTGCACACAGCAACCTGTGTGTGAACCAGATCAACCGCAACGGCAACGAGGCCCAAAAGGTCAAGTACCTGCCCAAGCTCATCAGCGGCGAGCATGTAGGCGCGCTGGCCATGAGCGAGCCCGGCGCAGGCTCCGACGTGATCAGCATGAAGCTCAAGGCCGAGGACAAGGGCGGCTACTACCTGCTCAACGGCAGCAAGATGTGGATTACCAACGGCCCCGACGCAGACACGCTGGTGGTCTACGCCAAGACCGAGCCTGAAATGGGCGCACGCGGCGTCACGGCGTTCCTGATCGAGAAGGGCATGAAGGGCTTCTCCATCGCCCAAAAGCTCGACAAGCTGGGCATGCGCGGCAGCCACACGGGCGAGCTGGTGTTCCAGGACGTAGAAGTGCCCGCAGAGAACGTGCTGGGCGGCGTGAACAACGGTGCCAAAGTGCTGATGAGTGGCCTGGACTACGAACGCGCGGTGCTGACCGGCGGCCCCCTGGGCATCATGCAGTCGGTCATGGACAACGTGATCCCTTACATTCACGACCGCAAGCAGTTCGGCCAAAGCATTGGCGAATTCCAGCTCATCCAGGGCAAGGTGGCCGATATGTACACCGTGCTGCAGGCGGGGCGCTCGTTTGCCTACACCGTGGCCAAGAACCTCGACATGCTCGGCACCGACCATGTGCGCCAGGTCCGCAAGGACTGCGCCAGCGTGATTCTGTGGTGCGCCGAAAAGGCCACCTGGATGGCGGGTGAAGGCGTGCAGATCTACGGTGGCAATGGCTACATCAACGAGTACCCGCTGGGCCGCCTCTGGCGCGATGCCAAGCTGTATGAGATTGGCGCGGGCACCAGCGAAATCCGTCGCATGCTGATCGGCCGCGAGCTGTTTGCCGAAACCTGCTGACCTCTCCGTAACGCCAACCATTCACCGCAAGGACCCCATGCCCTCCTCCATCGACGACCTGTTTGTTCACAACCGCGCCTGGGCGGCCCAGATGGAGCGGGAGCGGCCGGGCTTCTTCACCAGCCTGCTGGCGCAGCAGAAGCCCAAGTACATGTGGATCGGCTGCTCTGACAGCCGGGTGCCCGCCAACCAGATCACCGGGCTGGAGCCGGGCGAAGTGTTCGTGCACCGCAACGTGGCCAACGTGGTGGTGCCCACGGACCTCAACTGCCTGTCCACCATCCAGTACGCGGTGGATCAGTTGCAGGTGGAGCACCTGATGGTGGTGGGCCACTACGGCTGCGGCGGTGTGCTCGCCGCGCTGCAGGGCACGCGCGTGGGCCTGGCAGACAACTGGATTCGCCACGTGACCGATGTGCGCGACCGCCACCGCGATCTGATCGCCGCCACCGCACCCGAATGGCGCCATGACGTGCTGTGCGAGCTGAACGCCATCGAGCAGGTGGTGAACATTGCACAGACCACCGTGATGCTGGACGCCTGGGGCCGCGGCCAGAAGGTGACCCTGCATGGGTGGTGCTATGGGCTCAAGGACGGGCTGATCAACAACCTGCACATGTCGGTGGACAGCACCGAAGGCCTGGAATCGCTGTACAAGGCCGCGATAGCCGGCGTGGCCGCCACCCGGCGGCAGTAAGCAGGGCGCCCACCACGCATGCGACGGTTGCGCTGACAAGGATGCCTGCCACCATGTTCCCGCAACGCCTGGATGCCCCCCAGGCCTATGGCATTGCCAAGGCCATGATGGACGGATTCAACCGCCACTACCGGCTGTTCCGCACCGAGTCCGCGCGGGCCAAGCACCGCTTTGAAACCGCCGACTGGCATGGCCAGCAGCGGGCGCAGCGCGAGCGCATCGAGTTCTATGACTTGCGGGTGAAGGAATGCGTGCGCCGCCTGGAGAAAGAGTTCGAGGCCGGCGCGCAGCCCATGGATGTGTGGCACCAGGTCAAGCTGCATTACATCGGCTTGCTGGTCAACCACCACCAGCCCGAGCTGGCCGAGACCTTCTTCAACTCGGTCACCACCAAGATCCTGCACCGCACGCATTTCCACAACGACTTCATCTTTGTGCGGCCTGCAGTCAGCACCGAATACATCGAGAACGACGAGCCCGCCGCGCGGCCCACCTACCGCGCCTACTACCCCACACGCGAGACGCTGGGCGACACCTTCCAGGCCATCGTCGAGAACTTCCAGCTCCAGCGCGAATTTGCCGACCTGCAGCGCGACACCGGCTGCGTGGTGGCCGCCATGCGCAGCCGACTCGACAAGGTGCGGCTGCGCACCAACTTCCAGATCCAGGTGCTCACCAGCCTGTTCTTTCGCAATAAGGGCGCGTATGTGGTGGGCAAGATCATCAACGGCTTCAACGAGGTGCCGTTTGCGCTGCCCATCCTGCATGACGACAGCGGCAGGCTTTACATCGACGCAGCCCTGTTTGGCGAAGACGACATGCAGATGCTGTTCAGCTTTGCCCGCGCCTACTTCATGGTGGACATGGAGGTGCCCAGCGCCTACGTGCAGTTCTTGCGCAGCCTCATGCCGCGCAAGCCGCGCGCCGAGATCTACAACGCCCTGGGCCTGGCCAAGCAGGGCAAGACACTGTTCTACCGCGACTTCCTGTACCACCTCAAGCATTCCAGCGACCAGTTCCGCATCGCGCCGGGCATCAAGGGCATGGTGATGCTGGTGTTCGACCTGCCGAGCTTTCCGTTCGTCTTCAAGCTCATCAAGGACTACTTTCCGCACCAGAAGGAAACCACGCGCGAGCAGATCAAGGCCAAGTACCTGCTGGTCAAGCAGCACGACCGCGTGGGCCGCATGGCCGACACGCTGGAGTACAGCGAGGTGGCCTTTCCGCGCGATCGGTTCGACGACGCGCTGATTGCCGAGATCGAGAAGTTCGCCCCCAGCCAGCTCGAAATCAGCGACCGCGATGGCGACGGCCAGACCGAGGTCATCATCAAGCACCTGTACATCGAGCGGCGCATGATCCCGCTCAACATCTATCTGCAGGAAGCCTTCGACACCGGCCTGTCCGACCCGCGCGCGCGCCAGCAGATGGAGCACAGCGTCATCGAATACGGTAACGCCATCAAAGACCTTGTGGCCGCCAACATCTTCCCCGGCGACATGCTCTGGAAGAACTTCGGCGTCACGCGCAACGGCAAGGTGGTGTTCTACGACTACGACGAGATCGAATACCTCACCGACTGCAACTTTCGCCGCGTGCCCACGCCGCGCAACGAGGAAGAAGAAATGAGCGGCGAGATCTGGTACAGCGTGGGCCCGCGCGATGTGTTCCCCGAAACCTTTGGCCCCTTCCTGCTGGGCAACGACGCGGTGCGCGAGGTATTCATGCAGCACCACGCCGACCTGCTCGACGCTGCGTTCTGGCAGTCGCACAAGGAGCGCATCCAGGCCGGCCAGATGCTCGATGTGTTCCCTTACGACCCGGAGCGGCGCTTTGCCCAGCGCGCGACGGCGGGCTGAGCGCTCGCCAAGCCCCAATTGTCACCCACCACTTTTCCTCTGCCCCTTACCCAGGAGACCTTCACCATGTCCATCCAAGACCCCATCGTCATCGTCGGCGCCGCACGCACCCCCATGGGCTCGCTGCAGGGCGACTTTTCCAGCCTGGCTGCGCACGACCTGGGCGGTGCCGCCATCAAGGCCGCCATCGAGCGCGCCGGTGTCTCGCCCGACGCTGTGGGAGAAGTTCTGTTCGGCAATTGCTTGATGGCCGGCCAGGGCCAGGCGCCTGCGCGCCAGGCAGCGTTCAAGGGCGGCCTGCCCAAGGGCGCGGGCGCGGTCACGCTCAGCAAGATGTGCGGCTCCGGCATGAAGGCCGCGATGATGGCGCACGACATGCTGCTGGCCGGCACGCACGACGTGATGGTGGCGGGCGGCATGGAGAGCATGACCAACGCCCCCTACCTGCTGCAAAAAGCCCGGGGCGGCTACCGCCTGGGTCACGACCGCATCTTTGACCACATGATGCTCGACGGCCTGGAAGACGCCTACGAAGCAGGTCGTAGCATGGGCACCTTTGGTGAAGACTGCGCTGCCAAATACAGCTTTACGCGCGAACAGCAAGACGCGTTTGCCACCGCCAGCGTGCAGCGCGCCAAGGCGGCCACCGAGTCGGGCGCGTTCGCTGCCGAGATTGTGCCCGTGAAGGTGAAGGACCGCAGCGGCGAGCGCGTAGTGTTGGTGGACGAAGGCCCCGGCAAGGTCAAGCTCGAAAAGATCGCCACGCTCAAGCCCGCGTTCAAGAAAGACGGCACCATCACCGCGGCCTCCAGCTCCAGCATCAACGACGGCGCGGCCGCGCTGGTGATGATGCGCGAGTCCACCGCCAAGAAGCTGGGCGCCAAGCCCCTGGCCCGTATCGTGAGCCACGCCACGCACGCGCAAGAGCCCGAGTGGTTTGCCACCGCCCCGCTGGGCGCTACGCAAAAGGCGCTGGCCAAGGCCGGCTGGCAGGTGGGTGACGTGCAGCTGTGGGAAATCAACGAAGCCTTTGCCGTGGTGCCCATGGCGCTGATGAAGGAGCTGGATCTGCCCCATGACAAGGTCAACGTGAACGGCGGCGCCTGCGCGCTGGGCCACCCCATTGGCGCCAGCGGCGCGCGCATCATGGTCACGCTGATCCACGCCCTCAAGGCGCGCGGCCTGACCAAGGGCCTGGCCACGTTGTGCATTGGCGGTGGCGAGGCCACGGCCGTGGCGCTGGAACTCGTCTGAGGCCACAGGCTGGAGATGGGATGATCCCCGACTTTGTACAAGGACCGCGATGACCACTCCCTCTCCCGCCATCGGCGCCTTCTGGCGCGCGTTTTCTGATGCCCAGGCATCGCTCCAGGCCCGGCCGCTGCGCGAGCGTGTGGGGGCGGCCAATGCGCTGATCGATCAGCACCTGGAAGGCCTGGCGCTGGAGATGTCCGGTGACGATGCCGATGCGGTGGTGGACCTCATTGTCACGGCCCACGGCAGCATCGAACGGTTTCCGCTGGTGGCGCAGGTGGTGGCAGCCGCGCCCGCGCTGCCGCACTACCGCGTGCGTGCGTTCCGCGAGCGCACCACGCAGCCGGACTTTCCCATCGGCATGGAAGGCTTCGAGCTGTCCACCGCCGAAGTGCTGGTGGCGCTGGAGCAGGATGGCGGGCAGGCGGCGCTGGAGATCCGCTTTGGCCGCGAGATCCCCAGCGACTACCAGGACCATGCGCGCAACATGGCGTTCATCATGCTCGACCACGTGCTGGGCGAATATGACTTTGCCGTGAAGGTGGGCGCGGTGGACTTTGTGGGCGCGCCGGACGATGCCCACACCCCCTGGGTGCCGCTGAGCCAGCTGCCCCCGGTGTTCGACCGCTACTGGACCGAGACCCTGGGCCACACCGGCCACTTCCCCACGGGCGAGGCCGAGTGGGACGGGCTGGAGCTGCAGTTTGACTGCCCCATCGACGAAGACGGCAACGAGCTGCCACCCGACGACATTGACAGCGACGATGCGCCCGAGACCGGCGTGGTCATGGTCAACACCAGCGCCAACGCGGTGGCCATGCGCGCCGACCTGGCCTACGCCCTGACCGTGGACCTGGCCGTGCCCGACAGCGACACCCTGACCGCCGTGCAAGACCTGCAGGACCAGGCCGCCACCGTGCTGCAAGTGCCGCAGCTGGGCATTCTGGTGCTGACGCTGATGCGCGCGGGGCGCCGACAGGCGCTGTACTACGTGAGCGACGAACAGTTGGCCAAGCAGGCGCTGGCGCCCTTGCTGCGGCGCGACGAGGCGGCATCGCTGGAGCTGAAGGTGGCGTACGACCCCGCGTGGTCGGGCTATTTCGAGTACGCCGGATATCTGTCTGCCTGAGCTGGCGGTGTTGCCTTGATTACTCCTGAATTGATAGCTGCTGGCGCATGATGTACTAGCGCTTGCGGCACATTGGGCTTGAAAATGAACTCCATACTCGTGATCGGCGCGTCCCGGGGCATCGGCCTGGAGCTGGTGCGCCAGTACACCGACGCCGGGCGCCGCGTGATCGCCACCGTGCGCGACGACGCTGGCCGCGAACGCGTGCTGGCGCTGGGCGCCGAGGCGCTCACCGTCGATGTGGCCAACCCCGCCAGCGTGAGCGGCCTGGCCTGGCAGCTCGACGGCGAAAAGCTGGACCTGGCGCTCTATGTGGCCGGCGTCATCCGCCGCCCCAACGCGCTCACCCCGCCCACGCAGCAAGACTTTGACGCCGTCATGCACACCAACGTGCTGGGCGCCATGCAGGCCATTCCGCAGGTGGCGCCCGTGGTGGCGGATGCGGGTGGCGTGTTTGCGTTTCTGTCGTCCTCCATGTCGCAGATCGGCAGTGTGCCGAACAGCGGCTCGTGGCTGTACCGCACCAGCAAGGCCGCGCTGAACATGGCCGTGGCCGCCGCGCAGCACGACTACCCCGGCGCCACGCTGGTCACCATCGACCCCGGCTGGGTGCAGACCGACATGGGCGGCGGCGGTGCGCCGCTGACGGTGGAAGACAGCCTGCGGGGCCTGCGCAGCACGCTGGCCAGCGTGACCGCTGCCGACAAGGGCCGCCTGCTGCACCACGATGGCCGCCGCGCCGCCCATTGGTGAGCTTTTTGAATTTCTGAACAACGACTCTGGAGACACTCCCATGCTGCTGACCCAAGACCAGGAAATGATCCGCGACGCGGTGCGCGACTTTGCACAGACCGAGCTGTGGCCCCACGCCGCGCGCTGGGACAAGGAACACCACTTCCCCAAGGAGGCCCACCAGGGCCTCGCCGCGCTGGGTGCCTACGGCATCTGCGTGCCCGAAGAGTTTGGCGGCGCCAACTTGGACTACGTGACGTTGGCCCTGGTGCTGGAAGAGATCGCCGCGGGTGACGGCGGCACCAGCACCGCCATCAGCGTGACCAACTGTCCGGTCAACGCCATCCTCATGCGCTATGGCAACGCGCAGCAAAAGCGCGACTGGCTCACGCCGCTGGCGCGTGGCGAGATGCTGGGCGCGTTCTGCCTGACCGAGCCGCATGTGGGCTCCGACGCCTCTGCCCTGCGCACCACGGCGGTGAAGCAGGGCGACGAATACGTGATCAACGGCGTCAAGCAGTTCATCACCAGCGGTAAGAACGGCCATGTGGCCATCGTGATCGCCGTCACCGACAAGGGCGCGGGCAAGAAGGGCATGAGCGCCTTCCTCGTGCCCACCAGCAACCCTGGCTATGTGGTCGCGCGACTCGAAGACAAGCTCGGCCAGCACAGCAGCGACACGGCGCAGATCAACTTCGACAACTGCCGCATCCCGGCCGAGAACCTGATCGGTGCGGAGGGCGAGGGCTACAAGATCGCCCTGGGTGCGCTCGAAGGTGGCCGCATTGGCATTGCCGCGCAAAGCGTGGGCATGGCGCGCAGCGCGTTCGATGCAGCGCTGGCGTATTCCAAGGAGCGCGAAAGCTTTGGCACCGCCATCTTCAACCACCAGGCCGTGGGCTTTCGCCTGGCCGACTGCGCCACGCAGATCGAGGCCGCGCGCCAGCTTATCTGGCACGCCGCCGCGCTGCGCGATGCGGGCAAGCCCTGCCTGAAGGAAGCCGCCATGGCCAAGCTGTTTGCCAGCGAGATGGCCGAGCGCGTGTGCAGCGCCGCCATCCAGACGCTGGGCGGCTATGGCGTGGTCAACGACTTTCCGGTGGAGCGCATCTACCGCGACGTGCGCGTGTGCCAGATCTACGAAGGCACGAGCGACGTGCAGAAGATCATCATCCAGCGCGCGCTGGCCTGAGAGGCTGAGAGTCTTTGATCCATGTCCGCCTTGCACGCCAAAACGCCCCGGCTCTTCGTTGCAAATGCTCGCCATAGCCCGAGGTATGGCTGCGCTTTGCGCCTCGATCCGAGGTGTTTTGGCGCGCCTTTCGGGCTTGGCTCAAAAACTCTCAGCCTCTGAGCCTGCGCGCCACGGTGCCCGGCCCGCAGTGTGCTGGCCTTTCGGACGTGCCCCAAGACGCTCAGCCCCTGAGGCGTAGCTCGCGCTCCAGCAGCGCGAGCCGCTCGGGCTCAGCGTGGTGCCGGGCCACCGGCTGCACGCTGGTAAACACAGTGCGCCCCATTTCCGCGCGCCCGCTCCAGGCCAGGGCCAGTGCGTAGTCGCAGGTGCACACGGCCAGCGAGGGCCAGGCGCCCGGAGCCTTGCGCACCAGCCCTAGAAACTGCTCACACGCCTTGCCCAGGTGGCTGGCTGCCTCGCCCGCGCGGGCCGGGTCGCGCAGCGCAATCATGCCCCGCACCCAGTCGATGAATGCTTGCCCGTGGGGTGGCAGCATGGCGGGCTGCAGCGTGTCCACGAGGCGCTGCGCCTCGTCGGTGTGGCCCGCGCGGGCCTCGCCCAGGGCCAGGTCCAGCTGCAAAGTGGGCTCTCCCGGCCGCTGCGCCATGAGGTCGCGCAGGCGGGCGGTGAAGCCCGCATGGTCGCCTGTGGCCAGGGGCAGGGTATAGGTGCGGGCCAAGAATTCGTTGTCGTCCGCCGGGCGCATGGGGTGGACACGCAAGCGCAGGATGGCGGCGTCCACCCCTTCGGCGCGCGCCTCGAACCAGGCCATGCGCGCGGCGGCGTCCCAGGCGGGCTGCCGCAAGAACGCATGCCGGTCGGCCGCACGGGCCAGCCGCTGGGCCAGCACGTCCAGGCGTGGCAGGTCGCCCGTGGCGTGCGCGTGCAGCATCTGCTGGTACATGCGCTGAAACTGGTGCATGTAGGCAAACACCCCCAGCGGCGCCAGCATGGCCAGTACCAATATCCCCTGCACCCATGGGCTCCACTGGCGCCACACGGCCAGCGCCACCAGGGCTGCGCACACCAGCAGCCAGGTGCGGTTGTTGCGCAGCAGCTGCCGCAGCGTGGTCCAGAGGCCGGGGTTCTCCTGGGCTTCGATCTGGTCGCGCGCCAGCTGGCGCAGCGCCTTTACGTCCAGGGGGCCCAGCGCGTCGTCAGCCATTTCGGTGATCGCACGGGCATACAGCCCGGAGGTGTGCAGCTGCACCTGGGTCAGCGGGGGCTGCTGCAGCGCCGCAATGGCCTGCATGGCTTCTTCGGCCGTCTGGGCATGCACGAAGCCCTCGGTGGGGCGGCCTTGCGCGTCCTGCGCCTGGTACAGCCAGCGGGGCTGGCCGGGCGGTGGGGTGGTCCCGGTGGTGGTCATGGTGTGGCTCCCTCCTCATGTGACTTGCCAGCGTGTCGGTGTCGCCGGTCGATGGCTGCGGATGGTAGGGGGGGGGGGATTGCTGCGTGCAGCGGGCAGACGGGCGGTGCACCGCTGGCGGACGGCCGGTGCTGTGGAAGGGCTTATTGGAAAGGCACGGGGTGCTGTTCCCGCTGGCTTTTGCCATGAGCCAGCCACTGCATCAGCACCGCATGCAGCTCTGCAGGGTTCACCGGCTTGCGCAGCACCAGATAGCCCTCGTCCTCGGCGTCCCGCAAGGCGGGCGCGTCGAACTCTCCACTGACCATCGCACCCCGGGCGGAAGGGCTGCGTGCCAGCAGCGTGCGCAGGATGTCAAAGCCGCTCTCGCCTGAGCGCAGCCGCTGGTCGCAGAAGATGGCATCTGGCACCAGCCCTTCGTCGAGCCGGCCATGGGCTTCGGCTCCGGTGGTGGCATAGGCTGCCGTCACGCCCCAGGCTTCGAGCATGGCGCGCCAGGCCTTGAGCACCTGGGGGTCATCGTCCAGCACTAGGCAATGGCCTTGCAGCGGTCGGCTCGCCACGGCGCGGGGGGCGGCTGGGGGAGGGGGGGTGGGGGCGCCGGCGGCGGGGGCCCCGTGGCCGGGCGGCCCCGGCCGGAGGCGCGACCCCCGCCCCGCCAGCGAGTGCACACCGTAGGCCGCCCCCAACTGCCCGGCACAGCGCGCCCCCACGGCCAAACCCAGGCCGTGCCCCGCGTCGTCCATCTGGTCGGCCCGCGATCCCCGGTAGTAGGGGCTGAACACCCGGGCCTGATCGGCGGGGGCAATGCCAATGCCCGTGTCCCGCACCTCCACCAGCCAGCCGCCACCGCGTGCGCGGGCACTCACCAGCACCTTGCCCTGCGGTGTGTACCGGATGGCGTTCTGCACCAGGTTCGCCAGCGCCTGGCGCAGCAGCACCGGCTCGGCCCAGACGGTGGCGCCACGGCGCGGTAGCCGCAGCCGCAGGGTCAGGCCACCCAGGCTGGCCTGCTCGCGAAACAGGCGCACCACATCCGCCAGCAGCGCGCCGAGGTCCACGGCGGTTTTGTGGCCCAGTGGCTGCCCCGACTCCAGGCGCGACAGGTCCAGCAGCGCATTGAACAGCTGGCTCATGGCCTGCATGCTGGCGCGCAGGTCGGCCATCAGCGGACGCAGGACCGGGTCGGTATTGCGCAGGCTGATCGCCTCCACCATCAGGGACATGGCGTGCACGGGCTGGCGCAGGTCATGGCTGGCGGTGGCGAGGAACATGTTTTTCTCGGTCAGGGCGCTTTCTGCCTGTCCCCGGGCTGCGGCCAGGGCCTCATTCGCCGTGCGCGTGCGCCGGTACAGCCAGCAGCTGGCGCCCGCGGCGAGCAGTGCCAGGGCCACAGCCGCCGCCAGTCCTATCTGCTGCATGCGGCGCACGCGCAGCTCGGCATCCTGCACCCGGTTGGCCTGCGCCAGCTGATCGATCTGGCGCTGGCGCTCAGCGCTGTCAAAGCGCTCCTGCAAGGTCGCCACCGCCTGGTCGCGCTCGGTATGGAACAGCTCCTTGGCCAGCGCCTGCTGCTTGCGGGTGGTGGCCATGGCTTCGCGGTACAGGCCCGCTTGTTCATACATGCGCGACAGCTCGCCCAGCAGCTGCTCTTCCATGGGCAGGGAGCCCGCTTCATGCACAAACCGGATACCCGCCTCCACCTCGTGCACACCGGCCGCAATGCGGCCCTGGCCCATGAGTGCAAAGCCCAGGTTGGCCTGCGCCAGTGCGGCGCCATTCAATTCGTGTGCGTCGCGGTAGGCGGCCAGCGCCTCGCGCATCACAGGCTCCGCCTCCGCATACGCCTTGCGCTGCAGCAGGACGTCGCCCAGGTTGTTCAGCGCCGTGGCCTGGAGCCCGGCCAGCCCTCCTGCGCGCGCAATCTGCAGCGCTTGGCGGTATGCCGCTATGGCCGTGTCGAGGTCGCCCTGCACGTTTTCGACATTGCCACGGTGCAGGTGCAGCCAGCCCAGCGCTTGCCGGGCATCCAGCTTCTCCGCCAGGGGCAGCGCCTCGCGGATGGTTTGCAGCGCCCGCTCCGGGTTCTTCATGTCGAAATGCAGCAGCTCCAGATGGGTGCGCGACCGCAGCTCTGCCGTGGCCGCCTGGCGGGGCAGCGTGCGCGACAGCTCCAGGCTGCGCAGCAGCTGGGCCAGTGCCTCTTCAAACTGCCCGTTGCCGCTGTGCAGCGCGCCCAGTGTCAGGTTGTACAGCCAGCGCACCCAGGGGTCGCCTACGGTCTCGGCCCCGGCCGCGACTTGCGCCAGCGCCTCCAGCCCCGCACGTGTCTTGCCGGCCACGGCCAGTTGCCGGGCCTCAAAGGCAGCGGCCAGCACCTGCGAGGACATGTCGTTCGACGTGGCCGCCAGCGCCTTCAGTTGCGCGATGGCCTCCGTCACCACAGGGGCCTGTCCGGTCTCGAAGGCAGCGTCTGCCAGCGCGGCAAAGTAGGTGCGCCGGGTATCGACATGCGCCGCGCGGGCAAAGCGCGGGGCTGCCGCCTGCAGGGCCTGCACGGTCTCTGCACTGTTGCGCTGCGACAGGGTCTGCAGGCGGTCCAGTTCGGCCAGGTCCTGGGACGGTGTCTGCGCGCCTGCGGACAGCGCTCCGAGCAGGCCCAGCGCAGTGGCCAGCAGCCAGGGCCGCAAAAGGCGCATCAGGACAGCTCCAGCCGCCGCCCACGCAGCTGGGTGATGGCCTCCACCCGTGTGCGCACGCGCAGCCGCTCCAGGATGCCCGTCACGTGCTCCTTCACGGTGCTCTCTGCAATGTCGAGCTGGGACGCAATGCGCTTGTTGGGCAGGCCTTGCAGCACCAGCGCAAGGATCTGTCCCTGGCGTGCAGACAGGCCCAGCTCTGCTGGTGTCACCGGCAGGTCGCGGTTGCGCGGCGGCTGGCTGCCGATCTGGCCGGGCTCAAACCACACCAGGCCGCCCAGCAAGGCTTCCACCGCCAGGCCAAAGGTGTCGGGTGCGGCCTGCTTGTGGATGAAGCCCTGGGCGCCCGCCTGCCGGGCTTGCGCCATCACCGCAGGGTCATCGTCGCCGCTGATCACCGCAATGGGGGTGCCCGGGCAGTGCGCGCGCACCTGCGCGATCAGGCCCAGCGCCGAGCCCTCGGCCAGCCAGAAATCAACCAGCACGATGGCCGGTGTGCCCCGTGTGCCCACCCAGCGAAGCAGGTCGTCCGCGCCGGAGGCCACCACCACGTCCATCTGCGGCATGCGGGCACGCAGAAATTCGGCCATGCCGTGTGCCACCAGCGGATGGTCGTCGAGGATGAGCGCGTAAGGAGAGGAAGGAGACATGCGGGGTGGGGGAGGGAGGCAGCCCGGCGGGCGGCCAATACCGAAAGGTATGCCTGCGGGCAAATTCTGCCAAGTGTTCAGCAGGATGGACGGCGCGCAAACCCTACCAGCGTAGGGTTTCGCGTGGGAGGGGGTGCTGCACAGAATCCGCGCTCCATTCACCATCACGAGGTTTCTGTTCATGACACGACAAGCCAGCGCAACGGGTGCCGGGCGCACCTGGCACCCCGCAAGTCCTATCTTCCGCTGGGCCCCCCTGGGCTTGGCTGCCGCCTTGCTGGCGGGCTGCGGCGGCGGTGATGACAACAACGGCACGCCGCCGCCCAGTGCGGGTGCATTCAGCATCGGTGGCGCGGTCAGTGGTCTGGGCGCTGGCAAGACAGTGACGTTGCAGAACGCCGGCAAGGACGACCTGACGGTGAACGCCAATGGCAACTTCGTGTTCGCCACGCGCCTGGACAACGGCATTGCCTATGCCGTCACCGTCAAGACCCAGCCCAGCGGGCAGCGCTGCACGGTGACAGAAGGCACTGGCACGGCCACCGCCAATGTGAGCACCGTGCAGGTGCGCTGCGAGAACCTGCCGGCTGCCACCTACACCGTGGGCGGCTCGGTCAGCGGCCTGGCGGGCGGCACCGTGGTGCTGCAGAACAACGGGCGCGACGACCTGTCGGTTGCTAGCAACGGCGGCTTCACCTTCGGCGCGGCACTGGCGGGTGGCACGGCCTACGCCATCACGGTGCGCACGCAGCCTTCGGGCCAGAGCTGCACGGTGCGCAACGGTACGGGCACCGTGGGATCGGCCAACGTGAGTACGGTGGACGTGAGCTGCGCGACCGCTGCGCAGGGGCTGCCGGAGGGCGACTGGAAGCAGGGCCAGTGTTCCGTGGTGCGGCCTGGTGTGTGGGGGCGGGTGCTTTGGCGCATTGCCCGACAAAGCGATACCCGGGCAACGGCCGCACAAGGCGTCATGACCTACGCGACGGCCGACTGCTCGGGCCAGGGCACGATCGCGGGGCCGCTTACCGATCTGGGCGTGTTCAACTTCGACCGCAGCGGAAGCTCGGCAAGCGCCACAGCTTTCTGGAGCACCTGGGTGACGCCGTCGGGCATCACTTCGCGCTCTGTGTGGACTCGCAAGGGTGCCTATCTGTGCGTGTTCGGTGACAGTACCCCCACGGTGTTTCCCACGGCAGCCAGTGCAGAGGCTTACGCAGACCTCATCATTGCCAACAAGGCCTGCTATACGCAGAACTGAGGATACTTTGGGCGCTTCCTGGCAAGGTGGCTGCCCTATCGCCCATCGCGTTCGAGTCTCCGCCGTGTGTGCAAAAGAAAGGCCGCCATGGATTGCCATGGCGGCCTTTTTCAATACTGAACCGAACGGTTACTTTGACAGCTCCACCATCGTGGCCGCGTCCAGTCTGCCCGACTGCGCGATGCCCCGGTCTTTCTGGAACGCGCGCAGTGCAGATGCGGTCTTGCCGCCCATGGCGCCATCGGGCGTGCCCGCGTTGTAGCCCAGCTCATTCAGGCGAGCCTGCGCGTCGCGCAGCGAAAGCCCGGCGGTGGCGCCATTGCTTTGCGCGGCAGCACGTGCGGCCGATGTCTGCGAGGGCGGTGCGGCGCCGTCCACACTCAGCCGCCCGCCGCCACCCAGGCCCTGGCCTTTCACCGTCTGGGCGCGGTAGTTGCGCAGCGACTGCACCATCTGGTTGAAAGCATCCATGAAGGCGGCCGCAATCACCTTGCCTTCGGCCGTGTTGGAGTAGCCGCCCATGCGCGCGCCGCCCGAGCCGCCCAGCAGCTGCCCCATGGCGCCAAAGTCGGTCTTGGCGGCGCTGCCTTCCGAGGCCGCCACCTGCACGCCCGAGCGGTTGTCGATGAGCGTGAGCAGCGCGCTGGCCTCCTTGGTGTTCATGCTGCCGCCAATGGCTGCCAGCAAGCCGCCTGCGCGGCCGCCGACCAGGCCGCCCAGCGATGCGGAGGCACCACCCGCGTTGTTGTTCTGGAATACGATTTCGGGGGACAGGCCATAGTCCGAGGCCACCATCTGGCCCTGGCCAAACTGGCTGCCCTGCCGCATTTCGCCCGACTGCATCAGCGCGCGCTCGCGCGTCATCGCGTTCATGCCGGCCGCGCCGCGCTCCACCACCACAAAGCAGTTGGACTGCTGCACCAGCAGGCGCAGCAGGTTGGCCGTGGGCGGCAGGCGGTACTGGTCGCGCAGGATGGTGTACCAGCCCGCCTGCTGGTTTTCGATCAGCGAGACGGTGCCCAGCGGGCTTTCGCAGCGCTCGAGCGAGTCGCTGGCACCGGTGGAGGCACCGCCCGCAGCGCTGCCGGTGGCCACGGTCTTGGCATCGGCGCTGCCCATGCGCATGTTGGTGGTTTCGCAGCCGCTCAGCAGGGCAGCAGCGGCCACGGCGGCGCTGACCGCGCACAGGCGCAGCGGGGTGGAGGAACGGGACAGGTTGGCAGCGGCACGCGCGCGCCGCAGCGGGGCAGAAAGGGTGGTGGTCATGGTGACGGATGTGGCCGCATGTGCAGCGAAAGGGAGGAACACAAAGTCCTGATCTTTCGCCGTGCGGCCAGCCACCGGCAACCCGACAGAAGTAGGGTGGCAGCAGCGTCACACCCGGCCCGGGTTGCGCTGCGGCCCAAGGCTGCTGGGTCAGCGGCTGGACAGCGCTGCGCTCTGCAACTGCGCCAGCGTCACAAACTCCAGCGCACGCGTATGGGTGCACTCCAGGATCACCGGCGGTGCCACACCCGCCTCGTAAGCCTCCTTCCAGCGCAGGGCGCACAGGCACCAGCGGTTGTTGGGCTTGAGGCCTGCAAACCGGTACTCGGGCCGGGGGGTGATGAGGTCGTTGCCCCGCGACAGCGAGAAGTCCAGAAACGCCTGCGTCATGCGTGCGCAGATCACGTGGGTGCCATGGTCATGCTCGTCGGTGTTGCAGCAGCCGTCGCGGTAAAAGCCGGTCAGCGGGTCATAGGAGCAGGGCATCAGCATGGTGCCCAGAACATTCAGTGCAGTCATATCGGATGGTGTGTAGGTGCGTTTGCAGGCGCTGGGCGCTACGGGTCAGCTCTCGTCGCCCCGGCGGCGCAGCACCACGGTGATCTGGCCGTTGGTCTCGATGGTCGCACGCTCTACCTCGTGCGCGTGCAGGCAGCCGCCAGCACGCAGCGCGGCCTCCACGTCGTCGCGGGTCAGCAGCTCCTTGCGCATCAGGGACTGGTTCAACTGGCCTTTTTCGATCAGCACCTGCGCCTGGCCGTCCACCCAGCGCCCGATGCGCGGAAAGTGAAACGCCAGCCGGGCCAGGACCACGTGGCACAGCATCAGCGTGCTGGCGGAGATGAGCCCGCCCACCAGCGAGTTGTCGCCCGCGTTCATCGAGTTTTGCACCGCGTTCGACAGGATCAGCAGCAAGATCAGGTCAAACGGCTCGTACTGGCCGGTCTGCCGCTTGCCCGACAGGCGCATGAACACCAGCAAGAACAGATACACCACCACGCCGCGCACGATAAATTCCCACCACGGCACGCTCATTTCCCACATTGCAAGGTTCCTTGTTGGATGCTTGGGTGCTGGCAGTCTACGGCCTGCCGCGCCCCTTCGATGCGGTGAGCGAAAATCCCGCACTCACCGTCTCTGCGTGCTCTCCTGGCTCCCCATCGGGGGCCGCCCTTGCTCCTTCTGAAAGAACCGATCCATGCAACGCCGCCAATTCACCCAGGCCAGCCTCGCCGGGGCTCTGCTGTGCGCCACCGCGCAACATGCCTGGGCCTTGTCGCTGGGCAATCTGACCAACGCCGATGCCGCCAGCGGGCTCAAGGCTGCGCTGACCCAGGGCGCGCAGGCGGCGGTGTCGCTGCTGGGCCGCAATGACGGTTTTCTGGGCAACCCCAAGGTGCGCATCGGCCTGCCGGGCTACCTGGACGACGCCGCCAAGGTCATGAAGTCCCTGGGCCAGGGCAAGCGCATTGATGAGCTGGTGGTGTCCATCAACCGCGCCGCCGAAGCGGCCGTTCCCATGGGCAAGGACCTGCTGGTGGGCGCGGTGCAGAACATGACGGTGACCGACGCCAAGAACATCCTCACCGGCGGCGACAACTCGGTGACCGCCTTCTTTGCCGAGAAGACGCGCACGCCCCTGGGCCAGCGTTTTCTGCCCGTGGTGAACCAGGCCACCGAGAAAGTCGGCCTCACGCAGAAGTACAACGCCTTCGCCGGCAAGGCCGCGAGTTTTGGTCTGCTGAAAGCCGAAGACGCCAACCTGGCGCAGTACGTCACCGGCAAGACGCTTGACGGCCTGTACCTCATGATCGGCGAGGAAGAGCGCAAGATCCGCCAGGACCCGGCCGCCGCCGGCAGCGCTATTGCCCGCAAAGTGTTTGGTACCTTGCGCTGAGGGGCGTCACGATGTCTTTGCCACGGCCTAACGACCCCTGCCCCTGCGGGCGCCTGGCGCCTGCGGGCCCGGGTGGCAAACAGGGCAAAGGTGCTACCCCCTTGCCCTTCGCCAGCTGTTGCGGCCGCTACCTGGCCGCCCCCGGGCTGGAGGCCATGGCTGCCCCCGATGCAGAAAGCCTCATGCGGTCGCGCTACACAGCCTTTGTGTGTGAGCGGGCCGACTACCTGCAGGCCACCTGGCACGCCAGCACCCGCCCGGCCACGCTCGACTTTGATGCCGGGGCCAAATGGCTCGGGCTGGACGTGCGCCGATACGCCACCACCGATGCCGACCACGCCGTGGTCGAGTTTGTGGCCCGCTACCGTGTGGCAGGCCGTGCCGTGCGCCTGTACGAAACCAGCCGTTTTGTGCGCGAGGGCGGTCAGTGGTTTTACGTCGATGGAGACCTCCATGACTGAAATTCAAGCCAAAACCACCCCAGGCGCTAGTGCAATATGCCTTGATAGCTATGAAATTTGAAGCAATCCTGTTTGACTGTGACGGCGTGCTGGTGGACAGCGAGCCCATCACCAACGGCGTGCTGCGCGACATGCTGGCCGAGGCCGGGTGGGTGCTGACGCCCGAAGAGTGCATGCGCCTCTTCATCGGCAAGATGGTGCGCAGCGAGGCCGCGCGCATCGAACACCACACCGGCCGCCCGCTCACTGACGCATGGATGGCCGACTTCTACGCCCGCCGCAATGCCGCGCTGGAGGCCCAGCTCACCGCCATCGAGCACATCCACGGCGCTGTCGAGCGCGTGCACGCCCACCACGATGGGCGCATTGCCTGTGCCTCGGGGGCGGACCGTTTCAAGGTCGAGATGCAGCTGGCCAAGGTTGGGCTGGCGCCCTACTTTGCGGGCCGCATTTTCAGCGGCCACGAGATGCCGCGCACCAAACCCGCGCCCGATGTGTACCTGGCCGCCGCCACCGCGCTGCAGGCCGCGCCCACGCGCTGTGCGGTGGTCGAAGACACCGTGACCGGCGTCACCGCCGGTGTGGCGGCCGGGGCCACCGTGTTTGCCTATGCCCCGCTGGACGACGGCGCCGCGCTGCGGGCTGCGGGCGCGCAGCACGTGTTTCGCAGCATGGCGGAGTTGCCAGAGCTGCTGGGCTGTTGAGTTCAGGGCTGCGTATCGGGCGCTGGCGTGGTGGGCACACCCTGCTCCTCGGCCGCGCGCAGCTGCGCTGCCATCGCGCGCTGGTAGCCCGGCCGCTGTTGCAGCCGCTGCCAATACGCTTGCGTCGCGGGTCCGAACTGCGCGCTCAGCCTCAGGTGCTGCGCCAGCAGCAGCGCATACCC
>Ga0066256_1002280_pt1 | contig 21829 bp, 19 predicted proteins | sample ThiBio_1000_biof_FD_87107 | JGI IMG/M metagenome (GOLD analysis project Ga0066256, IMG submission 87107) | Wastewater bioreactor microbial communities from Cape Town, South Africa - Thiocy_expt_1000_biof (version 2) | ecosystem: Engineered > Bioreactor > Thiocyanate-remediating >... | reverse complement strand
CGGAACGGGCTCGCCCCCCTGCCGCCTGCCTTGGGGCATACCCCTGGTTCATCCTCGCATCCGGCGGAGCGGATGCCGGGGCATCCGCGGGACAACGCCGACCGTTGATTTGCGGGGAGGCAAGGGAAGCGAAGGCCTGACCGCCCACCCGCACCCGCCGCGTGGATCGTCGGCGGCGTTGACATCCACCGCGACGACGGCGGACCACATAACCCATATGGTTCACTTTGTCAAGCGGAATCGTATTCCGCTGCCCGAACGTGCCCGAATGCGGGGCTGCCGGGTCAGCCTGGGGCCATGCCCTCGCCCGCCGCGCGGCGCTTTGCGAGGTAGCGCTTGAGCGCATAGCCGCCGACCGCCGCGGTGAGCAGGCCCACCGGGCCCAACCGGCGCAGCACCACGGCGGCGCTCGCACCGAGCAGGGCGCCGCCGGTCTCGCTCATGCCGCCCACCTGCCGTGCGATTCGTTCGCCGGCTATCGCTCCGATCACCTTGCCAAGCATTTTTCCGCTCTCCTTCTGCCCATAGCAACCGCGGGCGGCGGACAATGTTCCGCGCGGCCTATCGCGGGAGCAGCCCGCGGGCGACCAGGCGGGTGACGAACCCGGCATAGGCGGCCTGCTGGGTCGGGGTCAGCGGGGTCGGGTCGGGGCCCATCGCCGCGCTCTCCGCGAAGATCAGGCGGATCACCGCGCGGGTGGTGGCCTCGACGTCGGCGACGGCCAGTTCGCCGCTCGCCTTGGCCGCGCCGAGCAGGTCGCGCAGCGGATCGAAGAAGATCCGCATCGTCGCGTCCAGCATTTCGGCGCGGAGCGCGGCGATATAGGCCGGGTCCATCGTCAGCAGGCGCTGGATCGCCAGGGCCTGCGGCTGCGAGATGACCCCGAGCGCGGCCAGGGCATAGTGCTCCAGCCGCTCCTCCACGGTGCCGCTGGTGTCGTAGTCCAGGCCGGAGACGTTGCCCAGCAGCTCGCGGATGACGGCCAGGAACAGCTCGGTCTTGTTGGCATAGCGCGCATAGACCGTCTTGCGTGAGAGGCCGGCGGCCTGGGCCACGGCGTTCATCGTCGCGGCCTCGCCGTGCTCGAGCAGGATCTGGAGCCCTGCGGCGCGGATCGCGCTGTCGATCTCGGCCGTTTCGGTCAGCTTCGGGCGGCCCTTGCCGCGCGACCCGCCGGCCGTTCCCATCCTTGCCACGGCGCCCCTCTCCTGCACGAAGGCGAGGATAGCCGACCCCGGCGATAAAAGAAACACTCTTGTGTATTTTATCGCCGCCGCTAGATTCGGCCGCCCAGTTCAACCGATCGATCCGGGACGATGCTCGCCGCGAGATACCTGATTCCAGCGCTTCGCGCACTCCCTGGAGTCGCCGTGCTCGCGGCGGCGGGCTGCGCGCCCGCGGTCCATCTGCCGCCGGCCGAGGTCGGCCTGCCGCCCGCCTTCGAGCGCCCGCCCGCGCCGGCTTCCGCGCCCGCCGGGGAAGCGCTCGCGCTCGACCGCTGGTGGGAGCAGTTCGGCGACGCCCAGCTTACTAGCCTGATCGCCACCGCGCTGGAGCGCAGCACCACGGCGCGGCTCGCCTATGCGCGGATGGCCGAGGCGCGGGCCACGCGCAGCCAGGCGCGCGCCGCGACCCTGCCCTCGGGCAGCCTGACCGGCACGGCGACCGAGCAGGGCAGCGGGCGGCTGTGGGGCACCGGGGTCGACCAGGACCCCAACGCCTCGTTCCAAGGCACCTTCTATCCGAGCTGGGAGATCGACCTGTTCGGCCGGCTGGCGGCGACGAGGACGCGGGCCGACCTCGACTACCGCTCCTCGGCGCTCGACTTCTACGGCACGCGGCTGGCGCTGGCCGGGGACGTCGCGGCGGGCCTGTTCCAGGCGCGCTACCTCGCGGTCCAGCTCGACAACGCGCGCGAGACCCTGCGGATCGCCAGCGAGCTGGCCGCGACCGGCGAACTGGGCCTGGCGCGCGGCCTGACCTCGGGCCAGGACGCCGCGCGGCTGCGCGCCGACCGCGCCAGCGGCGAGGCCGAGGTGGTCCGGCTGGAGGGCGAGCTGCGCGCCGCCAAGCGCTCGCTGCTGATCCTGATCGGCGAGCCGACCGCCGCGACCGACACCCTCGCGATCGAGCCCACGCTGTCCCCGCCGCCCGCGCTGCCCGCCGCCACGCCGGGCCTGATCCTGACCCGGCGGCCCGACGTGCGCGGGGCCGAGGCCGACCTCGCCGCCGCCGCCCAGACCGTGAAGATCGACCGCCTCGCCCTGTTCCCGCGCCTCACCCTCCAGCCCGGGCTCGGCCTGACCGCCGCGGCGGGGGGCGGGACCGGGCTGTGGTCGCTCGCCGCCGGCCTCCCCGTGCCGATCCTCGACCGCGCCCGCCTGCTTGCCGCCCTGCGGATCAGCGAGGCGCGGGGCCGGCAGGCGGTGATCACCTACGAGCGGACGGTCCAGACCGCCTTCGGCGAGGCCGAGAACGCGCTGACCCGGGTCGAGGCCGGCACCCGCCGCGTCGGCCAGCTCGACCAGGCGGCGCGGCAGTCCCGCTATGCCTTCGACGCGGCCCGGCGCGGCTATGCCGCCGGGCTCACCGACCTCACCACCCTGCTCCAGTCCGAGCGGACCTGGCAGCAGAACCGCGCCACGCTCGACGCCGGGCGTTTCGCCCTGCTGTCCGACACGGTCACGGCGATCCGCGCGCTCGGCGGCGGGTGGGACCCGCAGGCCGACCTCGGCCCCGACGCCGTCCTGCCGCCGCCTGTGCCTGCCTCCACGGTCGATCCAACGAAAGCCCCATGATGCCGCGTTCCCTGCTTTGTGCGCTGACGCTCGCCTTGCTCCTGGCCGGCTGCCATCGGACCGGCGGCAAGACGAAGGAGGAACTGCCGCCGCAGACGGTGACGGTGGCCGTCGCCGGGCGGCACGACATCGCCGGGGCGCTCAGCGCCTCGGGCCGGCTGGTCCCGCGCGAGGAGATGGCGGTCTCCGCCGACCTCAACGGCTACCGCGTTTCGCAGGTCCTGGTCGAGGAAGGCGCGCGGGTCCGCCGCGGCCAGGTCCTCGCCGTGCTCGACGACAGCCTGCTGCGCTCGCAGATCGACCAGGTCCGCGCGACCCTGGCCCAGCAGCAGGTCGCCGCCGACCAGGCCGCGGCCCAGGCGGCGCGGGTCGACGGGCTCGACAACCAGGGCGTCCTTTCCAAGGAGGCGATCGACACCCGCCGCTTCGCCGTCCGCTCGAGCCGCGCCGCCGTGGCCGCGACCCGGGCGCAGCTCAATGACCTGCTGACCCGGCAGGCCCACCTGACGATCCGCGCGCCGGCCGACGGCGTGGTGCTGGAGCGGGCCGTGCGCCCCGGCGACACGTCGAGCACCGGCACGGCCATGTTCCGGCTCGCCCGCGGCAGCCTGATCGAGTTCTACGCCGAGCTGGCCGAGACCGACCTCCAGCAGATTCACGTCGGCGACCCGGCCGAGGTCGTCCTGCCCTCGGGCCGCCGGCTCGCCGGGCAGGTCCGGCTGATCGGGATGCGGGTCGACGCCCAGACCGGCCTCGCCATCGCCCGCATCGCCCTGCCGGTCGATCCCGAGCTGCGTCAGGGCGGCTTCGCCGAGGGGCGCTTCACCCGCACCGTCTCGGTCCTCTCGGTGCCCGAGGCGGCGGTCCACTTCGATGCCGACGGGGCCTCGGTCAAGGTCGTCGACGGGCAGGACCGCGTCCGCCGCGTCGCGGTCCGCACCGGCCAGCGGGCGGCGGGCCAGGTCGAGATCCTCTCCGGCCTCGCCGCGGGCGCCCGCGTCGCGGTCAAGGGTAGCGCCTTCGTCCTCGACGGCGACAAGGTCCGTATCGCGGGTACGGTCCAGCCGGGCGTCGCGAAATGAAGATTTCCGCCTGGGCGATCCGCAACCCGATCCCGGTCTCGCTGCTGTTCATCATCCTGACCCTGTCGGGGATGGTCGCCTTCACGCGGATGCCGATCAACCAGTTCCCCAACGTCCAGCTCCCGATCATCACCGTCACCGTCACCCAGAGCGGCGCGGCCCCGACCGAGATGGAGAACCAGATCACCCGGCCGATCGAGAACGCGCTGACCGGGGTCGCGGGGATCAAGAACGTCAGCTCGACCGTCACCACCGGCTCGTCGAGCACGACCCTGGAGTTCGAGCTGGGCACCGACCTGCAACGCGCGATCGACGACGTGCGGACGATCGTCGACCGGACGCGGGTGCAATTGCCCGCGGGGATCGACCCGCCCTCGGTGCAGCGGCTCGACCTCGATAGCGCGCCGGTGATGACCTATACGGTCGACGCGCCGCAGATGACCGAGAACCAGCTCGCCTGGTTCATCGACAACGAGGTGTCGCGCGTGCTCCAGGCCCAGGCCGGCGTGGCCCAGGTCGCCCGGATCGGCGGGGCCAACCGCGAGATCGTGGTGATCCTCGATCCGGAGCGGATGGCCGCGCTCGACATCAACGCCTCGCAGGTCAACGCCGCGCTCGCCGCCTTCCACAGCGACAACCCCGGCGGCCGGGCCGACATCGGCGCGGTCGAGCAGACCATCCGGGTGATCGGCTCGGCCAGGGACATCCCGGCGATCCGCGACCTGACGATCCCCGTCCAGGGCCGCTACGTCCGCCTCTCCGACATCGCCGAGGTCGGCGACGGCCAGGGCGAGGTGCGCGGCTTCGCCCGGCTCAACGGGCGGCCGATCGTCGCCATCCAGATCTCCAAGACCAGCAAGGCCAGCGACGTCACGGTCGACGCCGGGGTGAAGGCGGGCATCGCCCAGCTCGCCAAGGCCCATCCCGACGTGAAGTTCACCGAGATCGTCTCGACTGCCGACCTCACCCGGCGCTCGTTCGAGGCGACGCTCGACGTGCTGATCGAGGGTATCGTCCTCGCCATCGTCGTGGTCTACCTGTTCCTGCGCGACTGGCGGGCGACGGCGATCGCCGCGGCGGCCATGCCGCTCTCGCTGATCCCGACCTTCATCTTCATGGCGGCGATGGGCTTCAGCCTCAACGGGCTGACCCTGCTCGCCCTGACCCTGGTGATCGGCATCCTCGTCGACGACGCGATCGTCGAGATCGAGAACATCGAGAAACGGATCGAGCGCGGCGAATCGCCCTATCGCGCCGCCCTGGTCGGGGCCGACGCGATCGGCCTCGCGGTGATCGCCACGACCGCGACGATCGTCGCGGTCTTCGCCCCGGTCTCGGCCATTCCCGGCGAGGTCGGCCAGTTCTTCAAGGAGTTCGGCCTGACCGTGGCCGCCGCCGTGACCTTCTCGCTGATCGTCGCGCGGCTGCTGACCCCGGTCATGGCCGCCTATTTCCTCACCCCCCACCGGCACAACGCCTAGATCGGCGGGGGGCTCCATCCGCTCCACGCCGGGCTGCTCGACTGGGCGCTGGCGCGGCCCTGGACCAGCGCGGGGATCGGCGGCGGCCTGTTCGTCGTCGCCGTCGCCCTGGCCCTGACCCTCCAGGTCGGCTTCCAGCCCGTGCCGGACCGCAACTACCTCTACATCGCGGTCGAGGGCGCGCCCGGCGCGACGCGCAAGGACATGAGCGAGGCGGTCGACAAGGCGACGCGGATCATCGCCAGGCAATCGGACGTCGAGGCGGTCTTCGCCCAGGTCGGCTCGACCAGCGGCGGCTCCTTCATCGGCGGCGGCTCCGATCTCGGCACCGGCACCCTGACCGTGGTGCTCAAGCACGACCGCAAGCACAGCTCGCCCGAGTTCCAGTCGCTGATCGGGCCGGAGCTGCGGGCGATCCCCGAGGCGCGGTTCTACAACCAGGGCAATTTCGGCCAGGCGGCGGTCAGCGTCGTCCTCGCCGGGCAGGACGGCGCGGCGCTGGAGCGGGTCCAGCTCCAGCTTCTGCGCGAGATGCGCGGCGTCGCCTCGATCTCCGACCCGCGGCTCAGCCCCTCGGCGCCGGGGCCCGAGCTGATCGTCACCCCGCGCCCCGCCGAGGCGGCGCGGCTCAACGTCGACAGCCGCGCGCTGGCCAACGTGCTGCGCGTCGCCACGATCGGCGAGATCGACGCCTCGGTCGCCAAGTTCCCGGCCGGCGAGCAGCTCCTGCCGATCCGCGTCCGCCTGCCGGAAAGCGCCCGGGCCGACCTCGACACCATCGCCGGCCTGCGGGTGCCCACGCTCGACGGCAAGACCACCCCGCTGTCGAGCGTCGCCGACATCCGCTTCCAGTCCGGCCCCGGCAAGATCGTCCGCTTCGACCGCGAGCGCCGCGTCGCGGTCGACGCCGACCTCGCCGTCGGCGCGGCGATCGGCTCGGCGTTGCAGGACGTGCGCAAGCTGCCGGTGATGCGGCACCTGCCGCCGGGCATCCACGAGGCCAACCAGGGCGTCAGCCAGCAGCTCGGCGAGCTGTTCGTCGGCTTCCTGCTCGCCGTGGTCGCGGGCATCGGCCTGACCTTCACCGTGCTGGTCCTGCTGTTCCGCGGCTTCTTCAAGCCGGTGGTCATCATGGGCGCCCTGCCGCTGTCGATGATCGGCGCCTTCACCGCCCTGCGCCTGACCGGGATGGCGCTCGACCTGCCGGTCTTCATCGGCCTGCTCATGCTGCTCGGGCTCTGCGCCAAGAACTCGATCCTGCTGGTCGAGTTCGCGATCGAGGCGGAGCGCGCGGGGGCCACGGCCCGCGACGCCCTGTTCGAGGCCTGCTCGCAGCGGACCCGGCCGATCATCATGACCTCGATGGCGATGATCGCGGGCATGCTGCCCACCGCCTTCGCGGTCAGCGAGGGCTCGGAGGCGCGCCAGCCGATGGCCGTGGCGGTGATCGGCGGGATGCTGACCTCGACCGCGCTGTCGCTGTTCCTGGTCCCGGTGATCTACGAGATCGTCGACGGCTTCGAGCAGCGCGTCCTCCCGCGCCTCTCCCGCCTGGTGACGCCTAAGCAGCCGGGCGACGACGATGACGTGGAGCCGGCACCGGCGGCCGGGCACTAGCCCTCTCGTCCGAGGCTCCGCGATGCGCTAGGGCGCGGCCATGCTGCGCCTTTCCGGACTGTCCCTGCCGCTCGACCACGCGCCCGAGGCCCTGCCCCAGGCGATCGCCGCGCGCCTGGGCGTGGCGCCCGAGGCGATCGCGGGCTTCACGATCTTCAAGCGCGGCAACGACGCCCGGCGGCGCGGCGCGATCCTGCTGGTCTATACCCTCGACGTCGCGCTGGCGGACGAGGCCGAGGTCCTGGCGCGGCTGGCCGGTGACAAGGATCTGCGTCCCACGCCCGACATGGCCTACCGCTTCGTCGCCCGCGCGCCGGAGGGGTGGCCAGATCGCTCGGGCGCTTTGCGCCCCGTGGTGATCGGCGCGGGACCCTGCGGTCTCTTCGCCGGGCTGATCCTGGCGCAGATGGGCCTGCGCCCGATCATCTCCGCCCTCGGACGGGTCGTGGGCCGGCGGCCCATGTCAACATGGGGCCTGTGGCGCCGCGCCGAGATGCAACCCGATTCCAACGTCCAGTTCGGCGAGGGCGGGGCCGGCCCCTTCTCCGACGGCAAGCTCTATTGCCGGGTCAAGGACCCGCGCTTCCTCGGCCGCAAGGTGCTGGAGGAGTTCGTCAAGGCCGGCGCGCCCGACGACATCCTGTGGGAGGCGCACCCGCACATCGGCACCTTCCGCCTCGTCACGATGGTCGAGGCGATGCGCGCGACGATCGAGGGGCTGGGCGGCGAATACCGCTGGGAGACCCGTGTCGACGACCTCGCGCTGGAGCGCGGGGCCGAGGGGCGGATGCGGCTGCGCGGGCTGCACCTGGCGGACGGCGCGTTCCTCGAGGCCGATCACGTGGTCCTCGCCGTCGGCCACAGCGCCCGTCCGACCTTCGAGATGCTCCATGCCCGCGGCGTCCATATCGAGGCCAAGCCCTTCTCGATCGGCGTGCGGATCGAGCATCCGCAAGGCTGGGTCGACCGCGCCCGCTACGGCAATTGCGCGGGCCATCCCGATCTCGGCGCGGCGGCCTACAGCCTCTCCCACCACTGCGCCAACGGGCGCACGGTCTATTCGTTCTGCATGTGCCCGGGCGGCCGCGTCGTTGCCGCGACTTCCGAGGTCGGCCGGGTCGTCACCAACGGCATGAGCCAGTATTCGCGCGCCGAGTTCAACGCCAATTCCGGCCTCGTCGTCGGGATCGACCCGGCCCGCGACTATCCCGAAGGACCGCTCGCCGGCATCGCCTTCCAGCGGCACTGGGAAAGCCTCGCCTATCAGGCGGGCGGCGGCTCCTACGCGGCGCCGGGGCAGAAGGTGGGGGACTTCCTCGCCGGCCGCCCCTCCACCGCGCTGGGCGAGGTGACGCCCTCCTACAAGCCCGGCGTGACGATGACCGACCTTTCGCTGTGCCTGCCGGAATTCGCCGTCGAGGCGATGCGCGAGGCGCTGCCCGTCTTCGGCCGCAGGATCGCCCGCTACGATCATCCCGACGTGGTGATGACCGGGGTCGAGACGCGCACCTCCTCGCCGGTGCGGATCACCCGCGGGGACGATTTCCAGAGCCTCAACGTCGCGGGCCTGTTCCCCGCGGGCGAGGGCGCGGGCTATGCCGGCGGCATCCTCTCGGCCGCGATCGACGGGATCAAGGTGGCCGAGGCCGTGGCCAAGAGCGTCCTCGCCGCGTGAGCGCCGACGCCTCCTGGGACGCGATCGTCCTCGGCGCGGGGGCGGCGGGCATGATGTGCGCGCTCACGGCCGGGCAGCGCGGGCGGCGCGTGCTGCTCGCCGACCATGCCGACGCGCCGGGCCGGAAGATTCTGATCTCGGGCGGCGGGCGCTGCAACTTCACCAATCTCCACACCGCGCCGGACCGCTATCTCTCGGCCAACCCGCATTTCGCCAAGTCGGCGCTGGGCCGCTATACGCCGCGCGATTTCCTCGCCCTGATCGAGCGCCACGGCATCGCCTGGCACGAGAAGACGCTCGGCCAGTTCTTCTGCGACGGCTCGGCCCGACAGGTGGTCGACATGCTGGCGGGGGAATGCGCGGCGGCGGGCGTGACCCTCTCGCTCGGCCATGCCGCCAGCGCGATCGAGCATGGCGACGGCGGCTTCCGCGTGACCATCGATGGCGCGGAGCACACGGCCCCCGCGCTGGTCCTCGCCACGGGCGGCCCCTCGATCCCCAAGCTCGGCGCGACGACCTTCGCCTACGACACCGCCCGCCGCTTCGGCCTGTCGATTGTCCAGCCGCGCCCGGCGCTGGTGCCCTTCACCCTCGGCCCCGACGACGCCCTGTTCCGCGAGCTGTCGGGCGTCTCCGCCGAGGTCGAGGTGCGCTGGAACAAGGTCCGCTTCCGCGAGGCGGCGCTGTTCACCCATCGCGGCCTGTCCGGCCCGGCGATGCTCCAGATCTCCTCCTATTGGCAGCACCGCACCCCGATCGCGGTGGACTTCCTGCCCGATGCCCCGGCCGACTGGCTGCTGGCCGAAAAGCGCGAGAAGCCCCGCGCCACCCTGCGCCGCGCCCTTTCCGCGCGCCTGCCGGAGCGCCTGGCCGACGCCCTGCTCGCCCGCCTCGGCCTCGCCGGAGAGCTGGGCGAGCTGCGCGACGCCGTGCTGCGCGGCGCGCAGTCCGCGCTCGCGGGCTGGACCTTCTCGCCCACCGGCACCGAAGGCTTCGCCAAGGCGGAAGTCACGGCCGGCGGCGTCTCCACCGCCGACCTCTCCTCGCGAACGCTGGAGGCCCGGCGCGTGCCCGGCCTCTACGTGGTGGGCGAGGCGGTGGACGTGACCGGCTGGCTCGGCGGCTACAACTTCCAGTGGGCCTGGGCCAGCGGCTGGGCCGCCGGGCAGGCGCTGTAGCCCGGAGGCGTTGACCGCCGCGGCCTTTGCTGCCACCGCGCCGCGCCATGACCGCGAACAAACCCGGCGATCCGACCACGCTCAACCGGCTCTACGGCCGGGCCAAGGGCAAGCCCCTGCGCAAGGGCCAGCAGGAGCTGGTCGACACCCTGCTGCCGCGCATCGCCGTGCCCGGGGAAGGCTCGGTCACGGCCGAGCACCTGTTCGGGCATTCCTGCCCGCTCCATTTCGAGATCGGCTTCGGCGGCGGCGAGCACATGGCCTATCGCGCCGACATGCTGCCCGACCACGGCTTCATCGGCGCCGAGCCGTTCCTCAACGGCGTCGCCCAGGCCCTGGCCCATGTCGACGGGGACGGCGGCCGCAACCCGCCGCTCGGCAACGTCCGCATCCATCACGGCGACGCGCTGGAGGTGCTGGCGCGCATTCCCGACGGCGCGCTCTCGTTCCTCTACCTGCTCCATCCCGATCCCTGGCCCAAGGCGCGCCACGCCAAGCGGCGGATGATGAACGACGGGCCGGTCGACCTCTTCGCGGCCAAGCTGAAGCCGGGCGGCGAGTTCCGCTTCGGCACCGACCATCCGGTCTACCTGCGTCACGCGCTGATGGTCATGCGCCGCCATCGCGACCAGTTCGACTGGCTCTGCGAAAAGCCCGCCGACTTCCAGCAGCGCCCCGGCGGCTGGCCCGAGACCCGCTACGAGGCCAAGGCCCGCACCGTCTACGGGCACGAGGTCTGGTACTTCCGCTACCGCCGGCGGTGAGTCAGGTCACGACGACCCGCACCCGGCCGAGGTTCGGCACCCGGGCGAAGGGCGTCCGCGCGTCGCCCTGCCGCTGCGAGTGGACGCGGATCGCCGGGTAGTAGGTGCCGGGCCTGTCGAAGGTGAACTGCCGGGTCAGCTTGACCCGCTGGGCCGGCGCGAACTGGTCGGAGAGCGGGAAGCGGCCCGCCGTGGCGGCCTCGACCTTGGCCGTCGCGGCGAAGTCCCAGTCCGCCGCAACGATCCGGCCGCCGCCCGGCGGCGCCTCGACCACCGCGACGAAGGTCACCGGCTCGCCGGCCTTGACCTCGGCGCGCAGGCCGCCGTTGGCGGTGAGGTCGACCACCGGCTGGATGCCGCGCCGCGCGGCGGCGGTCGGCGGCACCAGGACCTGGCCGTCCTCGACCCGGTAGGCGGTCTCGCGCGGCGGCGGCGTGCCCTGCTCGGCCCAGGCCGCGACGTCGCGCAGCGCCTGCTGGAGCACGCCGGAGAAAGGGATCACCCGCGTCGGGTCGGGCAGGGCGCCGTGGGTCGCATAGTCTGTGTAGTAGAGCCGGTAGCGGTCCTCGAACCGGCTCCCGAGGGTCTGGCGGACCTGGGTGCGGTAGAAGTCGGCGTACCAGGGGTGCGCGTCCCAATCGACCAGGTTCTGGACGACGATCATCTTGCCGAAGAACTTGCCGGTCGGCATCGTCGGCGTCGCGCCCTTCATCAGGTCGTAGGCGATCAGCTTGGGCCGCTGCGGGTAGATCGGCGTCCCGTCCGCCTTGCGGAACTGGTTGTCGACGTAATACTCGGGCGGCAGCAGCGCGTGGCGGTAATAGGTCTCGTAGGCGAGGATGTTCGAGTTGTTGACGACCACCTCGTCGCCGACCCGGATCTTGCCGGTGATCTCGCGCAGCGAGCCGCCGGCCGGGCTGAACTGGAGCCGGGCGATGTTGCCGCTCATGCCGCCCAGGACCAGCCACTTGCCCGCGCTCTCGCCCGAGGCCACGTCGATGTTGGCCATGTCGAGGAAGCTGCCCGGCGGCGGCGCCGACTCCAGCTCCAGCGCGACGGGCAGGGGCGCGCCGTAATCCTGCTGGAAGGTGCGCCAGGCGAGATCGGGATCGGCGTTGGTCGCGCCCAGGCCCGGCGGGCGCAGGCCCATCGCGGCGGCCTCGTTCGACAGGATGACCCGCTTGACCCTGGCCCGGTGCTGGACGCGCGCGTCCTTGAACGCCTCGGGGTGGTCGTGGCCGAGGTAGCCCGGCGTCTTCCAGAACAGCTCGAAATATTCGGGGTCGAGCATCTGGATCGACTGGAACAGCACGGTCAGCGGGCCGATCCCCATCGTCTCCTCGAAGACCCAGGTCCGCACCGGGAAGCCGAGCCCGGTCACTTCCTTCAGGATCACGCGCTCGTCGGCGTCGAGGCCGGCGTAGATGTCGCCGCCGCCCGGCTCAATCGCGTCGGCGATCGTCCGCAGCTTGGCCTTGAGCGTGCGCTGGCCGCGGGCGCGCCCGGCGTAGGAGTTGGGCCAGGCGTGGAAGTTGCCGTGGATGTAAGGGACGACGCCGTCCCAGGCCTGGGTGTTCTCGGCGCAGGCGAGGGTGCGGTAGCCGCCGCCGCTGCCGCCGAAGGCATAGCCGTAGCAGCGGTGCGCGCCGTACATCTTGCCCGCCAGCTCGCGCACGTACATCGCCGTCGCGGCGGCCACGCGGTAGGACCCGATCGCGGGATCGACCGCGTCGCTGCCGGTCTGCGGGATGTTGTCGAAGCCGCCCTGGTTGGTCACGACGCAGGCCGCGCCGCTATCGAAGCAGAAGGCGTCGAAGGTGTTGCCCCAGATGTTCCCGGCGGTCAGCTCGGAGGTCGGGATCGGGGTGTTGTACTGGAAGAAACGGCCCCGGTACCGCTCCTTGGGCGGAAGCTGGATCTGGAACTTCGCCCCGGTGCCGGTGAAGCCGCCATGGACGTAGCGGTGGCGCGAGGGCGTGTCGCGCCATTCGTCGACGTCGATATAGGGCTTGTTGAACAGCGGGTCGGCATAGGCGGGCAGCGGGCTCGCCGCCGTTGCCGCTAGGGCGGGCTCCGCCGCGATGACCGCGCCGAGCGCGGCGCTGCCGTTCAGGAATGTGCGCCTGTCCACCGTCATCCGTGCTCTCCCATCCGGTCGCGCCGTTTTCCGCGCGATCTATCGCAAGAGCCGGAGGTTTGCGGATGTCGGGAAGGCCGGCTTGATCGATTCGGACAAATTTGTCGTAAATTGCCGCGAACCATGCAGTCCTGTCACAATCAGGTCTGGGTGAAGCCCGTCGTCCGGTTGAGCTTGTCGATCACCTCGTCCATCGGCTCGACCACGGTGACGCTGCGGCCCTCGCCGAAGCGGATGCGGGTGCCGTCGCTGACCGAGGAGATGAAAGTGACCTGGCTGGCGTTGACCGCGGTGGCCACGCGATCGGCGCTGATGAACTTTACGAACATGAAGCTCTCCCACTGAGGGAGGACAGCCTAGCCGTTTCGCGCGGCGGCGCCAGTGCACGCCGTGGCTGCGGCGCGATTTTCGGTTCGTCCCTGTCAGGGTGCATACCGCCGCGTTTAGGCTTTTCCGTAAAGGCGCCTTCACTTTAGGCTTCGATCCTCAGACGAGGAGGGGCATCCTCGCCATTCGCTCGACCGGCTCGCGGAAGGCCGGGGGGTCGCAAAATACCGTGGGTCGACAATGAAATTCGAAAAGCTCAGCGCCCTGTCGTTTCTCGAGAGGCTGGCGGCCGCCTATTACGAGGTCATCCCCGAGAAATATAAGGCCTACTGCATCCTCAATTCGCAGATCTGCCAGGAGGTGCTGCGCCATTTCGACATCCCGGCCTTCTTGATGCCGGCCCAGCTCTGGTACGTCACCGAGGACCGCAACTACGTGGTCGGCTTCGTCGGCAACACGCCGCAGGAGAACGTGTGGGACGGCCATGTCGTCTGCGCGACCCAAGAGCATATCTTCGACGCCTCGCTGATCCACCTGCGCAACGAGCACGGGCTCGACGTCCCCGACCTGGTCGTGGCCGAGCGGTTCAAGATTCCGAGCCACGTCTTCGCCCGGCGAAACCTGTCCGACGGCAGCCGCCTGTGGTGGCACGACGCGCCTGCCGTCGCGCAGCGCCATCCGGTGCTGGAGGACATCGCCCTGGTGAAGAGCTTCGCCAGGGACCTCATCGACCACCTCGAGCCGCTCTACGCGGCCGACGTGGCGAGCGCGCTCGCCGCCGACGAGGTTCCCGCCGCCCCGCCTGCGGCGGCGTAGAGTCCGAATTCAGCGCGGCTGGATCGGGTGCCGGCCGGCACCGCTTCCCCGCAAGTGGATCGGACCCTAGCCGGCCACGCCTGCCGCCGCGAGCACCGCCAGGGTCAGCACGTCGGGCGCGATCGAGGTCATCGGGGCGATCTGCACCGGCTTCTCCATGCCGATCAGCATCGGGCCGATCGTCGCCCCGCCGGCCAGCTCGCGCAGCAGCTTGGCCGAGATGTTGGCCGATTGCAGCCCGGGCATGATCAGGATGTTGGCCGGCGCCGAGAGCCGCTGGAACGGATAGTTGGCCATGATCTTCGGGTTGAGCGCGACGTCCGCCGCCATCTCGCCCTCGTACTCGAAGCCGACCTCGCGCTGGTCGAGGATCGCGATCGCCTCGCGGATGTTCTCCAGCCACTTGCCCGAGGGGTTGCCGAAGGTCGAGTAAGAGAGGAAGGCGACGCGCGGCTCGTGGCCCAGGCGGCGGGCGACGGCGGCGGTCTCGATGGCGATGTGCGCCAGGTCCTCGGCGCCCGGCCGCTCGTTGATCGTCGTGTCGGCCAGGAACACCGTGTAGTTCTTGGCGACCAGCAGGTGGGTGCCGAAGGGAATCTGGCCGGGCTTGGGATCGAGCACCAGGCGCACTTCCTTCATCGTCTGCGCGAAGGTGCGGGTGAGGCCGGAGATCATCGCGTCGCCGTGGCCCAGCGCGACCAGCAGCGAGGCGAAGACGTTGCGGTCGTTGTTGACCATCCGCCGCACGTCGCGCTCCATGAAGCCGCGCCGCTGGAGCCGCTTGTAGAGGTAGGCGATCATTTCCGGCACGTGCGGTGAATCCGCCGAATTGTGGATCTCGAAGCTGTCGGGATCGCCGACGCCGAGCTCGGCCAGCTTCTCGCGCACCGCTGCCGTGCGGCCGACCAGCACCGGGATGCCGTAGCCGAAGTCGCGGAACTGGATCGCGGCGCGGAGGGCCACGTCCTGCTCGGCCTCAGCGAAGACCACGCGCTTGGGGTCCTGCTGGGCCTTGGCATAGACCTGGGTCAGCGCCGAGGTCGTCGGGTTGAGCCGGGCCTTGAGGCTCAGGCGATAGGCGTCGAAGTCCTCGATCGGCTTCTGCGCCACGCCCGAATCCATCGCCGCCTTGGCGACGGCCGAGGGCACGACCTCCATCAGGCGCGGGTCGAACGGCGCGGGGATGATGTATTCGCGGCCGAACTGGTGGTTCTTGCCATAGGCCGCGGCGACCTCCTCGGGCACCTGCTCGCGCGCCAGCTCGGCGATGGCGTGGGCGGCGGCGATCTTCATCTCCTCGTTGATCGCGGTCGCATGGACGTCGAGCGCGCCGCGGAAGATGAAGGGGAAGCCCAGCACGTTGTTGACCTGGTTCGGATAGTCCGAACGGCCCGTGGCGACGATCGCGTCGGGGCGGACGGCCGTGGCCTCGGGCGGGGTGATCTCGGGATCGGGATTGGCCATGGCGAAGATGATCGGCTGGTCGGCCATGTCCTTGACCATGTCCTGCGTCACCGCGCCCTTGGCCGAGAGGCCGAGGAAGATGTCGGCGCCCGCCAGGGCTTCCTTGAGCGTACGCTTGTCGGTCTCGATCGCGTGGGCGGACTTGAACTGGTCGACGCCCTCGCGGCCCTTGTAGATCACGCCGCGGGTGTCGCAGACGGTGACGTTCTCGTGCCGCACGCCCATCGACTTAATGAGGGCCGTGCAGGCCAGCGCCGAGGCGCCCGCGCCGTTGACCACGACCTTGACGTCCTCGAACCTGCGGCCGGTGATCAGGCAGGCGTTGACCAGACCCGCGGCGGCGATGATCGCCGTGCCGTGCTGGTCGTCGTGCATGACCGGGATCTTCATCCGCTCGCGCAGGGCCTGCTCGATGATGAAGCACTCGGGCGCCTTGATGTCCTCCAGGTTGATGCCGCCGAAGCTCGGCTCCATCATCGCGATCGCCTCGATCAGCGCCTCGGTGTCCTCGCTGGCCAGCTCGATGTCGATCGAGTCGACGTCGGCGAAGCGCTTGAACAGCACCGCCTTGCCTTCCATCACCGGCTTGGAGGCCAGCGCGCCGAGGTTGCCCATGCCGAGGATCGCCGTGCCGTTGGAGATCACCGCGACGAGGTTGCCCTTGGCGGTATAGTCGTAGGCGGTCGCCGGATCGTCGGCGATGGCCTGGACGGGAACGGCGACGCCGGGGGAATAGGCCAGCGACAGGTCGCGCTGGGTCGCCATCGGCTTGGAGGCGATGATCTCGATCTTACCGGGGCGGATGGTCTTGTGGTAGAACAGCGCCTCGCGCTCGGTGAATTTGACGTTGGTTTCGTCCGACACGTGCATCTCCCGATCTCGGCCCAGTGAGATCTCGATTGGCCCCTAACGAAGGATCGCGCATCGCGATAGGGGAAAGCTGCCCGGGGGACCGTTTCGAATCGCGGGATCAGCCGCTACCCCTGCCGCCGATGCATGGTTCCGCCTCTCCGATGATGACCCAGTACCTCGCGCTGAAGGCACAGGCCGAGGACTGCCTGCTGTTCTACCGCATGGGTGACTTCTTCGAGCTGTTCTTCGACGATGCCAGGACGGCCGCCCAGGTGCTCGATATCGCGCTGACCAGCCGGGGCGAGCACATGGGCGCGCCGATCCCGATGTGCGGGGTGCCGGTCCATTCGGCGGAGGGCTATCTCGCGCGCCTGATCAAGGCGGGCTGCCGCGTGGCCATCGCCGAGCAGGTCGAGACGCCCGAGCAGGCGAAGAAACGCGGCGGGTCGAAGGCGCTGGTCGCGCGCGACATCGTCCGCTTCGTCACCGCGGGCACCCTGACCGAGGAGGCCTTGCTCGAGCCGCGCCGGGCCAACGTGCTCGCCGCGGTCTGCGAGGTGCGCGGGGTTATCGGCATCGCCGCCTGCGACATCTCGACCGGGCGGATGGAGCTGGAGGAATGCGCGGCCGACCGGCTCGGCGCGGCGCTGGCCCGGCTCGGGGCGAGCGAGCTGGTCGCGCCCGAAGGATGGCCCGAAGGAGGGAACGCCGCCCCGCTCGATGCCATCCCCCGCCCCGCGCGCGATTTCGCCAGCGACGGGGGCGAGGCGAAGCTCAAGGCGATCCACGGCGTCGCCACGCTCGACGGCTTCGGCATGTTCGGCCGGGCCATGCTGGCGGCGGCGGGCGGGCTGATCGCCTATCTCGACCATGTCGGGCGCGGGCAATTGCCGCTGCTGCTGCCGCCCCAGGCCCGCGCCGGCGACGCGCACCTGGCGATGGACGAGGCGACGCGGGCGAGCCTGGAGATCCTGGTCTCGTCGCAAGGAGGGCGGCGCGGCAGCCTGATCGAGGCGATCGACCGCTGCGTCACCGGCGCGGGCGGGCGCCAGCTCGCCGACGACCTCTCCGCCCCGTTGACCGATGCGGTGGCGATCAACCGGCGCCTCGCGCTGGTCGCCTGGCTCCACGACGATCCGCTGCTGCGCGAGGACCTGCGCGCCGTGCTGCGCGCGCTGCCCGACGTCGGCCGGGCGCTGGGCCGGGTCGTCGCCGGGCGCGGTTCCCCGCGCGACCTCGGCCAGCTCCGCGACGGGCTGACCGAGGCGCGGCGGGTGCGCGACCACCTCCAGCGGCGCGAGGACCGGCCCGCGCTGCTCGACGAGCTGCTGCCCCTGCTCGGCGGCCACGGCGCCCTGACCGACCTCTATGCCCGCGCCCTGGTGCCCGCGCCGTCGACCGAGCGCAGCCAGGGCGGCTTCATCGCCGAAGGCTACGACGCCGCGCTCGACGCGCTGCGCGTGACCTCGGGCAACGCCCGCCGCGCCATCGCCGCGCTGGAGGCGAAGTACCGCGACGAGACCGGCGTGGCCGCGCTCAAGATCCGCCACAACGGCGTGCTCGGCTATTTCATCGAGGTGCCGGCCAAGCACGCCGACCGGCTGATGGCGGCCGACAGCGGCTTCACCCACCGCCAGACCATGGCCGGCGCGGTGCGCTTCAACGCCCTCGCCCTGCACGACGAGGCGAGCCGCATCGCCGAGGCCGGCGGCCACGCCCTCGCCGCCGAGGAGGCCCATTTCGAGGAGCTGGTCGCCGCCGCCGTCGCCGCCCGGCGCGAGATCGCCGCGACCGCCGCCGCGCTCGCCCGGATCGACGTCGCCGCCGGCCAGGCCGAGCGCGCGGCGGAAGGCGGCTGGGCCCTGCCGGCGATCGTCGAGGAGGCCTGCCTCGACATCTCGGGCGGGCGGCATCCGGTGGTCGCGCCGGTGCCGCCGCGCCGCGTGGTCGACGCGCTGTTCCGCCGCGGCGGCGCCTGGGGCAGCCTGGCCCGCGGGCGCTCGCCCTTAATGGTCGAGATGGGCGAGACGGCGGCGATCCTGGCGCAGGCGACGGAGCGCAGCTTCGTCATCCACGACGAGGTGGGCCGCGGCGCCGCGACCTAAGCTGGCCTCGCGCTGGCCTGGGCCGTGGTCGAGGCGGTCCATTCGGCCAACCGCTGCCGCTGCCTCTTCGCGACGCACTACCACGAGCTGTCGCGCCTCGCCGAAAGCTGCGAGGCCTTGTCGCTCCACCACGTCCGCGCACGCGAGTGGAAGGGCGACCTGGTCCTGCTGCACGAGGTCGCCGAAGGCCCGGCGGACCGCAGCTACGGCCTGGCCGTCGCGCGCCTCGCCGGCGTCTCCGCGCCGGTCATCGCGCGGGCCAAGGCGGTGCTCGACCGGCTGGAGAAGGGCCGGGCCGAGACCGGCGGCCTCGCCGCGGGGCTCGGCGACCTGCCGCTGTTCGCCGCCGCGCTCCAGGCCGAGGAGGAGCACTGCGACGAACTGCGCGAGCGGCTCCAGGCGCTCGACGTCGATGCCCTGACGCCGCGCGAGGCGCTCGACCTGCTCTACGAGCTGAAGCGGCAGGCGGGGGACTAACTACTCCTCGTCGGCCGCCTCGCCGTAGGTCTCGTCCTCGTCGTCGTCGTTGCGCTCGCCGCGGTAGGCGCTCATGTCGATCCGCCCGCCGCGCTCCATCTGGTTCATGTGGTCGACGAGATCCTGCGCGTCGTCGGTCTCGTCGCCGGAGGAGACCTTCTCGCTGTCCTCCAGCCCGAAGGCTGAGCTGTCGCGCTCCATCGCCTCCTCGGCGACGGTCTGGGCCTGGGCCTCCTCGTCCTCTTGCTCGGCGTTGACGGTTTCGGGCGGGTTGTCGGGATTGCGGTCGATCATGGGCGGTCTCCTCGCGGGAGATACGCCTGCCGGGGGTGCCGGTTCCTAGACCGCCTTGCGGCCGAAGCCCGCCACGGCCCGGGCATGGGCCGAGAGCGGAGCCGGCGTAGGCGCGATGGCGGCCGGGGTGGGCTCGCTCGCCGCGGCCTTGCGCGCCTCGAGCGCGCGGGCGACCGCCGCGTCGAAGCGGCTGTAGTCGGGCTCGGCGCCGATGGGCGCGCTCGGCGATGGGGCCGTCCGGGGCGGCTCGTCATGGTAGGTCTGGGACAGGGGCTGCGGCAGAGGCTGCGATTGCGGCCGGGCAGCCTCGCCCGCGTCGCCGAAGATCCGGGCATAGTCCTCGTCGGGCGCGGCCTTCGTGGCCTTGCAGCCGATCACCACGGCAAAGAGGAGGTCGACCCGCGAGACCGCCGGGGGCATCAGCAGCAGCGGGAGGGCGGAAGGACCCAAGCCGCCCAGGCGGAAGCCGCCGAGGAAGCCCACGCCCCCCGGCAGCAGGAACAGCACCCAGGGCAGGAAGGCGGGCCAGCCGATGTCGCGGCAGCGCCGCATCATGGTCACGCGGAAATACAGGCCCAGCGGCGAGAGCAGCACCAGCGCGGCGAGGCCCACGGCGTACTGGCCCGCGAACAGCGCATAGAGGCCGCCGAACAGCAGCAGCGGCGCCAGGATCATGTAGGCGCCGAAGATCGTCCAGTACCGCGACTGTCCGACGCGCCCCTTCGCATAGGCCATGGCCATCACCCCGTCTTGCGACGGGAACGGCTATGCCCCGCGAACCGATAAGAACCGATTAAGGGGGCGTCCGGCTCAGCGGTTGGCGCCCGGCACCCACAGCACGTCGCCCGCGCCCGCAGCGTTGATCGCGCGGGCGAGGACGAACAGGTAGTCCGACAGCCGGTTGACATAGGCGAGCGCCGCCGGGGTGACCGGAGCGCCCTGGGCGAGCGTCACCATCGCCCGCTCGGCCCGGCGCGCCGCGGCGCGGGCGACGTGGACGCGGGCGGCGGCCTCGCTGCCCCCGGGCAGGATGAAGCTGCGCAGCGGCTCCAGGTGGTCGTTGAGACTGTCGATCGCCCCTTCCAGCCATTCGGCCTGGCCCGGCACGATCCGCAGGGTCATCTCGCCCGGGGTGAAGTCCTCGCCGGGTGTGGCGAGGTCGGCGCCGAGGTCGAACAGGTCGTTCTGGATGCGGGTCAGCGTCGCGGCGTGCTCGGCGCTCGCCATGGCCACGGCCAGGCCGATCGCGCTGTTGGCCTCGTCGACCGCGCCGATCGCCTCCATCCGCGCCGCGTTCTTGGCCACGCGCGAGCCGTCGACCAGGCCGGTCGTGCCGTCGTCGCCGGTGCGGGTGTAGATCTTGTTGAGCTTGACCAAGGGGGAGTCTCCGGAGAAGCGGGCCGGCGCCGGACCCAGCCGTCAGGCTGGAGAGGAACCTACCGGCTGATCGCCAGCAGGATGGCGACGACGATCACCGCCAGCGCCTGGTACTTGATCCGGTTGAACATCATCTTGTTCTGGAGGAGCTGGTTCGGGCTCGGCCCCGTGCCCTGCTGCTGGAGGTCCTCGCGGGTGCTGTGGAGGAAGGCGATGATGCCCCGCACCAGGCTGACGACCACCATGATGACCAGCACCACGATGATGGGGATGAGGATGTACTTCATGCCTCCCCATGTAGGCCTTGGCCGAGCGAAATGCCAGCGGGGAAGCGCCCCTCGCGGAGCGCCCGGGCGAGGGCGGTGCCGTCCTCGCCGGCCAGCCGCCGGTCGGCCAGCGCGGGCGAGCCGCGCCGCTTGGCGAGCTTCCTCCCGTCCGGTTCGACCAGCAGGGCGTGGTGGTGCCAGACGGGCACCGGCAGGCCGAGCAGGACCTGGAGCAGGCGATGGACGTCGGTCGCGGCGAACAGGTCCGCCCCGCGCGTGACCAGCGTGATCCCGTCGGCCGCGTCGTCGAGCGTGGCGGCGAGGTGGTAGCTCGCCGGGGCCTCCTTGCGCAGCAGGACGACATCGCCGAAGCGCTCCGGCGCGGCGCGCTGGAGGCCGGCGCGCTCGTCCCGCCATTCGAGCGGGCCGGCGAGCGCCACGGCCTTCGCCATGTCGAGCCGCCAGGCCGCGCCCCGCGGATCGGCCGGGCGGCTGCGGCAGGTGCCGGGATAGACCGGCCCGTCGGGTCCGGTCTCGCGCGCGGCGGCGGCGATCTCGGCGCGGGTGCACTGGCAGGGATAGAGCAGGCCGAGCGCTTTCAGCCGCTCGCCCGCTTCGGCATAGGCGGCGAGGCGGCGCGACTGGAACACCGGCGCCCCGTCCCAGGCGAGGCCCAGCCAGGCGAGGTCGGCCATGATCTCGGGCACCAGCTCCGCCCGGCTGCGGGTGCCGTCGATGTCCTCGATCCGCAGCAGGCACTCGCCCCCGCGCGCCCGGGCGAGGTCGTGCGCCACGATCGCCGCATAGGCGTGGCCGAGGTGCAGCGGGCCGTTGGGGCTGGGGGCGAAGCGGGTGCGGATCACGGGCGCGCTTGTCCTGTGGATTGCGCCGGCAGGCAAGCGTCGATCCGGGTTGACCTTGCGGGCGCTTCGGTGCTGACTGTCGGGCAGGATGCAGCGCCATCAAACCGTCATGTCCGCCTGCCATCGGGAGCCATGCTCAAGTCGGAGCTGATCGAGCGCGCGGCCCGGTTCCGCAGCGCGGTGGAGGACCCCTCCCGCCATCTCGACAACTGTCCGGCCCTGGTCCTCAACGCCGACTATACCCCGCTGTCCTAC
>Ga0066256_1001910_pt1 | contig 21839 bp, 23 predicted proteins | sample ThiBio_1000_biof_FD_87107 | JGI IMG/M metagenome (GOLD analysis project Ga0066256, IMG submission 87107) | Wastewater bioreactor microbial communities from Cape Town, South Africa - Thiocy_expt_1000_biof (version 2) | ecosystem: Engineered > Bioreactor > Thiocyanate-remediating >... | reverse complement strand
AGGAGGCTTGCCTGAGGAAAGTTTTTTGAGAGATTTAGCAATCAAGGTTTCAGCGAGATACAAACCTTTTAAGAACACACAAGTCTCACCCTCAAGAGTGTCACCGACTAATTCTCCTGCCGCTAGCTCTGTCTCAAGAACAGGCTTAACAATATCAGCTGGTACTTCTAAAGCTTGAGCAGTTGAGGTTAAGAGCACTTCTATGGGAAGACCACAATGGCCTTCATCCATGGCATCAAGCAAAACATGGCTGATACCTGCCCTAACTCTTAAAGGGGAGTCCTTCGCAATGCCAACCTTTTGCGCAATTTGATCAGCTGATTTAAAGCCAATGCCTCGGATTTCTCTGGCAAGACAATAGGGATCTTCCTTAATAACTCTAATCGCATCCGCGCCAAAGGTTTTATAGATCCTTACCGCTCTTGCTGTGCTAATACCGTGTTGATAGAGAAAAACCATAATCTCTCTAATAACCTTTTGATCATCCCAGGCCCGTGTAATCATGGTCATGCGATACTGACCTATACCCTCAACAGTCCGCAATAGGTGAGGGGTAGCCTCAATGACCTCAAAGACTTGAGATCCAAAGGCTTTAACGAGCTTTTTAGCATACACAGGGCCAATACCCTTGATCATGCCTGAAGCAAGGTACTTTTCGATGCCTTCTTCCGTATTAGGCGCGGTTGTGGTGAGGTAATTGGCTTTAAACTGAGGGCCATAGTTTTTATCATTGATCCATGTCCCTGAGGCTTGAATAAACTCGCCAGCGGAGATCATGCTGGCATGCCCTACAACGGTAACAAGGTCTTTTTGTCGTTCTGCTTTAACGCGTAAGACACAATAGCCGTTCTCTGTATTATGGTAAGTCACCCGTTCAATAAGGCCGGTCAGAAGGTCAAGCTGGGGTGAGGAAGCAGTAGCACTCATAAGTAATCATTCGCTATCTCAATAAATCAATTAAGTTCCTGTAACCACTTAAGATTCTTACAACCTCTAAAGGGTTGGAGTCTTTCTTATAGATAATAAGATAATTATAAACAGGCCAAAAGAGAACAGGATGGTTTGTAAGGTCTTTCCTTTTGTGTCCCATGTGAGGATATTCACTAAGCAGCCTGCACTATCAGACGTCAAGCATGATTTCCGATTGAGCGACACTCAAGATTGCCGGTTTAGTTAAGAAGTGTCGTGCATGTTTTATAGTCTCCCGGGTGATTAATTTTGAGTTGATTGTTTACGTCTGTAACTATCGTCAGTAATATTGATAATGGTTGAATGATGAACCAAACGATCAATCGCAGCGACGGCCATAATATTATCTGGGAAGATTTGATCCCACTCTTTAAAAGGCTGATTAGAAGTAATGATAAGACTGTGGCTTTCATATCGTTGAGCAATGAGCTCAAACAGAACACTTGTCTCGGCTTCATCTTTTTTAACATATCCAATATCATCTAAGATCAGCACATTAAAGCGAGCAAGCTTATTAAGGGAGTCAGTGAGTTTGTAATCGCGCCTTGCTTGCTGTAGCTTTTGAACGAGAGTCGTTGTGGGCGTGAAGAAGACCCGGGCACCTTTTTCAATGAGGCGGTGACCGATGGCGGACGCAAGGTGGGTTTTACCCACCCCGCTTGGCCCAAAGATCATAAGATTGCTGGCTTGTTGCACCCAATCGAGTGTATTTGCTAAGGCTGTAATTTGAGCAGCATTAACTGATTTGCTGGCTTCAAAATCAAAAGTATCAAGGGTCTTACCAAAAGGTAAGGCAGATTCTTTAAGGTGACGCTCTATCCTTTTTTGTTGCCGGCTTGTGAGTTCTCGGTTCGCAAGGACGGTGAGATATTCAGCATAATCCCACTTCTCTTGCTGGGCTTGGAGAGATACTTCTTCCCATTGGCTATACATGGATGACAGGTGCAGTTGTTTTAAGAGCAAAGGTAGAGTTGCTTGATTATGCATGACGGCAGTTCTCCTGCTGTGGGATTAACTGATTATACTTCTCCAAGGGATGATGGATAATCTCCACTTTAAGTTCAGGGGTATCGGGCTTCTTACAAAATTGCTTCTGCAAGTAAGCTAAGGTCACTGTTTGCCCTGCCTTGAGAGAAGCCACAACTCTTTCTCCTAACAACTTCTCACAATTGTAAGTCGCTGCAAGGTGAAGCAGACCAACTATAAACTTACACGCCTCAAGGGGAGCCATGGTTTTATCAATCTCTTGCCAGATAAAATGGTAATTTGCATCAGGTAATAACTCATTCCGCAATTGTGAATACCTGAAAGCTTGAGGCTTCTTAATAAGGCTGTGAATCACATGGCGATAATCAACTTGGCGTCCTCTCTTCCTGCTGTTAGAGAGGTGCAGGCGTTGCAGCGTCACAACATAATAAGATCCTAAATAGCAAACAAGCCGATCATCATAAATACGGACGTTAAGGACTTCGCCTTGGAGCCGGGAAGGCACCGTGTAAATAACGCGCCGGACTTCAATGGTGCTCGAGGAACTGACAACAATGCGTTGCTCACTGTAATTGGTGGCTTGCTTTTGAGGTAAAGGTTGTAACAGTTTACGCTCAGCTTCAATGGCTTTAGCATTACGCCGGTTGGCTCTTGCAACAATGGCGTCAATAAAGGCTTGATACACCTCAACACTCTCAAAGTCATTGCTTCCTCTCAATAATAAAGCTTGCTCGATACGGCGCTTCAGGTGGCCATGAGGCGCTTCTACACTGCCGTTCTCATGACCTTGGCCTCGATTATTGCGTGTCGCAATCATCCCATAGTGTCGGCACAAAGCATCATACCGGATCGTCATATCTTCTTGGGCTTTCCTCTCAAGGTTTTTAAAGGCAGCAGATAAACTATCTGTCCGGTGTTCTCTTGGGCAACCGCCTAACTTTTGCAATGCTTCTTGTAACCCTTGAGCTAATGCCGGGTAGGATTCACCCCCTTGGACAACCTTCATAAAGCTCCAATGGCTATAAGCTAAACGGAAGTGGTAAAGTAAGTGATCAAAAGGTTTACCAGCAATTACAATGCTGACCTTCTTAAGCTTTGTAAAGTCAGATAAGGCTTGCCGGCCGGCTTCATGAACCGGCGGAACATAACTTCCTTCTCAGGCCCATATAAAGCCCTCCATTGCTTGACCCGCCGCTGAAGAGTACGTAATAAGCTGTCTGGATAAGCATCATCATACTTATTTTGTAGATATTCTAATAAAGTAATTGCTGTTAAAGAGGGCGTCTGCTCAAGCATCGGCATTAGCTCACTCTCCCACACTCCCACTAAAGGGTCAGGGCAGCTACGCCAACGTTCCTTCTCCCACGGATTCCCTCGATTACCCTGTTCTATGTCGCGCCCACTGCGCTCTGAAATGCCCGCCTTTGCGGCCGCAACAATCTGTGTATAGCCTTCTCTTCTGGCTTTCATGTAAAGCTCCACTTGTTGGAGTTTGATCCATTCTCCAGGCATTCTTGACTCCTAACATCAAAAATACCTGAAAAATTACACGCTTCATTACCGGCAATCTTGTCTGTCGTTAAACCGGTAATGTTGATTGTCGCTCAATACTGCACTTTTGTTCAATAGAGTCTAGAACTTTAATAGCATTTTCAGGACTTTCCTCAGAGATATACTGCCATATTTCTAGTAAATCCTGCCTTGCAGCAGGAGAAAAGATAAAGGAAGGCATATTAATGGTTTTTCTTCTTAATTAAAGCTTTAAGCTCTTTAAAGACCTTATCACCTTCAATGCCTTGTCCTTCTGATAATTGGTTAAGACCCAGCTCGATTTCTTGATTCAACTTTTGGGTTTGTTGCTTAAAAAGAGTGTCTTTCTCAATCAAAAGCCTTAAGGCATCTCTCACCACTTCACTAGCAGAGTTGTAATATCCTTCTTGAACTTTTTGGTTGATGAAGTCTTCTAAATTAGGATTCAATGAAATGTTCATAACGCGCGCTCTTTTACTTGATTAGTTCTATGATTACTTTACACTTTATAACAAAAAATAGCAATAATTGTTATTCATCCTATCATAGAGAGTTCTCAAACGCTGTTCCTAATATATTGCTTTATGGCTCTATTATAGCTGCAGGGAAGATCTCTTTTTTCATTATTGCTTATTGTTTTAGCAAGCTTGTCTTTCCTGTTCCCTATTGTTCCTTCTCTCTCCTTGAATCTCAACCAATCTCGACCTTTATCTCATGGCTTAGCCTTGGCGTGTCCTTTTTCAATGGTCTTTGCGACGCTAAAGCGACTCCCGAAAAGACCATTGAAAAACTCCCCTTGTGCCAAGGCTTTTTTAACCCATGAAAGGTCGGGATGGTCTCGACCTCAAAGGAGGAAGAAATGAAACACAATCAATCAAGCAACAAAAATATTCAAGCCATCAAACACCAAAGTAAGAAAAGAGCAATGGCTCAGCCAAAATATGATCTCGCATCCATCCTTCATGATTGGAAAATAGACCCAAGTTGCTCATTAGCAAAAGCACTTGAGTATATTTCTAAAAAAGCAAACTCAAGCGAAGAAGAACTCATATATCTTAATATTGCTATCATGAGCTTGGCGGGCTGGATTTATCAATATGGTGACTTCTTGACATTTATGGGATTTCCTTCCACGGAGCTTGTAATTAATTATGGCTTGCTCCCTCAAGAGCCTTTTCTTAAGGATAAAACTCTAATTTCCCCTTCGGAGCTTATTAAAGGCTGGAAATTATCTTATCCTTATAAAAGAGCGGTTATTAATATTTATCGGGCGCTGTTTTTAATAGACGATGCTTATCTTGATCACCTCTGGACAGCTCTAAGGTACCTTAGTCACCATCGTGATAAAGTGTAAGAAAAGATAAGCAATAAAAATTCACAGGGGCTTCGGCCTCTTTTATTTTTTTAAAGCAGGAGCTTCAGCAAATCCTACTTTCCCCTTGAGTGCTAAATAGCTATGGGAATATTCGTCTGTTTCCTTGAGCAAAGATCGTAACTCCAGTAATGCCCCAAAGAGGGCATGCACTTGTTCTTTACACTCAACATCTTTTTGAAGGTCAGTGCCAAGTTCAATTGAAAATTCATCCAAGAGCCCTGCTTTCTCGATCAAGCCCCCAAGCATTATAAGCGTTCTCGTTCTTGCTTTACGAAGTGCAGAATTAATAAAAGTAATTTGAGATTCTTCCTTTCTTTTTAATCGCAGAAGGGCTAACTGAATTCGCTTAATTTGCTTGTGGTAGACTCTGAGAGGGGCGAAAAGAAGTTGCTTTTTGCAGCCACACCTCTTTTAACTTCTGAGATTTATTTTCCCAGGCATGAGAAACAAGTCCTACAACGAGATCAGGGGAGTACTCTTCCCCTAAAATTTTATGAAATTTCCTATACAGCATGAGAGCTTCTCTTGTCTCAAGCTCAATTTCTTTCCTCTTAAGAAGTTCAATTTTTTTTCTGACACTATTAATGTTATTCATCCTTCTTCATCTCCTTAAATCTACGGTGTTCTTTTTTGCCAAAAGGAAGATTTCATCTCCCTTTAAAATCCCACTTTTTCCTTCATTGTAGGCAACTATAAGCATATACTAAAGAGAACAAAACAACAAGTCTTGGCGGCAAAATTAAGACGACAAGCGCGCAGATATGTTGCAATAAAATTGCAACTCTCCGCTTTGGTGCACGCACCCTAGTTAGGACAAAAGGAAAGGAACAAAAAACAAAAATGGCCTTAGCGCATGGTCGCTTAAAAGTAATCTCTCGTTCTAACCGTAATACCGTGCGCGCTCTTGCTTATCGCACAGGGTGCAAAGTCTATGATCATAGAACAGGTCAATTGATGATCACGCGTAAGAAAATGCATGATGTGCAGCATGTTGAATTACTGCTTCCTCAAGAGGCACCAGAATGGGCTTTAAATTTAAGAAATCTCATAGCAGCCGATCGCCAAAAAGGCGTACAGCAATTTTCTGATATTGTAGAGGCGCACGAGAAGAGAAAAGACGCTCAAGTTTATCGAGAATATGAATTTGCTCTCCCTCGTGAATTTACTGATGAGCAATGCATCAAACTTGCAAATGAGCTTATCCAAGATCAGATGTGTGGCCAAGGGATGGCTGTGCTTGCTAACTTTCATTTTGATGTTGATGAAGACACAGGGGAGAGGAAGCCCCATTGCCATGCTTTAATGCTGACCCGAAAACTTACAGAAAAAGGATTATCATTAAAAAAAGAAGTTGAGTGGAATCGAAGAAGTCTGGGAGCTGAGCTGAGGGAACAGCTTGTTGCTTACACAAACTTTCATCTTAAAATGTATGGTTTTGATGAAAGGCTGGATCATCGTTCTTATGCTGAAAGAGGCATTGAACTTGAACCTCAGCCTAAGCGCGGAACGAATATTAAGGAAGTAGAAATTAGAGATGGAAACACCCCTCAAGATCTCTTCTCAAGTGCCACGACAGAAAAAGCTATTGCCTTCAGAGAAACAAAGCTGAGGAATGTCTGCCGTATCATTAAAAATCCTGACATTGTTCTTCGTGATATTGTCAGTAAGCATCATGCCACTTTCATGTGGGGAGATGTTGAGAAAGTACTCAATCGTTATATTGATGATAAAGAGCTTTACAAACAAGTCGAGCAGAAGCTCAAATCATCTAAAGAGCTAGTATTGCTAAGGTATGAGTCTGTTAAAAATAAATATGGCTCCATCGAAGATCGCTCTATTTACACGACCAGAACAATGCTTGAATCTGAAATGAATCTCGTGCAGTTGGCTGAAAGACTCAATAAAGCGAAAAGCCATGAAGTTAATAAAAATACTGTCAATGCTGTGATTGCTCAGTTTGACCAAAAACTTTCAAAGCATGGTGGTCTTTCTCCTGATCAAAAGAAAGCACTACATCATATAACATCTTCTGATCAGCTTTCATGCATTGTCGGATATGCTGGTGCTGGCAAGACCACAGCTTTAGAGGCTGCTAAAGAAATTTGGGAATTGGATGGGTATAAGGTTTATGGCTTAGCACCCACAGGACGGGCGGCGCAAAATCTTTCTCAATCAGGTATCTCCTCACAAACACTTCACAAATTCCTGTACTCTCATAAAGACGGAAGGTGCCAATATAAGGCTAACTCTATTCTTATTCTTGATGAAGCAGGAATGGTGGATACAGCAAGATTTGATGAATTCCTGCAAGCTGTTGATGATTTAAAAGTGAAAGCGGTCATTGTGGGAGATGGGGCACAATTACAGCCTGTTGAAGCAGGACCTGCCTTTAGGCTTGTCACTCAGAAGGTAGGAACTTCGCATCTAGAAAAGATTGTGCGCCAACAAGAAGGATGGCAACAGGAAGCAACTAAGCTTTTTGGTACTCTTGAAACAACTGAAGCCTTACAAAAATATCATCAAAATGGATATGTGCAGTTTATTGAGGAAAAAGAGATTCCCCTTGCTGAATTCATTGAGACCAGAAATCATACGAAAATTGTTGAAACCTATAATCTCTCCCGTCGCATGGTGGGGAATATTTACCACTTGATGATTGAAGATTTTAAAGAAGCCAATCGTGAGGAGAAGAATCCCTATTATCATGTTCAGAGTCATAAAGACTATGCTCTTTATAGAGAATGGCGCGATATGAAAATGGCGTGTGCTATCTATATGAGGAAAAACCTTGAGACATGTCGCCCTTATATGAAAGAGCTTGGTGTTGATCCTCACCACTTTGCAGAACAGTTTGTTGATAAAGATCTGAGCCTTAAGGAGCAAAAGCTTGAAGCCATATCCTTAGCTCGTCTTTGGGAGCTCCCACAATTAGATCCTCACACGAGAAAGCATCTCTGTGAGTTAAGGGAAGAGACCAAAAAAGTTTTGATTCAAGAATGGCATGCATCCTTCAAAGAGAACCCAGAGAAATCCCATCTTATGATGACTTACAGCAAGGCAGACACAACCACCATTAATGAAGAAGCGCGCCACCTTTTAAAGCAAGACGGCATGATATCTAAAGAAGAATATCTTCATACCATCCATAAAGAAGAGGAAGATGATTTTGGAGACAAGGTTGTTACAAAAGAAGAGAAGCACTTTGCACAAGGTGATCGTATCCTCTTCATGAGAAATGATAATGGCCTCAAAGTTAGAAAGGGAACATTAGGAACCATCCTCGAAATTAACCGCCATAAGATCAAAGCCAAGCTTGATCATACGGGTGATATTATCTCCTTTGCTCCTAAGCTTTATCCCACCTTTGATCAAGGGTGGGCGGCGAACATTCATAAATCCCAAGGGGTCACGGTTGACCGAGCCTTTCTACTCGCGACCCATGAGACCTACCGTAACCTTGCGTATGTGGGCATGACACGGCACCGAGAGTGGGTGAAAGTCTTTGGCTCGAAATTGGATTTCTGGCGAGAGGAGATCTTCTTCAAACGGCTTTCTTCATCTCAAGAAAAGCTCTCAAGCTTGGATTATGTAAGAGACTATGATATTATAAATCTTCCAAACAAAAATTCTAAACTTCAGGAGATCTTAACCCGCCTTGGTAATGAGCTTGAGGCTATTCGCTTTGTCTCCAAGCAAGCTTGGCAGAGTATTGCGGAGCGGTTTTTAGGGAAGCTTCCTGAGCAACAAGAGATTCGTATTGCACAAGAAAGTATGAGTGAGCATATCAGGGCGAAAGAGGTACTCAAAGCGCAAAATGTTGAAAATAACAAGCTTTATAAAAAAGAAAACCAGCAAGGATATGCAATCAAAAGTGCCTCTCCCCCAACCTCAAGAACATTTGAAGGTGAAGCTCATGGCATTAGGGTTCGCCCATCAACAGAGAGAGAAGAGTTTAAGAAACCGCTCTCTTCTTATGAGGTTCCTCAGCAAAATCAAGGTGTAAAAGTTGATCCAGAGCTTGAATGGCGGCGACAGTTTGAAGCCAAAAATCCCGAACTTGCAGCACAGTTAAGGGGTGAAATGCATGCTGAAGCGGAGGCCCATCGTTTAAAGATTTTAAGCGAGAAGCAAGCAAAAGAAGACCCCACATCTTCAGAAAAGCTCAACTCTCTTTTAAGAGACCATAAGTTTGCCCGCAATGCTTACGATAAAACTCAAACTGAAGCTGCTTTAAGAAGATATGCGCAAGAGCTTTATAAACAAGATCCTGACTTTACAAGCCTTAAGCTAAGGGATAAGGAAGCTGCAGAGGCACTCAGAACACTGCTTGAAAAAGAAAGTAAGGCGATTGATAAGAGTTTTAGTCGCTAACCTTCCTATCTTGAAATTTTCCTCTTTTAAGCCAAGCTTTAAGAAATCTTGTCTATGGGCTAAAATAAATGTTGACGAAGGCAAAATGAATTGTATTTGTTGATACTGCCACTTGTGGCCTATAAATAAGGAGAAAATAATGATAACTATAATTCAAAATATAACTAGGCTTGTTTCTTTAACAATTATTTTAAATTTATATTATTCTGCCAATGTTCTTGCAAGTTATACACTTAATGGCGCAAAACTTGAAGATATTTTTGGGAATGAGACGAGAAGGACAATCACAGCGAGCTCTGGAACAGATGATGATACAGCAGTAATATGGTTTGACCAAAAAGCGATCAATCTAAGGTGGGTAAAGGTTAATATAAACCCTGATGAGCTTACACAAATGAAGCTTGAAGCAGGTGATGCAAAATATATAGCCTCAACCATATCAATTATTTGCGGAAGTTATGAAGATGAAGGAGGCTTACTTGGAGCGCCTATTACTCAAACTATACAAATTAAGTCAAATAAATTTTCGTTTAACCAAGCTTCGTTTATGTTTAAAGATAAAGCTTCAATTGAAGCTGAAGACACGTCACCTTCCATCATTCGTTCCCTTGCATTGACTAAGAAAACAGGGGCACAATCTATTCTACTCCAAGGGGAGATAGACTTTACCAAGAAAGATGGGAATTTCACAGGCTCAACCAAGATTCCTGGGCTTCTTATTGCAGGTCTTCATGCATTAGATATCACCCTCGATAAAACAAAGCTTTAATCGTAGCGACAAGATACAACTATTGGTTCTCTATAAGATAGGACTTCGAAGTTATCTTATAGGAACCAATGGCCTTGAAAGGCATCCACAGTAATAATTTCTCAGAATTATTCTTGAAATGCATCTCTTCATCCTTATATCTGAGTTGAATATACAGCAGCATTGCTGCTCTAGTTTTTAATACTAAGGGGTTTTTTATGCTCACTTCTCTCTCAAGATTCTTATTAATCTTATTGTTTTCATCTTTGTCCATCACTTTGTGTTACGGAAGCTCAAGTGAAGATGAAGAAGAGGTACGAAGTAGAAAAGTAAAGAAACAAGCGACTAAGCGGAAAGCAGAAGATCCAAAGCCTGGTGAGAAGCAAAGTGAAGAAGAGCAGGCTGAAAAACAGGTTGAACCAAAGCCTGAGCGTAAACGACGTAAAATAACAAGAAAGAAACCTGAAGTGAAACAGGTTGAAGAAAAGCAGACTGAAGAGCAGGGAGAGAAAAAACCATTACGTAAAAGCCGTAGACTTAAAAAAGAGCAAATTCAAACAGAACCACAAGAAATTAAAATTGAGAGCCAAGCTAAAGAATCAAAGGAAATTGGCACATGGGTCGGTGATAAAGACAAAGGGGTAGCAGTTTTACAATTGTCTTACAAAGGGAGCCTTATTTCAGAAGAAATAGTGGCCTGGCACCTCAAAATAGGGCAACAAATTCAGGGGATTCTAGATGTTAAAGGTGATAATCCTACTAATTACATAAGGGCAAGAATTGATTTCGTAATTCAGAATAAAGATAGTTATCAAGCAATTGGAGAAGAAATTCCTCTTATGTTCATTAGTGGGCATTCTGACAAGAGAGCAAAAGAGGTTGTTAACGATTTGCAACAAGACTTGTCTGATATCATTGATGTTCCTTTGATACCTATTAATAGTTATTTCGATTGGGCGGATTTGGGGGAAGAGAATTATGAGCCTATCAAGGAAGTTATCAAGCCTCTTTTTGAGAAGGCTGTTGTTGGTGATCAGATCCACCCCTCACTTCTTGAGGACAAAAAGGAATCAATTGAGAAAGAAAGTCAGAAGGCATTTCAATACTGGCTTCATAGCGAGGAACCACTCATTTTTTATATTTTAGGGAAATCTGCAACAACAGTTAGTGATAAAGCGGCCATACCATTTAGCGAAATCATTAGTAAGATTAAACTTCCTCAAGATGTTGCGCCTGAGTTATGTATTTTAAGTATAGTATCTCGTAACGATTGTTGTACTAATTGTAGACCACTTGTTTTAGAGGCAACGCAGCATAAAGAGTTTCTTGAGAAAAGCATCCTTGAGACTCTAGCAATTAAACCTAAAACTTTAAAGAAAGTTCTGTTATACTCAGGGCTTAGAGATTTTCAGATTAAGAGGCCTCAAATCCAAGAGGAGTATATACCGAAGGTAGAGCTAGCAGATGAAAATTCTACCCTCTTTTTAATGGCTGGCAATACACCAGAGAGCAAATAGTTGAGGTTTTAAAATGAATAGAATGATCTATACACTCTTAACAATGAGTTACCTGATGATGTTTTCAAATAGCGTCCATGGATCTCCCCTTTCTACACTCCTAGAAGAGGAAAGAAGCAATCCTACGCGGCAGCGGGTTTTGGAAAAACTAGGTTCTACAAATGCTGACTTTATTCTCTTAGAGGACGGAGAACAAGGATGGTATTACAAGATAAAGCATCTCACAAGATTGGTAGATTTACTTAAGAGCAACAAGAGCAATCCAGATGATATCTCTGAGACTTTGGGGGGATTAGCTAATTTTTATCTCTATACAGAACAAGAAGAGCTTGCGGACAAGGTATACAAGCAACGAGCAAAGCTTGATTTAGAAAGTATATTAGGGGGGCCAAGTAATGCTTTATCTGTCCTTAACGAATTAATCTTAAACCACTATCTTAACAATGACTTTATTGAAGAAGTTCAGAGGCATACATCTGAACCTAAAAAGTTCATAAAGTCTCAAAAATTTGAGGAGCTCGTTAACACTCTTTCTGAAGCTTATAAAAATTTTAGTAAGCGCATATTTGAGAAGAGAAAACAATACAACAAAGAGCCTCTTCTATTAGAAGATAAGGTTCCAACTTCTACTTTAAAAGAAAGAATAAAAGAATTAGAAGTGAACTAGAAAAAAAAGTTTTCCTAACTACTTTTTTGACAATTCAGACCTAATAAATTTATTAAATTGTTTGTCTGTTACAGCTTTTAAGAGGATCTCATATTCAGGATTAGTTTTACGTATTCTACTTATCGTCTTCTTAAGTTCGTCTAGGTATTGCTTCTTGTCGACAAGACCTCGTTCATAAGCAATATTATTGGATATGACCTTATCTTTTATTTGGGTGTGTAGTTGTTTATTAATATTCAGCAAGTACATGATTAAGCATAGCATGAATAATACTTTAAACATGTTATGCTTCTGAAAGGCTAAAATAATACCATTTTCGTATAGTCTTTTTATTGAGTAGTACAGCTGGAAAGAGAGCGCTTTCAAGAAGCCTATTATTGCCAAGGCATAACACCCATACATAAAATAAATTGTGTAAAGATGAAGGGCAGTCTCTGTTATCGTCTTTGCAATAAGAAGCTGAAAGATTGCAACAGCGCTGAGTAGCATTAGAATATGCAGGAGTGAGATGGCTAACTCTGCAAAATAGGAATGCATCATTTCATAGTATTTAAATATTAAATCATAACAACGGTTATTCTTGATAATCATATTGTTTTCCTCTCTTTTATTATAAATTTCTGTAAATTACTCTTTAGTAATTCATTGATGTATTTCATTTTATTCCTTTTGTTATTTCATAAAGATGAGCAAATACTCATGCGCGCGGTTGATACGAAACTTATAGGGATAGCCGAGCGTTTGAAAATTATTATAGTCATGGCGACGATCCCAAATAATGAGGTCATCTAGTTTAAAGCCTATCGTGTTAAGTTGGGTATAAAGATCAGAGTGAAGAGGGTAAAGGCGATCCTTTATCCGAAGATCCATTACATTAATAATGCAATAAGACTTTGGCTTGAGAGCTATGTACACTTCCTTCAGTATAGCCATCAGTCGAGATAAGAACTCTTCATAGCTCTGGATATTACCAAGGTCATTTTGGTTCTCTCCATATCCTAAACGTCTTGCCCTCTTATAATTCGTTGAGTATTGGCGTCTCAAAATATTCCAGTAGGGTGGTGAAGTTATAACCATATCAATAGACTCAGGCTTTATGTAAGTGCTTAAGTTCATCGCATTTTCCTGAATAATAGAGCAGAGAGATCCATACCTCTCAACTCTTGCCTTGGCCTTGATGATAAATTCATCATATAATTCAAACCCAACACTTTGATGGTTCAACTTACCTGCCGTTGCTAGAGTTGTTCCGCACCCCATAAAGGGATCAAGGATGAGACAAGGCTTGCTCAAGAAAGAGAGGAGTAACTTTTCAACCAATGCTTCTGGAAATGAGGCAGGATGCTTAAAGGCTTTTTCTTCTTTCGTTTTACTAAGATTCGACCAGATTGAGATGGAGTTTTTCAGCCAATCTTTACCGCTTAGTAAATTAGCTCGCTGCTTCGGATCAATAAAGCGCTTAGGGATGTCTGATAGTGAGTTAGTCACAATCAAGTTTTCTATAGTCTGTTTATTACTAGGGGGAATTTCTGACATATTATCATTTCATTAAAATTGATGCTCTTTATCGTCCAAAAAGCGACTTAACCGTTCTTGATCTTTATTATTGAGTTTTGGCCAGATTTCTTTAAGCAAAAGGCCGTATTTATAAGTTTTAACAAGCTGACGTGTGGTTAAAGATTCCATCTTTGTAAGGTAGAAATAGCTCACAGAAAAAGCTGTCAGAATTGAAGCTGTAAGGGCAGTTGCGCCGATAAGCCAATTTCTTAAAGATAGTGCCTTTTGAGCCTTAAGAAGTGTTCCTTCAGTATTTTGAGAAGTGGTCAGTAAATTCTGGGCAGCTTCCTCGAATGTTCCCTTTATGCGCTCATTAATATTTTGGACGACTTCTTGTCCCATCTGATGAGATGCCTCTAGGATGTTGGCCTTAAGACTCTTTTGAACATGAGAGGTAATATCTTTGAATTCTTCATGTTGTACCATGAACATGCGGGCTCCTGCTTTAACCTCGTCTATGGTCTTCTGTAATTCTTTAATTTGAGCGCCCATCTCTTCTTTAAGAAGCGAGAGCTTATAGTAGTTTAATTCAAAAGGATCTTGCATTTCATGTCAACAACGGTTTAAAACTGACCCACTTTTGAGGATTTCAACGGTCTAAAATTGACCCACCCCTCTCCATTTAATTTGACTCTTCTTTTATTAAAGAAGGCACCATCCCAGACTTTCTTTTTTCTCTTAACCGATAACTCTCACCTTTAATTTGAATCAGATGAGAATGATGCAAAAGCCGATCCAGCAACGCTGCCGTTAATGTGGTATCTCTTGCAAACGCCTCATGCCATTGGCCAAACGGAAGATTAGATGTCACAATAATTGAACCTCTTTCATAGCGCTTGGCAATGACATGGAAGAAGTGATTGGCTTCCTCTCTCCCAAAAGGCAGATACCCAATCTCATCAACAATCAGTAACCGAGGGCTCATAATAATCCGCTTCATATACTCTTGAAGCCTTGACTGGCGGGATGCTGCTGAGAGTTGGATCATGAGATCAGCTGCACTTATAAACTTTGTCTTCATAAGCTTTTGTGTGGCTAAATAACCAAGAGCTATGGCTAAATGAGTCTTTCCAACTCCTGAAGGACCAAGCAAGACAACATTTTCTCCTCTTTCAATAAAACTCAGAGAAGAGAGCTCTTGAATCAGAGCCTTGGGTGCTCCTATAGCAAACTTGAAGTCATACGTTTCTAAGCTTTTAAAAGCTGGGAATGTTGCAAGTTTGGTCAGCATTTGCTGGCTTCTTAATTGGCGACCATGGTGTTCTTCTTTAAGAAGTGCCTCTAGATACTCACTATAACTTGATTCTTTCTTTGCTGCGTCTTGAGCAAAAGTATCATAGTGCAGTTTGATAAATTCAAGTTGCAGCGCTTCACACAACTGTTGGATTCTCTCTTGCTCCATCATACTCTCATCTCCTCAAGAAGTGCTTGATAAACACTTAAGGGATGTTGGAAAGAGATCTTTTCCTCATTCAAAGATGCGGTTATAGGTTGAGCTTCCCTTTGAAGGCGAGGAAGCGTCAGAAGGGTGGGCTTTTCTTCTTCTAGTAACTCAACAGGGACCTTGCCTGTTGTGGCGTGGATTCTACAATTAGCAACATCCCTAAGCCACTTTTTAACTTCATAATTAGCAAGCTCTTTATCAAGTTTTAAGTTCATTCCCTTTAAGCGACTCGCAAGAGGATTATAAAAACTATGACGTACATAACGGTTAAAACGTTCGATCTTGCCTTTCGTCTTGGCTCGATAAGGACGGCATAGTCGTGGCACAAACCCATAACGTTTTGCAAAATCTAAAAAACAAGGCTGAAAGCGATGTTGTCCTTTGCCATAATGGTTCCTTTCAAGGACAACAGTCTTCATGTTGTCATAAAGAACTTCCTCAGGAATGCCCCCAAAATAATCAAAAGCATGTTCATGGCATCTTATAAGAGTCTCAAGAGTTTCATCATTCACAAACTCAACATAAGAATAACGGCTATAGCCTAGGGTTGCGACAAAGGCTGAGAGATGTCCTTTTCCTCGTCCAAACTCAAGCCAATCCATCTGCATTTGTTGGCCTGGCCGTGTCTCAAACCGGATAATAGGTTCTTCTGTTTTAAGAAGCGACTTTAATGTTCTCAAGTAATCCCGCAACACTGTGAGCTTGCCTGTATATCCTTGGAGAGTAATCTCTCGATAAAGGACAACTGCAGGCAGCCACTGGGGATGAGCTTCTTTCACCCTTTGACGCAAATAATCTCGGTAAGGCGCCAACTTACTACCCCGCTCTTTACGCAACGGGTAACGAGGCTCGGCACCTTTCCGGATATAACGTCGAACCGTATTACGAGAAAGCCCCATTAAACGAGCAATCTCTCGGATACTTTTCCCTTGGCGTAATAAAATCTTTATCTCCATGTATTCCTCTTCACTAATCATGGTGCCCTCTATGCTAGTCTTCATAGAAGGACACTCTCGTTCAGAGGTGGGTCAGTTTTCAACCGTTCACATGGGTCAATTTTACTCCGTTGCTAACAGAAATAAAGCCCTCACTCCTTTCAAGCTCAAATGGTTGATTAAATTTAAGAGGGAAGCTTCAGACCTTAAAGTTGGAAGTCTTCCTCTCATCAAAGATAAGGAAACATCCCACATCCTCATCACAGGAACAACAGGCTCAGGGAAATCGAACTGCTTTAATATTCTGGTTCCTCAAGTCAGGAGAAGAGGAAACAGAGCTGTAATAGTTGATCTGACAGGACAGTATATTTCTCGCTTTTATCAAAAAGGGGACTTAATTCTAAATCCTTTTGACATACGATCTGTCAACTGGAACCCTTGGGCGGATTGTGAGTTTCCAAGCCATTATGACATGCTCGCCGCAGGGTTGATTCCTCAACAAAAATATGTCTCTGACCGATTTTGGGATAACGCTTCTCGCTCCCTATTCTCAACGGCTATGCAAAAATTGGATAGTCTTAAGGATCATAGTATCCAAGAATTGCATAGAGTCTTAATTACAGCGGGTCTAGAGGAGTTTGAGAGCTTCTTCAAAGAGACAGAAGCTGCCTCTTATACGAGCAAAGAAGGCGAGAAAATGACGCTTTCTGTGCGCTCAAACTTGGCTATTCAGATTAAAAGCTTAAAGTATCTCAATGACCAGAATAAAAACTTTTCTTTAAGACAATGGGTGCAAAATGAAGAGCAGAAGAATTGGCTTTTTATTACTGCACGGCCAGATCAACGAGAAACCTTAAAGCCTTTGATTTCTTGTTGGCTTGAGATTGCCTTTAATACGGTCATGTCCTTATCCCCTGACCACCAAAGAAGACTTTGGTTCATCATTGACGAACTACCTGCTCTTCAGCACTTACCATCGCTTCCTTTAGCTCTTGCAGAACTCAGAAAGTATGGCGGCTGCATCATGGCAGGGATTCAAGGCATGCCTCAGATCAGTGACCTTTATGGTAATGCTGGCTCTCAAGCCATCCTTGATCTCTTTAATACCTTTATCTTCTTTAGAAGCACAGATCCACAAACAACAAGCTGGATTTCTAAAGTATTAGGCGAGAAGGATGAAACAGAAATTGTTGAGAATCTCTCATATGGCGCGAATACCATAAGGGACGGTGTGTCTTTAAATCAGCAAACCCACACCAAACCTATTGTCATTCCCACAGAAATCCAAAATTTAAGAGATCTTGAGGCGTATATCAAACTCCCAGGCAATTATCCTATTACAAAACATAAAATGGATTACCAATCTTTCCCTTCAGAAAAGATAAAATCATTTGATACAGCTAACCAAGTAAGAGAGATCAAAAACCAGGGCTTTAAAAATCGTAAAGCTATGCCTTATCATAAATAGTACAATTGTGAACATAACCTTATTGTTAAAGTTTTGACTTATATTGATTCTAAAGAGCTGCCTGGGAAGTCCTTTCTAGCTTATTATCGCCATATAGCTTTAAGGATTAAGATTAAGGCTTTTGTGTATTCTAAGATATCAGTAACTTGTTGTTTTAAATCAGGCTTATCCTCAACCTCGACTGCCTCAAAATAGGTTTGAAGTTTAAGAAGGTGTTTTTTTAATTTCTGAGGTTTTTTACTATAATTCTCAGTAATTCTTGCTTTTTGGTTTGACCTAATCTTTATAAGGGCTTCTTGCGCTCGGCTTGATGCGGTCGCAATATTATGAAAAAATTTCTCTTCATTAAGAATTTTAATTTGATCAGCATTTACGCTATAAAAGTCTTTTAATATACGAAGTATGCGATTAAATTTTCTATCTTCTCTCTCGAAGTCGTTCATTTCTAACAGTCCACCCCATGCTTCAATTGAAAACAAACTAAGAAAGATGAATAATAACTTACATTTTTTCATGAGGAGTCTCTCCTTCTTCAATTACTTGATGTCCCATATAAAACTTACCAATACTCTTACTCTTTTTTTTATCATGTTCATCCTTATATTTTATGTCAAGGGGAAGCAAAAGCTGTTTGTCATCAGCAGAAAGAAAAATACCATTGATATCAAATATATTTCTCTTCTTCCGAGTGAACTCTATTCCTTTATATTTTATTTTTTGAATATTGTTTGGCAAATTTACTTTTGTGTTTTTTAGGATCTCTGCGCCTTCCATGAGTTGCGCTAAACTACGATCCTGTTCAAAAGCGGCTTTTTTGAATCTTATTTTATATGATTTTCCTTCATGTTGAAAATAGCTGATGTACTGACCATAATAGCTGTCTTTATCAACGTAAATTGTGCCTGCTATTCCAGTAGCAAGAATAGGAAGATTTCCTTCATTCAACAAATTTAATCTTGCTTGTTGTAATGATGTTTTCTGTGTTGGATTTAAAGGCGTTGCTTCAGTTTTATCTTTGAACGTAATGTAATAATGATCAAGATCACCAGAATAATATTTCCAAAATTCGGTTAATTTTTGTGATAAATGAGGCGACTTTATGTACTCATCCTCATATCTTTTAATAAGTGTCGTATCAGGATGATTGTACATAGTTCCTGCCCCCGCAGAAATGCCCAGAAGATGGGGCATGAATAAATCGAGCATAGGAAGCGAGAAATTGCCTTTGGCCCCGTGGTGAGGCAACATCAATAAAACGATATACGGGGCTGAATCGCTTTTCCCCAGTAATTGGGTATCTATAAAGTGTCGCATTGCTTCTTGTGGGGAAACAAGATCCATCGAAGCGTCATCTTGGTGTGAACTTTTCTTGCTGACCTTTTTTTGAAGTCTTTGGAAAACCTCGGGCCCGGCATCCCCTGTGCAAATAAATGTTTTTTCTAAATTTGGCATTCGAAAAGAGATAACAGCCGAATGATTATTGATATCATCAGAAATATGATTCATCGACCATAGGTAGATATCCTTTAAATGGGGCTTTTCTATATATTGCGCATAAAAGGGATTATCGCTCTCTTTTGGTTTATCCTTTATGCCTTCTTGGCGCTTCACCTCGACCATTCTTGTTAAAAATGTTGAGAAATCTCCTTGGTAAGCTTCTGGGATATGCCTATCAACATCCTGCGGTAGGGAGTTCGACGAGGAGTAAGAACTCACATAGCTTTCAACAGCGTGATATCGTAGGCTAGAATAAGGATTTATAGACTTTAATGTCCAAAAATAAGGAAGAGTAACGTATGTTTCTTTATTACTTGTTTTTTTCCTTTTTTCTATAAAGGAGAATAAATTTCCAACATCTGTTTTAAGATCGTCACTTTCACTTTCCATAAAGAAGTTGCCGCAAAGAATGAATAAGATGTTCAAGTTATTAGGCAAAGATTCTTCCAATAAATTAATGTGGTCTTTATCTGGGTGAGATAAAATCACAAATAGATTTTTAATCTTTTGTAACTCAGCTCTTATGCCGGTTGTGATTGATATTGCGCGTTTCTCTATTTTGGCCTCATTGCTCAAGCTTCCTTGAGAGCTTGGCGAGCTTCCCCCTGAGTGAGTGCTGTGTTTTTCTTCTATAGGTGGGGTTTCCTGCTTTTTCGTTTCTGAAGTGGCAGTCGCGGCACTTGAAGGAAGAGCCGGCTGTTCTGGTTGACGACTGAAATCATTTTTAACCAAGAAAGCTTTCTTCTTTTTGTTGGCTGATTGAAATTTTAAAATTTTATCACTGACCGTTTGCGCGGAAGTTCCACAATCATAAAGCACCCCAAAAGGCTCGTCTAACCCTTCGGCATAAAGGGCAAGTTGCGAGTTTCCTTGCCCAACATTAAAGATATAAAAGGCATCCTTTAATCCCTCTTCTTTTTTAGTTTCTTGGTCTACTTTTAGCCTTTTGGCTTTAGGTTCTTCAGAAGAATCAACATCTTCGACATGTGATATAGATCGCTTTTTGCTGTCAGGCTTCTCTTCTGAAGCGTTAGAATTAAATGAGCTACTTATTATAGTAATTAAAGTTACTAGAATAAAAGAAGTTGAAACTTTCTTGAGAGAGAAAATGAGTTGCATTTCAATAGGTCCTAGTCAGTAGATGTGTTGTTTATAATACATAAATCAGCACAATAAATTCAATGTTTATTTGTCAAAAATATTTGCATGGGCATTTATTTATACCATGGATGGCATTATACAAGAAGATATGGTGTATCCTTAAATCAACAAACCCACACCAAACCTATAATTCTTCCAACCGGAATTCAGAATCTTAAAGATCTTGAAGCATATATTAAACTTCCAGGTAATTATTCGATTACTAAGCTAAAGATGCCTTATCAACAAGTTCCTCAAGGTAGCACAAAAGTATTTGACATTAAAGTAATGGAGAAACCACTTCCATCTGAGATTCAAGACACAATTAATTTAGCATAAGATTTACTCAGACATCTATTATAATAAAGTAATGTTTATTATGGCTGTTAGCTATTCTATAAAATCTAGGAAACTAACCTAGAACCCAGCATACTTTTGTGAATTTCTTTATGTATTACCCTAAGTTGACATCTTTGATTATGGAAATTTATCCACTGTTCTTTAAACTTGCTATCAGACAAACTAATGCGGGATGTTTCACTATTTAGTTTCAAGAAAATATCTCGAAATATAATTCTTTGTTCTTTTAGAAATTCTTGTACTAAGTGCTCAAACGTATTAGGTGCTTGATGATCAACCTCTGCTTCGCTAGAATTTAATCTCTGTTTACTTATTTCGCAGTAAGCATACCCGCCTTGCTCCTTAGAAGCAGAAAAATAATCCTCCTTATAGCGCATAATATAAGGACGTACAGCATTTCGCATAGCTTCTCTGACTCTTTGTGCATGAGTCGGAAGATCTTTCCCTAAGCAGTATTTATAACTGAAATCGCTTCGGGTATCATCGGTACGTACTAAAATAAAGCGATTCCCGGCAAGCAAAGGACCATTTCGCTCAATCCAGATTTCTTTGATTCCTAAACCTATCTTTTCTGATGCTTTAGGGTGATATCTAAGAAGTTCAACAAGTACATTTCGCTGCTCTTCGGATAATTTATACGGAACAGTTGCTGTTTTTAATAAGTCTTTCAGCCAGATTGATAGCTCATTCTTTGATAAAAAAGTTTTGTCAGCAAGAATTATAGTATATGCGTCTGCTAATCTATCTCTCATTTGTTTTCTTCCGCACCTGATCTTGCTACAATAAAACGGACAGATTGAATTGAGATGGGTTAATGTTTACATGAAGGAGAGAACATGACCCAGAAGTACGATAAAGAATTCAAGATTAATGCGGTTAAGATGTATTTAAATAATGATAAGAGCATTGAGAAGATTGCTTTAGATTTAGGGATTTCACGTGCCAGCTTAGGACACTGGATCAAGCAATATAAGCGCGAGGGAGACAGGAGTTTTCCTGGTAGTGGCCATGTGATTGAGGAAGAATTAAGAGCGCTTAAGCGAGAGCTTTATCTTGTTCGTCAGGAGCGAGATATCTTAAAAAAAGCAGTTGCCATCTTCTCCGAACCCCGAGGCAAAGGTACGAGTTCATGAAGAATCAGAAAGACTTATTTTCCTTGGATCAGATGGCGCAAGTTTTAGGGGTTTCTCGGAGTGGGTATTATGATTTTATTAAAAGACCTCCAAGCAAGAGAGAGCTTGAGAATACTCAAACAGTTAAAAGAATTAGAACCA
>Ga0066256_1001217_pt1 | contig 21876 bp, 24 predicted proteins | sample ThiBio_1000_biof_FD_87107 | JGI IMG/M metagenome (GOLD analysis project Ga0066256, IMG submission 87107) | Wastewater bioreactor microbial communities from Cape Town, South Africa - Thiocy_expt_1000_biof (version 2) | ecosystem: Engineered > Bioreactor > Thiocyanate-remediating >... | reverse complement strand
CTGGAAGGATCCCAGCCAGCTGCCGATCAGCGTGATGAGGTCCGCTGCGATCAGGGCGATCGTCAGGAAGCCGAGCGCAACGACCCATTTGGCCGCGATCAGCTGCCAGCGCGCGCGTGCCGGAATGATCAGCTTCCAGGTATTCCAGCCATATTCGCCGGCAAACACCACTGCGCAGAAGCCGGCGATGAGAAAGCGTCCGGGCGGCGAGGCCGGGAGCTTCCACAGAGTCGTGCTCTCCCGGATCCATTCCAGGGCGGGTTGGGCGGGCGCCGGCACGCCATGCGCCCGGAACGCGCCGTAGACGAGCATCCCGGCAACGATCAGGGTGATGGCGATCGGATAGATCCAGACCATCATCCAGGTCGCCCGGTGACGGCGAAGCTTCAGCGCCTCTGCACGGACGGCATCAAGCATCGGAGTCCCTCGTCATGGTCAGGAAGATTTCCTCGAGGCTCTGATCGTCGGGCCCCATATGGAAAATGTCGGCGCCGGCCTCGACCAGCGTGCGCACGATCGCCGGCGCTTCGGCCCGGCGCGCGCGCACCTTGAGCGCGCCGGCGATGCGCTCGACCGGCCAGCGCCCCTCGAGTGCGGCGGCCGCGGCGTCGAGCGGTTCCGCCTCGATGCGCAGCGCCTCGCCCTGGTCGAGCATCTCGCGAACCGTCGCCTCGCGAAGCAACTGTCCCTTGTGGACGATCGCCACCCGGTCGCAGATCTGCTCGACTTCGTGGAGCAGGTGGCTCGACAGGAACACTGCCTTGCCGTCCGCAGCCAGGCCGCGCAGCAGCGTGCGCATATCCTGGATGCCCGCGGCGTCGAGACCGTTTGCCGGCTCGTCGAGGATCACAAGATCGGGATCGTCGAGAAGCGCGGCGGCGACGCCCAGGCGCTGCTTCATGCCGGTCGAATAGCCCTTCACCTTGCGCTTCGCGTCCCGCGCCAGGTCCACCCGTTCGAGAACCGCCTCGATGCGTGCGCCGTCATGGCCCTGGGTACGGGCGAGCACGCGCAGATTGTCGCGCCCGGAAAGGAAGGGATAGAAAGTGCCGCCATCGACCAGCGATCCCACCCGGCGCAGCGCCTGCCGGTCCGAAACCGGCCGGCCGAACAGCAGGGCATCGCCGTCGCTCGGGCGGATCAGGCCCAACGCCATGCGAATCGTCGTGCTCTTGCCCGCGCCATTGGGGCCGAGAAAGCCATAGACCTCGCCGCCGCGGACGGTGAGCGAAACGTCATCGACCGCCCGCTTGGCGCCGGCGCCGCGGCCATAGGTCTTGCCGAGCGCGCGCAACTCCAGCGCTGGCGCGCCGCCAGGTTCGTCTGTCGACAATGTGATTCCCCCAGGGCTTCGGCCTCGATGCCCACTGGAGACGATTTCTGCACGATCCGGTGCGTGTTATCAAGCTAATACGCTTGCAGCGGATCGGGGGCAGCGCATGCCGGCGCGGAGGCGCTATTTCGTCAGGCCCCGGAGCAGGAACTTGTAATAGACGATCGACGGCGCGATCTCGCTGAGCGGGGTGCGCTCGTTGAGGCCGTGGGCGAAGCTGTCCGAGCCCTTCATGAAGATCGGGCTGACGCCGTAGCTCGGCACGCCCTTGGCGCGGAACCACATCGAATCGCTCGCGCCCGCCGACATCGCCGGCACGATCGGCACGCCGGGGAAGCGGGCGTGGATGCCATCCGACACAAGCTTCATCAGGTCGGGCCGCAGCGGCGAGGCGGGGCTGGCGACGGTGCCGCTGTCGAGCGTCCGGAGCTTGAGCTCGGGATCGCCGCCCACTTTCGTCAGCGTCGCCGCGACCGCCGCGACCGAGGTGCCGGGGAAGATGCGGCAATTGATGTTGGCGGTGGCGCGCTGGGGCAGCGCGTTGGTCGCATGGCCGGCATTGACCATGGTGGCCACGCAGGTGGTGCCCGTCTGGCCGATCAGCCCGGGTTCGGAACGCAGCACGGCAAGCGCCTTGGCGTCGCGCTGATTGGCCATGAAGGCACGCATCGCGGCGGCCATTTCCGGATCGGCAGTCCTGGCGCCCTGGACGAAGCCGGCGCGGGTGATATCGTTGATCTCGCCGGGGAATTGATACGCCTCGATCTTCTCCAGCGCATGGGCGAGCGAATAGATCGCGTTGCTCTTGGTCGGCGCGCTGGAATGGCCGCCGGGATTGGTGAAGGTCAGCTCATAATCGGCATAGGTCTTCTCGGCGCCCTGCAGGCCGAAGATCTCGGGCTTCCCGTGCTCGTCGAGCGCGCCGCCGCCGCCATCGATGTTCAGCAGCAGCTCGCCGTCATGATATTGCTCGGCCATCGCGGCGGTGGTCTTCATGCTGGTCTCCTCGTCGCCCGAGGCGAGGAGGACGATGTCGCGCGACGGCCTGTAGCCTTCGCGCTTCAGCTGGATCAGCGTGGCGACCATCGTCGAGAGGTCGTATTTCATGTCGGTCGCGCCGCGGCCGAAGATATAGCCATTCTCGACGATCGGCGTGAACGGATCGCGGGTCCAGTCTTCGGGCTTCGCCTCGACCACGTCCATATGGCCGGAGATGTAGATCGGCTTGGCGGCCCGGTCCGTGCCCGGATAGCGGGCGGCCAGCCAGGCGGTGTCGTCGATCCGCTCGATGCGGATGTCGGCAGGATCGAAGCCGCCGGCGACGAGCTGGGTCTTCAGATAGGCGGCATAGTCGGGCGTCTGGTTGCCCGGCCCGGCAACGGTGCGGAAGGCGATGCCGCGCTTGAGCAGTTCGAGCGCCTGGGCCTCGGCCTGGGGGTTCTGCTGCGCCCGGGCTGCCGTTCCGGTGAACGCCATCGCGACCAGCGCCGCACCTGCAAGAACCCGCATTACCCGTCTCTCCCATTGCCTGGCCGCGACGCTAGCGCCGGACCGGGGCAGGTCAAACTTGAATTTGGGCGCGAACGCGGCTAGGAGCCCGCCCCGACCGGGGGACCATTTCCGCCCGGCGATGTGGAGAAATGACGTGTTGGCCACGAACGCCCGAAACGGCCTTCTGCCCTGCGTCGCTTCGTTCCGATAGTGCTCGCCTGAGCGCTGTGGGGGCCGAGCGGCGCCCGCAGCATCCGTCTCGATAACACAATCAGAGAACCGCGCCGGCCGAGCCGCGCGTCGCGAAGACGCGCGCCTGCGCCCGGGGCGAGCACGGGAATTTATGCACGAACATCAGATCGTCCGGCGGATGCTCCGCCGGATCGGCCGGAATCTGCCGGCCACCGCGCCGCTCGCCAAGGCGGTGCACGAATGGGCGCTGCCGCATGTCGACTGGCTCACCGGCTCGTCGGCAGCGAGCGAGGATATCGGCTGGGACGCGCTGCTGGCGGCGACGCTGCGCTGGCGGCCGCTGGGCGAGGTGCGCCCGCAGGTGCTCCAGATCGCCGACGAGCTGGCGTTGCTGCTCCGCTTCGGTCCGCTCGACCATGCGCTGCTCGAGCTGATGATCGCGGCCGAACGGGTGCCGCGCGTCTATGGGCTGGTCGAGGCGATGTGCCGGGCGGATATCGACCTGCCCGGGCTGTTCGGCGCACTGGTCGGGGCAGAGCCGGTCGATGCCGGGCGGCTGGCCCGGCGCTCGGCGGCGGTGCGGCTCGGGCTGGCGAGCTTCGGCCATGACTATCAGGGCCGGGACCAGATCAACCTGAGCTGGTCGCTCGAGCGGGTGCTCGACGCGGCGCCCAGGCCCGGCCGGCCGCTGCTCGAGGCGCTGGCCGGCACCTGCCAGGTCGCGCGGCTCGGGCTCGACGATTTCGCGGTGGAGGAGGCGGACTATCTCGTCCGGCTGCTCCGCGGCGCGATCGTCGAACGGGCGGTGGGCATCAACCTGCTGATCCACGGGCCTCCGGGCACCGGCAAGACCGAGTTCGCGCGGACGCTGGCGGCGGCCGCGGGCGCGCGGCTGCACGCGGTGGCGGAAGCGGACGAGGACGGTGCCGAGCCCAAGCGCTGGGAACGCATCGCGGCGATGCAGCTGTCGCAGCGGGTGCTCGGCGGGCGGCGGGGCGCGGCGCTGCTGTTCGACGAGATGGAGGACCTGATCGGCGAGTCCAGCCCGAGCGACGGCGACTGGTTCCAGAAGCGCACGGGCAGCAAGGTGTTCGTCAACCGGATGCTGGAGACCAACAGGGTGCCGGTGATCTGGACGACCAACGCGATCGGCAATGTCGACGGCGCGATCCTGCGGCGGATGAGCCATGTGCTGCGGCTCGGCCTGCCTTCGCGCAGCGCCGGGCAGCGGATGCTGGCGCGGGTGGCGGCGGACGAGGGCGTGGCGCCGGGCGACGGCTTCGTCCGGCTGCTCGACGCCGCACCCGAGGCGGCGACGGTGCTGCGGGTGGCGACCCGGGCCGGGCGGCTGGCGGGCGAGGCGGATGGCGGCGTGCGCTCGGCCGAGGCGCTGGTGAAGGCGCTCCGGGGCGGCGAGCTGCCGCAGCCGGGGCCGGGCGCGCTCGACGTGGCGCTCTACGAAAGCGATCCGCCGGTGGCGGAAGTGATCGAGGGCATCGCGGCGGCGGGCGCGGCCGATGTCTCGCTGCTGCTCACCGGGCCGCCGGGCACGGGCAAGACGGCGCTCGCCTGGCACCTGGCGCGGCGGCTCGATCGGCCGCTGGTGGTGAAGCGCGCGTCGGACCTGCTGTCCAAATGGGTCGGCGAGACCGAGGCGAACATCGCCGATGCCTTTGCCGAGGCACGGCGGCGGGGCGGGGTGCTGCTGTTCGACGAGGCGGATTCGCTCCTCTTCGACCGGACGACGGCGCAGGCGAGCTGGGAAGTGGGGCAAGTCAACGAACTGCTCACCTGGCTCGACCGGCACCCGCTGCCGGTGGTCGCGGCGACCAACCATCCGGGGAAGCTCGATCCGGCGACGTTGCGGCGGTTCGTGTTCAAGCTGGCGTTGCGGCCGCTTGGGGTCGAACGCGCGGCAAAGGCGTTCGCGCGCTTCTTCGGGATGGACGCTCCGGCAGGGCTCGACGGGCTGACTCCCGGCGATTTCGCGGTGGTGGCGCGGCAGCTTCGGCACCGGCCGGCGCAGGGCGCGGCGGACATCCTCGCGCGGTTGCGGGCAGAGGCGGCGGCGCGGCCCGGCACCGCGTCCCCGATCGGGGTCTGACCTGGCGCCTCCCCCCCGCCTCCCCCCCCGGCGGGGGAGGGGAGACGGTCAAACCCCCCCCCGCCTGCGCCGTCCGGCCCTCGCCGCCGAAGATGCGCAGGTAGCGGGCGATCTCGGCCCGGTCGCCCGTGGCCTTGGACGGATTGTCGGAGAGCTTGACTGCCGGGCGACCGTTCGCACTGGTCACCTTGGCGACGAGCGAGATCGGCTCGAGGTCGTGCCCACCGGCGGGGTCGCAGCCGCGGAAGTCGTTGGTCAGGTTGGTGCCCCAGCCGAAGCTCATCCGGACGCGGCCATGGAAGTGGCGATAGGTCGCCTCGATGCTGTCGACGTCCATGCCGTCGGAGAAGATCAGCAGCTTGGTGCGCGGATCGCGCCCGCGCGCCTGCCACCAGGCGATGATCTGCTCGCCGCCTTCGATCGGCGGCATCGAGTCCGGGCGGAAGCCGGTCCAGTCGGCAGCCCAGTCCGGTGCGTTGCGCAGGAACGCGGTGGTGCCGAACGCATCGGGCAGGGCGACCAGCAGGTTGCCGTCATAATGGGCGCGCCATTCCTCCAGCACGCGATAGGGAGCGGCGGCGACTTCCGCGTCGCTGTCCGCCAGCGCGGCGAGGACCATCGGCAGCTCGTGCGCATTGGTGCCGATCGCTTCCAGGTCGTTGTCCATCGCAAGCAGCACGTTCGAGCTGCCGATGAACCGGCTGCCCAGGCCTTCCTTCAGCGCCTCGACGCACCAGCGCTGCCACAGGAATCCGTGGCGGCGGCGCGTGCCGAAGTCCGAGATGACGAGGTCCGGAAGCCGGCGCAGGCGCTCGACCTTGTCCCACATCTTCGCCTTGGCGCGGGCGTAGAGCACGTCGAGCTCGAACCGGCCCTTGCCCTTCAAGGCGGCGCGCGAGCGGAGCTCGTTGACGATGGCCAGCGCCGGGATTTCCCACATCATCGTGTGAGTCCACGGGCCGGCGAAGTGCAGCTCGAACTGACCGTCGACCTTGTGCAGGTCATATTCGGGCAGCTCGAAATCGGCGAGCCAGGCGATGAAGTCCGGCGCGAACATGCGCTGCTTGCCGTAGAAGCTGTTGCCCGCGAGCCAGATGAGCTCCTTCTTCGAGAAGCGCACGGTACGGGCATGATCGAGCTGGGCGCGCAGCTCGGCCTCGTCGATCACTTCGGCCAGGCGGACGCTCCTCGTGCGGTTGATCAGCGAGAAGGTCGCCTGCACGTCCGGGTGCAGATGGCGGATCATCTGCAGCATCAGCAGCTTGTAGAAATCGGTGTCGAGCAGGCTGCGGACGATCGGATCGAGCCGCCAGCCATGATTGTAGACGCGGGTGGCGATGTCGGTGACGGGCAAGGCTTCCTCCGGATGTGGCCGGCGACGATAGACGCGGCGGCGCGGCTCAGCGAGGGGCTTCGCCGGGCGGGCGGTAGCGATAGAGCTCGGCGGGACGGAACGAGGCGCCGGTCTCGCGCTCGCCGGTCGGCTCCAGCCAGCCGCGATCGAGCATGCGGCGGCGAAAGGCGGACTTGTTGAGGCGGGTATCGAGGATCGCCTCGTACACTTGCTGGAGGGCGCGCAGGGTGAAGCGTTCGGGCAGCAGGGCGAAGGCGATGCCGGAGTAATCGAGCTTGCCGCGCAGCCGCAGGATCGCGACGCCGAGCATGGCGCCATGATCGAAGGCGAGGGCGAGCGGTTCGCCCTCGGCGAGGCGGGCCTCGACCGGGCCGCCGAGCTCGCCATGCCAGGGGATGGCCAGCTCGGCCAGTGCCAGTTCGGGGGCAGCCCTTAGCGCGGCGGCGAAGGCGGTAGCGGGGATCAGCGCGAAATAGGCGACGCTGATGATCCGCATGCGCGGGTCGCGGCCGACCGCGCCAAAGGTGTAGAGCTGCTCGATCCAGGCATCGGCCATGCGCGCCTTCTCGGCGAGGACGCGGCGGGCGGCGTCATCCAGACTCTCGCCGATGCCGACAAAGCCGCCGGGGAGCGCCCATGCGCCCTGGAAGGGATGCTGATCGCGGCGGGTGAGCAGCACCACGGGGGCATCGTCGACCACGCTCATCAGGATCAGGTCGACCGCCACCGACGGGCGCGCGAACGCGGCCGGATCGTAGCTTTCGAGAAAGGCGGCCTGGTCCATCACGTCACCCTTATGTGCGTTATGCGCTTTACTTATGTCCAGATTGAATATATGTCAAATGCGGAATGTGGAGGCTAGCGATGCCGGACTTCGTGATCGTGGTGGACATGCAGCGGGATTTCGTGGCGGCGGACGGTGCCTTGCCGGTTCCGGGCGCCGAGCGGATCGTTGCGCCGATGCGGGCCTGGCTGGCCGGGCTGCGTTCCGAAGAAACGGCCGGCGTGCTGTTCACCTTCGACACGCATGTGCCGGCGATCTACGCCATATCCGAAGAGGCGAAGCAGTTCCCGCCGCAGTGCGAGAAGGGCACGCCCGGCTGGGAGCTGGTGGTCGATGCCGATGCGGTCGATCCGGCGATCCCGGTGTTGCGACTCGAGAAGGGCGTGTTCGACATGTGGGCCGAGCCGGGCCTGGCGATCGAGCGGGTCGGCGCGCGCGAGGCGGCGGATCGCGACGCATTCTTCGCCGGGCTGCGCGGCGCGGGGATCGAGGCGGTGACCGTGGTCGGCGTCGCGGCGGACTATTGCGTGCGTTGGGCAGTCGAGGGACTGATCGCGCGCGGCTTCCGGGTGACGGTACCGGCCGAGCTGACGCGCGGCATCGCCCGGCCGATCGACCAGGTCGCGGCGGAGGAATGGCCCGGCGCGGCGGTCGCCATCGAGGGAGCGGAGCAGTGAACGCCATTCGCGTCTCGATGCGCGTGGGGCAGCGGCGCGGGACGGCGGCTATCCTGGCGGTTCGCGCGGCGGCGCTGGCCGAGACGGGCCGGGACTTCTTCCTCACCAGCAACGGGGTGTGGCTGACCGAGCAGGTGCCGCCCGCTTTCCTCGAGCCATGGGAGCCGAAATGATGCGGTCCGACGGGTGGCCGACCTTAGGGGAGTGGCTGCTGCTCTGGGTGTGCCTGAAGCTGCTGTTCCGCAGGCGCCGGCCGCTGCCGCATCATCTGAAGCTTCGACACTGAGCGGAGCAGCTTGACAGAATCGGCAAAAGCGGGGATTTCGGCGAGCCCGAGCGGGTATGGTGAAATGGTATCACAGGAGCTTCCCAAGCTTCTAGCGCGGGTTCGATTCCCGCTACCCGCTCCAGCTTCTCCTTGATTCCGAAGACATTGCCGCGAATCGCGGACGACGCGCCATGCGCGGTTCCCATGTGCGATTAAATCAGACTATTGTGCTTGCCATGCTCCGCTGGCTCCCTGCGCTCGCCCTTCTGCTTGCCACCCCCGCTTTCGCCCAGATGCCGCATATGGAGGGCGGACGGCTGATCGTGGACGGCAAGCCGTTCCTGATCCGGGGGGGCGAACTGGGCAATAGCTCGGCCACCGACCGCGCGTGGCTCAGGCCGCACTGGCAGCGGCTGAAGGCGCTGCATCTCAACACGGTGCTGGCGCCGGTGACATGGGAGGCAATCGAGCCCGAGGAAGGCCGGTTCGACTTCTCCAGCCTCGACTGGCTGGTCGAGGATGCGCGGGCCAACGACATGCGGCTGGTGCTGCTGTGGTTCGGCAGCTGGAAGAACAGCATGTCGACCTATGTGCCCGCCTGGGTGAAGCGCGACGGCAAGCGCTTCCTGCGCTCGACCGGCGAGGATGGGCAGCCGCAGGATATCCTGTCGGTGTTCGGCATGGCCACGCGCGACGCCGATGCGCGGGCCTTTGCCGCGTTGATGAAGCATCTGAAGGCGATCGACGGCGACCGGCACACCGTGCTCATGGTGCAGGTGGAGAACGAGATCGGCTTCCTGCCGACCGCGCGCGAGCACGGCCCGCTGGCCGACGCCGCCTTCGCCAGGTGGAAGGGCGGCGAGGAGGGGTTCACCGCGCATCATTATGCGCGCTGGGCCAATGCGGTGGCCGAGGCCGGCAAGCGCGAATACGCGCTGCCGATGTACGTCAACGGGGCGCAGGGGCGGCCGGGCAAGCTGCCGGGCGAATATCCGAGCGGCGGCCCGCTCGCGCATCTGATGCAGATATGGCGGGATGCCGCGCCTGCGATCGATATGCTCGCGCCCGACATCTACTTCCCGAACTTCGCGGGCATCGTCGAGGGCTATACCGTGCCTGGCAACCCCCTGTTCGTGCCCGAGGCGAACCAGGCGGGCGATCCGCGCGCGCCGGCCAACGCCATGCGGGCGATCGGCAAACATGGCGCGATCGGGTTCAGCCCCTTCGCGATCGAGAACATTGCCGACAAGGACCGCCTGGGCAGCTTCTATGCGATGCTCGAGCAACTGACCCCGGCATTATTCGCGGCCAGGGCACGCGCGGGGTTCGCGCCGCCGGTGGGCTTCGAAGGCGCGGTCGACAGCGCACCGCAGACGGCGACGCTGGGTGGCTATGCGCTGACCGTCGGGTTCGTCGATCCCTGGACGCCGAAGGACAAGCAGGAGCCGGCCGAGCATGGCGGGATCCTGCTCTGGCTGGGCGGCGAGGATTATCTGGTCGCGGGCAGCGGAATCACGGTGACGTTCGGGCCGCGCATCGGCCTCGATACCGTCGAGGAGGGCAAGTTCGTCGACGGGAAATGGGTCGCCGGCCGGAAACTCAACGGCGACGAGACGCACCAGGGCCGGCACGTCCGCCTGCCGCCCGGGCAGTTCGGCATCCAGAAGATGCGGCTCTATCGTTATTGAGGTCCGGTTGAGCCAAATCATATCTCGGGCGTTACGATCCGGATGGTAAGACTCTGGTTCATCACCAACCCCGGCTCGGGATCCACCACCAGGGCCAAATGCGATGCGCTCGAGGGCGTGTTCACGGAGCGCGGGCTGACGCTGGTCGGCCGCACCGAGTTTCCGGAGCAGAATATGCCCGCCGGGCCCGATCTCGATCGGGACGGGATCGATACCGTGGTGCTGTTCGCGGGCGACGGAACGATCAACGCTGCACTATCGGCGCTCAGGGCATGGGAGGGCAGCTTCCTGATCCTGCCGGGCGGAACGATGAACCTGCTCGCCAAGTCGCTGCACGATACGCTCGATCCCCGGGCGATCGTCCAGGCCGCGCACGACGAAGCCACCCGCATCGCCCTGCCCTATGTCCAGGCGGCCGGGCATCGTGCGTTCGTCGGGCTGATCATGGGGCCCGCCACTGCCTGGTTCCGCGCGCGCGAGGCGGTGCGCAAGGGGGCGTTCCGGCGGTTGTTCCAGGCGGCCCATGTTGCATGGAACCGCACGTTCGGCGGCAGCGGCATCCGCATCTCCGGCGTATCGGCGCTCGCGGGCCGCTATCAGGCGGTATTCGTCCGGCCCGAGAAGGGCGAACTGCACGTAGCGGCGGTGGACGCGCGCGACTGGAGCGCGATCGCGCAACTGGGCTGGGAATGGCTGACCGGGGATTGGGTCGCGGCGCATGCAGTGAGCGAGGGCCTTACCCGCGAGTTCGCCGCCCGCGGGAAGAAGCCGGTGCTGGCGCTGTTCGATGGCGAGCCGGTTCCGCTGGCGCCGGGAACCCCGATCACGGCGGGGATAAGCCGCAAGGCCTTCATCGCGACGCGCAAGGGGCCGGAATGACGCGGCTCTTCCATGTCAGCGACGTGCATTTCGGGCGGGAGGACCGCGCTGCGCTCGACTGGTTCGCCGCGCGGGTGCGCGAAGAGCAGCCTGACGCTGTGATCGTGACCGGCGACTTGACGATGCAGGCGCGGGCGAAGGAATTCTCGGCCGCTGCGCAGTGGCTCAAGGGCCTTGGCCGGCCGGTGACGGTGGAGGTGGGCAATCACGACCTGCCGTGGTTCAATCCCTGGGCGCGGTTCGTGGCGCCCTACCGGCGCTACCATGCGCTCGAACGGATGATCGAGCGGCCGCTCGATGTGAAGGGCGTGGCAGTGGTGCCGCTCAAGACCACCGCGCGCTTCCAGTGGCGGCTCGACTGGTCGAAGGGCTATGTCAGCGGCCGGGCACTGCGGGCATCGCTGGCATTGGTCGAAGCGGTGCCGCCGGGCGGGCTGGTGTTCGTCGCCTGCCATCACCCGCTGGTGGAGGGTGGCACGCGGACGACCTCGGAGACGCATTGCGGGGCCCAGGCCCTGGACGCGCTGGCCCGGGCGGGGGTGGATGCGGTGCTCACCGGCCATGTCCATGATCCGTTCGATATCGAGCGGCGGATCGGCGAGCGGACGGTGCGCCTGATCGGGGCGGGCACCTTGTCAGAGCGGGTGCGGGCGCGCCCGCCTTCGTTCAACGAACTCAGCGTGGCGGGCACGGGCTTCTCCACCCGGGCGCGGTTCATGGGCGAGGGGAGCGTGGCGCTCTAGGCGATGGCCCACTTGCGGTTTGCCGACTCCCCGGACATCCTGGCCGCAAGAAGGGGGAATATCCATGCGGTTCGGCGGGTCTTTGTTGTTGTGCGCGTTGGCGACGCTGTCGCCGGCACCTGCTCGGGCGCAGGGGTGTGAAGTGCACATCTGGCCCACCACCCGATTTGCCGCCACGACCAGCAGCATCTTCCTGGGTGGGACGATGGGCGGCACCCACAATGCGCCGACTGCCAAGGACAACCTCGCCGAAGTGATGTCGCCGGAGCGCCAGGCCGAGGTCTATCGATCGCTGGACTTGGCAATGCTGATGGCGAGCAAGCAGCCGATCGCGTTGGTCATCGAGCCCGCGATGGATGCCGTGACAGTGAAGAAGAAGGGGCCCCGCCTGGCGAAGGGCGGAGCGGCCTGCCACTATGAAATTATCATCCAGGGCATCGCCTATGGCGAGGATCCCGTTTGGGGCAAGGCGCTCGCTACCTCGATGATCCTGCGGAGATACGACGGTCAATCGGAGCAGGCGCGGGTCACTTGGATTCGGGGCAGCCAAGGCGTGAAGAAGTCGCTCAACAAGGAAGCTGTCGGCGTCGAGGAAGCGGCTTCGGTGATGAAGGAAGCGCTTGCGATCATTCTGGGGGAGCGTGTTCCGGTTGCTGCCAGAAAGCTCGGTTAGCTGCCATGTTGGGCGAGACAGTCTAGCGCTTCGAAATGTCCTGCCCGAACACCAGCAGATTGCCGTCCGGCGCCACCACCATCAGTTCGCGCTGGCCATAGATCTGGTCGACCGGTCCGTGGATGTCGCCATCGTTGAGCAGGTGCGCCTTGGGTCTCAGCTCGTCGGCGACCGCTTCCACATCCTCGACGTCGACATAATAGCAGAAGCGGCGATTGCCCGGCGGGGCACCGTCGTCGCCGACATTCTCCAGCAGGCGGAACGCTGCCTGTTCGCGCTGGACATACGCATAGTTGGACGTGCGGAAATAGAGCGTGAAGCCGAGCACCTCGGTGAAGAACCAGACGGCCTTCTCGAAATCCGGCACGTGCATGAACGGTGTAATGCGATAGAGATTGGCCATCGTCCGCCTCCCCCAAAGCCGCGCCCCATTACCGGAGCGGAACGATAGCGCAATCCCGATACGCAGTTAAGCGCGGAGGAACCTAAGTTCGGAACAGGCCCAGCGGCCCGCGCCCGCCCGTGCTCCAGGTCGACCAGTTGGGGAAGACATAGGGCAGGTCCGCATCGGCGACGCCGTGCCAGCGGGCGATCGCGCCGATATACTCCTCCTGCGCCACGGCGGGAACGAAGCGACCCTCGCTGCTCACATCGGTGGCGCCGCCGAGCACCGGGTCCGGATAGGCGCCGAAGATGCCGCCGGGCGCGACATTGCCGCCGACTACCAGATGGTTGCTGCCCCACGCATGGTCGGTGCCGTTCTGGGCATTGCCGCGATAGGTGCGGCCGAAGTCGCTCATCGTGAAGCTGGTGACGTTCTCGGCCATGCCGATCGCCTGCATCGCGCGGTGGAAGCCGGCCAGCGCCATGGCCAGGTCGCCGAGCAGGTTCGCATGGGTGCCGGTATCGTTGGTGCCGCCATTGGTCTGGCCCGAATGGTTGTCGTACCCGCCCTGGCTGACGAAGAAGGTCTGGCGGCCATGGCCCAGGCTGCCCCGCGCATCGATCATCCGGGCGACGCGCATCAGCTGGCGCGCGACGTCGCTGGTGAGCGCGGCGCCGGTGGCCGGGTTGACGAAATAGCCGTCGAGCGTGCTGTTCGCCGAGATGATCGTGTTGGCGGTGGTCGCCTGATCATAGCTGGCATTGATGGCGCGCGCGCTCGCCTCCGCGACGTCGCCCAGTCCGGCGGCCGAGGAGAAGGTGGTGAGCGCGGCGTTCTTGGCGTTGTTCGCCGCGTTGCTCATGCTCGAATAGCCCGAACGCATGAGCGTGCCGGTGGAAGGCAGCACCAGCGCCGAGCTGGTCTTGCCGATCACCGCCAGGTTCGAGCCGGCGATCGAGATCATCGACGGGACCGCGCTCGTGCCCATCCGGTCGGTCAGGCGGCCCATGAAGCCGTCGGTCGCGAAGTCGCGGGCGCGCAGGCCCTGCCAGTGCGCCTGCTCGTCCGAATGGCTGAGCAGGTTCATCGGGCGCAGATCGGCGCGCGACTGATAGGTCGCCTTGGTGAGCGGGGCGAAGAGGGTGCCGGCATTGAGGACGAGCGCCAGGCTGCCCTCGTCCCAGAGCGGGCGCAGCGCCGCCATCGCCGGATGGAGCGCATAGGGGGCGCCGGTGAGCGCGGTCAGCCGGTTGGCCGCGATGCCCACCGTGCCGCGCGAGGCGAGATATTGCGGGTGCCGGGCATCGGTGGGGATCACCATGTTCCAGCCGTCGTTCCCGCCGAACAGGAACACGCCCACCATCGCGCGATAGCTGCCGCTCGGCGCGGCGATGGCGGTGGTGCGGCCGAGCTGGCCGATCGCGGCGAGCGCGCTCGCGCCGGCGGTGACCTTGAGCAAGTCGCGTCGGGAAATCGTCATCGGTCCGGCTCCTCAGCGGTCGACCAGGAACATCGGGCTGGTCGCCGCGACGTAGAGCATCGTCTGGGCGCGGCGGCGCGCCTGGACATTCGCATCGGCATTGGTGATCGGCGTGGCAGCGGCCTTGAGCGCGTCCTTCTGCGCCTGATTCAGCGTATTGGCGAACAAGGTCAGGTCGATGCGCGACACCATCGTGTCGAGATCGGTGCCATAGGCTTCCCAGGTCGCCCACAGGGGCTGCGTCAGCGAGGACATGGGCAGGCCGGAATCGAGCGCATATTCGCTGCGATTGGCATCGCCCGAGACGGTCCAGTCATAGACGAAATTGTGCCAGCGCAGCACGTTGGACGTATTGAGCAGCTTCGAGGCCGGGCTCTTCAGCACCGTCGATCCGGGCAGCGGGAAGTCGTCCGGATAGAAGTTGAACACCGAAGGCGCCCGGAACACCGGCTGGCCGAGATTGGCATCGCGGGTGGTGAAGACATAGCCGTCGGTCGCAAAGCCGATCGCGCGGGCGAGCGCGGTCATCAGCAGCACCGGTTCCTTTAGCTTGCCGCCGGCGGCGGTGGGCGCCGCCCGCGCCTCGCCGTCGAGCAGGGTGGCGCGGACCACCGCCTTCATGTCGCCGCGCACGCCCTTGCCATTGTCCGCGAACGCCGCCGCCACGCGGCCGACATAGGCCGGGCTCGGATTGGCGGTGACGAGGTGGACGATCATGTGGCGCGCGACGAAGGGCGCGGTGGAAGCGCTGTTGAACGCGGCATCGACCACCGCCGCGACGCTGGCTTCCTGCGTGGCACCCGCGGCGACGGTGGCGCCGAGGAACTTCTTCTCGGTCGTGTCATAGCGCGATGCGACCTGGATCATCGGCTTGGAATAGTCGCGGGCATTGCCGTCGGTGATCGCGGCGCCGCCGACCCGGGCATAGGTCCAGCCGGTCAGCGCCTTGGCGACGCCCTTGATGTCGTCGGTCGCATAATTGGGAATGGCCGCGCCGCTGCCGTCGCGCTTCAAGCTGCCGTCCATGTTCAGCTGGTCCGGCCCCATCGAGAACAGCTGGAGCAGCTCGCGGGCGTAATTCTCCGACGGGCCCGACTTGTTGCTGTCGGCCATGTCGAGATAGTCGCCCATATAGCCGCTCATCGTCACCTGCTGGAGGATGTCGCGATAATTGCCGAAGGCGTTGGCGAGGAAGATCTGATTGAACGCGGCGATGCCCGCGGTCGAGTTCACCTCGGCTTCGGAAGCGACGATCATCTGGCCGAGCGCGAAGGCGGTGCGCTGGCGCAGCTGGTCGGACCCGGCGATGGCGTTGGCGTAGAAGCGCATCGCCACCGGCGTGCGGCTGAAATGGGCGCGCGAGCAGACCGTGTCGCCGCTCGCGCAGAAATCGCGGCGCACTTCCGTGGCGAGATCGGCGTAGGAACTGCTGGACGCGGCGAGCTGTTCGTCGACCCAGGCAGTGGCGCCGAGCTGCTTGATCCGGGCGATCAGATCGGGCGTGGGGCCGAAGCTCGCCTGCTTGGCGAGGCGGGCGGCGTCCCCCTCGGTGAACACGGCCGGCGTGGGCGTCGGTCCGGGTGTCGAGACCACGCCGCCGCCGCCCGACGACGTGCCCCCGCCGCCCGAATCGCAACCCACGAGCGCGAGCAAACCGAGCGCCGCGCCAAGCGCGGCCAGTTTTCGTTGCCGGAACACCAATTTTCCCCCGCCGCCGCGAGAAGTCGCGACCTGCGCGAATCTGCATAGTTTGCCGGCGGAATCCCAGCAACCTGCGGAAATACCTAAGACGGGCTTCAGCGCGATTGTGCCCGGCGCAAGGGCGCGGATCCGGCCGGTAGTTGCGCAGCCGCAACGGCGCGAACGGCGACGAGACGATCGGAACATGCGACGGAATGCGCAGTCCGACAGCGGTTGACTCTTCCGCAATCGTGTCTCATATTTCTGTTATGACAGAAATTACGGACAATGCTGTTCAGTTGCCGATCGCGGTGCAGCAGTTCGTGCTGCACTGGGGCGAGATGGGGGGGCAGTGGGGCGTCAACCGCTCGGTCGCCCAGATCCATGCGCTGCTCTATCTCTCGGACCGGCCGCTCAACGCCGAGGAGATCAGCGACACGCTGCGCATCGCGCGGAGCAACACGTCGAACAGTCTCAAGGAGTTGCTCGGCTGGAAGCTGATCCGCCGCGTGCCCGTGATGGGCGACCGGCGCGATCATTACGAGGCCGAGGTCGACTTGATGCAGATGCTCACGCGCATCGCCCAGGGCCGCAAGGAGCGCGAGATCGATCCGGCAGTGGCGGCGCTGCGCGTGTGCACCGAGGAAGCCAGGCGCGACGGCCGCATCTCGGACGTCGCGCGCGGGCGGATCGAGGCGATGCAGGATTTCGTCGTCACGATCGACGACTGGTACCAGCAGATGATGAGCGTGCCGCCGGGACGGCTGATGACGCTGATCCGGCTGGGCAAGCGGATCCTGAGCTTCCTTCCCAAGGGCAAGGCTGAATAGCGGCCCCCGGCCGCGGAAAGGGTGGCATATGGGCGTGGCAATCGGATATGCGCCTGGCGCGCTGGCCCGTTACGCCGACTGGCATCGAATGGGCGCGCCCTGCCGCGCCGACGACGACAGCCCCTTTGCCCGGCTGCTCGGCGCACGCTGGCTGTTCCTGCCGCCCGCGACGCGCCGCCGTTTCCTGCGCAAGATCGAGGCCGGGGCCTGTGTCTCCTATCTCGGCGAAGTCGCCGAATGCCGGATCAGCCGGGCGGGATGGCTGCTGGCGCAGGCCGCGCGGTTGATCGGCGCGCCGTTGCCGCTCGGCACGGACGTGGGCGTCTCGGCCAGCGTGAGCGTCACCGCCGATGCCGACGGCCAGGGGCAGTATTGGACGCGGCAATATGGCCGTGCACAGGGTTTTCCACAGGTTATCCACAGCGCCAAGCGCTTTGCCGGGCCGACGGGCATCGAGGAATATCTGGGGCTTGGGGTGGGCATCGCACTCCGGCTGGAGGAAGCGGGTGGCGCGCTCCTGTTCGTGAGCGATCATTATTTCCTGAAACTGGGCGGGCTGCGGGTGAAGCTGCCGGCCTGGGCGATGCCCGGGGCGTTGACGGTGGGGCATATGGATCTGGGCGGCGGACGTTTCCTGTTCAGTCTCGACCTGGTGCATCCTTGGCTTGGCGAGCTGGTCCACCAGCTCTGCGTGTTCGCGGACCCGGTGGAATGAGCGGGCGCGGCCCCATTGCCTGCTGCGCGGCGATCCTCGCCGCCGCCTTGGCCGGCTCGATCGGATTCATGCTCCTCGCGGGCAGTCTCGCCGGTGACCTGTTCCTGCTCTGCTTCTTCATCGCCCTGATTCTCGCATTCGGTCACCTGGTCTTCATTGCGCTTCCGATCTATCTGGTGCTGGTTGATCGATGGCCGCTGCGCATGTGGAATGCGGGTTTGGCCGGCTTTCTGATCGGTGCGATACCAATGTCGCTACTTGGCCTCGGTGGCAGGCCGGAGCTGGAAGCGCTGCTCTCGGCGATATTGTGGTTCGGTGGTTCGGGACTGGTCGGCGGGCTGGCCTTTTGCGCGGTCCGCGGCGGAGACATTGTGGTGCCGGACGGCGCCGAATGAGCCGCATCCTCGTCATCGGCGGCTATGGCGGGTTCGGGGCGCGGTTGAGCCGGCGACTGCTTGCGGCGGGGCATGAGGTGCTGGTCGCCGGGCGGAGCCACGACAGGGCCGCGGCGTTCTGCGCCGGGCATCCCGGCGCCGAACCCGTTGTGGCGGACCGGACCAACGGGATCGGCATGGTGCTGGCGCGCGAACGGCCCGACCTGGTGATCGATGCGGCGGGACCGTTCCAGGGCAGCGGCTATACGGTGCCCGAGGCGTGCATCGCGATGCGCATCCCCTATCTCGACCTGGCGGATTCGCGCGATTTCGTGACGGGAATCGCGGCGCTCAACAAGGGCCCGGCGGTGGCGGTGCCGATCGTCAGCGGCGCCTCGAGCGTGCCGGCGCTTTCCGGCGCCGTGGTGCGTGCCCTCGCGGCGGGACTGCCGCAGGTCGAGCGCATCGACATCGCCATCAGCGCTTCGAACCGGGCAGTGGCCGGCCCATCGGTGGCGGCCGCGATCCTCTCCTATGTCGGCAAGCCGGTGCGCGTCTGGCGCGGCCAGCGCTGGATGCAGGCGACCGGCTGGCAGGACCTGCGCCGCGAGCGTTTCGCCATCGAAGGAGAGGCGGCCCCGCTCCGCCGCTGGATCGCGCTCGCCGAAGTGCCGGACCTGTCGCTGGCGCCGGAACTGTTGCCCGGCCGCCCCGCCACGACTTTCCGTGCCGGTACCGAGCTCGGGTTCCAGATGCTCGCCTTGTGGCTGCTGAGCTGGCCGGTCCGCTGGGGGTGGCTCCGGACGCTGCGCGGCGCGGCGCCCTGGCTGCACAAGCTCCAGCGGATCACCGCCTGGGCCGGGAGCGACCGATCGGCGATGTCGGTAACGCTGGTTGGGGCAGGTGTCCGCCGGCGCTGGACGCTGATCGCCGATCGCGGAGACGGGCCCGAAATTCCCACGCTGGCGGCCGAACTGCTCGCCGGGGACATTCTGGCCGGTCGCGTGCCGCCGGGCGCACAGGATGCGAGCCGGCTGCTGACGCTCGACCGGTTCGAGCCGCTCTTCGCCGGCCTGGCCATCCGCCATGCGGTGCGCGAGCATGCGGTCGATCCGCTCTACGCGCGGGCCATGGGTGCGCGCTTCGCGCGGCTGCCGGAACAGGTGCGTGCCATGCACGCGCTATGTGGCGATGCCGGCGCGGAGGGGGAGGGCGAGGTGCGCCGAGGCAGGGGCCTGGCCTGGCTGGTCGGGCGGGTGATGGGGTTCCCGCCGAGCGGCAGCTATCCGCTCCGCGTCGCCTTCGCGGCCAGGAATGGCAAGGAATGCTGGACGCGGGATTTCGGTGGCCATGCCTTTTCGAGCGAACTCGGCCAGGCGGGGCAGGGCGTCGCGGAGCGTTTCGGCCCGCTGCGCTTCGCCTTCGACCTCCCCTCGGATGACAAGGGGTTGCGGATGGTGCTGCGGCGCTGGAGCGCGTTCGGCGTGCCGATGCCGCGTTTGCTGGCCCCCCGCATCGCCGCGCGCGAATGGCAGGAGGATGGGCGCTTCCGCTTCGAGGTGGGGGTAGCGTTGCCGCTGCTCGGCGCGGTGGTCCACTATACCGGCTGGCTGGCGCGCCTCTAGCGCAGCCAGCGCGCCATTCGGGGATAGGCGGGGAGGCCCAGCGCGGCGGCCTGGTGCGGCTCGGCGGACATGCCGAAATATTGCAGCATCGGCGGCCCGGGCCCGGCGCCGCGGTCGAACGCGGCCGCCAGCGCTTCGCCGCCGCCGAGATAGCCATCGGCATGGAACAGCGTGCGCGTATCGATGCCGGCCGCGCGGGCAGCGGCATAGGACCAGGCGATCGCCGCCATCTCCTCGCCCGGATCGTCGCGGACCTCGCAGAGTGTCGGGCGGTCGGCGGGGTCGGTGACGGCGATATGGCCGGCCTCGTGGAGCAGGTCGCCGGGGGGAAAGGGCCGGGCCGGATCGAGCACCAGCCCGCCGCTGCGCACCTCGATGCCGGGCAGGAAGCTCTCGCCCTCGATCCTGCCCCGAGACACCGGGATCCCGATCTCGTCGAGGAAGGCCAGGATGCGGACCGTGTCGGGATGGTCGAGCGCCATGGCGCGAGGCTAGCCGCGGTCGGGGCCGGCGCACAAACGAAAAGGGCGGCCCGTCGCCGGACCGCCCCTTCGTTGTTCCGTGAAGAACCGCTTAGCGCTTCGAGAACTGGAAGCTGCGGCGAGCCTTGGCCCGGCCATACTTCTTGCGCTCGACCGTGCGGCTGTCGCGGGTCAGGAAGCCGGCCTGCTTCACCGGGGTGCGCAGGATCGGCTCGTACTTGGTGAGCGCCTGGCTGATGCCGTGCTTCACCGCGCCGGCCTGGCCCGAAAGGCCGCCACCCTTGACGGTGCAGACGACGTCATACTGGCCCTCGCGCTCGGTGATGCCGAACACCTGGTTGATGACGAGACGCAGCGTCGGGCGCGCGAAATAGACTTCCTGATCGCGACCGTTGATCGTGATCTTGCCGGTGCCCGGCTTCAGCCATACGCGGGCGACGGCATCCTTGCGGCGGCCGGTCGCATAGGCGCGGCCGAACTTGTCGAGCTCCTGCTGGCGCAGCACGGCCGGGGTCGACGGTGCGTCGAGCTGGCCGGCGAGATACGCCTCGGCGCGGGTGTCGGCCGAAGCCTGGGCCTCGGTGGCCACGGCCTGCTCGCCGGCGGCGATGGCGCCGAGATCGGAAAGGGACTGGCGGTTGTCGGACATTATGCGCCCACCTTGTTCTTGCGGCTCATGCCGGCGATGTCGAGGACCTCGGGGTTCTGCGCTTCGTGGGGATGCTCAGCACCGTTGTAGATGCGCAGGTTGCGCATCTGCTGGCGGCCCAGCGGACCGCGCGGGATCATGCGCTCCACGGCCTTTTCGAGCACGCGCTCCGGGAAACGACCCTCGAGCACCTTGCCCGCGGTGATCCCCTTGATGCCGCCCGCATAGCCGGTGTGCTTGTAGTACACCTTCTGGGCCAGCTTCTTGCCGGTGAACCGGATCTTGTCCGCGTTGATGACGATGACATTGTCACCGCAATCGACGTGCGGGGTGAAGCTCGTCTTGTGCTTGCCGCGCAGGACGTTGGCGATCACGACGGCAGCGCGGCCGACGATCAGGCCGTCGGCATCGACGATGTGCCACTTCTTCTCCACCTCGGCCGGCTTGGCCGACTTGGTGGTCTTCATCAGCGCCTTCATGGGCGAGACCTTTCGAGTATGAAACGCAAGCGCGCCACCCTTCCGGGCAGCGCGGTTGATGGCCCTCTGACGATTCGCGCGGAGAAAGTCAAGAAAAGCGCGGGTTTGCTGACGGGTACTGGGATACCATGGCCTAGTCGGCGGCCCGTTCCACGGTGAGCAATGTGACGCTGACCCTCTCCAGGCCGCCCGCCCGGATGCGCAGCGTCTTGCTGTTGCGGGTGATCAGCCCGGTGCGGGGATCCATGTCGGTCACGCGTTCGAACGCCATGTCGGCCGCATCGGCGCGGACGGTGCTGCGGAGCAGGCCGTCGGGCAGGGCGACGACGGTGCGCCGCCCCTCGAGCGCTATCGTGCCGCCATAGGCCGATTGGCCGGGCAGGCGGACCGGCGTGCTGCCGGGGGTTGTCGCCTCGTCCGCAATCACCGCCACCACGAGCGAGGCGAGCATCGCGCGCCGGCGTTCGACCGGCAGCGCGCGGAGCGGGGCCGCGATGCGCGCGGCGAGCTTCTCGCGTTCCGCCGGCGCCAGGGCATGCCGGGCGGCGGCCACTTCGGCGACACGCCGGCAGAAGCGCTCCCACAGCGCTGGCATGTCGTCGATCGCGACGACGACGCCCCGCGGATCGAGATGGAAGACGATCGTGCTGCCGGCAAATGCCCCGAACCCGGCTTCATAGGCAGCGCCGCTGCTGTCCGGGGTTTCGCCGATGCCGGCGCGCAGCGTCACTTCGGCGCGATAGCCCTTGTCCACGCGCGCGAAGCGGATATCGCGCTCCATGCGATAGGTGCGGGCGCCGTCGCGGCGTTCGGTCACCACGCGCCTCGGCGCATCCAGCGGCGGGGCGGAGGCGGCCGTGCTGGCCTGGAGGGTGATCGCCGCGAGCAGCATCCGCCCCGCTCGCCGGCCACCCACGCGGCCACCCGCTCGCTGGCCGTAACCGTCCCGCCCCCGATCCCCCGCCGGTCCTAGGGGTGGAGGGCCCCGGTC
>Ga0066256_1002276_pt1 | contig 21890 bp, 16 predicted proteins | sample ThiBio_1000_biof_FD_87107 | JGI IMG/M metagenome (GOLD analysis project Ga0066256, IMG submission 87107) | Wastewater bioreactor microbial communities from Cape Town, South Africa - Thiocy_expt_1000_biof (version 2) | ecosystem: Engineered > Bioreactor > Thiocyanate-remediating >... | reverse complement strand
GTTGAGGCCGACGAGGGTACGCGCCACAAAACCCTGTAGCGTCTCGTCAGTGCGATTGATTCTGTTGTCCCTCGGTCCGAGCCATGCCCCCACGGCTGGACGGTCCCACGCAATTGAACGCAACAGGCACAAGGACGCTCACCGCTGCAAGTCATCGACTCGCGCGCTCTTCACGCCCACAGTTTGGAAACTCTTCCGAACCCTCGCAGAACGCGAGGCCCCCTCATTTCCCCCGCCAACGGGGCCCGCATCCGAGCGCCGCATCGACTGTCATCAATGTCGGTGATTCGAGGGCATTCGTCACGATCTATTGGGGTTGCTGATGCGTCCCGCCACTAGATCTAGTCGGTCTGTACATCTGGTGGAGAAACTGTGTGCCAGTCATTTGACGCCAAATCCGCGGCCCGCAAGACCCACAAGAATTGAACGTCCCGAATATTGCCGGACCCCTTCAATTTACGGCGGATTTGCGGCACCACGCCCTGACCGAGACGTGAACGCGGAACAGTCCGAGCGCTTGTCAAGCTCGTTCAGAAGGCAGCGGGGAGAGTGCTCCGAGGGCTACTTTCGACCTACTAGAGGCCGCCCCCGCCCGCGCATCTACGGGGCACTCTGTGGCGAGGCTGCATCAGAGGAGAGGGCCGGCCGGAGGCGCCCTCGCGCAACCTTTGAACGGCAGCACGAGGGCCTTCTCAACCCACGGGCACTACCGCCCAGCTTCGGCGCGCTGTGAGTCGCGCTTCGCCTGGGCGTCCTTCACGAACTGGGAGACCCGCCCGATCTCCATTGGATGGAGCAGACGCTCGGGTTTCTGGTTCTCGATGCTGTGCATGCCCTTGGAGGCCGTGCGGTAGCTCGGGCCGCTGTGGCCCTTGCCGGAAGCCCGCTTGAGTTGCAGTGCCCTTTTGGCAATGCGCACCTGCTCGGGCACGGCCGACAGGTGCTCCCGGCGCTCCTTCTCGTTATTGAGGCGCTTGAGCGCGCCGGCCAGCACCGCTTCCTTGTGCTTGGTGCCGGCATTTTCCCGGGCAGGTGCCGCGCCGGGACGTCCGGCCTTGCCACGCATCTCGCGGCGTTGGCGATTGGCGACGTCGCGGGCCCGCTTGCGCCTCTCGCGCACCTGCTTGATGAGGTCGCGAAGCTCCGCCTCGGAGAGGTCCAGAATGAGCGGGATGTGCGTTTTCACCACCATCTCCAGCTCGTCATTGCTCAGCGCGCGCACCTCGTCGCGCATGCGGATGGCCATGCTCTTCTCCTCCCTGTTCCCCTTGCTCGGGGCGCCGTTTGCTCCACCTCAAGAGGGCGCTTTGCCCTCTGTTGTATGTGTGGCCCGGGTACGGAGCTTTCAACCGCGACAGGCCCGCCGGAGCAGGAGAATGGCCAGCAACTCTTTCGCTGCACGCCCCTTTTCCGGCGGCCGATTAACCCCATATGAACGGGGCGGCGCCGAACCTGGGCCGCACTCATTCTTTCGATGACGGCGCTTTCGACCGGGCCCAAAGGGGGCGGCGAGGGCGCGCCGAGGAGGACCAATGAACTTCGACATCTACACTGACCGCGCCAAGGGCTTTGTTCAGGCCGCACAGGCACTTGCGCTCCGCGAAGGACATCAGCAGTTCAGCCCCGAGCACCTTCTGAAGGTGCTTCTCGACGACGACCAGGGTCTGGCGTCCGGGCTGATCGAACAGGCCGGCGGACAGCCCCGCGCTGCCCTTCAGGCCGTCGAGCGCGCCCTTGCCCAGCGCCCCAAGGTTTCCGGCGGCGGCGCCGGCCAGCTCTATCTGGCCCCGGAGCTCGCCCGCATCTTCGACCAGGCCGAGAAGATCGCCGAGAAGGCCGGCGACAAATATGTAACCGCTGAGCGGCTGCTGCTCGCCATCCTCGTCGAGGGCTCGAGCCAGGCTGCCAAGTTCCTCAAGGATGCCGGCGTCACGGCGCAGTCCCTCAATGCCGCGATCAACGATATCCGCAAGGGCCGGACGGCCGACACGGCGTCCGCCGAGGAGGGCTACGACGCGCTGAAGCGCTATGCCCGCGACCTCACGGCCGCGGCTGCCGAGGGTAAAATCGATCCGGTGATCGGCCGCGACGAGGAAATCCGCCGCACCATCCAGGTGCTCTCGCGCCGGACCAAGAACAATCCCGTGCTCATCGGCGAGCCGGGCGTCGGCAAGACCGCAATCGCGGAAGGCCTCGCTCAGCGCATTGTCAAAGGCGACGTGCCCGAAAGCCTCAAGGACAAGAAGCTGCTCGCGCTCGACATGGGCGCGCTCATCGCGGGCGCCAAGTATCGCGGCGAGTTCGAGGAGCGTTTGAAGTCCGTGCTGCAGGAGGTGACCGCCTCGAACGGTGGCATCATCCTCTTCATCGACGAGCTGCACACGATCGTCGGTGCCGGCAAGACCGAAGGCTCGATGGATGCCGGCAACCTGCTGAAGCCGGCCCTCGCCCGCGGCGAGCTGCACTGCGTCGGCGCGACCACGCTCGACGAGTACAGGAAGCACATCGAGAAGGACGCCGCACTCGCGCGGCGCTTCCAGCCCGTCTTCATCAGCGAGCCGACCGTCGAGGACACGATCTCGATCCTGCGCGGCCTCAAAGAGAAGTACGAGATGCACCACGGCGTGCGCATCACCGATAGCGCGATCGTCGCTGCGGCCACGCTCTCGAACCGCTACATCACCGACCGCTTCCTCCCCGACAAGGCCATCGACCTCATCGACGAGGCGAGCGCGCGGCTGAAAATGCAGATCGACTCCAAGCCCGAGGAGCTCGACGCCATCGACCGCGATCTCATGCAGATGAAGATCGAGCGCGAGGCCTTGCGCAAGGAGACGGACGCAGCGTCCAAGGACCGGCTCGCCAAGCTCGACAAGTCGATTGCCGATCTGGAAGAGCAGTCGGCAGAGCTCACGCGCCGCTGGGAGAACGAGAAGGCCAAGCTCGGATCGGCCCAGAAGGTCAAGGAAGAGCTGGAGCAGCGCCGCGTCGAGCTGGAGCAAGCGGTCCGCAGGAGCGACTACGCGCGGGCCGGCGAGCTGCAGCACGCCATCATTCCGAAGCTCGCTCAGCAATTGAAGGAGCTGGAGAGCAGGGAAGGCGCGGATCCCGGCCAGCTCATGGTCGAGGAGGCCGTTACGCCGGATCAGATCGCCAGCGTCGTGTCGCGCTGGACGGGCGTGCCCGTCGACAAGATGCTCGAAGGCGAGAAGGACAAGCTGCTCCGCATGGAGGAGGCCATCGGCAAGCGCGTCATCGGTCAGGAGGAGGCCGTTACGGCCGTCTCGACGGCGGTGCGCCGTGCGCGTGCCGGCTTGCAGGATCCGAACCGGCCGATCGGCTCGTTCATGTTCCTCGGCCCGACGGGCGTCGGCAAGACGGAGCTGACCAAGGCGCTCGCCGCCTTCCTGTTCGACGACGAGCAGGCCATGGTGCGCATCGACATGTCCGAGTACATGGAGAAGCACTCCGTTGCCCGCCTCATCGGCGCGCCTCCGGGCTATGTCGGCTATGAGGAGGGTGGCGCGCTGACCGAGGCCGTGCGCCGGCGCCCCTATCAGGTCATTCTCTTCGACGAGATCGAGAAGGCACACCCCGATGTCTTCAACGTGCTCCTGCAGGTGCTCGATGACGGCCGCCTGACCGATGGCCAGGGCCGCACCGTGGACTTCAAGAACACGCTGATCATCATGACGTCGAACATCGGCGCGGAGTATCTCGTCTCTCAGAAGGAGGGCGAGGACAGCGACATGGTGCGCGAGTACGTCATGGCCGAGGTGAAGCTGAAGTTCCGGCCGGAGTTCCTGAACCGGATCGACGAGATCATCCTGTTCCATCGCCTCAAGCGCGAGCAGATGGGCAAGATCGTCGATATCCAGCTCGGACGCCTGTCGAAGCTGCTCGCCGATCGCAACATTACGATTGACCTCGACGACAGCGCGCGGACATGGCTCGCCAACCGCGGTTACGAGCCGGCTTATGGCGCGCGACCGCTGAAGCGGGTGATCCAGAAGTACGTTCAGGATCCGCTCGCCGAAGCGATCCTCGCAGGCCGCGTCAAGGATGGCGAGATCGTCTCGCTCACCGTCCGCAATGGCGACCTCGTGTTGATCGACGCAGCACAGCGGAAGGCGGCGTAGCCCACTACTGAGATAGCGCCACCTATCGCGCAGACTATCTGCCAGCCCCTATCCCTCTCACCTCGGAGGGATAGGGGTTTTTGTTTTTGGTTCCGGCACTGCGATGAGCGAACCAAAACTACGAATGGCGATCTAAGATTTCCATCTGTCGCTGCAATGTGATTGCGGGACGGAAGCCGGCGCTGGACAGGAAAGAAGGCGACTGCAAGACTGTCCCGGCGTCAAAATAAAAAACCAAACGGAGGAAACAGTGGACATAAATCGTCGTCACTTGGCGTTATCCGCTCTTGCTGCCGGCCTCCTGGGCGCAGCCCCAGCCTTCGCAGCTTCGGCAGATGAGGATGAAGTCGCAAAGAACTTGGAGGCCTTCCGCGCAGCGCAGTTCGCCGCCGACGCCAAAGCGCTTGATGCGCTCTGCGCGGCAGAGCTCAGCTACAGTCATTCCAGTGGTGCCGTCGAGGACAAGGCGACCTTCATCGCCAACGCCACGAGCGGGAAATCGAAAATGCTGTCGCTGGAATACAAGGAGCGTTCGATTCGAGTTGTCGGCCCTGCTGCGATCGTACGGTTCCACTGGATGCACGAAAGTGAAGCGGTCGCCGACGGCAAGAAGAGCTCTGCCAATCTGCACATCCTGATGAACTGGCAAAAGCAGGGTGCAGACTGGAAGCTTCTCTCTCGCGCAGCAACGAAACTCTGATCGCGTGCAATAGGCCGGTCGTTTGCGACCCCTATCCCTCCTTCATGGAGGGGTAGGGATCGATTCTGAGTTTCGGCTTCCCGTCACGAAGCATCGCACCGCCAACTTTTCCGTGGTCGCCTATGCCACTAGCTGGACGCTGCGCTGGCTTTGCGGTTGCGTTTCTCCGCCTTGGCAGCGCGTCGCAAGGCATTGGATGCCTTGCGTTGTGCCGCTTGGATGCGCTTACGACGTGAGTTTGTCATCTTGGGCACAGGCATATTCTCCGTTGGACCGACCAGTAGGAAATGATCGCCGGATGCTGCCAAGCAAATGCCAGCGAGTAAAGCCCAATTCCGAGAACCTCGGACACCAAGGTCAGGTTGACCTAGATCCGAGATACTTCGAAGCAAACCGAGCCATGAGAAGCGCGCGTCTCCAGTTGAAGAAGCGGGGCACGCGCCGGCAGTAACTCCGGTACGGAGCGCCATATACGCCTTCGAGCCACGATTCCTCGCAGAGCACCATCAGCACGTAGACAGCCATCATGGCCGCACACAACAGAAACGTCGCGCCGCCATCCGCCGCAAGCGCTAGACAGCCGTAGACGACGATCAGCATGGCGTTCTGCGGGTTGCGGCTCCAGCGGTAGATGCCGCCGGTGACGAGCCCGTCTCGGGCGCCATAGCTATTGTCGCGGCCGAGCACGCGGAAGGCGTAGATGAACAGCGCTGTGGAGGTCACAAGCGCTGCAAACGCGGCGGTGCGTAGCCAGATGGGCAAGCCAAGGTAGCCGGCCCGATCGAGCACAGCCACGACGAAGCAAAGTACGTTGAGGCTTCGGAAGAGCGGCCAGAACACGTAGCTCTGCCACGTACCCGGCCCTGGCGTCGGCCAAATGCGGAAGGTGCTACCGAGCAGCGTCAGCAGGAGCAGGCAGAGCAACATACCTGCCACCGCCAACCCGATCACAAGCGCTGCCGTCGACATGTATCTTGTGTTCTCGCTTCGCCTCACCCCATCTTCGACACGTGCAGCGCCGGCAGGCGCTTGGCCCACGGCATCGCCTTTTCCAGCGCACCGCCGAGGCCGATCAGCACGTGCTCTTCTGCCGGCCGGCCGGCGAGCTGCACGCCGATTGGCGCGCCCGTCGAATGCATGGCGAGCGGCAGCGAGAGACCCGGCGTGCCCATGATGTTGTGCGGCACCGTGAACTGGCAGGGCTCGGCGAAGAGCTTTTCGACGAGGCTCGACGCATCCACGCCTGCCTTGCTCAGATGATATTTGCCCCAAGGTTCCGACACACGCGACGTCGTCGGTGAGAGCCATACGTCATGATCGGCGTAGAAGCGCGCGAGCTTGCGGCGCGCGACGTTGATCTCGCTCATCGCCGTGAAGAAGCGCGCCGGCGTGATCTGCTTGGCGAACTCGTAGACCGACAGGATCACGGGCTCAAGCGTATCCGGCCCGACCTTCTGTCCCGTCCGCTTCGCATAGCCGTCGAGGCGCGCGTCGAAGCCGAAGAAGAAGAGATCATTGATGTGGTGCAGCGTTGCGATGCCGCCGAAGTCGGCTTCGGCAATCTCGACATGGTGCCCCATGCGCTCGAGGATCTTGCCCGTATCCTTCACCGCCTGGGCGACTTCAGAATCGATCGGCACACCGAACAGCTCGGTCAGCACGATGCCGATCTTGAGGCGCGGGCTCGGCGCATTCACGAACGAGGCATAGGACTGAGTCGGGCGCGGGATCACGAACGGATCGCCAATCTGCGGCTTCGACACCCAGTCGAGCATGGCCGCCGCATCGCGCAGCGTCTTGGCCTGGATGTGATTGCACGAGAAGCCGAGACCGCCCTCGTCCACCACCGGCCCGATGGACACGCGCCCGCGCGAAGGCTTCAGGCCCACACCGCCGCACCAGCTCGCCGGAATACGGATCGATCCGCCGATATCCGAGCCGTGCGCGATCGGCACCATGCCGCTCGTCACCGCCGCCTGCGCGCCGCCCGATGAGCCGCCCGCCGAATAGCCCTTCTTCCAGGGGTTCGACGTATTGCCGAACATCACGCTCTCGGTCGTCGCCGACATCGAGTACTCGGGCGCCGCCGAGCGGCCGAGAATATTGACACCCGCAGCCTTGAGCTGATCGGTGAAATACGTGCTCGTCGTCACGGTCATGCCGCGGCAGAGGCGCGAGCCGAACTCGATGAGACGCCCCTTCTCGTGGCCGAACACGTCTTTCATGAGGAAGGGCACGCCGCGGAACGGCCCGGCGCCAAGCGTGCTCTCGTCGAGCGCGTCAATACGATCGTCATAGGTCTCGATGACGGCTTTGATCTCGCCGTTCGCAGCCTCGATGGCCGACGCGGCTGTCCGCGCCAGCTCCTTGGGGCTGACCTCGCCCTTGGCGACAAGCTCACCTAGGCCGAGACCGTCATAGGACGCATATTCGTCGAGCTTCATGGGCGCACGCTCCATCGGCAGGATAAATCCATGCCGACAAAGCTATGCCCATCAAGCGGGCTTGTAAAAGCGAAAGGGGCTGGCGAGCTGCCTTAGGCGCGGGCACTCAGGACGATGTCGGCGCCATCGCGCAGCACTTCGAGCCGCATGCGGCACTGCTGCGCGAGCCGGCACGTGTAGTACGTCTGCACGGTCAGCGCATCGATCGGCGGCATGTTCTGGCCCGTCAGGAACTCGATGAGGTGCGTCGGCGGCCGGGCACCCTGGCCACGGCAGCGCACGGCGAACGCCGGATGGTCCGGCCGCTGGTCGATCATCACGGTGAGCTCACCGCCGCGGAGCAGCGCCGAAAGCCCGAGCGAGACGAGGTTCAGCACCAGCTTGACCTTGTCCTTGGCCATGTAGCCGACAGGGCCCTGCCACGCGAGCGTGTGCTTGCCGCCCTTGGTCGCGTACTCGCGCGCGATCTCCTCCGCCATGCGCAGGTCGATCGCATCGCCGGCCGAACCTGCCGCGCCATAGGCAAAACGGGCGAACTTCAGCCGCGCCGTCGCCTGGCTCGTGACGTTGCGGATCATGTCCAGAGCGTAGTCGCGAGACTCCGGATCGTCTTCCTCATCCAGCATCTCGAGGCCATTGTTGATGGCGCCGACCGGATTGATGACGTCGTGGCAGACTTTGCTGGCGATCAGCGCCGCAAGCTCCAAGTCGTTCGGAAATGCGGGCTGGCTCATGATCCCCGGCTCGTTGAGTTGGTCGCACAAGCGCTCGCACTGGCCCGGGCTCTAGCGACGCTACGCGAGCGCAACGGGGGCGACCGCTTGCGAATTCAATCCTAATTCTGATACACGCGCCTGAGATTCGCGCCAAGTGTGGACTAGAGTTGCTCGGCAATTGACAGAACTCTGATGCAATATCGCCGCATCTCATGGCGAATCATTTGGAGTAGAAGTCGCGAGGCAACAAATCGCCGCAATCCGCGGCGGCCCTCCAGGGGAATCAATGCCCGCCATCGACCACAGACAGCTCGTCGCGGCCCTGCTGCCGGCAGTCCTGACCGCCGGCACCATCGAGATGCGTTACTACTGCGAGGGCTGCGCGGTCGAGTCCAAGGCCGACGCGAGCCCGGTCACGGCTGCCGACCGCGAGGCCGAAGCGGTGCTCGTGGCTGCGATTGCGGCCGCCGCTCCCGGGATCCCCATTGTCGCCGAGGAGGAAGTCGCGGCAGGCCGAATGCCCGCGCTCGGCTCGGAGTTCTTCCTCGTCGATCCGCTCGACGGCACGCGCGAGTTCATCGCGCAGCGCGGCGAGTTCACAGTCAACATTGCGCTCGTGCGAAACGGCGCCCCGGTCTTTGGCATCGTCTACGCGCCCGCGTGTGACGAGCTTTACGTGACGCTCGCACCCGACGTCGCGGCCATGGCGAAGGTGGCGCCGCGCGAGGGCCCCGTTACACTCGATGAGATCGGCCTCACGCCGATCCGCACGCGCACGCCCGATCCGAAGGCGCTCGTCGCGCTCGTGAGCCGCTCGCACGCAACGCCCGAGACAGAAGCTCTTCTCGCGCAGTTCACCATTGCATCCCGAACGAATGCCGGCTCGTCGCTGAAATTCTGCGCCATCGCACGCGGTGCGGCGGACATCTACCCGCGCATGGGCCCGACCATGGCGTGGGACACCGCGGCCGGCCATGCCGTGCTCGCAGCAGCCGGCGGCAGTGTCACGACACTCGACGGCAAGCCGCTCCGCTACGGCAACTCGATGGCCACTCTCTGCAATCCGAATTTTATCGCCTGGGGCACGCCGCAACCGCTCGCGCCGCGCATTTAGCGCAGCTACTGGATCACCAGGTGCGAGAACGGCGCAACGTAGGCCTGGAGCATCACCAGCCCGCCTACGAGACACGCCAGCGCGATCGAGTGCCAGAACACGAACCGCAGGATCGCGCCTTCGTGACCGAACCAGTTCGTCGCCGTCGATGCCACGACAATCGACTGGGCGTCGATCATCTTGCCCATGACGCCGCCTGACGAGTTCGCGGCACTCATGAGGATCGGCGACAGGCCGAGCTGCTCGGACGTGATCCTCTGCAAATTGCCGAACAACACGTTCGAGGCGGTATCCGATCCGGTCAGCGCCACGCCCAGCCAGCCGAGGAGCGTGCCGAAGAACGGGTAGAGGATGCCGGTGCCCGCGAACGCAAGCCCAAGCGTCGCATCGATGCCCGAGTAGCGGGTCAGTGTCCCGATCGCCAGCATCGCCGAGATGGTGATGAGCGATGCCGAGACGACCTTCAGCGTCCGTCCGTAGGCGGTCACCAGCCGCCAGGGCGAAAAGCCCATCAGGAAACCGGAGATGATGGCGGCGATCAGCATGCCGCTGCCGGTGTAAGTCAGCCAGGTGAACGCGAACGTGGCAGCCTCCGGCGTGGGTTTCGCAGCCACCGGGGGTACTTTCTGGATCATGTTGTGCAGCTCGGGAACCGCATAGTTCCAGGTGGCGTAGGGATTCACGAGGTTCTTGAACCAGCCTGTGCCCCAGATCAGCAGGATGGCGCAGACGATGATCCACGGCATGAGCGCAAGCCAGACCTCTCCCGATGTCGGCTGTTCGGCCGCAGCCTCCGATCTGGGCGGCATCGTTGCGGCCGAGTCGTCGCGGCTGCGCAATGCCGGCGACGTCCAGATCCTGGCCGGCTGCCAGATCTTCAGAAAGCCGATGAGGCAGGCCATCGATATGAGCGATGCGCCGATGTCGACGATCCAGGGATTGATGTAGTTCGAGATCAGGAACTGCGGTACGGCGAAGGAGACGCCGCACACGAGGATCGCCGGCCAGATCTCCATCATCCCGCGCCGTCCGGCGAACACCCAGATCAGCCAGAAGGGAACGATGAGCGAGAAGAACGGTAGCTGCCGCCCGACCATCGCGCCGAGGATGTACGGATCCAGACCGGTGACGCTCGCCAGGCCCGCGATCGGCGTCCCGAGCGCGCCATAGGCGACCGGAGCGGTATTGGCGATGAGCGACAAGCCGGAAGCAGCCAGCGGCGAGAAGCCGAGCCCGATCAAAATCGCGCCGGTGACGGCGACGGGCGTCCCGAAGCCGGAGGCACCTTCGAAGAAGGCGCCGAACGAGAATGCAATGAGGAGGAGCTGAAGCCGCCGATCGGCAGTCACACCGCCGATCGTGGTCTGGAGCGTCTTGAAGGCGCCTGTCTCCACCGTCAACCGGTAGAGGAAGATGACGTTCAGGATGATCCATCCGATCGGGAAGAAGCCGGTCACCACGCCGAGCAGGGTTGCGCGCAAGGCAAGGCCCGCGGGCATGGTGAAAGCGACGATTGCGACCAGGATAGCGACGCCCAGCGCGATGAGGGCGGCGATGGGAGCCTTAACCCTGTTCGTGGCGATGAGAGCCAGCAGTGTCACCACTGGCAGAGCCGCCGCTATTGTCGATAGGACCTGATTGTTGAAGGGGTCATAGACCTGCTGCCACATGGTACAGCTTCCTTCGTCTCGTCCCCCCGTAATTTAGACTGTAATTTTAGGGTTCTAGAGCATCGTCCTTATGGTCCAAAGTCACATCCGCGTGGCCAATGGGCTCCGGCCGGCCAAACGCGCCGGACGTCGCTCCGACGGCATGGCCCAGGGCAATGTCGCGTTGCGTCAGTTCATAGGCGAGACGGCATTAATCCCACTTCCGCCGCCAGCCGAGCCAATCGGCAATACCGCGCCCCATAATCAGCGGCAGGTCCGACGCCGGTATCCACGTCTGATGCTCCGTGAAAGCCGTCACGCACTCGCGCCACGTGCAGGGCATACGCGTGATATCCGTACCCCAGAACATGCGGCGCGGACCAAAAGCGTCGTAGATGGCCTTGTAGTGCGGCGTGAGGCTCTTGAAGGGATAGCCGTCGCTCACGTACTGCGGCCCACCCGTGACCTTCACCGCGATATTGGGATGACGCGCGAGCGCCACCAGTTCGGGAATAGTCACGAATGCTGCGTCATCCACATTGAGGCGCCGCACGCCGAAGTGATCGACGATGAGCTTGAGGCGCGGATGGCGTTCCGCGATCTGCCCGACGAGCGGCAGGAAGTCTCCCGCCAGCAGCGCGATCGGAATGCCGAGACGCTCGGCCGCCGGCCAGAGCCAGTCCATGGTGCCGTCGTGTGGCCAGGACTTCATGTGCGGCTTGAGGAACGTGTAGCGCAGTCCGAGCATTCCAGGCTGCTGCAGCCACGTCTCGATCAGCGGGCGCTTGTCCGGCTCATCGAGCGGAATGCGCCCGAGGATCGCGAAGCGCGCGGGGTGCGCCTTCACGGCGGCGATCGCCAGCTCGTTGGAATGCGGGTCCCAGCTCGGCGGATGGATGATCGCGCCCGTCACGCCGGCCGCATCCATATCCGCAATTGCCTCGTCCGTGAGATACGGCGTCGTGCGGTGCGGCGGCACGACCGTGCCTTCGTTCCAAAGATGGATCTGTGCGTCGATGATCTGCATGTGGCGTCCTCCCGCAGAAATTCGACTCTACCGCGCTCGCGCCTTCATGCAATGCCGTGCATGGCTTCGTCCAGGAAAGCGACGACATAGGGCGCGAACGAGCGCGCGACCTCAATGCGGAATGCATCGCCGGCCGTGCGCCAGAGCACGAATTCGGTCTTGGCGAGGAGCGTGCGCGTGCACATGCCGACCGGAAATGCGGTCATGTCTAGATCGAGCGGGCAACCGGCGTTGAGCAGTGCTTCCACGCTCGCCCCTGCAACGATCAGACCGACTTGGCGATGGCTGATATCGACGAGCGCGGCCGGCTTGCCGTTCAGCGCATTCGAAAGCGCAACTGCCAGCGTCGATCCGTCGGCCTCGGCGCTCAGCAATAGCCATTCATCTGGGCCGAGCCACAGCGCCGCCTGCCCGCCTTGTACGTGCGCCCGCAGCGGCACTGTCGGCAACGACACGCCGAATGCATCGCCGACCAGCTCGGGCGCCCCGCGATAGACGAACCGCGCCGCTGTGCCGGCATCGGTGACGGAGGCAAGCCCGGCTCGCGACGGCAACGCCAATCCATCGAGCACCGAACGACGTCTGGCGATTTGATCAGCCATTGAGCCGCTCTCCCTTCGGATCGAGGAACACGGGCGTCACGACATCTACGGCCACATCGCCATCCGGCATGGGCACATTGAGGCGTGTGCCGATGCGCGTCCGTCCATCAGCGACAAGTGCCAGCGCAATGGACCGGCCGAGCGCCTCACTCCAGTACGCGGACGTGACATGACCAAGCGCCGGCGTGCCGGCCGGCGGACGCAAACCCTCGACCACCTGTGCGCCTTCCTCGAGCACGCGTTTCGGATCCGCTGTCAGCAGACCGACGAGCTGTTTGCGGCCACTGCGCACCATGTCGGGCCGCGAGAGCGAGCGCATTCCGACGAAATCGCGTTTGCCTTTGCCAATGGCCCAGGCGAGCCCCACATCGTCCGGCGTCACCGTGCCATCCGTCTCCTGGCCGACGATGATGAAGCCCTTCTCGGCGCGCAGAACGTGCATGCTCTCCGTGCCGTACGCGCAGCCGCCGTGCTTCTGCACTTCGCGCCACACGGCCTCCCAGACATCTGCGCCGTAGTCCGCCGGCACGTTGATCTCGAAACCGAGCTCGCCCGTGAAGCTCACCCGGAAAATGCGCGCATCGACACCGCAAATGCGGCCGGCTTTGACGCTCATGTGCGGGAAGTCCGTAGCGCCAATATCGACACCATCCACGAGCGGCGCGAGAACGTCGCGCGCACGCGGACCTTGCACGGCGATCACCGCCCACTGCTCTGTCGTCGAGGTCAGCCACACCTTCAGATCGGGAAACTCCGTCTGTGCATAGTCCTCCATCATGTGCAGGACGCGCACCGCACCACCCGTCGTCGTGGTCACATGAAAGCGATCCGCCGCAATGCGCCCAATCACGCCATCGTCAATGATGAAGCCGGCCTCGTTCAGCAGGACGCCGTAGCGGCAGCGCCCGCCCCCCAGCTTCTGGAACGAATTGATGCAGAGCCGTTCGAGAAACTCGGCCGCATCCGGCCCGACGACCTCGATCTTTCCGAGCGTCGAGGCATCGAACATGCCAGCTGCGGAGCGCACCGTCCTGCACTCGCGCGCGACAGCCGCGTGCATGTCCTCGCCGGCTTGCGGGAAGTAGTGCGCGCGCTTCCAGGCGCCGACATCCTCGAACACAGCGCCTTTAGCCTGCGCCCAGGCATCACAAGGCGTGCGCCGCATGGGATCGAACAGATCGCCGCGGCTCGCGCCGGCGATCGTGCCGAACGTTACGGGCGTATAGGGTTGACGGAAGGTCGTGAGACCGACTTCGGGAATCGGATTACCGAGATGATCTGCGACGATGGCGAGCGCATTGACATTCGACGTCTTGCCCTGGTCGGTGGCCATGCCCGTCGTCGTGTAGCGCTTGACATGCTCGATGGCGCGGAAGCCCTCCTGCGCCGCGAGCTTCAGGTCGCGCACCGTCACATCGTGCTGGTAGTCGACGAACGCCTTGCTCTCGCGAGCGCCCGCACCGGGCGCACCGATGAGACCGCGGAAGTCCGCCAGATCATGCGTAACCTTGAACGTGCGCCGTCCCGTGTCTCCACCAGCCGCCCCGCACCCTGCCGCGAAGCCATCCTCCAGTGCCGCAGCAATACCGAACACGCCTCGACACGCTCCGGCTGAGCGCTGCGCCTGGCCGGGCGCACTAGAGGCCGGAAGGAAGGCCTGCGCGTCGTCACTCCATGCGAGCTTGCCGCGAGACTGCGAGAACAGATGCACCGAAGGCGTCCAGCCGCCGGCCATGACCACATGATCGCACGGCACCCATTGTCCCGTGCTCGCGCGCCCCTCGGCGCCCGCGCGCCCGATCTGCACGGCGCTTACGCGCTGGCTTCCGCGGGTCGCGGTCACGGTCGCGCCGATCTGAATCTCGATTCCCGCGGTGCGACCGGCTCCAGCCAGCCCGCTATCGCCATTCGCGCGCGGATCGACCACCATCGCCACGGCGGTGCCGGCGCGATGAAGATCGAGGGCTGCCGCATAACCGCTGTCGCAAGCCGCGATGACGACTGCGCGAAGCCCCGGTCGCACGCCATAGCGATTGACGTAGGTGCGCGCAGCATCCGCGAGCATGATGCCGGGCCGGTCATTATCCGGGAACACGATCGGCCGCTCGATGGCGCCTGTCGCCAGGACGACTTCCTTCGCGCGCACCTGCCATAGCCGCTCGCGCGGTGCGGCAGGATCGGGATTACCGAGATGATCCGTGAGCCGCTCCGCCAGCGCGACAAAGTTCTGCGCAAAGTAACCGAATGCCTGCGTGCGCGGGAGCAGCGTCACGCGGGATGATGCCGCGAGCGTGCGCACCGCTTCATCGACCCACGAGGAAGCGGGCACGCCGTCGATCTCGACGGACCACTCGCTCAGCAGTGAGCCTCCGAGCTCGGCCTGCTCATCGCAAAGGATCACGCGCGCGCCGGATTCAGCCGCCGCCAGTGCCGCAGCGAGACCGGCCGGCCCCGCGCCGATCACCAGCACATCGCAATGTACAAAGCGGTTCGCATACCGATCGGGATCGGGGAGCGACGGTGCCTTGCCGAGGCCCGCGGCGCGCCGAATGAGCGGTTCATAGATCTTGTGCCATGCCCAGTTCGAGCCGAGCAGGCGCGGCCCCATGAATGTCTTGTAGTAGAAGCCCGCCGCAAGGAGTGGCGAGAACAGGCCGTTCACCGCGCTGAAGTCATAAGCAAGCGATGGCCAACGGTTCTGGCTCTCGGCGACGAGGCCATCATAGAGCTCGACCTGCGTTGCGCGCAGGTTCGGCGCGGTGCGGCCTCTCCCGCGATCGACGGTTACGAGCGCATTTGGCTCCTCGGCGCCGGCGGAAAGAACGCCGCGCGGGCGGTGATACTTGTAGGAGCGACCGACAAGATGCACGCCATTGGCAAGCAGCGCGGAAGCGAGCGTGTCACCGGCGAACCCCTCATAGGCCTTGCCGTCGAAAGTGAAGGAGAGCCGCTTCGTGCGATCGACGCGACCGCCACCATTCGTGCGATGCAGGCTGGCCATCAGCGACCACCCTCAGCAGGTGCGCCGAGATCGGGCCTCGGTGTTCCAGCCGGATACGTCTTCAAGATCTGATCGGTCACCGTGTTGCGCAGCGTGTTGAAGAAGCGCCCGCAGCCGTGAATGTGTCGCCAGCGCTCGGCGTGCAGTCCCTTCGGATTGGTGCGCATGTAGAGAAAGGCTGCCCAATCATCGTCGCTAACGGTTGCAGGCTCCAGCGGCCGCGCGATATGCGCCTCGCCGCTGTAACGGAATTCCGACTCGGGCCGCGCTGTGCAGCAGTAAGGGCATGTGATCAGGAGCATGGGAACCCTTAATGCGCCACGGCGGCTGCGGCCGCTTCGTCGATCAGGCGGCCAGTGGTGAAGCGTTCGAGCGAGAATGGCGCCGCGACCGGATGCGGCTCGCCGCGCGCCATGGTGGCCGCGAAGACGAACGCCGAGCCCGGCGTTGCCTTGAAGCCGCCCGTGCCCCAGCCGCAGTTGACATAAAGCCCCGGCACCGGCGTGAGCCCGATGATTGGCGATCGATCCGGCGTGACATCGACAATGCCACCCCAGTTGCGCATCATCCTCATGCGCCGGAAGGTCGGGAAGAGATCGCAGATTGCATCGAGCGTGTGCGCCGAGACGTGCAGGCCGCCCGTCTGGCTGTAGGAGGTGTAGACGTCCGTGCCGGCGCCGATGACCAGCTCGCCCTTGTCGGACTGCGAGACGTAGGCGTGCACCGTGTTGGACATCACTACACACGGCAGCACGGGCTTCACGGGCTCGGAGACGAGCGCCTGCAGGGGATAGCTCTCGAGCGGCATGCGTACGCCCGCCATGCCCATGAGCACCGACGTGTGTCCGGCCGCGACGACGCCGACCTTCTTCGCTTTGATGACGCCGCGCGTCGTCTCGACACCCTCGACGGCGCCACTCGCATCGCGGCGTATGGCCGTCACTTCCGCATTCTCGATGATATCGACGCCGAGTGCGCTCGCCGCCCGCGCATAGCCCCACGCGACCGCATCGTGCCGTGCCGTGCCGCCGCGCCGCTGCAAGGCCGCACCGAGCACGGGATAGCGCAGCTTCGGCGAGATATTGAGCGGCGGACAGAAATCCTTTGCCGCTTCCGGCGTCAGCCACTCATTATCGATGCCCGCAAGGCGGTTTGCGTGCACGTGCCGCTTGAAGACCTGGATGTCGTGCACCGTATGCGCCAGCATCATCACGCCACGCGGCGAGTACATGACGTTGTAATTGAGCTCGTCCGAGAGCGTCTCCCAGAGCTTTACAGACGGTTGGTGGGTCGCCTCGGTCTCTCCCCGGGGATGGTGCGAGCGGATGATCGTCGAATTGCGCCCGGCGTTGCCGCCACCGAGCCAGCCCTTCTCGAGGACCGCAATGTTCCTGAGCCCGTGCTCCTTGGCGAGATGGTAGGCCGTGCCGAGCCCATGCCCGCCGCCCCCGACGATCACCGCGTCGTAGGCTGCCTTGGGCTCGGGCGAACGCCATTGCGCCGGCCAGCGCGCGTGCCCGCCAAGCGCCTGGCGCGCCAGAGAGAAGAGTGAAAACCGCATCTAGTCCCCTGCCCCCAACCCGGCGTGCCGCATTACTCGCCGAACTTGCCGCCGCGTCCGGCCCCGCCCGCGAACCGCGCCGCGCCGGCCTGCCCCTCGGCCGCCACCGCCGCAATGCCGTGCGCGAACTCCGCCTTCATCGCATGTTCGAACGGCAGCTCCCACTGTCGATAGACGGACGCACGATCGAGGTTCATGCATATCTGCGGGAACTCGGCAAGCTGGCGCGCGAGCGCCTCCGCCGCTGCGCGCGCCTCGCCCCTGGCGACGACACGGTTCGCAAGCCCCATACGGAGCGCCTCCTCAGCGCCGACCGGCCGCCCGGTCAGGATCATGTCGAGGGCGTGGCTCTGCCCGATGAGCCGCGGCAACCGCACGGTGCCGCCATCGATCAGCGGCACGCCCCAGCGCCGGCAGTACACGCCGAATACGGCATCCTCCTCGGCGACGCGCATGTCGCACCAGATGGCAAGCTCCAGCCCACCCGCAACGGCGTGGCCGGCCACTGCCGCGATCACCGGCTTCGACAGCTTGAGCCGCGACGGGCCCATCGGACCATCACCATCGAGACTATAGCGCTTGCGCCTCTCGCCCGATGCGATCGCCTTCAGATCGGCGCCGGCGCAGAACGCACCACCCGAGCCCCAGAGCACGGCGACGCGCTGCTCGGGATCGGCATCGAAGGCGCGGAATGCATCGGCAAGCGCCTCGGCCGTCTCGTTGTCGACGGCGTTGCGAACCTCGGGCCGGTTGATGATGACCGTCGTGACGGGGCCATCCTGCTCGACGCGGACTTTTGACGTCATGGCCTCACCTCCGATTGGTGCTTCGCGCGTTCCGCATCGCGGATCGCTCTCCGATACTTTTCTTCTCATTCCCGAGCGACTATAGCTCTCATCTGAAATTGCATAGCGGGGGGAGTGGCGATCTCGCAACCGGAAGCACGCCGGATCGAGGTCGCGGCCAGCGGGGGCACGGCAGAAGTGTTATATAAGACTTTGAAGGCGCGCGAGATTGTGCGCGGCTGCCGATCCTCGGCGCACCACCCAGCGCGCGGAATGGCATTCCGCAAGCGCACGGACAATGCGAATACGCCGCCGCACGCATCGCTCATCCCCGGTGCAAACGTTCCCCGCTCAGGGTTGAACATTCAAGGGATCGAATATAGTCAAGTCCTTGATGGAAACGGCGTTGATCGCCCGAACGGAGCATGAGCCTAGTGTGATGATCGAGAAATTCGCCACGTCAAGCGGCTCGGTATGGAGCGAATTTCTCGATCTGAATCACACTAGCAAGACCGTGATTCTGGTGTCCCTTTTGATTCCGAAGTTCGCTCGGGACACCAGCATCGAGGCGGGGCGAACTTCGGAATCGGGACACTAGACCGTGCAGGATCGCGCGACAGCCAAGACTTCCACCTCGAGCGCCCGGACATCCGAGCCGGATGCACACGGCGTCGTCCTCAGCGAAAACCCGGCTGACAGGATCGAAAAGACGACCTGCTACATGTGCGCCTGCCGGTGCGGGATCAACGTCTATCTCAAGGACGGCAAGGTCCGTTACATCGACGGCAACCGCGATCACCCGGTGAACAAGGGCGTGCTGTGCGGCAAGGGCTCCGCCGGCATCATGCAGCACTACTCGCCGGCGCGCCTCAAAGCGCCGCTCAAGCGCGTCGGTCCGCGCGGCTCGGGCGAGTTCAAGGAAATCTCCTGGGAAGAGGCGCTGCAGACGGCCACCGGCTGGCTCGGCAAGGTTCGCGCCGAGGACCCGAAGAGGCTCGCCTTCTTCACGGGCCGCGACCAGTCGCAGTCCCTGACCGGCTGGTGGGCCATCAAGTACGGCACGCCGAACTACGCGGCCCACGGCGGCTTCTGCTCGGTGAACATGGCGGCCGCCGGCCTCTACACATTCGGCGGCTCGTTCTGGGAGTTCGGCGAGCCGGACTGGGACCACGCGAAATTCTTCATGCTCTTCGGCGTTGCCGAGGACCACAGCTCGAACCCGATCAAGATCGGTCTCGGCAAGCTCAAGGCGAACGGAGCGAAGATCGTCTCCGTCAATCCCGTGCGCACGGGCTACAACGCCATTGCTGACGAATGGGTCGGCATCCGGCCCGGCACGGACGGCGCTTTCGTCGGCGCGCTCATTCACGAGCTTCTCAGGACGCAGCGCATCGATATCGACTATCTCGTGCGCTACACGAATGCGCCCTGGCTCGTCATCGAGGCGCGGGGCGCCGCCGATCACGGCATGTTCGTGCGCGACGAGAAGGGCAATGCCCTAGCCTTCGACAAGCGCTCAGGCGCGCTCGTTCCCGCCGAAGGGCCCGACGTCGTCCCGCAGCTCTCGGGGCCCGTGAAACTGCCCGACGGCCGCACGGCCATCCCCGTCTTCCAGAAGATGGCTGAGCGCTATCTCGGCGAGGAATACTCACCCGAGCGCGCGGAGAAAGAGTGCGGCGTGCCGGCCGCCACGATCCGCCGCTACGCCGACGAGATGGCGAAGGTCGCCTTCGAGCAGACCATCACGCTCGATGTTCCCTGGACGGACATCCACGGGCGCCGTCACGAGAAAATGGTCGGCCGTCCCGTCGCCATGCACGCCATGCGCGGCATCTCGGCCCACTCGAACGGCTTCCAGACCTGCCGGCTCATTCACATCCTGCAGATCCTGCTCGGCTCGATCGACTGCCCTGGCGGCTTCCGATACAAGCCGCCCTATCCGAAAGAGATCGCACCTCGCCTGAAGCCGACCGGCAAGCCCGGCCAGGTCAAAGCCGGCGAGCCGCTTCCCGGCCCGCATCTCGGCTTCCCGACGAGCCCCGCCGACCTGCTGATCGACGCCGCCCACACACCGCAGCGCATCGACAAGGCCTATAGCTGGGATGCGCCGCTCGCCGCCCATGGCCTCATGCACATGGTCATCACGAACGCGGCGCTCGGCGATCCGTACCCCATCGACACCCTGTTCATGTACATGGCGAACATGAGCTGGAACTCGTCGATGAACATCCGCGATACGCTCAAGTATCTGACGGACAAAAATCCCGAGACCGGCGAGTACAAGATCCCGCGCATCATCTACTCGGATGCCTACTACTCCGAGATGGTGCCCTACGCCGATCTCATCCTGCCCGACACGACCTATCTCGAGCGGTGGGACTGCATCTCGATCCTCGACCGGCCGATCTCCGAGCCGGACGCGGCGTGCGATGCCATTCGCCATCCTGTCATCGAGCCCGACCGCGACGTGCGCGGCTTCCAGTCTGTGCTGCTGGATCTCGGCGCACGTCTCAAGCTACCGGGCCTCGTGAAAGAGGATGGCTCACCGCAGTTCCCCGGCGGCTATGCCGACTATCTCGTGAACCACGAGCGCGCGCCGGGCATCGGCCCGCTCGCCGGCTGGCGCGGCAATGGCGACAGCTTCGGCAAGGGCGCGCCCAATCCCGACCAGCTCAATCGCTACATCGCCAACGGCGGGGCCTGGTTCGGGCCGCAACCCCCCCCGCGGGCCCATGTCTATGCCCGAGCATTCGCGCGCCTGCCACCGGCCCGGGAGATCCGAACGCAGGTCCGCCTCGCGGGCATCCGACACCAGGGGACGCAGTGGGGCGAAGGGGGAGCCTCCCTTCATATCCTCTGCGGCCTTGTGATGCTGGGTGGCTCACGACACCTGGGATGCCTATTGGAAGCAATGGAGCATCCGCACGCGTTATCCTAACGTCACCGTGCCGGCGCTGAATTTCGCCGGCTGGTATGACGTGTTCATGCGCGGCGGCGTCGAGAATTTCACCGGCATGCGCGAGAAGGCTGGCTCCGATGTCGCCCGCAAAGGACAGCGGCTGGTGATCGGCCCGTGGGTGCACTTGCCCTGGCTGCGCAAGGTCGGTGAAGTCGATTTCGGCGCCGAAGCCGCCAATCCGATCGACCAGTTGCATCTCGCATGGTTCGATTACTGGCTGAAGGGCAAGGCCAATGGGGTCGACAGCCAGAAGCCGGTGCGCCTGTTCGTGATGGGCGCCAACAAATGGCGCGAGGCCGACAATTGGCCGGTCGAGGGCACGCGGTTCACGTCCTACTATCTGTCTAGCCGCGGCCAGGCGAATACGCGTTTCGGCAATGGCACGCTCGGCACCGACAAGCCGGATGGCGCGCAGCCGCCGGACCGCTATCGCTACGATCCGGCCAATCCGGTGCCAAGTGCCGGCGGGCATTCCTGCTGCACCAGCGACGTGGCACCGGCCGGCCCTTACGACCAGACCAAGGTCGAGGGCCGCGCCGACGTACTGGTTTATCAGACGCAGCCGTTGACGGCGGACATGGAGGTGACGGGCCCCGTGCAGGTGGTGCTCTATGCCGCCTCCACCGCGCGCGATACCGACTTCACAGCGAAACTCGTCGACGTCCATCCCGACGGCAAGGCCTACAATCTCAGCAACGGCATCATCCGGGCCAGCTCACGCGAGACCTTGGAGCGGCGCATTCCGATCACACCGGGCAAGGTCTACGAATACAAGATCGACCTGTGGCCGACGGCCAATCTGTTCCGCGCTGGCCATCGTATCGCGCTCGAGATCTCCAGCTCGAACTTTCCGCATTACGATGCCAATCCGAACACTGGCGCGAAGCACGGCACGACGACGGCGGTGCGGATCGCCGATCAGACCATCCTGCACGATGCGGCGCATCCCTCGCGCATCGTATTGCCGGTGATGGCGACACCGTTGCAATAAGGACAGGGGCCGCATCAAGCGGCCCTGCCCGATCATTCCGCCGCCACCGTTTGCCGTGTCGCGATCGGCTTCTGCCAAAGCTGAGCGCAGCCAACGCCCGCCAAGGCCAGTCCGCCGCCAATCACGGGGAAGGCACGCACCGGTTCGCCGAGCATGACGATGGCGGCGGCCGCCGTCATCACCGGCAGGAGGTTGAGGAAGA
>Ga0066256_1001923_pt1 | contig 21890 bp, 24 predicted proteins | sample ThiBio_1000_biof_FD_87107 | JGI IMG/M metagenome (GOLD analysis project Ga0066256, IMG submission 87107) | Wastewater bioreactor microbial communities from Cape Town, South Africa - Thiocy_expt_1000_biof (version 2) | ecosystem: Engineered > Bioreactor > Thiocyanate-remediating >... | reverse complement strand
TAGCCAGTGGTCGCGTCAGCGTGACAGATTTCCAAGAGCTGGACGTTGAAGGCCTGCTGGGGCGCGAGCCTGTCGCCGCCCAACATGGACTACTTGGGAACGGTCTTACAGGTCAGGTGGTGCTTGTCACGGGAGCAGGAGGCAGCATCGGGAGCGAACTGTGCCGTCAGATCGTTAACGAAGGTCCTGCAAAGCTGTTACTCGTAGACCATAGCGAGTATGCGCTGTATGCGGTCCACCACGAGCTGCAGGCGCTACGGGATCAGGGCGCTCACACTTGCGAGCTGGTGCCGCTGCTGACCAGCGTGGTCAACCCGCATCGCATTGCCGACATCTGCCGCAAACACCGGCCTGAGTCGATCTACCACGCAGCTGCCTACAAGCACGTTCCAATGGTAGAGGCCAACGCAGGGGAAGGCGTGATCAACAACGCATTTGGAACGCTCAACATGGTGCGAATAGCCCTTGAATACGGAGCGCAAAACTTTGTGCTTGTTTCTACTGATAAGGCTGTGCGTCCCACCAACGTAATGGGAGCCAGCAAGCGCGTGGCCGAACAAGTGTTGCAAGCCATCGCCGCCAGCAGAATATCCCCATTCGAAGAAGTATTAACAGAAGGATCTGCCCCATGGTCCTGCCCCACACGCCTTTCCATGGTGCGCTTTGGAAATGTACTGGGCTCTAGTGGTAGCGTCATTCCGCTGTTCCGGCACCAGATCACGACAGGCGGTCCACTGACGGTTACCCATCCCGAAGTGACACGCTATTTCATGACCATTCCCGAGGCAGCACAGCTTGTGCTACTGGCGGGAGCCATGGCGGAAGGCGGTGATCTATTCCTCCTGGACATGGGAGAACCCATCCGTATCCTTGATGTGGCAAGGCAAATGGTAGCCCTGTCCGGCTTGACAGTGCGCGATGCAGAGCACCCACAGGGCGATATAGCCATAGAGTTCACTGGACTACGCCCTGGTGAAAAACTGTATGAAGAACTGCTTATCGGTGACAACCCACTCGCCACAACACATCCGCGCATCAGGCGTGCGCGCGAGGAATTCTGCCCGTGGTCGGAGTTGCAAGCCGCCTTGCAGCCGCTACAAGAGGCCGCCAATGCGAATGACGAGGCAGCACTGAAGCGCTCGCTCTCTTTGCTGGTGAGAGGCTACAAACCAGATCTAGTGAAAACACAATGCTGACCTCTATCGCGACAAAGCCCCGAATTGCCATCATCGGTCTTGGTTACGTGGGCTTGCCACTAGCCGTCGAGTTTGGCAAGCATTTTCCGGTCGTAGGTTTCGATGTCCACCAACCACGCATCCTTGAGCTGCAATCAGATTACGACCGAACGCAAGAAACAAGCGCGCAGCAAATGCAGGCTGCCACGCAATTGCAATACAGCTCAAGTCCAAAAGATCTAGAAGGCTGCAATATCTACATCGTGACAGTCCCAACGCCTGTGGACGATGCCAAGCGCCCCGACTTGTCGATGTTGATCAAAGCGAGTCAGACCGTAGGGCACGCGATGCGCCAGGGCGCTTTGGTGATTTTTGAGTCAACGGTCTACCCGGGTGTCACCGAAGAAATCTGTGTGCCAGTGCTGGAGGAATCTTCTGGACTGCGCTTCAATCACGATTTTTTCTGTGGCTACAGCCCGGAACGCGTCAACCCGGGTGACAAGGTCAACACACTCACGCGCATCCGCAAGATCACCAGCGGTAGCACCCCAGAGACCGCAGAGGCGGTTGATCAACTCTACCGTCACATCATCACGGCAGGCACCTATCAAGCGCGCAGTATTAGGGTGGCAGAAGCCGCCAAAGTCATCGAGAACACGCAGCGGGACTTGAACATCGCTCTAATGAACGAACTTTCGATATTGTTTGACCGCCTGGAGATTGACACGCTCGAAGTACTCGAAGCTGCAGGCAGCAAATGGAATTTCGTCCCCTTTCGACCTGGCCTCGTTGGCGGGCATTGCATCGGTGTCGATCCTTACTATCTGACCTATAAAGCTGAACAGGTGGGGTATCACCCACAAATCATTCTGGCGGGCCGCCGCATCAACGACAACATGGCTGGGTATGCTGCGCACAACATCATCAAAATGATGCTGCGCGCAGGTATGGACGCTCCGCGCTGCAAGATTGGTGTACTAGGCATCACCTTCAAAGAAAACTGTCCAGATATCCGCAACAGCAAGGTGGTAGACCTGGTCCACGAATTGAAAACTTGGGGCGTGGAGGTAGTCATCTCGGACCCTATTGCCGATGCAGCGGAGGTACAGCTTGAATACCAACTGACGCTGGGAGTAGTGGACGAAGACCATCCTGTGGACGTCATTGTCGTTGCGGTCGGACACAATAGCTACCGCGCATTGAGCGCGAAGCAGCTCCGCTCTTACTGCAGGCATCCCAAACCATTTCTTGCTGACATCAAGTCACTGTATGACCGCGAGGAGCTGGAGCAAGCAGGATTTAGCGTCTACCGACTTTGAACCCATGAAAAAATTTGCACTGATTGGTGCCGCCGGTTATATCGCCCCGCGCCACATGCGTGCTATCAAAGAAACCGGCAACTGTTTAACTACAGCCTTTGATGTCAACGACTCGGTCGGCATTATCGACAGCCTTGCCCCTGAGGCCGAATTTTTCACCGACTTCGAGTGTTTTTACGAGCACGCACAAACGTTGCGCCGCCACCCCCATCAGGCGCTTGACTATGTGGCTGTATGCTCCCCCAATCATCTACACCACGCTCACATTGCCGCCGGCATGCGCTTAGGCTGCAATGTGATTTGCGAAAAGCCATTGGTCCCCACACCCGCACTGCTGGACGAACTAACGCGGATAGAAAGCGAGACCGGCCAGCGCGTTTTCAACATCCTGCAACTGCGTCACCATGACGCGATTGTTCAGCTGCGCAAGAAGGTGTCAGCAGCCCCACAAAATACCAAATTCGATGTGGACCTCACCTACATCACTTCACGCGGTAAGTGGTACGGCGCGAGTTGGAAGGGTGATCCTCGCAAATCGTTTGGCATTGCCACCAACATCGGGGTGCATTTCTTCGACATGCTGCACTTCATTTTCGGTCCACTCCAGAACAACTGTGTGCACTTCCTCAACGAATCAAAAGCAGGTGGATATCTTGAATACCAACGTGCTCGGGTGCGCTGGTTTCTCTCCGTCGATGCAAGCGATCTACCCACCAGCGTGCAAGGACAAAAAACCACCTACCGCAATATTGATGTCAGCGGCGAGCCGCTGGAGTTCTCAGAAGGCTTTACCGATCTGCATACGATCAGCTACCAAGAAATTTTGGCAGGCAATGGCTATGGACTTGAAGACGCACGCCACTGCATAGAGACTGTGCACAGCATCCGCACATCCACACCACAGGCTGGCAACCCCGATGAAGTGCATCCGTTTGTGATCAATTTGTCCCGATGAGAACGCCGAAATGAACGCACCCACCATCCACCCCAGCGCCATCGTGGATGAAGGCGCATTCATTGGAGAGGGCTCTCGCATCTGGCACTGGGTGCACGTCTGCGGTGGTGCGCGCATCGGTAAAGGCGTTTCGCTGGGCCAGAACGTTTTTGTGGGCAACGAGGTGGTGATTGGCGACCACTGCAAGATCCAGAACAACGTCAGCGTGTACGACAACGTCACGCTCGAAGAAGGTGTTTTTTGTGGCCCCAGCATGGTGTTTACTAACGTACACAACCCGCGCGCATTCATCGAACGGAAGCACGCATACCGTCAAACCTTGGTAAAAAAAGGGGCTACGTTGGGTGCCAATTGCACGGTCGTATGCGGCACCACTATCGGCGAATATGCCTTTGTGGGTGCTGGCGCCGTCGTGAATAAGAATGTGCCCGCTTATGCACTAGTAGTGGGCGTACCCGCCAGGCACATCGGCTGGATGAGTGAATTTGGAGAGCGACTCGCCCTCCCGCTGCAAGGCAACGACGAGGCTACCTGCCCACATACGGGTGCCCGCTATGCACTCAGCAACCGAACGGTTACCAAGCTGCCTACATAAAGCCATGATTGACTTCATCGACCTCAAGGCACAGCAAACGCGCATCAAAAGCCAGATCGACGCTGCCATTGCCCGTGTGCTGGCACACGGCCAGTACATCCTGGGCCCCGAAGTGGCCGAACTGGAAGAAAAGCTGGCCGGTTACACCAGTGCTAAACACTGCATCACCGTCGCCAACGGCACTGACGCCCTGCAGATCGCGCAAATGGCCCTTGGCATAGGTCCAGGCGACGAAGTCATTACGCCAGGATTTACCTATATCGCCACAGCAGAAACCGTGGCGCTGCTACGCGCAAAGCATGTGTATGTGGACATTGACCAGCACACTTACAACCTGAATCCAACCCTCTTAGAAGCGGCCATCACCCCGCGTACCAAGGCCATCATCCCCGTCAGCCTTTACGGCCAGTGTGCCGACTTTGACGCTATCAACGCCATTGCGGCAAAACACGGCATCCCTGTGATTGAAGACGCCGCCCAAAGCTTTGGCGCCACCTACAAAGGCCGAAAAAGCTGCAACCTCACCACGATCGCCTGCACAAGCTTCTTCCCCAGCAAGCCCTTGGGCTGCTATGGCGACGGTGGTGCCATCTTCACTAACGACGACGAGTTGGCCAAGGTCATGCGCCAAATCGCCCGCCATGGTCAAGACCGCCGCTACCACCATGTTCGAATAGGCGTTAACAGCCGGCTGGACACCCTCCAAGCAGCTATTCTGCTGCCCAAGCTGGACATCCTGCACGAAGAAATCGGCGCGCGCCAACAAGTGGCTCAACGCTACGCGCAGCTGTTGAACCAGACAGGGATCACTAGCCCGCCCCACATCGAAGCGCACAACCAAAGCACCTGGGCTCAATACACCGTGCAAGTGCACCACCGCGAACAAGTACAAGAACGAATGCGGCAAGCAGGCATACCCACTGTGGTGCATTACCCCATACCGCTGAACCAGCAACCAGCGGTAGCAGATACTAACGCCTCTCTACCCGTTGGAGACAACGTAGCGAAAAAAGTAATCAGCCTCCCTATACATCCATATCTGGATAATGCCAGCATAGACCTGATTGCTCAAGCATTGGTGCGTGCAATGTAAGCGCTAAATATATACAAACAAAATGCGCGGCAAAATCTCCCTGGAAGGATCGTTACTGATACAAGATATCTGATCTCAACATTTAAGCGCACTGAACATATTCAGCGGTAGTTCAGCTGCATCGAATTTGAAATGCTGAAATCTACCGTGAATAAGCGTCATCGTCTGCACGCCCCAAACTTCCGACGCGAAGTAATTTTGACTAGCCAACCGGAAGAAGCGTTTTGACAACGCAATTTATCACTCCACAAGTGCAAGAACACCAAGCCACTGATGTGCCCCCACTATGAAAAAAGGCTTGCTGCGCGCTACGCTCATGCTGCTGACAGGCAGCGTGCTTGCTCACGCACTACCCATCTTGCTCGGGCCATTCCTCACACGGCTTTACACGCCTGAAGACTTCGGTCAGTACGCACTGCTCTGGGCAGTGGTCACCAACTTGGCCGTGATGGCCTGTATGCGTTACGAGTTCGCGTTACCACTCGAAAAAACTTCACGCGGCGCCGCCCTACTGATGGCACTGTGCGCGCGCCTGTTGTTCGCCGCCACAGTGGTATCAGCGCCCGTGGCAGTTCTGCTGGTTTTCTGGCGGGACATGCCCTTGGCCTGGCTAGTGCCCGCAGGCGTGCTCAGCATTGGAGCAACCCAGTGGCTTACGCTCTGGAGCACGCGGACGCAGCGCTTCAGTCTACTTACGTGGGCACGCCTGTTGCAACAAGGAGGGGGGACCTTGCTACAGATGTTGCTGGGCCTACTCAAGGTAGGGTCTGTGGGACTGATGTTGGGCCCCATCGTTGCAGGCTTGTGCTCCGCCTGGCTGCTAGCAAGGCCAGCTCCGCAGGGTGGCTGGCGGCGGCTGAGGAGCCTACCGCTGACCCGTCTTAAGGCCGTGGCAACACGTCACCGAAACTTTCCGCTTTACAACACACCGCACGCTTTCATAGGCGCGCTCCAAGACACGCTAACCCTTCTGCTCATCGCTGCCTGGGCCGGAGATGCGGCTGCCGGCTTCTGGGCTCTGGCGCTGCGCTACCTGAAGGCCCCCGCCACGTTGCTGGGGAGCGCGTTATCGCAGACGCTCTATCCGCAGCTACTGCAGGCACGCAGCGCAGCCGAAGCGCGGGGTTTGGTGCGCCGCACCATTGCGGTGCTGACCCTCTTGGCAGCGCCGCTGACAGCCGTCCTGCTTTTCTGGGGGCCCGGTTTGTTCACCTGGGTTTTCGGTACGCAATGGAGTGATGCTGGCACGCTGGCCAGAGGCTTGGGCATTTACATAGGCCTGCACTTCATTGCTTCTCCGCTCTCAGTAGTAACACTGGCTTGGCACGCCCAGCCCTGGGCGTTACGGATCTCCCTTGTAGGACAGGTCCTCTTCTTCGTCGGGCTGGCCACAGGCCTCCACTGGGGGGGACTTGCTGGCGCGGCATGGGGTGTCTCTGCCGCTATGGCTATGTACTTCCTTTATTATTTCCAGGCCCTTGCCACCTGGAGCGACATTCCCCATGAGAGCCTTTCTTAACCGCTTGCGCCGCTGGCTATGGCGGCAGCTCTTTTTCCGCATGGTGTTCGGAGAGCAAGGCCGCGCTGGCCCTTACCTACCCCAAACCCGCATAGCCCCCAGCACCTGCATCGAGGGAGAAGCTGGGCTGGAGCTGGCCGACCATGTGTTCATAGGTCAGTTCAACTTCCTAGACGCTACTGCCGGGCTGCGCATTGGGGAGGGCGTACAGATAACCAACTTTGTCAGCATTGTCACGCACAGCTCGCACCGTAGCATTCGGCTGCTCGGCAGGGCCTATGCAAGCTACGAGTACACGGCACCCGGTTATGTGCGCTCGCCAATCGTCATCGGCGCCTACAGCTTCATTGGCCCGCACAGCGTGGTCGAGGCAGGCAGCCACATCGGCAAGGGCGTGGTAGTTTGCGCCCATTCCCGCATTCGCGGTCATGTGCCGGATTTCGCCATATTGGCCGGCTCGCCTGCCCGCGTCATCGGTGACGTCCGACTAGGTGACGCCCAGCTGCTTGAGCGGCACCCCGAACTGGCATCGCACTACGCAGCCTGGGCTGGTGAGTTACCTCTGGCGGAGCCGATGCATGAATGACCGCCGCCACCTATGCCTGCTGGGCGACGCCAGCAGCCCGCACACCCGACGCTGGGCGCTGGAAATGCGCGCGCGCGGCTGGCGTGTCTCTCTCATTACGGCACGCCCCGAACCGCTTGATGGCGTGGAGCAATACATCCTACCGCCGGTTCAGCGTCCAACCGACTGGCTGTTACGCGCATCCGCAGCGCGCCGCTATGTTAATGAACTGTCACCCAACATCGTGCACGCCCACTATGTCACATCCTACGGTTACTTGGCTGCGCGCTGCGCCCACCATCCGTTGGTGATGACAGCCTGGGGTAGCGACCTGCTCGTCACGCCACATACCCGCCCATGGATACGTTGGCTCACCGGCTGGACCCTGCGCCGCGCCGACCTCATCACAGGCGACTCGCTCGACCTTGTAGAAGCCGCACTGCAATACCACCCGGGAGCCCCAGTGCACGAAGTCCACTGGGGCGTGGATCGCACACGCTTTTCCCCAGCGCCCTGGGAAAGCAAAGATTGCCTGCATATCGTAAGTCTGAGGGCCTGGGAACCAAATTATCAGATAAGCACGCTAATCGATGCCTTCGCAATTCTGTGCGTTCAGTTACTTGACGTACCCCTGCGCCTCCACCTGCTCGGCGGAGGCTCACTCGAACCAGCACTGCGCTCAAAGGTGCAAGCACATGGACTAGCGAAGAACGTAATTTTCCATGGCCGCCTAAACGATGCGGGCATGGCTGCCGTACTGGCGCGCTGCAAGATTTCCATATCCGTGCCCATAAGCGATGCGACCTCTGTGGCCATGCTGGAGAGTATGGCATGTGGACTAGCCGTGGTGGCCAGCGATTTACCCGCCAATCGGCAGTGGATAGACCCCGAGCTGCTGGTGCCCGCCGGCGATGTATCAGCTCTAGCCCGAGTTTTGCTTCGGCTTGCCAGCGATGATGCGCAGGCTCGCAAGACCGGCGAGCGCAATGTCGAGCGCATAGCTCGGGACGGCGACCGCAAGACGCAAATGGACAATATCGACCAGCTCTACCGAAAGCTCATGGTTTGAGCTTCCCAGCAACTGCTGGCCTTGCATTAGGCATGAAAATTCTCTACCTCAACCACTACGCGGGCTCGCCCTCATTGGGCATGGAATATCGGCCGTATTACCTCGCACGCGAATGGGTGCGAGCTGGGAATGAGGTCGCCATCGTCGCGGCCACGTTCTCTCACGTACGCACGAAACAACCGCAAAAGGCCCGCGAAGAAGTGGACGGAATTGCATACCTCTGGCTGCCCACCCCTACATACCGAGGCAATGGGCTGGGCCGGGTAAAGAATATTTGGAGTTTTTTGCACCAAGTGTGGCAACTGGCGCCTACGCTAGCGACGAAATACAAGCCCGACGTGGTAATTGCGTCCAGCACATATCCCATGGATATTTGGGTTGCGAGGCACATTGCCAAGATGGCAAAAGCCAAATTGATTTATGAGGTGCACGACCTCTGGCCAGCCTCGCCAATGGAGCTGTCTGGCTTGCCGTGGTGGCACCCTTTCATTCTCTTGTGCCAAAAGGCAGAAAACGACGCCTACCGTGATTCGAACTATGTGGTATCCATGCTGCCAAATGTGGCGGAACACATGGCCCAACACGGGCTAGATCTTCGCAAGCTGCGCATCGTGCCCAATGGCATATCACCAGAGGAATGGGCCGATGCGCCGGCACCGCTGGCAGACCCACTGACACATCACCTGAATTTACTGAAAGCAGCCGGCAAAACCATCGTCGGCTATGCCGGCTCACATGGTTTACCTAATGCACTGGACGTACTTTTAGACGCTGCTGCAATGCTGCGCAATTCGTCGCTGTCATTCATCTTGGTGGGGGATGGTCACGAAAAAGCGCGGTTAGCGCAACGAATACGCAATGAAGGTCTAAACAATGTTTCACTGTTTGACCCGGTTCCCAAGTCACAGATACCTGCGTTGTTGGCGCACTTCGATATTGCCTATATTGGCTGGCAACGGACGCCACTCTATCGGTTCGGCATAGCACCCAACAAACTCATGGACTACATGATGGCGGGGTGCGCCATTCTCCATTCGGTAGAGGCAGGAAATGACCCCGTAACAGAGGCTGACTGCGGATTGACCGTGGCGCCAGAATCACCCCAAGCCGTTGCCCAAGGCTTGCTTCAACTTGCAGCGGCCACACCTCACCAGCGCCAGGACATGGGCCAACGGGGGCGGACTTTTGTTTTGGCGCGTCACACCTACCCTGTACTTGCGCAGCAGTTTCTGGAAGTTATGGCATGACCACTTCAGATGAGCCCAACGCAGTCACCAGCAGATATTCCCGTCGCTCACACAGTAGTAATCGGTACAGCTTTCTGCGTCCTGAGGTTTATTTGGGTGTACAGGAGCGTCAACGCGCCATGTTGAAAATGTTTAGTCAGCACGGCACAACTGACCTAGCGAAGCTCCGCCTGCTGGAGGTAGGCTGCGGCACAGGTGGCAACTTGCTGGAACTCCTGCGAATTGGTTTCGAACCACAACACCTCAGAGGTATTGAGTTGCTACCCGACCGTTTCCGACAAGCGCGCAACACGCTGCCGTTACAACTGGAACTCTTGGAGGGTGATGCATCCCAAGCAGCCATTGCACCTGAATCTCAGGACATAGTTCTGGTTTCCACAGTTTTTTCTTCGCTATTAGATGATCACTTTCAGCAACGTCTAGCCGGTACTTTGTGGCAGTGGATCAAGCCAGGCGGTGCTGTCCTCTGGTACGACTTCACATTTAACAATCCACGAAATGCTGACGTTCGTGGTGTGCCTCTCAGACGCGTGAAAGCTCTCTTCCCCCAAGCCAAGATGAGCGCTCGGCGCATCACACTGGCTCCGCCGATAGCTCGCCGCGTGGCGCCCGTTCATCCCATGCTCTACACCTTGTTCAACAGCCTCCCATGGCTGCGCACACACATCCTCTGCTGGATAGCCAAGTCATGATCCAGCCTTTCCTCCCTTTCGCCCGCCCCGACATCGGCGACGCCGAAATCGCCGCCGTGACCGAGGCCATGCGCTCTGGCTGGGTCACCACTGGCCCCGTCACGCGCCAGTTTGAGCAAAACTTTGTGGACTACCTGGGCGGTGGGCTGCAGGGCGTGGCAGTGAATTCGGCCACGGCAGGTCTGCACCTGGCGCTGGAGGCCCTGGGCATTGGTCCGGGGGACGAGGTGATTGCACCCACCCTCACCTTCACAGCCACTGTGGAGGTGGTGCGCTACCTGGGGGCCGATGCAGTGCTGGTGGACGTGGATCCGTTGACACTGAACATCGACCCGAAAAAGATCCGCGCCGCCATCACGCCCCGCACCAAAGCCATCATGCCCGTGCACTACGGTGGCCTGGCGTGCGACATGGATGCGATCCTCGCCATCGCCAAAGAACACGGCTTGAAGGTGGTGGAAGACGCGGCCCACGCATTACCCACCACGTGGCGCGGCACGCTGGTGGGGCAGCTGCAGTCTCATGTGACGGTGTTCAGCTTCTACGCCAACAAGACCATCACCACCGGCGAAGGCGGCATGGCAGTGACGCGCGATGCCGCCCTGGCCCAACGCATGCGGATGATGCGCTTACACGGCATGAACCGCGATGCGTTTGACCGTTTCACTTCCAAAACCCCGGCGTGGTACTACGAGGTCGTAGCGCCAGGCTTCAAGTACAACATGACGGACGTAGCCGCCGCCATGGGCGTAAAGCAGCTGGCGAGGTTGCCGCAATTCTTGCAACGGCGTCAGGCCCTCGCCCACCGGTATCACGAACAGCTCGCACAACTGCCGCTGACCTTGCCCGCCAGCGCGCCACACGGCGACACCCATGCCTGGCACCTGTACGTCATCCGGCTGAGAGCCGATGCACCGCTGGGGCGCGATGAGGTCATACAGGCACTGTCGGATCGGGGGATCGGTACCAGTGTGCACTATGTCCCCCTACACCGACACCCGTACTGGCGCGACCGGTATCAGCTGACCCCCGCGATGTTTCCTGTGGCCGATACAGCCTACCAGTCGATGCTCAGCATCCCCCTGTTTACTGCCATGAGCGACAACGACCAGGAACGTGTGATTGAAGCGTTGCACGAGGTGCTGGGCTGACCATGCCCAAGCGGTTGTTCGACCTGGTATTTGCTGCGCTTGGGCTGGTATTGCTCACGCCTTTCCTGCTGGCCGTGGCGCTGTGGGTGGTTTGCGACTCACCCGGCCCTGTGCTCTTTCGCCAACAGCGCGTAGGACGCGCAGGCAAGCTGTTTCACATCTACAATTTCCGCACCATGGACCAGCGTGTAGCGGCTCATGGCCCCGCCATTACGATCGGTGCAGACGCCCGCAGTACGCGCGCAGGTAACTGGCTACGGCGTACCAAAGCAGATGAACTGCCTCAGCTGGTGAATGTGCTGCTGGGCCAGATGAGCCTCGTCGGACCACGGCCTGAAGTGCCTCACTATGTCGCGCTTTACCCCAGTGACCTGAGGGAGCTGATACTCAGTGTGCGTCCGGGCATCACAGACCACGCATCCATCGAATTTCGCGACGAAAGCACTTTGCTGGGCCAAAGCAGCGACCCCGAGCGCACGTATATCGAAGAGATTCTCCCCGTCAAGTTGCGCTACGCGGCGCAGTACGCCCGCTCGCACACGCTGTGGGCGGATCTGAAAATCATCGCCAGAACCATATCCGCGCTTTGGGGCTACCACCCGTCCGGGGGCCGAGGACCTTCAGGCAGTGCGTAACCGATAAAATCAATGGTTCGGCTTAACGCAGCCCTCCACTCCAAGCTCCGCACCGACGGTACCTATGTCAGACCAAATCCACGCCCCCGCACCCCAGGACGACAACCAGCTCATCGCCGAGCGCCGCGAAAAGCTCCGCGCTCTGCGCGAAGCCCAGGCCAACGGCGGTAGCGTTGCTTTCCCCAACAACTTCAAGCCCGCCCACAAGGCGGCGCAGTTGCACCTGGAACACAGCGCGGCCACCAACGAGTCGCTGGAAGCCACGCCGGTGAACGTTTCCGTGGCTGGCCGCATGATGCTCAAGCGCGTGATGGGCAAGGCCAGCTTTGCCACTATCCAGGACGGCTCGCTGGGCGAGGTGGGTGGCCGCATCCAGCTGTATGTGACCCGCGACGCCGTGGGCGAAGATCTGTATGCGGCCTTCAAGCACTGGGACCTGGGCGACATCCTGGGCGCCGAGGGCACGCTGATGAAGACAAAGACTGGCGAGCTGTCGGTCAAGGTGACCAGCCTGCGCCTGCTGACCAAGAGCCTGCGACCGCTGCCGGACAAGTTCCACGGCATGGCCGACCAGGAGCAGAAATACCGCCAGCGCTATGTGGACCTGATCACCGACGAGCAGGCCCGCAAGCGCTTCGTGGCCCGCAGCAAGGCCGTGAGCGGCCTGCGCGAGTTCATGGTGAGCCATGGCTTCCTCGAAGTCGAGACGCCGATGCTGCACCCCATTCCGGGGGGCGCCAATGCCAAGCCGTTTGTGACGCACCACAACGCGCTGGAGCAGGAGATGTACCTGCGCATTGCGCCCGAGCTGTACCTCAAGCGCCTGATCGTGGGCGGCTTCGAGCGTGTGTTCGAGATCAACCGCAGCTACCGCAACGAAGGTATCTCGGTGCGCCACAACCCCGAGTTCACCATGATGGAGTTCTACGCGGCGTACTGGAACTACCTGGACCTGATGGACTTCACGGAGACGCTGATCCGCGAAGTGGCGCTCAAGGCCACGGGCGGCCTGCAGATGACCTACCAGGGCCGCCCGGTGGACCTGTCGCAGCCCTTCGCGCGCCTGACCATCCGCGAGGCCATCTTCCAGCACACCGAGGCCGGTGCGCATGTGGACGACGCCGCCTGGCTCATCAGCGCGCTCAAGAAGCTGGGCATGACGGAAGAGAAGGACAAGCTCTCCAGCCGCACCCTGGCCAGCCTGCAGGTGCTGTACTTTGAAGAAACGGTGGAAGACAAGCTGTGGCAGCCCACCTTCATCATGGAGCACCCGACCGAGATATCGCCGCTGGCCCGTGCCAACGACAACCGCCCCGAGGTGACCGAGCGCTTTGAGCTGTACATCACGGGCCGCGAGTTCGGTAACGGCTTCAGTGAGCTGAACGATGCCGAGGACCAGGCCGCACGCTTCCACGCCCAGGTGGCGGCCAAGGACAGCGGCGACGACGAGGCCATGTTCTACGACCACGACTTCGTGCGCGCACTGGAATACGGCATGCCACCGACGGGGGGTTGCGGCATGGGCATTGACCGCCTCATGATGCTGCTGACAGGCAGCCCCAGCATTCGCGACGTGATCCTGTTCCCGGCGCTGCGCCGCGAGTCCTGAAGCCTGGATTTGCCCTGGGGGCGGTCTTGACCGTCCTCGCCCCCGGCACCAAGGAGACACACCGTGCCCTTTAGCTCCAGCAACGCCCCCTACCCTGCCAACGAGCCCCTGCCCTCGGGCAATGCTTTTTCGGTGCTGGTGGTCGAGGACCAGGGCTCCGTGCGCGCGGCGCTGGTGGCCGAACTGCGGCGGGCGGGTGTGTCCGACATCTTCGAAGCGCCTGAAGGCCAGGCCGCGCTGCATCTGTTCAAAACGCATCGACCCGACTTGGTGCTGCTGGATATCAAGCTGCCAGGCCAGGACGGCTACTGGGAACTGGATGTGTGGCGCGGCATTGAGGTAGGGGGCGACGACTACCTGGTCAAACCCGTTAAGCCCATCGTGCTGATGGCCAAGCTGCGTGCCATGCGGCGCCTGCTGGACATGCGCCGACGGCTGGTGTCGATGTCTGCCGAGCTGCATGCTGCCAACCAGCGGCTCAATGAGATGGTGGAAATCGATGCCCTCACCGGCCTCGTCAACCGCCGCGGGTTTGACCGCATCCTGCACAACGAGATCCTGGCCGCACGACGCGACGGAACGCCGCTCACGTTGATGCTGTGCGATCTGGACCACTTCAAGCTGTTCAACGACGCCAGCGGCCACGTGCAAGGCGATGCCTGCCTGAAGGAAGTGGGCCGCCTGCTGCGCGAAGTCTGCGTGCGCCCCCGGGACGTCGCCTCGCGCTATGGCGGCGAGGAATTCGCCCTCATCCTGCCCAACACGCCCCGCTCCGGCGCGATGACGTTTGCGCGCGCGCTGGGGCAGTTGCTCAAGGTGCGCGCCATTGCGCACGCGGGCTCCCCGCTGGGCGACACGCTGACCCTGTCGGGCGGCATCACCACCTGCGTGCCCGATGACAGCACCAACGCCGAAAGCATGATCATGCGGGCCGACCAGGCGCTGTATGCCGCCAAGGCGCAGGGCCGCAACCGCTTCTTCAGTTTTGAAATGCAGATGGACACCCTGGAGCAATTACGCCATTGAGTTTCTTCCACTTTTTCTCGTTTGACGCGACCGAACGCAACGCCCGTACCGCCGTCTCCCGCATGCAAGTTCTGAAAACCCGACTGCCCGAGTGGATGCAGGACTGGCTCGAAGTCATCATCCCCGGTTCGCAAATCCTGCTGATCCTGTTCGCAGCCTGGTTGCTGCAGCGCACGCTGCGCCGTTTGGTACGCCGCGCCAGTGCGCACTACCAACTGCCCAATGAACTGGTGGTGCCCATCAACGGCCTCATCCGGTGGATCATCATTGCCAGCGCGCTGCTGCTGGTGCTGGAGCGCATGGGGGTGTCCGCCACGGTGCTCTGGACTGCATTCACCGGGTTTGCCACGGTGGGGGCGGTAGCGTTCTTCGCGGCCTGGAGCGTGCTGTCCAACCTGTTTTGCGCGCTGCTGATCTTCACCGTGCGGCCCTTCAAGATTGGCGACTACATCGAGGTGCTGGACACTGCTGAAAAGCCGGGCGCCAAGGGACGGGTGGTGGACATCAACCTGCTCTACACCACACTGGAAGACCACGGCGCAACATCCGGCCACGTGGCTTGGCTGCAGATTCCGAATGCGCTGGTGTTCCAGCGCGTGGTGCGCCGGTTTCAGGGGGTGCCACCGCCCCCTGCCCCCCCCACACCACCGGCTACCGCCGCGGATGCTGTAGCCAACGCCTCCCCGGCCGCACCGACGCCGGTGACGCCAGGGCCTTTCAACACGCCCTAGCGGTGAAGGGGCAGCGCCGCGCGGGACGGCGCCGCACCCAACGCCTCACTACCAACCAGGTCAGGGCAACAGGTCCAGCGCCTGCAGGTAAGCGGGCTGGTACATGAGTTCGTCCCAGGCCTGCGGCAGGGTTTCGGGCAGCAGCGCCAGGCGGCGAGATTCGCTGTCCACACTGGGCTGCCAGCGGCCTTGCTGCTGGGCCTTTTCCAGGCCTTCGATGAGTTCGTCCACGGCCTTGCCATCCCCCACGCTCTGGTTGCACAACAGCACTAGGTCGCAACCTGCCTCCAGCGCCGCCACAGCGGCATCGGTGTAGCTGACCACCTGGCCGTCCAGTCGGCGGGCCCCTTCCATGCTGAGGTCGTCGCTGAAGATGGCGCCGTCAAAACGCATCTCGCGGCGCAGGATGTCTTGCAGCCAGCGTTGCGAAAAACCTGCGGGGCGGCTGTCCACCTTGGGGTAGATGACATGGGCGGGCATCACGCTGGTGAGCGTGCTGCTGAGCCAGGGGTACGGCGCTGCATCATCGGCCAGGATGGCCTTGAGGCTACGCTTGTCCACGGGTACCTCGGTGTGCGAGTCTGCCTTGACAAAGCCGTGGCCGGGGAAGTGCTTACCGCAGTTGGCCATACCAGCCTGCAGCAGGCCGTGCATGAGGCTCTTGGCCAGTAGCGCCACCACGCGCGGGTCGCGGTGGAAGGCGCGGTCGCCAATCACGCCGCTTTCGCCCCAGTCAAGATCGAGCACAGGTGTGAAGCTGAAGTCCACGCCACAGGCGCGCAACTCGGCCCCCAGCACATAACCCCCCGCGGTGGCCGCATTGGTGGCGCGCAGCGCGCCGCTGCCGGGCACGGTCTTGGCGCCCTGGCCGTCATCCATCCACATCTCGCCCAGCGCGCGCATGGGCGGCAGGTGGGTGAAGCCATCGGTGCGAAAGCGCTGCACGCGGCCGCCTTCGTGGTCCACGCAGATCAGCAGGTCGTCGCGCACGGCCTTGATGCTGCTGGTGAGCTGCAGCAGCTGCGCGCGGTTTTCCCAGTTGCGGGCAAACAGGATGACGCCACCCGTGAGCGGGTGCGCCAGGCGACGGCGGTCATCGGCGCTGAGGGTGGTACCAGCGACGTCGAGGATCAAGGGAGCGTGTTCAGTCATGGGACATTTCAAAGGGCAATTGCTACTCAAAGGATAGCTATCAGCGCATATCAATTCAGCGCTTCAAGGTGATTGGATTTGAATTTTCTCCACCACACAGAAGCTAGCGGCGTAGTCGGTCTCGTCAGTCACGCTCAGGTGCGCCTGCAGGCCCTGGGCCTCAAACCATTCCTTGAGCGCGCCGTGCAGCACGATGACGGGCTGGCCACTGCGCAGCTTGGCGACCTCGCAATGGCGCCAGGTCATGGGCATGCGCATGCCCAGGCCAATCGCCTTGCTGAAGGCCTCCTTGGCGGAGAACCGGGTGGCCAGGTAGCGCAAGCCCCGGTCGGGCCAGCGCGCGCTGCGTTCGCGCCAGGTGGCCAGTTCGCCATCGGCCAGCACCTTTTCTGCAAAACGGTCGCCGTGGCGGGCCAAGCTGGCCGCGATGCGGCGCACGTCGCAGATGTCGGTACCGATGCCGTAAATCATAGAATTTCAACAAAATGGCTGCAAGCGCTAGTGCAATATGCGGTTGCAGCTATCAAATCAGGAGTCTCCAGCAACCGCAAACCCCTGTGCAATGCAATCCAGGTAGGCCTGTACGGTGGCTGTGTAGCCCAGCTCCAGCGCATCGGCGATCAGCGCATGGCCGATCGAGACCTCGAGCACGCCCGGCACTTCGCGCACAAAGGCCGCCAGGTTGTCCCGATTGAGGTCATGACCCGCATTCACGCCCAAGCCTGCATCCAGCGCCGCCTGGGCGGCTGCAGCGTAGCGTTTCAGCTCCACCGCCTGCTGCGGCGAGCCCCAGGCGGCTGCATAGGGCTCGGTGTACAGCTCCACCCGGTCAGCGCCCACCGCCTTGGCGGCGGCCATCTGCTCGGGCACCGGGTCCATGAAGAGACTCACACGCACGCCCAGCGCCTTGCATTCGGCCACCAGGGGCTTCAGGCGCTCGGCATCTTGAGGAAAGCTCCAGCCGTGGTCGCTGGTGAACTGGTCCTCGCTGTCGGGGACAAAGGTGGCCTGGTGGGGGCGCACCTGGCGGATGAAGTCCATCAGGTTCTGCGAAGGGTTGCCCTCGATGTTGTATTCCCGCTCGGGCCAGGCCTTCATCAGCGTTGCCAGCTCAAACACGTCCTGGCGGCGGATATGACGCTCGTCGGGGCGGGGGTGCACGGTGATGCCCTGGGCCCCTGCCTTCAGGCACAGCTCGGCCGCGCGGGTGACGCTGGGAATGCCCAGGTGGCGCGTGTTGCGCACCAAGGCCACCTTGTTGACATTGACGGACAAGGCGGTGCGCTGGAGGGAACGGGAGGGTGGGTTCATAGGGCCTGCAAGTCGATCATGAGCTGGCGGGTGCGCAGCGTCGGGCTACCGCAATGGTATTGCAGCAAGGCACGCAGCTGCGGCTTGAGTTCGGTCGCCACGGGGGCGCACGCGCGCAAGGTGGCGGTGTAGCTGGCCACATCATCCAGGCCACGCTGCAAGGCCTGCCATTGGATGCCCGTCAGGCCCGCACGGTCTGCGGCGGACGCGGCGCGCAAGCCGCCTTCGGGCACCAGCGTGGGGCGGTAGTTGGTCTCCAGGGGGTCGAAGGTCATGGTCTGCACGTCCAGACCGGGCAAGAGGCCGATCTCGCGCAGAAGCAGCAGCTCAAAACTGCGCAGCACCGCCTCCAGCGCATCGCCATGTTCGCTGGCCAGCACGCGCACCACGCCCGCATAGGCATCAAACAAGGCCGGGTGCGGGTCTGCACGCGCCAGCAGGCGCAGTAGCAGTTCGTTGAGGTACATGCCCGACAGCAGGGCATCCCCCGTGGGCATCACATGCCCGCCCACCCACTCCGCGCCCTTCAGCGTATGGATGTCCGCATGGCCATCGCCCGTGAGCGTGTAGGTCACCAGCAAGGGCTGCAGTGGCAGCAGCACCGGGCGGAAGTTGGAGCTGGGCTTCTTGGCCCCTTTGGCCACCAGTGCGGTCCGCCCTTGCTGGCGGCAGAAGACCTCCAGGATCAGGCTAGACTCGCTCCAGTCGTAGCTGTGCAGCACGAACGCAGGCTCATCGGAAACGCGCTTGGCTACGGCCACGGTGCTGCGGGGATGGAGGGAGGGAAAGGATCGCCTGTGACGCCTGCTGCGGTGTGCACGAGCAGGAGGAAGGGAAAGTCAGCGTTCGGGGATCACTCGTAGCCGAAGGAGCGCACCCGGGCTTCGTCATCGGCCCAGCCGGAGCGGACCTTGACCCACAGCTCCAGGAACACCTTGGCGTCCATGAGCTTTTCCAGCTCCTGGCGGGCCTCAGTGCCAATGCGCTTGAGGCGCTCGCCCTTGTCGCCGATGACCATCATCTTGTGGTTCTCGCGCTCGACCACGATGGTCGCGGCAATCTTCACCAGCCGCTTGTGCTGCTTGCTCTTTTCTTCATCAAACTTGTCGATGACCACCGTGGAGGTGTAAGGCAGTTCATCGCCCGTGAAGCGGAACAGCTTTTCGCGCACGGTTTCGGACGCCAGAAACTTCTCGCTGCGGTCGGTCAGCTCATCCTCGCCATACCACCAGGGCTGCTCGGGCAGGTATTTGGCGCAAATGCCGAACAAGCGCTCGATGTCACCCTTGTTCTTGGCCGACATGGGCACAAATTCGGCGAACGGATGGCGCTCTTGCATGCTCTTGAGCCAGGGGGCCAGCTCGGCACGGCGATGCACCATGTCCAGCTTGTTGGCCACCAGCAGCGTGGGAATACCGGGTTTGAACAGCGACAGCACCTTGGCATCCGCCAGCGTGAAGTTGCCGGCTTCCACCACAAAAAGGATCAGGTCCACGTCGCCAATCGCGCCCATCACGGTCTTGTTCAGCGACTTGTTGAGTGCGGTGGCGTGCCGGGTCTGGAAGCCAGGGGTGTCCACAAAAATGAACTGCGTCTGATCCAGGGTACGAATGCCCGTGATGCGGTGGCGCGTGGTCTGCGCCTTGCGCGAGGTGATGCTGATCTTCTGCCCCACCAGGGCATTGAGCAGAGTGGACTTGCCCACGTTGGGTTTGCCCACAATGGCGATCACACCGCAGCGTTGGCCAGGCACTGCAGCGGGAGCTCCGGCCGCAGCCAGCATGGCTTCCAGATCGTCTTGCACCGGGGCGCTTTCAGCACCGTCGTCAGCAGCTACATCTTTGGTAGCGTCATTCATAAATTCTTTGCTTTCAATGTGGCCAGCATGGCCGCAGCGGCGGCTTGTTCGCCCGCCCTGCGTGAGCCTCCGATGCCACGCTCGGTCAGGCCCAGTTCGGGAATATCGCATTCGACGTCGAAGGTCTGGCGGTGAGCTGCCCCCACCGTTGCCACCACCTTGTACTGCGGCAGCTTCATTTTGCGGCCCTGAAGCCACTCCTGCAACGCGGTTTTCGCATCCTTGGACGCTGCCTGCATCTGCGGATTGATCTCCACGCCCTGGAAAAGGCGGTGCACCAGGGCTTCTGCGCTGGCATAGCCAGCGTCCAGATACACCGCGCCGATCAAGGCCTCCAATGCGTCCGCAAGGATGGATGGGCGCTGTTGCCCGCCTGACTTGGCCTCGCCCTCGCCCAGACGCAACACCTCGGACACTTTGAGTCGCACAGCCAACTGGTGTAGCGTGTCTTGCTTGACCAGATTGGCCCGGACGCGCGAAAGATCACCCTCCGGCAAGGCCGACAGCCGCTGGTACAACAAACTGGCTACAGCCAGGTTCAAGACGGAATCACCCAAGAATTCAAGCCGCTCGTTGTGGTCGGCCGAAAAGCTGCGGTGCGTGGTGGCGCGCTGGAGCAGCGAGGGATCAGAAAAAACATGCTGCAGGCGCCCCTGCAGCGCTAAGAGACCGGCTTGCACCTAGTTGGTCTGCGCTTCAAGGCGGTAGACCAGATAGGCTGGACCTGCCAGGGGGATCTCACGCGAATATTTGAAAGAAACCACCACCTTGTCGCCGCGCTTTGTGACCTCAAGGTCAGTGCCCTTGATAGAGCGGATATCGTCAATGGAAGCCGCACGGTCAAAAGCCGCACGCACTCCGGGTACCGTACTCTCTACCTTGGCTTTTTCGATGGCTTTCTTCGCGGACGCGTACTCCAGAAAGATCGGAATCGATTGACCTCCAATGGCAAAAACTGCCACGGCGATCAGCCCCACAAAAATCAGTCCAAAAAACGACAACCCACGTTGGCGCGAGCGGGTAGCGATGCGATGTATCTTCATCAATGATCCCCCAATGTTATTGACAATCGTCGGTACTCAATGGAACGAGCCGATGCGCTTGAGGTTACCGAAATTCATCCAGACAAAAAAGGCCTTGCCCACAATATTGCCCTCGGGCACGAACCCCCAGTACCGGGAATCCAGTGAGTTGTCTCGGTTGTCACCCATCATGAAGTAGTGCCCCTCCGGCACCTTGCACGTAACACCTTCCACACTGTAGCGACAGTTTTCACGATAGGCAAAATTGCTGGCGCCTTGCACAAAAGCAGGAACATCGGGGTTGTTCAACAACCTGTGGGGCTCGTCGCCCAGCTGCTCCTCAAACTGCTTGAAGTACCGCATCGAGTCTTCTTCAAAGAAGTCGGGCAAGGCTTTCGTATCCACCGCCTTGCCATTGATGGTGAGGCGCTTGTTGATGTAAGCCACCTCGTCGCCCGGCACACCCACCACCCGCTTGATGTAGTCCATGCTGGGCTGTGGTGGATAGCGAAATACCAGCACATCGCCGCGCACGGGCCGGGTGCCTTCTGTCAGCCGTGTGTTAATGACCGGCAGCCGGATACCGTATGTGAATTTGTTCACCAGAATCAGGTCGCCCACCAGCAGGGTCGGGATCATGGAACCCGACGGGATCTTGAAGGGCTCAAACAGAAACGAACGCAAGAAGAAAACGGCCGCAATCACAGGGAACAAGCCCGCCGTCCAGTCCAGCCACCAGGGCTGCATGAGCAGCTTGTCCTTGGCGGCGCGCACGTCGATGTCCACCTGGGCGATGCCCATGCGGTCGAGCTCGGCGCGGCGCTGGGCGGCGGCGGCCTCCACGGCCTCGGCCGCACGCCGGCGCTGCGGCAGGAAGTACAGGCGTTCGGCCAGCCAGTAGACGCCCGTCACCACCGTGGCCAGGAACAGCAGCAGCGCGAAATTGCCTTCTATGGCGCCCAGGTACCAGGCGCCGGCATAGCCGGCAAAGGCCGCCAGGATGCACGCGGTGAGGATGGAGACGGCCTGCATCAGTCGTCCACCTGCAAAATCGCCAGGAAGGCCTCCTGGGGCACCTCGACCGATCCGATCTGTTTCATGCGTTTCTTGCCTGCTTTTTGTTTCTCGAGGAGCTTGCGCTTGCGCGTGATGTCGCCGCCGTAGCA
>Ga0066256_1002274_pt1 | contig 21896 bp, 18 predicted proteins | sample ThiBio_1000_biof_FD_87107 | JGI IMG/M metagenome (GOLD analysis project Ga0066256, IMG submission 87107) | Wastewater bioreactor microbial communities from Cape Town, South Africa - Thiocy_expt_1000_biof (version 2) | ecosystem: Engineered > Bioreactor > Thiocyanate-remediating >... | reverse complement strand
AGTCGTCAGCGGCGCGGAAGGCGGTGAAGGAAGACGTGGCCGCAAACACATTTGCCATGCGCCACCGTGAGCGGCAGCTGCGCCGCCTCAGCCGCAACACGCGCATCACCACCACCACCACCCGCCTGTTCACGGCGGGCGCGTGGGTGTCCATCATCATTGCCTTTGTCATCATCATCCCGTACGCCGTCACGGAGCTACTGGTGGCGCGCCACCGCAGCCGAATCGCCGCCATTGCGGACGCGGCGCAGGGCGCGGTGCTGGCCAACATGCTGGCCACCGACGTGCGGCGGCTCCATGTGGCGGGCGCGCAGCTGGCGGCGGCGGACGACCAGGTGGCGTCGGCGGCGGCGGCGTACGCACCGCTGTGGTACACGCCCACCAACACGTCCGAGGCGCCCGCGGCGGCGGCGACGGCGCTGACGACCGCGGCGGGGCAGTACGCCGGCGTGTACGCGCGCATGGTGCACAACTCGGAGGAGCTGGAGGCGCTGCACCGCAGCATGTACACCAGCGTGGCGGTGTCTGCCGAGTCCGCCACCACGCCGGTGCACGACCTGTTTGACATGGCGGCGTTCACGGTGGTGCGCACGGTGCAGGTGGCGGAGCCGTACACGCTGCTGGTGAAGATGGGCCTGTGGGAGCTGGGTCGCTCCTTTGCGCTGGCGACGCGCGCCGCCGCCAACGTGGCGGCCGGCATCGTGGGCACCGCCACCGCGTACACGCCCGGCACCACCGCGCCTGACGCGCTGGTGCGGCCGGGCGCGGGGAACAGCACCGTGACGGTGCCGTACGCCGCCCTCACGCCCCTGTGCGCCACACCCGAGTTCCACTTTGTGCTGTCCAACGCGCCCGGCCCGCTGGCGGCTGGCTGGCGCCACCTGGTGACGTCGTCCGCCGACGCGGCGCGCAGCGCGCAGAGCGAGGTGGCCAGCGTGCAGGTGGCGGCGTTTGTGGCGCAGCTCACCGCGCCCCTCCTCCTCCTGCTGCTCCTCATCCGCCCCCTGATGGTGAAGGTGGCCAACGAGCGCATGGCCATGTTCCAGGTGTTTGTGCGCATCCCCACGGAGGTGGTGCAGCGCCTGTCGCGGCTGCCCATCAACGTGGGCGAGACGCACTCGGACGACAGCAGCGAGGAGGAGGACGCGGACGGCGGCGGCGGGTTGGGCGTCGGGCCAGACGACGGCGCGGGCACGGGGATGACAACCGCCAGCAGCGCGCCCACCGTCACCAGCGTGGCGGCGGCGGGCGGGCGGTCGAGTGGCAGCGCAGTGCCCGGCGGGAAGGCAAGCAGCGTGATAGGCGGCGGGAGGGCAGGCAGCGTGATGGGTGGCGGGCGGTCTGGCGGCAGTGTGGCGGGTGGCGGGCGGTCTGGCGGCAGTGTGGCGGGCGGTGGGCGGTCAGGCGGCAGCGTGGCGGGCGGGCGGTTGGGTGGCAGCGTGGCGGGGCGCAGCAGCGTGGCGGGTGGCAGTGTTGCAGGCGGCAGTGTGACGGGCACGCCGTCGCCGGCTGCCATCTCGTTGCAGGTGGCCATGCAGCGCGCCGTGGTGGCGCGCGCCACCCCCTCCGTGCGCGCCATCCCGCGCACCTCCACGCGCGGCGGCCTGGCGTCACCCATGGCGACGGGGTCAGGGACGCCGACGGCAGCGGCACCGCGTGGCGCGCTGTACCAACTGGGGCGCACCATTTCCAACGCCATGCGGCTGATGTCAGGCCGGCGGCACACGGCGGACATCTCGCGCCACATGTCGCTGCGCTCAGTGGCGCGCGCGGCGCTCGTGCGGCGACGCATGGCGGCGCTGGGCGGCAGCACGCCGGGCGGCATGACGCCGGGCGCCAGCGCCAGCGCGGCGGAGCTGCACGACCGGGTGGGCACGAGCGGCGGCGACTCGGACCCGGGCGCGCCCGCGGTGGCGGTGTGCACCCGCGCGTACCTGCGCGGCAGCCTGCGCCGGTTCCGGATGAGCATGTCGCCGCGCCTGTGGGCCGCCACCATCCTGGTCACCACCCTCGTCGTGCTGCAGTTTGTCAGCGGCTTCCTGCTGGTGGCCACCGCGTCCGCGGCGTCGGTGAACCTGGAGGTGGCGGGCATGCGCTCCGCGCTGGTGGTGCGCGTCAAGTTCTTTGCGCAGGAGCTGGTGACGGCGGCGACGGCGCTGCACTGGGGCGGCGAGGCGCTGGCGCCCTACGTCACGGTGTCTGGCCTGGAGCTGGCGGCGCGCGCCAGCGGCGCGTTCAACTCGGATGCCGCCGTCGTGGCGGACCTGGCACGCACGCCCTCCCGCGCCCTCCTGTCTGACACCGACCGCAGCCTGGCGGGCTACGTGGCGTACGCGCGCGCCGGCCTGCTGGATGCCGCCGCCACGCTGGAGGCGTATCACTCGGCGCTGCTGTACGGCAGCGACGCGCTGTCCATTGACGGCCAGGTGTACACGTCGCAGCGGCAGGCCGACCTGCTGTTTGCCTCCGGCTGCCTGCGCACCGCCGGCGCCTGCGTGCCACCCACGCACCCGTACTACCGCGTCACCACGAGCGGCATGCACGGCCTGCTGCTGCAGTACGTGTCGCAGGCGCGGCAGCTGGCAAACGAGAGCGTGGCGGCCATCGCCGCCGGCTCCGCCACGCCCGGCAGCACGGCCACGGGGCTGGCAGCGGTGGCGGGCGCCACCGACATCTGGTCTGGCTTCCGCAATGCGCGCCTGGAGTTCCTGTGGAGCGTGGGCGAGGCAGACCTGGCGAACGGCATGGCGACCGCCATGTCAGGCTACCTGACCGGCAGCCTGGCGTACGCGCAGTCGTTCTCCATCGCCAACGGCATCCTGTTTGCCTCCATCATGTTCATGCTCGCCGCCATGTACTTCATCCTGTTCCGCCCGCGCATCAAGCAGATGGCCGCCGAGTCGCACCGCGCCGCCTCCCTCCTGCGCTCCCTGCCGGTGGGTGTGGACCTGGACCTGCTGCAGCGCGCCGCAGTGCTGGCTGACCCCTCCGAGATCGTCGCAATAGCCAAGCCGGGATAGCTGCGCATTTACCAATTGATGCGGTGGAAGATCACCCCGCGCCGCCTGATGACAGGCGCTGGCGTCTCCCTGATCCACAGCGAGCAATCTGCTGCGCTGGTTCATCGCTTCGCGCACCTGTTGGCTGAAGTTGGTCAGTGCAATATCGTCCGTCTTGCCGGAGGGCTAACCGCCGGTCGAGCTGCGTCGCGCCATTCCCGTATCGAGCAGGAAAAATTGGGCTCCGGCCAGAAGCAATTTTGCCGCCGCCGCTCATGGTTGCGTCCCGGCCGAAGCTGCCGAAAATCGCACATTCGGCGGCCATGGTGCCGGCCGAAAACCAGCAACGCCAAGGCTTTGCGCGAAATCGCGGCACCAAGGGGGTAAAAAATGGGGTGCCGCTCGCGCACCACCTAAACAGTGTGCCGACAACGATAATTTCCAGAACATGCGCGACGTAGTGCCATGTTCTTTTATCTTGCCCTCGCAAAATCCGACCCTTTCCGCCCAAAATGCCGATTTTCGATTTTGCACTGAACGCGCCGATTTCCTGCATGGACACTGCAAGGAAGCTCGCCGCCGAAGGCACATATTTCGACCGCCGATCTGCAAAGCGGCTGCCGGAATCACGCCGATCTGACGCACATTTCACGCTGCCCGATGCGAGGAAAGGCAGCGGAGAAGCGCATGGGTTTCGACAATGATTGCACCGTCAACATGCGGTCGCCGTGCAAACATCCGGGTGCTGTGAGCATTTTCTTTCGCTGCCACAAGCGCGACGGTGGAGCGGACGAGCGGCCCGCCGGAGCGACCGCCAAGAGTCTGGCGTAGGCGGGCCGCTCGTCCGCTGTGCGCGGTGGTAGCAACCTTCATTCTGGGCTGGCGATGCAGGCCGGCGGCCGTCGATATGCGGGGGGGGGGCACTGTTCAACGTAGAGCAGTGTACTCCTGCTCAACGGCCTGTTCCGATATCCGGCGATAACCGATTTTTGTCATCCATTTCGCGCGTGCAAGGTGGCTTCCCGGCAGCGCCACGTTCGCGCAACATCGGACGCTGGATCGCGATGTAGCACGATCTGTGCAATCTCGGTCCAGTTCGTGTCCTCTGCATTTGCGTCCAGCAGACACAAATAAGCGACGTAATGCTGCTCGTCATAAGCGGTGATATTGTCACCGGTCGGCGCTCGGTCGTCCACATCGGGATCAAGCTCGGGTTGCATTGTATCGCCTGAAATCTCTGCAATCTTAGCGTACTAGCGCTTCGCTAACCGATGAAAGCTGACGCCATCATAGGTACTCTCTTTGGACTTTTTGATACGCAGAACGACAGCGCAATCTGAGGCATCAAATAACGCGGCGGCCGCATTGTGGGCTATTGTACGAGCACGCTCAGCCCATTCGCCTTCGGACATCGGATGTTTGGTCAAATGGTAGGCCAGAACAAAGACGCGCCTGCCAATAGTGTTGCGCACAACGATTATATCGCCCCGTTTCTTGCTCATAAGGCCGCGCTTCCATTTGCGCAATTGCTGTTCGATGCCAGCGAGCACGTGGGGATGCTGGTTCAGGACAACTTGAAGAATATCGAAGCGATGCCGCAGGCTCGCGTCTCGATAGATTTCTTCCAGAGTTGAGCGCCAGTATTGGCTGAGAGGAATACCGAGTATCTCAAACTCTGTCCTATCAGCACGCGGCGTCTTTCCAGTGCGAACGATTCCGTCAATATTTACAAATTGAAGCTGCCGCCCCTCTGCCTTTTCGGCATCGATCGAGAGTCCATTGGTAAGGTAAATCGATAAAATATCCTGCTCATCTCCCTCAAAATCGACCACTTCTTCGAGCGTTGATCGGCGCGTGAGATAGTGAAAAAATGACACCTCCGTATCGAGATAACGCCATATCAGCATCAACTCACCAAGTGAGAGAACTGGTGCCCATGCATCCTCTTCGCCGATAGCGCCAAAAATTCTTAGATTATGCCTAGCACTGGTCAACGCCGCGAAGTGCTCGATGCAGATACTGAATTTATGGACGATTTTCGGCTTTTCCAAATTGAGCACTAACGGCTCGTTGGTGTCTTTAATCCATAGCTTTGCGTCTTTACCGTTTTTGTCGAGGTAGCGTTCAAGGCGTAGAGCTTGCTCAGCGGGTTCAACGAATAGCTCCTTAAAATTCCTCAGCAAGCTAAGTTCGCCGCCGCGACGTGCTACATCATCTAACTTCCCGGACTTGGCTTCAAATAGGAATATTGTGTTCCCGATGAGCGCAACCACGTCATTTTCATATAGAATCCCGCTTTCATCGTCGCGCCACATGACTTTCTGGTAGGTCTTGGCGTTGGGCATCGCAGTTGCGATGTGAGTCTCTATGGCGTCCTCTAGGAAGCGCGCTCTTGCGTCTGAGTAAGCCCTCTCAAGCACTGGCCTCCCGGCTATAAGCTGTTCGAATATTTGAAAAGGGAACCCGTAAAACAAATTCGGCAAGGGCAGGAACAGCGTCAATTCATCAACTTCCACGAATGGCCGACGCCATACAGGATTGTTCATGAAAAAATGCTCGGGGTCGGCCGATGCCAGTTCGCCTGGTCGAATGGATAATTTTTCGAAGAACTCTATGGTATCGTTTCCATACAAATGGCGTATAGAAGCCTTATCCAGCATATATGGCCAAGTATGACAGAGCTCTGAAAGCTGAAATGCAGCCCATCGAAAATCTTCGACGGCATGACAATGCTTTTTGCACTTTGACCAAGCGCGGCTTGCGATTGGCGAGATCGAGCAAAAGAAATCGATTGAACGTAGTGCATCAGATTCTGATTTGGCCTGCAATCCATCCCTGACTTTGTCGGCGTATTCGTTCAGCCTTATCTCGACCATAGATGCAACGGCGATCAGAATAGAAAAAATTTCCGAGAGTTTGACGCCGAGTTCTTTCAACGCAAGATCATCAATCTGTTGGAGGATCGAGCGAAAGACAGTTTCGCAATCCTCCTTAACGAATATATTGCGGTATCGCATCGTTTGCAGGCGGAGCCTTCTAATTATCCGCTCGCGTTCAGGGTTTTCCTTATAGCGAATAGGTTGCATATGCGCGAAAGCAAACGCGCATTTAGGTATCTCCGGGAGAAGCCGATGCATGCTTCCCGGAGACGCAGGAACAGCCTTCGGTGGAGAGGTCTGCATCAGTGCCAGAGCTTGCATAATTTCGAGGTCAGCAGGCTCGATAAGCTCATACGGCTCGTGCTTTTCCAAAAACCAGCGTGGGTTCTCCTTCCGCCATGCTTCAACAGCCATCGCTTGGTTGGTACATTTCGCAATTATCGCGAAGCCATCATGAATCTGGAGGAACTTCCTAACGTTTTGTATTGATGTGTTGAAAATGGAACGCCATCCATCGGGCGTATCCGCGAGGGCGGCGAAGGGGTGATGTATTTCTAGTATTTCCGGATCGATTACATCGACACCATGCATCACCATTGTGCGCTTCCGATTCTTACGCGCTGGCTAACGCCCTCATACAGCCATTTGCTTCCAGTAGAGTGCTTCAAACCTCCACGGTCAACAGATGTCTGTCTCGGTCAAACCTGCCCGAGGATGACGAAAGCGGGGAAGGAGGCGCCTCGCCGACGATCGCCAGCTTTACCCCGCTACCCTTCCTTCTCCATCTTCATCAGCGAACCGACCAGCCCGACGACCGCTGCGGCGAGCAGGATGTATTGCAGCGTGGCGAGCGCGGTGCTCGGGCTCTCGTCGGCCGACAGGATGGAATAGCCGATCAGCACGACCGCGACGGCGCTGACGATGGCCGATGTCTTCGGGGTCATGGTTGCCTCCCTTTCCTTGGGGAAGCAGGGAAGCGGGCAGGGCAGGACGTGTCAAGCGGCTCCCCTTCTCCCCGCAAGGACGGAGAGAGGAAGGACTGCCACCACCTCTCCGTGCGTCATCCCGGAACGAGACGCGAGCGCAGCGAGCGGTTCGTATCCGGGACCCATTCCGAGACATCGCGGCCGCGTGAGGCGGCGGGCCGAGGACGCCGGCCCCGCACTTCGCCAAGGTCACGGAATGGGTCCCGGCTCGCGGTCGCTTCGCTTCCTTGGCCGGGATGACGCGGTGGAGAGGTTGGCGCCAGCACGCCGGGCGTGGATAAACCGCACCGCCGTTTCCGTCCAACCCCTTGCCCCGACTGCCGATTGCCGACCGCCGACTGCCGCGTCTGTCCCCGCCCGTTGCCGCGCGCCTATCCTGGCCCGGCTCCTGTCGCGGGAACGCCGATCATGACGGTGGTTGTGCGGGCAGGGGACGGCGCCTCCGCCCGGCCCTCGTAAGGCCGGTCCGGGGAGGCCGCGCCAAGGGTTCCCCCTCGGCCACTACGGGCCGGGCGTGACGGACGGTTCACTAGAACCCCGCGGAGCCTGCAAGGGCAAAGCGGGGGGAAGCGGAACGGGCGCGGTTAAAAATCGCCGGACGGGCGGCCGCGAGGCCGCACATTGCTTGCCTACGAGCGTCCCTGCGGCCGCCCGTCTTCCCCTTCTTTCGCCCCGCCTGCGCGGGGTCGCTGGCGCATGTGTCGAATTTGAACGGTTTCCTTCGCTGTCCCGCAATCGCCCTCTGCTAGCCTCAGGCTGCTGGAATTTCGGCTGGGGGGCCGGACATGGTGGCGATCGATCATTTCGACGGCGGGCGTGCGCCCGGCGGTGCCGTGCGGCGGCGCGGCGCGGGCCGCGTGGCGGCGCTCGCGCTGGCCGGCGCGTTCGGATGCCTGCTCGCGCTCGCCGGTTCGCACCAGCTCGCGCCGCTGCCCTGGGGCGAGGCGGCGACGGCGCTGCGGGTCGCGACCTGGCCGGTGGCCGAGGCGAGGGTCACGGCCGCCCGCCTCGACGAGGCGCCGGTCGCCGCGCGTGGCGGCGTGGTGGCCGAGTGGCGCCTCTCGCTAACTTACGAATACGAGGTCGACGGCCGGCGCTTCGCGGGCGGGCAGGGGAGCCTCACCGACCGCGCGCCTGCCGACGACCGCCGGCTGGTCTCGCTCTACCGCCGCGCCGAGTTCTCCCGCATCACCGGCAGCCCGCTCGCGGTCTCCTACGATCCGGCCGGGCCCGGGCGCGCCTATGTCGAGGCCGCCGTGCCCTGGGCGCTGCTGCTGCCCGGCCTGGCGAAGGGCGCGGCGCTGTTCCTCGCCGCCGGCTGGTGCTTCGCCTTCGCCTTTCCGGACGGGCCGCTGCGAAGCCGTCGCTAGACCGGGTGGCGCAGCACGCGCGCGGCGCGCCGGCGCCGGCCGTCGCGGATCTGCCACAGCGAATGCGCCACCAGCGCCACGATCAGGATGACGCCGCCGGCGAGGCTGCGCGGCGTCGGCTGCTCGGCAAAGATCAGCCACACCCACACCGGCGCCAGCACGGTCTCGAGCAGGTAGAACATCGCCACCTCCGGCCCGGATATGTATTTCGGCCCCGTCGCCAGGCAGAAGAACGACAGCGGCATGATCACCAGCCCGTTGAACAGGATCCAGCCGGGATGGTCGATGCGGAAGCCGTCATGGCCGACCATCCACAGCGCCAGCAGGAATGGCAGCAGCACCGCCACCAGCGAGGCGAAGCCCATGTCCTTGCCGGTCGCCCGCGTGATGGTGATCGCCGAGGCGATGAACAGCGCCGAGCAGCCGGCCATCAGGTCGCCGAACAGATTGCCCGAGCCGACCGAGTCCGACACGATGATGCCGACGCCGGCGATCATCGCGGCCATGGCGAGGAAGGTCGCCGGCCGCGGTCGCTCGCCGAGGAAGACCCACGACAGCAGCGCCGCGAACATCGGGTTGAAGGCGAGGATGAAGACGACGTTGGCCGTCGAGGTGGTGAAGACCGCGGTGATGAAGGTGAGCGACGACAGGCCGTAGAGCGCGGCGACCGCCAGCCCCGCCCGGCCGGGGATGAGCGACGGCACGGCGCGGCCGGAGAAGGCGCGCCAGGCGAGCCAGATCGCCAGCGCCGCGAGGAAGGTCGCGCCGGACCTGACCATGAGGATCGACCAGCTCTCGCCGGCCGCGAGCTTGATCAGCGGGATGTCGACGGTCAGCGCCAGGCCGCCGATGGCCGTCAGCAGCAGGCCCTTGGCATGGTTCGTCTCGGGCAGCGCCAATGCGGCCTCCGGTCGGGCTGTCGCGGCCGGGCCGCGTCGGACGGTTGGGAAGGGTTCAGTCCTCGGCCGCGAAGCGCTCCCAGCCCTTGGGCCCGAGATGCTCCTGCGGCTGGAAGCGGATCTTATAGGCCATCTTGCGCGAGCCGTTGACCCAATAGCCGAGATAGACATGGGGCAGGCCGGCCGCCCGCGTCCGCTCGATGTGGTCGAGGATCATGTAGGTGCCGAGCGAGCGGTCGGTCAGCTCGGGGTCATAGAAGGAATAGACCATCGACAGGCCGTCGCCCATGCGGTCGGTGAGCGCCACCGCGATCAGCTCGCCCTGGCCCTTGCCGGTGATGAAGCTGTCCGGCCCGCGACGGCGGTATTCGATGATCTTGGTGTCGACATGCGTGTCCTCGACCATCATGGCGTAGTCGAGCACGGTCATGTCCGACATGCCGCCCTTGCGGTGGCGGGCGTCGAGATAGGCGCGGAACAGCGAATACTGCTCGGTGGTCGGCTCGGCGTCGTGGACGGCGCCGATCAGGTCGGCGTTCTGCTGCACGATGCGGCGCATGTTGCGCGTCGCCCTGAACTCGCCGGCGAGGATGCGCACCGACACGCAGGCCCGGCAGGTTTCGCAGGCCGGCCGGTAAGCGATATTCTGCGAGCGGCGGAAACCGCCCTGGGTGAGCAGGTCGTTGAGCTCCGGCGCCTTCTGGCCGACGAGATGCGTGAACACCTTCCGCTCGAACTGCCCGTCTATGTAGGGGCAGGGCGAGGGCGCAGTCAGGAAGAACTGCGGGGAGTGCGGGCTGTGTTGCGTCATCTGGCGGCGTCGTGCGGGTGCTTCGCCCCTAGCTTGGCCGCGCCGCGCCAAACGTCAACAGGAGATTGCGGCAAGGCCGCTTCCGCCGGGTCAAAAACGCCGGAAGCGGCCGTGACGAGGCTCGTCGGCCCGGTTCAGCGGTCGCTGCGGGCGACGACAGTGCCGAGCAGCAGATCGTGCAGGGTGCGCTTGCGGTCGGCGAACAGGGTGACGACCAGCACCAGCGGCGTCAGGATCGCGTTGGCGGCCCAGAACAGCACCGAGTGGACGACCGCCAGCAGCCCGTCGACGCGGCGCCCGTCGAGGCGCTCCAGCCGGATGTTCATCATCCGCATGCCCACGGTCGCCTGCTCCTCGCCGCCCAGCGTGTTCCAGATGTAGAGGATCGCCACCAGCGGGAACAGCGCGCCGAACAGCATCCAGCCGAAGCCGAGCGTGACGACGCCGAGCAGGAAGACGACGATCCCGAACGGGATCATCAGCAGCAGCACGATCAGATAGTCGATCAGGAAGGCGAAGATGCGCCGGCTGCGCACGCCGTCATAGACGCGCGCGTCGTCCAGCCTGCCGTTGATGATCTCGCCGTCGAGAACCCGTGTGTTCATCTACCTCAGCCTCTCTGCGGGGCGATGGCGCCCGCGCGCATTCAGATGGGGTTTTGCCGCCGCCGATTCAATGCGCGTGGCCCCGCGCGATTGTGCTCGGGGCCCGACTCGGTGTTGGCTCCGCGCGCCGTGTCCAAGGTTCTCGCGTCGGCGGCTCGAGCGGGGGTCCCATGCAGCATTTCGACATGCTCGTCATCGGCAGCGGACCGGCCGGCCGCCGCGCCGCGGTGCAGTCGGCCAAGCTCGGCAAGTCGGTGCTGGTGGTCGACCGCGGCCGGCGGCTCGGCGGCGTGTCGGTGCACACCGGCACGATCCCCTCCAAGACGATCCGCGAGACGGTGCTCAACCTCTCCGGCTTCCGCGAGCGCGGCTTCTACGGACGCGGCTACCGGGTGAAGCAGGAGATCGCGGTCTCCGACATCGTCGAGCGCCTGCGCAAGACGCTCGACCACGAGGTCGAGGTGCTGCAGCACCAGTTCATGCGCAACCAGGTCAGGAGCGTCCACGCAGCCGCCCAGTTCGTCGACCGCAACACCGCGCGCATCGTCAGCGAGAACAACGAGCGCTACGAGGTCGGCTTCGAGCATGCGCTGGTCGCGGTCGGCACGCGGCCGTTCCGGCCCGACAGCGTGCCCTTCGACAGCCGCCACATCTTCGACAGCGACGAGATCCTCGACCTCGCTCACCTGCCGCGCAACATGACGGTGGTCGGCGGCGGCGTGATCGGCGTCGAATACGCCACGATCTTCTCCGCGCTGGACGTGCCGGTGACGCTGATCGAGCAGCGCTCCAGCCTGCTCGACTTCGTCGACCGCGAGATCGTCGAGGATTTCGTCCACCAGATGCGCGACCGCGGCATCCAGGTGCGGCTCGGCACCGGCATCGACAAGGTTGCGGCGGTCGACGGCCATGCCGAGGTGACGCTCGCCGACGGGCGCACGGTGCGCTCCGAGATCGTGCTCTACGCCGCCGGCCGCAGCGGCGCCGTCGACGGCCTCGGGCTGGAGGCGGTCGGTATCGAGGCCGATGCGCGCGGCCGCATCAAGGTCGCCCCGAAGGCGTTCCAGACCGCCGTGCCCAACATCTATGCCGCCGGCGACGTGATCGGCTTCCCGAGCCTCGCCTCCACGTCGATGGAGCAGGGCAGGGTGGCCGCCTGCCATGCCTTCGGCATGGCGCTGCCGCCGGCGCCCGAGACATTTCCCTACGGCATCTACGCCGTGCCGGAAATCTCGACCGTCGGCCAGTCGGAGGAGGAGGTGCGCAAGTCGGGCGTGGCCTACGAATGCGGCGTGGCGCGTTTCCGCGAGACCTCGCGCGGCCACATCATGGGCGTCGATTCAGGCTTCCTGAAGCTGATCTTCTCGCTGGAGAGCCGTCGCCTGCTCGGCGCCCACATCGTCGGCGAGGGCGCGACCGAGCTGATCCACATCGGCCAGGCCGTCATCAACCTCGGCGGTACGGTCGACTTCTTCGTCGAGAACACCTTCAACTACCCGACGCTCGCCGAAGCCTACAAGATCGCCGGCCTTGATGCGTGGAACAGGATGGGGCGGGGGTAGAGGCCCGCGGCCGGAACCGACTCGCGAACGCGCATCGCCTCAATTTCACCATCCCCGTCCGCGAGGTCCGGCCTTCGGAAGGGGATGTTCATGTTGAAGAGGGTCCTGATCGGCCTCGTGCTGGTCGTCGTCGCGATCTGGCTGTGGAACGCCTCGTGGCTCGCGCCGGTGCCGGCGGGCACGCTGCGGCTGATCGCCCATCGCGGCGTCCACCAGATCTTCAGCCGCGAGGGGCTGGACAACGACACCTGCACGGCGACGCGCATCGATCCGCCGCGCCACGATTTCATCGAGAACACGATCCCCTCGATGCAGGCTGCGTTCGCGGCCGGGGCCGACGTCGTGGAGCTCGATGTCCACCCGACCACCGACGGCCGCTTCGCCGTCATCCACGACTGGACGCTCGACTGCCGCACCGAGGGCAAGGGCGAGGTGCGCAGCCACGACATGGCCTATCTGAAGACGCTCGACCCCGGCTACGGCTACACTGCCGACGAGGGCAAGACGTTTCAGCTGCGCGGCAAGGGCGTCGGCATGATGCCCGAGCTGATGGAGGTGCTGGCGGCGATGCCGGGCCGGCGCTTCCTCGTCAACTTCAAGTCGAACGAGGCGCGCGAAGGCGACATGCTGGCCGCGCTCGCCGCCGCCAACCCGCAATGGCGCGACGCGATCTGGGGCGCCTATGGCGGCGACCTGCCGACCCTGCGCGCCGCGAGCCTGATGCCCGGCCTCGAAGTGTGGACCCGCGGCGGCCTGATGAAATGCTTCACCCGCTACCTCGCCTATGGCTGGACCGGCATCGTGCCGCCGGCCTGCCGCGACACCGAGGTGATGCTGCCGATCAACGTCGCGCCGTGGCTGTGGGGCTGGCCGAACCGTTTCCTCGACCGCATGGCCAAGGCCGGCAGCACCGTGATCCTGCTCGGCCCCTACGGGGCGGGCGATACGGGTACGGCCGGCATCGACGACGTCGCGCTGCTGGCCCGCGTCCCGCCGGGCTTCGGCGGCTATGTCTGGACGAACCGCATCGAGCTGATCGGCCCGGCGCTGAAGGCGCGCTGAGGCCGCCTCAGGCCTTGGCGGCGGCGGTCGGGAAGGTGACGACGAAGCAGGCGCCGCCGCCCGCCGGCGCCTCGTGGCGCACGCCGGCGCCGTGGTGGCCGGCGATCTGGCGTACCAGCGACAGGCCGAGCCCCCAGCCGCCGGCCGTCTCGCTGCGCCCCTCGGGGCGATAGAACGGCTCGAACACGCGGTCGCCCGTGGCCGCCGGGATGCCCGGCCCGTGGTCGCGCACGCGCAACACCACCGCGCCGTTCTCATGGCCGACATGCGCCTCGACCGGCGGCGCGCCGTGGCGCAGCGCGTTCTGCATCAAATTGCGCACGAGCCGCGTCAGCAGCTTGGCGTCGCCCTCGACCATGGCCGGCTCGCCGCCGACGGCGACGCCGCAGCGCGCGCCTTCCTCGGCCGTCAGCGCAAGCAGGTCGACCGGCTCGGTGCGCTCCAGCCGGTCGATGTGGTCGAGCCGGCTGGCGAGCAGGATCTCCTCCACCAGCGCGTCGAGCTCGGCGAGGTTGCGGATGATCTCCTCGCGCGCCGCGCCTTTCTTCAGGCTCTTTTCCAGGTCGACCGCCATGCGCAGGCGCGCCAGCGGCGATCGCAGCTCGTGGCTGGCATTGGCGAGCAATGCCCTGTGCGATTCGAGCAGCCGCTCGACCTGCTCGGCCGCATGGTTGAAGCTCGCCGCCACGGCCGCCACCTCGTCGCCGCCCTTGACCGGCACGCGCGTATCGAGCGCGCCGCCGCCCCAGCGCTCCATGCCCTGGCGCACGGCCTCCAGCCGCCGCGTCAGGTGGCGCACCACCGGATAGGCGGCGACGCCGATGACGGCGGCGATGAGCGCCAGATAGGCGAGCGGGAAGCGGCCGCCGCCCGGCCCGAAGGGCAGGCGCAGCCGCGCCGCCACCAGACTGCCGTCGTCGAGGCGGACGACGAAGGGGCGCGGCCGGTCGTCGTCCGCCATCAGCCGGCGGCGGCCGAACGGTTCGTGCGCCGGCACCAGCCGGCCGGCGACGGCGATGACCCGCCCGTCGGGCGCGTAGACGGTGATGTCGGCGTCGAACGCCTTGGACAGGTGCTCCACCGTCGCCTGCAGGCTCGCCGGGTCGCCGCCGACCGGCAGCATGGCGGCGATGAAGGCGTCGCGCCGGGTGGTCCAGCCGGCCGCGTCACGGTCCTGCACGACGCGCACGAACACGGCGCTGGCGATCGCCACCACGGCGAGGCTGGCGAGCAGCGTCAGGTAGATCTTGACGAACAGCGATCCGCGCAACGCCTACCTCTCGTCGTCCTGGAAGCGGGCGAAGACGTAGCCCACGCCGCGCACGGTGATGATGCGGCGCGGATGCCTGGCATCGTCCTCGATCGCGGCGCGGATGCGGGAGACGTGAACGTCGATCGAGCGGTCGAACGCCTCCAGTTGCTCGCCCTTGACGAGGTCCATGAGCTGTTCGCGCGACAGCGTGCGGCCGGCGTTCTCGGCGAGCGCCACGAGCAGGTCGAACTGGTGGCTGGTCAGCGGCCGCTCCTGCCCGTCGAGGCGGACCGAGCGTGAGGGCGGGTCGATCTCCAGCCGGCCGAAGCGCAGGGCGCGCGGCGAGGGCGCGGCGGCCGGGCCGTTGCGGCGGCGCAGGATCGCCTTGAGGCGGGCGAGCAGCTCGCGCGGATTGAAGGGCTTGGGCAGGTAGTCGTCGGCGCCGATCTCCAGCCCGACGATGCGGTCGGTCTCGTCGCCGCGCGCCGTCAGCATGAGGACGGGCACGTCGGAGGTCTGGCGGATGCGCCGCAGCGCCTCGAAGCCGTCCATGTCGGGCAGCATCACGTCGAGCACGACCGCGTCCGGGCCGCCGCGCGCGATGTCGGCCAGACCGGCCGTCGCGGTCTCGACCGCGGCGGCCTCGAAGCCGTTCTCCTCGAGATACCGGGCGAGCATGGCGGACAGGCGCCTGTCGTCGTCGACGATGAGGACCTGATCCGCCATGCTCGCCCGGCTCCGATTCGTTCGAGCATTTCCAGCAAAAGTGCGAAGCGGTTTTGCGTCCGGAAATGCGGCTGAAGCAAAGATATAGAGCGGTTCTGCCGATTCGGTGAAGCCGAACCGCTCCATATGCGAAGCCGAGATTACCAGCGGCCGCGCGGGCCGGGACCCTTGAAGTGATCCATCAGCTTGGCGCGCTGCTCGGGCGTCAGCACCTCGGCCGCGTCGAGGATGGCGGTGGTCACCTTCTGCGAGGCCTGGTCGAGCTGGGCGAAGCGGTCGCTGCGCATCTTCTCGGCCGCGGCGCGGTCGATGGTCGGGGCGCCGAGCAGCTTGGCGACGTCGTCGCGGCTGTCGCGCAGCTCGGCCCGCAGCGGGCGCAGCTCGTCGCGCACCTTGCCGAAGATCGTCCGCAGCTTCTCCGCCTGCTCCGGCGTGGCGCCGACTGCGTCCATCATGCGCTCGAGGCCGCGCTCGCCCATCATGCCACCCATGGGACCGCCCATCGGGCCGCCGGGTCCGCCGCGCATCTCCATCTGGTGGGCGCGCGGGCCGCCCCAGCCGCGGTCGCCGCCATAGTCGCGGCTCAGCGCGCCGACCACGCCGACGCTGGTCAGTGCGACGACGGCGATGCCGCCGATGAGCAGGTTGCGGCTCCAGCCGCTCGCCTTGGGGGCCGCCGCGACGGGCTCGGCGACGGGCTGCTGATCGTTGCTTTCCATGGTCCTGGTCCTTTCTGCTGTCCGCAGCGGCTGCTGCGATGCGATCACTTCTAGAGGCCCCGCGTTTCGGCAGTTCGCGGGCAATGTAAAGTTGTGTGAAGCTGGCAAGGCATCATTGCGGCGGGCCGCGTGCCCGCCGATGGTCGGGCTCGACCGGCCGGCGAATGCGGGGCAGCCTGCGCGCGGGGGAGGGAAGCCATGCATGCCGCCGCGCTGACCGCGCTTGCGATGATCGCCTTTGCGGCCAACTCGCTGCTGGCGCGCGCCGCACTCGCCGACGCCTCGATTTCCGCGCCGGCCTACACGGTCGTCCGCCTCGTCTCGGGCGCGCTGGTCCTGCTGCTCATCTCGCGGGCGCGGGGCGGCGGTCTGAAGGCGCTCGCGAGCCGCGGCGACTGGCCTTCGGCGCTCGCGCTGTTCGCCTATGCCGCGGCCTTCTCCTTCGCCTACGTGCTGCTCGGCGCGGCCACCGGCGCGCTGATCCTGTTCGCCACCGTCCAGTTCACGATGATCCTGTGGGGCCTGCTCAGGAAGGAGCGGCCGGGCCTGCGGGGCGTCGCCGGGCTGGCGGTCGCCTTCGGCGCCTTCGCCTGGATGCTCGCACCCGGCCTGCGCGCGCCCGACCCGCTGGGCAGCGCGCTGATGATCGTCGCCGGCATCGCCTGGGGCGTCTACTCGCTGCGCGGCCACGGCGCGGTCGATCCGCTCGGCGAGACCGCCGGCAACTTCCTACGCGCCGGCCTCGTCTGCCTGCCGCTGCTCCTGCTCCCCGGTGCGACGGCGATGACGGGCGGCGGGTTCGGCCTCGCGGTCGTCTCGGGCGCCGTCGCCTCCGGGCTCGGCTACATCGTCTGGTACGCGGCGCTGCCGCTGCTGTCGCGCATCCAGGCGGCGGCCGTGCAACTGACGGTGCCGGTGATCGCGGCGGCCGGCGCGGTGCTGATCCTGTCCGAGGCGCTGACGCCGCGGCTCGCCGTCTCCGGCGCGATCATCCTGGCGGGCGTGGCGCTGGTGATCCACGCACGGGCGCGGCAAGCCTCCTAGGTCGGCTCCTCACTCAGCCTTCAGGCCTGGCGCGCGGCCAGAGCGCGCCGGCGCCGGCGATCGCCAGCCAGCCGAGGATCATCGCCGTGCCGCCCGTCGGCGCGGCGAAGGGGAACAGCCGGTCGCCGAGATACTGGCGGGAGACGAGGTCGAGGCTGAACACGACGAGCCCGGCGAGCAGGACGCCGGCGCCGATGCGCAGCAGCCGCGAGCCGCCGGCGAGCCCGATCGCCAGCAGCGCCGGCGCGTGCGCGAGAAGCATGGCGGCAACCGTGCCGATGGTGCCGCCGCCCTGGTGCGCGGCCGCCGCCGAGAGCGCCACGCACGCGGCGCCGCTGAGGCCGCCGGCCGCCATGAAGAACCGGGAAGGGGTCATGCGTCAGCCGCGCAGCAGCGCGGCGACCCGCGGCGCGAAATAGGTCAGCACCCCGTCGCAGCCGGCCCGCTTGAAGGCGGCGAGCGATTCCAGCATCGCCTTCTCGCCGTCGAGCCAGCCGTTCTTCGCCGCCGCCTCGATCATCGCGTATTCGCCCGACACCTGGTAGGCGAAGGTCGGCATGGCGAACTCGTCCTTGGCGCGGCGGATGATGTCGAGATAGGGCAGCCCCGGCTTGACCATGACCATGTCGGCGCCCTCGGCGAGGTCCTGCTCGATCTCGCGCATCGCCTCGTCGGTGTTGGCGTGGTCGAGATAGTAGGTCTTCTTGTCGCCCTTGAGCAGGCCCTGCGTGCCGATCGCCTCGCGGTAGGGGCCGTAGAAGGCCGAGGCGAACTTGGTCGCGTAGGACATGATCGCCACGTCCTGGAAGCCGGCCGCGTCGAGCGCGTCGCGGATGGCGCCGATGCGGCCGTCCATCATGTCCGACGGCGCGATGATGTCGGCGCCGGCCGCCGCCTGCAGCACGGCGGCTTGCGCCACTTGAGCCACCGTCTCGTCGTTGACGATGATGCCCTCGCGCAGGATGCCGTCATGGCCGTGGCTGGTGAACGGGTCGAGCGCGCCGTCGGTGATGACGCCGATCTCCGGCACCGCCTCCTTGATCGCCCGCGTTGCGCGGTTGATCAGATTGTCGGGATTGAGGATCTCCGAGCCGGTCTGGTCCTTCAGCGCGAGCTCGACCTTCGGGAAGGTGGCGATCGCCGGGATGCCGAGCTTCGCCGCGCGCTCGGCCTCGCGCGCCAGCAGGTCGACCGACAGGCGCGTCACGCCAGGCATCGCCGCGACCTCCTCGTGCCGGTTCTCGCCCTCGACGACGAAGACCGGCCAGATCAGGTCGTCGACGGTGAGCCGCGTCTCCTGCACCAGCCGCCGCGACCAGTCCGCCTTGCGCATGCGTCGCAGCCGGCGGCTGCCGGTGATCTCGTCGACCCTGCGGGAGGCAGAGGGCAGGGGGCGGGCGATGCGGTTCATTCTTGTTCACTCCGGTTGGCGGCGTCTTAGCACTTTGTGCAAAGCGCACAAAGCCGGCGTGCCGCCGCAGGCGGGGGCGGCCCTTCATTGACGCTGCCGGCCGGGGTTGTAACAAACAGGGCGGGATTCGTCCGGGAGGGACCGCGTGGACGTGGATTTCGGCGGCGGCGACGAGATTGGCTTCGGACGCGAAGGGCGTGCCGGCATCGTCACGCTGACCCGGCCGAAATCGCTCAACGCCGTCACCCACGGGATGGTGCTGGCGCTGGAGCGGGCGCTGGATGCGTGGCGGAACGACGACGCGGTGGCGGCCGTCGTGATCCGGGCCGAGGGCCGCGCGTTTTCGGCCGGCGGCGACATCGTCGACATCTACAATGCTGGCAGGGCCGGCAGGCCGCCGGTCGGCTTCTTCGCCGACGAATACCGCCTCAACGCCAAGATCGCCGCCTGGCCGAAGCCCTATGTCGCGCTGATCGACGGCATCGCCATGGGCGGCGGCGTCGGCGTTTCCTATCACGGCTCGCACCGGGTCGTGACCGAGAAGGCGGCCTTCGCCATGCCCGAGGTCGGCATCGGCTTCTTCCCCGACGTCGGCGGCAGCCACCTCTTGTCGCGCCTCAAGGGCGGCTTCGGCCTCTATCTCGCGCTGACCGGCGCCCGCATACGCTGGGGCGACCAGCTGCGCTGCGGGCTGGCGACGCACGCGGTGCGCTCCGACCGGCTGGCCGAGCTGACGCAGGCGATCGTCCGCGACGGCCGGCCCGACGCGGCGCTGAAGGCGCTCTGCGAGACGCCGACGCCCGAGACCAACGAGGCGCGCGTCTTCGCCATCGACAAGCACTTCTCCCTCGGCAGCGTCGACGCGGTGGCGGCGAGCCTCGAGGCGGCCGCGGGCGAGGACCCGTTCGCGGCCGAGGCGCTGGCCGCGATCCGCACCAAGTCGCCGACCAGCCTGCGCGTCGCCTTCGCCCAGGTCGCGGCGGGCGCGGCGCTCGACATGGAGGAGTGCATGCGGATGGAGTTCCGCATTCTCAACCGTATGCTGGAAGGCCCCGACTTCTACGAGGGCATCCGCGCCGTCGTCATCGACAAGGACAACGCGCCGTCCTGGCGTCCGCCCAGCTTGCCGGACGTCGATGCGGCCGCGGTCGACCGCTACTTCGCGCCGCTCCCCGGCGGGGAGCTCGGCCTGTGACGATGGGCGCGATGGCCGGGCAGCACCTCAGGGTTTCGGCCGTCGAGCTGGCCTACCAATGGCTGCACCGGGCGGTCGCCGCGCTCTGCCTGCTGTTCGGCCTGCTCTACTGGGTCCGGCTGGTCGGCTACTACAAGGGCGACCTGTGGCGCTTCGACCTGATGCCGTCCTACTGGCAGGTCGCGGCCGTCTCGCTCGCCGTGCTCTATCCGCTGGCCGCCAGCGGCCTGTGGATGCTCGCCTCCTGGGGACCGGTGATCTGGCTGATCTGCGCGGCGGCCGAGACGGTGATGTTCCTCGGCTTCCCCGAGCTCTACGGCCACCGCATGCCGGTGGTCGTCGCGCACGCCACGATCGGCCTGCTGTTCCTCGCCTTCCGCATCGCGCTGTTCGTCGAGCAGCGCCGCCGCCGCCAGGACGACTGACGGCGCATTCCCGCGGAACGACGGCCGGCGCCGGCGCCGGCGTTTACCCGACGTTTAGCCTCTTTTGCCTCTGCGCTTTCATAACCCGCTGTTAAGGCTGAGGTTTAAGTCGAATTTTAGAGGCATTCGATAGGGTCGCGATCAAGGTGAGAAACAAAAAAATCACCGGGCGTCAAACGAGAGGCAAGTGTTATGATGACTTCGCGTCAGGAGGCGAAATCGCCGGCCGTTGCGAACGACGATCACAAGGATGCGATCCGTTCGCTCTATCTGGAATCCCTTCAGCTCGTCGAGCGGCTGCACCGCCGGTTGCTGGACGTCATCAAGGACGAGTTCGACCGCAAGGGCCGCAGCGACATCAACGCCATCCAGGCGCTGCTGCTGTTCAACATCGGCAATGCCGAGCTGACGGCGGGCGAGCTGCGCTCGCGCGGCTACTATCTCGGCTCGAACGTGTCCTACAACCTGAAGAAGCTGGTCGAGCTGGGCTTCATCAACCACCAGCGCTCGCGGATCGACCGCCGCTCGGTGCGCGTCAGCCTGACGCCGAAGGGACAGGAGATCGCCGACGTGGTCGGTCATCTCTACGAGCGGCATGTCGGCTCGATCGAGCAGGTCGGCGGCATCAACCGCGAGGAGTTCCGCCAGATGAACCGTGCGCTGCAGCGGCTCGACCGCTTCTGGAACGACACGATCGCCTATCGCATGTAAGCCCGCGACTGTCGCCGCGCCTTCGGCTCGGCGCGGGGGGCTTCGCGAAGACCGGAGGGGACGGCAGCCGGCGCGGCAACGCGCCGGCTTCTTCGTTTTTCACGCGCAATTTATCCGCCGCTGTTGCAAAGCGGTTGCGCTCCGTCACGTTGCCGCCATATTCCGGTGGCTGGCCTTAGCTCGTCCGGTCGAGGCCGGAAGCGGCGGAGTTGCGCGTCCTGGCCGCCATGTGTTCCGGGTGCGTGATTTGGGTCGTGTTGCGAAGCGGGCCGTGCCCGGCTTCGCCGTTTTCGCATTGATACGAGGGGTGTCGGCTCGTCCGCCGGCCGCACATACGGAGATCCGCCGATGTCGCTGAAACGCCGCAGCTTCCTGACGGGCGCCGGAGCAATCGCCGCTTCGGCCCTTGCCTCGTCCGCCTTCGGCCAGACGGTGATCGACCAGGTGCTGAACGCGCCGCGCCGCGGCGGCTGGGGCGACCAGTTCGACGCCCGCGCCAGCGCCGGCGACAAGGTGGCCTCGACGCTGCCGATCCTCAGCCCCGAGACGATCTCCTTCGTCGAGCGGGCGATCGCCCAGCCCCGGGGCGTGGCCGCCGCGGGGGGCGGGCAGCCGGGGCGGGCCACCAAGAGGCTGCGGCTGGGCGTCGTCGCCCCGGCGGGGCGGGGGCGGCGCCGGCGCCTGATGGTCCCCGGCGCCCTCGCTGCCAGCGCCGGCATCAGCTCGGCCTTCGATTCCTCCGCCGACCCGGCGCTCAAGCGCTTCCAGACCCGCCACGGCCTGCCGGTCGACGGCACCACCGGCCGCTACACATTCGCGGCGATGAACGTGCCGGCCGACGTGCGCCTCACCCAGCTCCAGACCAACCTGGTGCGGTTGAAGACGATGTCCGGCTCGCTCGGCGAGCGCTTCGTCATGGTCAACATCCCCGCCGCCCAGATCGAGGCGGTGGAGGGCGGCCGCGTGGTGCTGCGCCACACCGCGATCGTCGGCAAGATCGACCGCCAGACGCCGATCCTGTCCTCCAAGATCAACGAGATCATCATCAACCCGTACTGGAACGCGCCGGAATCGATCGTGCGGCGCGACATCATCCCGCTGGTCCGCAAGGACCCGGAATACCTGTCGAAGAACAGCATCCACATCCTCGATTCCAAGGGCAACGAGGTCGATCCGCTGTCGATCGACTGGTCGACGGAGGAGGCGGCGAAGCTGCGCTTCCGGCAGGATCCGGGCAAGA
>Ga0066256_1002273_pt1 | contig 21902 bp, 29 predicted proteins | sample ThiBio_1000_biof_FD_87107 | JGI IMG/M metagenome (GOLD analysis project Ga0066256, IMG submission 87107) | Wastewater bioreactor microbial communities from Cape Town, South Africa - Thiocy_expt_1000_biof (version 2) | ecosystem: Engineered > Bioreactor > Thiocyanate-remediating >... | reverse complement strand
GAGCTGTACAACCCTAAGGCCTTCGTCACGCACGCGGCATGGCTGGGTCAGGCTTGCGCCCATTGCCCAATATTCCCCACTGCTGCCTCCCGTAGGAGTCTGGGCCGTGTCTCAGTCCCAGTGTGGCTGATCATCCTCTCAGACCAGCTAAGGATCGTCGCCTTGGTGAGCCATTACCTCACCAACTAGCTAATCCTACGCGGGCCCATCCAATGGCGATAAATCTTTCCCCTTTCGGGTATTATACGGTATTACTCCAAGTTTCCCTGGGCTATTCCGTACCACTGGGAAGGTTCCCACGCGTTACTCACCCGTCTGCCACTCCCCTTGCGGGGCGTTCGACTTGCATGTGTTAGGCCTGCCGCCAGCGTTCGTTCTGAGCCAGGATCAAACTCTCAGATTGAAGAGTTCTGATTCTGGTCGGCTCGGAGATTTAACTCCAAGAATCTCTGCGTAACGGGCACCTTCACACTTGATAACCGATCCGCGCAACCGAAGTCGCACAGAGCCGGCCATCATGGTGATGGCTTGAAACGCAGATTCGCCAGAGTCTCTTTCAGTTCCGCGTAAGCCCGAAGACTTACTATGGAACCCGCCAGGACTCCGCCGCCTGCGTTTCCCTTCCTTCAATCAACTTGTCAAAGAGCACCAGGTCGATCAGATGGCTTCTCGATCCCGGCTACGTTTGTAGCGTCCCCGGGCGGCAACAGAAACCCGATCAGGCTGGCCGCCTGAGAGTTTCTTACCAGTTCGAGAGATTTCCGTCTATCGAAGGCCGGCCGGCCGTTGCATCTCAGCAGCGGCGCCGACGAGGACCTATCTAGGCCCTCTCCTTTGCCAAGTCAACACCAATCTCAAAATTTCTGTCACGAATCTCCCCGGGGCCAGCTAAGCCCAAGTTCTGCCTCATAAACTTTATTACTCTCTGCCTCTCGGTCGGGTGGATATCCACTGTTCGGCTGCCCGGCCGCCATACTTGTGCTAGCTAGTCCATTGAATGTGTCCCGGGCGCGGGGGGAGCGAAGTAGCTGCGCCAGGCGACAGATGCCACGCTCATTTTGCGTGGAAACGGGGGAACTTACGTGATCGAGCGACACCGTCATGCGACGGTCGGACGGGTAAGGCGGCATCGCGTCGTCGCCCGCGCGCACGGCCATCATCACGTGCGCATGACGCGGCGGAGCGGCGGTCTGCGCGACCTCTACACTGCCGATACGGCGGAGGCCCGTGGCGGTGGCAGATTTCGCTGGTTTTTCAGTACATGTCTGGCCGCAGCCGTAGGTTCCGTGGCAATTATCGCGGCGATCTTCGGCGCCTCGGATTCCCATGACAGCCGCAACAGCGGCATCGTGCCCGCACTCAGGAAAATGAGCGCCGAGATCCAGCCCGAGCGGGAGCTCGCGCCGATCGTTGCGGACGGCCTCGCCTGGTCGGCGCCGAAGTCCGATCGCCTGGAGGCGACGACCGGCGCCATGGTGACCCGTTACATCGTGCAGGAAAGCATCCGCCAGCGCCGCGGCGCGCGCGAGTACATCCAGAACAAGCCCTATGCCCGCGTGCTTGCGCGCCTCGCCGCTGTGCGCGCAGAAAGCGTCGGCGCCATCCCGCCTTTCAACCCCATCCGCCTCTACGGCAATACCTCGCCGCTCGGCGAAGCTGAGGACGCTCCGACCGCAAGCAGCGCCAATGCCAGCGGCATCTCGCTGAGGGTAGTCGAGCTGCTCGGCACGATCCTGCCGATGGAGGATGGGCAGGAGCTCGATGCGCGCGAGGTTGCCGACCTCGTTCAGCGCGCGCGTGAGCAGGCCCGCGATGCGCTCGCCATTCGGCCCGGCTTCCTGCCCGAAGGCAGTGAGGGCGCCAAGAAGCCCGGCGCAACGGCTGAAGCGCCACTTCCCTCGAATACGACGGTCCTCGAGAAAGTCGGCGGCACCGAGCAGGATGATGCAGCGGACGTCGAGGGTCGCCAGATCCGTGCACACAAGGTCGGGCGCGGCGATACGCTCGCGCGCATCCTGCAGCAGGCCGGGGCCGACCCGCACCTCGCGCGCAGCATGGTCGAGGCGGCGCGCGGCACGTTCGCCGAGCGCGATCTCATGGCCGGATTTGTCGTCGAGATCACGCTCGAGCCGAGCCTTGCCAATCCCGAGCAACTCGAGCCGGTGCGCTTCGCCGTCTTCGATCCGCGCGGCGCGCACCGCCTGAGTGTCGAGCGCAGCCCTGCCGGTGAGCTTGTGGCCTCAGCCGATCCTCTATGGGCGAACGCACGTCCGAGCCATGCGCGCGACATCGAGCGCTCGGCGACGGCGAGCCTCTATGCCGGCCTCTATCATGCTGCGTTCTCGCAAGGGATCGATCACGAAACGATCCTGCAGATCCTGCGCCTCCATGCCTACGAAACCGATTTTCGCCGCCGGGCGCGCCTCACCGACGAGCTCGAGCTGTTCTTCGACGTGCGCGAAGAAGGGCGGGGCGAGGAGCAGCTTGGCGAGTTGCTCTACTCGGGCATCACGGGTGCGGGCGAAAGTCAGCGCTTCTTCCGCTTCCGCACGTCCGACGGGATCGTCGACTACTACGACGCCGACGGCAACAACTCGCGAAAGTTCTTGATCCGGCAGCCCATTCGCGGCGACGAGGCACGTCTGACCTCGGGCTTCGGCGTGCGTTATCATCCGCTGCTCAATACCCGCAAGGCGCACACCGGCGTCGACTGGGCCGCCCCCATCGGCACGCCGATCGTGGCCGCCGGCTCCGGCGTCATCGAGGAAGCGGGACACAAGGGACAGTACGGAAATTACATCCGCATCCGACACGCGAACGGCTACCAGACGGCCTACGCGCACATGAGCCGGTTTGCGCCGGGCGTCGCGCCAGGCGTGAAAGTGCGGCAGAACCAGCTCATCGGCTATTCAGGGAATTCGGGCTTCTCGACGGGCCCGCACTTGCACTACGAGGTCCTGGTCAACAACCAGTTCGTCGATCCGCTCTCGATCCAGGTGCCGCGCGAGCGCCGGCTGACCGGACGCCAACTCGCCGAGTTCCAGAAAGAGCGCTTGCGCATCGAGGATCTCTTGCGCCGCCATCCTGTCCGCGTCGAGCAGGTCGCCGGGCGATAAGGCCCGAGGCTTAAAGCTCGGAGCGGAAGGGGCGCGCGAGCAGGCCTTCGATAGCCGCATCGACGGTGAGCCTGCCCTCGATGATCGCATAGACGGCTGCAGCGATCGGCACCTCGACGCCATGCGCATCGGCACTGCGAACGACGGCAGCGGCCGTATACACGCCCTCGGCTGTGGAATGCAGCTCGCTGAGCGCTTCGCTGAGTGTCCGGCCCTGGCCGAGAAGTCGGCCGAGGCGCATGTTGCGCGACTGCGGGCTCCCGCAGGTCAGCAGCAGATCACCGAGCCCCGAGAGACCGACGAGCGTATCGGGATTGACGCCGAGGGCCGTTCCGAGGCGGCGCATCTCGGCGAAACCGCGCGTGACGAGCGCGGCATGTGCGCTGGCGCCGAGACCGCGCCCGTCGACGACGCCGGCGGCAATGGCGAGTACGTTCTTGATGGCGCCACCGAAGGCCACGCCGGTCGTATCGGCCGTCCAGTAGAGGCGGAAGTGGCGGCAGCCGACTGCGCCGACCAGCGCCTGGCCAATCGCTTCATCACGGCACGCGAGCGTGAGAGCCGTTGGAAGACCGCGGACCACATCGTGAGCAAAGCCAGGGCCGGAAAGCACGGCCATGCGGCAATCCGGAAGCGTCTCAGCCAGCACGTCTGTCATGAGCTTGCCAGTGCTCTGCTCAAGGCCTTTGGAGCAGATGACGACGGGTGTCTCGGGAGCAATGTGACGCGTGAGCGAGTGCGCGATCGCCCGTTGCGTCTGCGCCGGTGTCGCGAGGAGAACCGCATCGACCTCGGCCATTCGGGCAAGATCGGACGTTGCGGCAAGATCGGCATCGAGCGTGACGCCGGGCAGATAAGCCGCGTTGGTGTGCTGGCGATTGATCTCATTCGCGACGGAGGCGTCACGCGCCCAGAGCAGCACGCGGCGCCCGGCCATGCGTGCAACCTCGGCAAGTGCGGTGCCCCAGGCTCCGCCACCGACCACGCCAATGCTCTCGATAGTCTTGCTCACGTCTCTTGCTCGTTGCCGCCATGAGGGCGAGCGCTGCGATCGCTCAAATTGGACTCGGGGGCGCTACTTGCTGCGTCCGAACGAGCCGCCGCACGCGCCTTCGCTTTACGTTTGACGAGGTTCTGGCGGAGTTTGTCAGCAAGACGTGCCGTGCGCCCATCGCGCTGCTCGGCCCCCTGCTTTTCGCCTGATCGAGCCATGGCCTATCCCATGAGGCCTGCGGCAGCGAGACGCGCGCGCAAATCGGCCTCAGCAGCCGCCAGGCGCTCGGCATCGGTCGCTCTCAACACAAGCTCAGTGCCATAGAGCCGGCCATCGCGCACGAAGGGATAGCTGCCCATGGAGACGTCTGGAAACGCTTTCTGCGAGGCCTCCAGCGGGGCCGCGACCTCGCCTTCCGGCTTCAGCATCTCGATATTCACCGAGAGCATCTTGCGACCGGTCCTGAGCTCGGGCGTCACCGCATCGAGCATGGCCTGCATGACGACAGGAATGCCGGCCATGACAATGACGTTCTCGAGCCGAAAGCCGGGCGCGACAGAAACCTTGTTTTTCACGAGGCTTGCGCCGTCCGGAATGCGCGCCATGCGAAGACGCGCCGGCGTCGCCTCGACGCCGCGGCGCGCATAGTTCTCGAGCATCAGCGCCTTGACCTCGGGGTGGTGGTCGATCGAAACGCCGAAGGCCTTGGCGATGCTACCGGCAGTGATGTCGTCGTGCGTCGGGCCGATGCCGCCGGTAGTGAAGACGTAGGTGTAGCGGCGGCGCAGCGCGTTGACGGCGGAGACGATCTCGTCCTCGACGTCACCGACGACGCGGACCTCCTGCAGGCGGATGCCGATCATCGTGCAGTGCTCGGCCATGGCCTCGCTGTTCTTGTCGTTGGTGCGCCCGGAGGGGATCCCGTCGCCGATCGCGGGCAGCGCCGCGGTTACTGTTTCCGCGCCCGTGTCGGACATTGCGCTCTCGTTGCTCCTGTATGGGCTCGTGCCGGATCAGCCCGGGATCTGCAATTGCACGACCTGCCGGCCACGCTTGACCACTATGCGCCACAACGGCGTGCGCCGCGCGAGCAACTTTTCGAGATCGACGACTGATGTCACCTGCTGATCGCCGATCGAGATGATGATGTCGCCCGGACGGAAGTTGAGCCGTTCTGCTACGGAGCCGGAGCGCACGCTGAGCACGACGATGCCTCCGGCCTCATCGAGATCGAGCTCGTCGGCAACGTGCGGCACCAGATTGGCGATGCGCGCGCCGTCGAACGGATGATTGCCCGTGAGATTGCGCACATCATCGGCGCCGATCTGCGGCGGCGGCTGGAGCGGGAGCTGCAGGGCTACTGCGCGCCCCTTGCGAATGAGGTTGATCTGCACGGCGTGGCCAATGCCACGCGTCGCGAGGCGATAGTTGACGGCGCGAGCGTCCGTAACCTCATGACCGTCGACCATGGTGATCACATCGCCCGGCTCGATGCCCGCGGCGGCGGCCGGGCCGTCCTTGTGCACGCGCGTCACGAGCGCACCGGACGAACGGCTGAGCCGAAGTCCTTCGGCGATCTCGCGCGTGAAGGAATCGAGGCGCGCACCGAGCCACGGGCGCTGGATCTTCTTGCCGCTGAGCGCCCTCTCCACATAGAGCCGCACGAGATTGGACGGGATCGCAAAACCGACGCCATGCGAGCCGCCGGATCCCGAGTAGATCGCGGTGTTGATGCCGATCAGGCGCCCGGACATATCGACGAGTGCGCCTCCCGAATTGCCGGGATTTATCGCCGCATCCGTCTGGATATAGGACTGGATATCAGCGCGTCCGATTTCCGAACGGCCGAGCGCAGAGATGATGCCGCTCGTGACGGTCTGTCCGACGCCAAAGGGATTGCCGATGGCGAGGACGAGGTCACCCACTTCGAGATTGTCGGAATCATCGAACTGCAGCGAAGGGAATTTCCCATCTCCGCCGTCGATTCGCAGGATCGCGATGTCCGTCTTCTCGTCCTGCAGAACGATCCTGGCATCGAACTCACGCCGGTCCGCGAGAACGACGCGAATCTCCGAGGTCGCGCCGACCTTGACCACGTGGGTGTTTGTGACAATGACGCCGTCCGGCGACACGATCACGCCCGAGCCGAGCGCGCTCTGAACGCGTTCACTCGACATGCCGAAGCGGTCGCGGAAGAAGTCGCGGAACAGTTCACCGGAAAGACCAGGCGGCTGGGCGGCCACGCGGCCACGCGCGTACACGTTCACGACGGCGGGTGCCGCTCGCTTGACGATCGGCGCGTACGAGAACTGAACGGCGGCGCGAGAGGGCGGCGGCTCCTTGCGTTGCGCCGCGGCCGGGCTCAGGCCGCCGAGCAGAAGCAGCGAGAGCATCACTAGAAGGGCAGTCCCGCCGGCGCATTTTCGGCCTGAAGCGTGCGAAACCTTCATCCAACCCCCAACCAGAAACGCCCGGCACTGGAAGCGGTCGAACCGACGATGCACGGGCACCGAAGTTTATAGTGCAGGCGGGCACGCCGTTGAAGCGCCACGCAGCGACGCGGCGGGCGCATATCCGCAGGGCGGGAAGGTAGCGGCCGACGAGGCCTAATGTGGCGGCCGCTGCTAATGCGCCTCAGGCCAGGCTATCGACAATACCCTCGATGGCGGCCCCGACCTCCTCGATCGGCGCCATGCCGTCGACGGCATGAAGGTTGCCCCTGCAGAAATAGTACCCGATGAGCGGCGACGTCTCGCGATAGTAGGCGATCATGCGGGTCGTGACGGTCTCGGCGTTGTCGTCGGCGCGGCGCGTAAACTCCGTGCTGCCGCAGACGTCGCAGACGCCGCGCACCTTGGGGCGCTTGAAGCGATCGTGATAGCCCTCGCCGCACTTGGCGCAGGCATAGCGGCCGACAATGCGCTCGACGAGCCGGTTGTAGTCGACCTTGAGCTCGATGACGGCGTCCATGCGCTCGCCCTTGGCCTCGAGCATCTTGTCGAGTGCTGCCGCCTGCTGGAGCGTGCGCGGGAAGCCGTCGAGAATGAAGCCCGACTTGCAATCGGGCTGCTGGATACGCTCGGCGATGATGCCGACGACAACGTCGTCGGAGACAAGCTCGCCCTTGTCCATGAGCGCCTTGGCCTTGAGACCGATCTCGGTTCCGGCCTTGACGGCAGCGCGCAGCATCTCACCGGTCGAGAGCTGCACGAGGCCGCGCTTCTTTGCGAGTTGCTGCGCCTGGGTCCCCTTGCCGGCCCCCGGCGGCCCCAACAGGATCAGTTTCATCTCCGCCCACTCCGCGACGTTGCACCCCTGAGCTTCGCCTTCTTGATGAGACCTTCATACTGGTGGGCGAGGAGGTGGCTCTGAACCTGGGCCACAGTATCCATCGTGACGCTCACTGCAATCAGCAGCGAGGTACCACCAAAGTAGAAGGGCACAGCCGCGTAGGCGATCAACAGCTCTGGAAGGACGCAAACAATCGCGAGGTAGATCGCACCGACGAGGGTGATGCGCGTCAGCACATAGTCGATGTATTCAGCCGTCTTCTGACCGGGCCGGATGCCCGGCAGATAGCCACCGTACTTGCGCAGGTTGTCGGCGGTATCGTTCGCATTGAAAACGACGGCAGTATAGAAGAACGCAAAGAAGATGATCATCGCCACGTAGATGACGATGTGCAGGGGCTGGCCGCGGCCGAGCGCTGCCACGAGGGCATTGAGCCACTCATGGCTGCCGCCGGCGCCGCCCTGACTGAACTGCGCCGCCGTGATCGGCCGCGGCAGCAGCGAAGACGCGAAGATCGGCGGAATGACGCCCGCGGTGTTGAGCTTCAGGGGGAGGTGGGATGCCTCGCCCTGGAACATGCGGTTGCCGACCTGTCGTTTCGGATACTGGATGAGCAGGCGCCTTTGGGCGCGCTCCATGAAGACGATCGCGGCGACGACGCCCAGCATCAGCACGAGGAGGGCGAGCAGCAGCGGCGTCGCAAGCGCGCCCGTGCGCGCAAGCTCGAAGAGGCCGATGAGCGCGCTCGGCAGGCCCGCGACAATGCCGGCGAAGATGATGAGCGAAATGCCGTTGCCGACGCCGCGCGCAGTGATCTGCTCGCCGAGCCACATGAGGAACATCGTGCCGCCGACCAGCGTGATCACGGTCGACATGCGGAAGAACCAGCCGGGATCGAGGACGACCGAGCCCATGGAGCCTCGCGAGCCTTCGAGGCCGATCGCGATGCTGTAGGCCTGGAAGGCGGCGAGCACCACCGTGAGGTAGCGCGTGTACTGGTTGATCTGCTTGCGACCCTGCTCGCCCTCTTTCTTGAGGGCCTCGAGCTTGGGCGAGACCGACGACATCAACTGCATGATGATCGATGCAGAGATGTACGGCATGATGTTGAGCGCGAAGATCGCCATGCGCTCGATCGCGCCGCCGGCGAAGAGGTTCACCATCCCGAGGATGCCGGACGAGTTCTGGCGGAATGTCTCGGCAAAGGCGACCGGATCGATGCCGGGCATCGGAATGAAGGTTCCGATGCGGTAGACGATGAGCGCTCCCAGCGTGAACCAGATCCGCTTCTTGAGCTCTTCGGCCTTCGAAAAGGCGCCGAAGTTCAGGTTGGCTGCAAGTTGCTCGGCGGCCGATACCATGGCGTGTCAGGCTCCCGGGACGGGTGCGGGCCCCGCGCCGGAGATCCGGGCGGAGCCACGTGAATTTCGCTCAACATGGGGCTTGAACAGGTTCGGCGCAACTGGCGACAGCGACGCGGCCCCCACACAACCGTTCCGCACCCGTTTCCGCCCCGACCGCTTACGCGGCCTATTCGTCGTCGGACGACTTCTTCTTGCCGCCCGACTTGGCCTTCTTGGCCGCGGTCTTGGCGCGCTTTGCCTCATCGGCCTCGAGAACCTTGCGCTCGATCAGCGTGATCTGGCCGCCGGCCTTCTCGATCGCCGCGCGCGCAGAGGCCGTTGCGTGATTGACGGTCAGCTTGAGCGCGGCCTTAAGCTCGCCGCCGCCCAGAACGCGAACACCGCTCAGCTCGCGCCGCACGAGGCCCGCGGCCTTCAGCGCTGCGATATCGACGGGCTTGCCCGCATCGAGACGACCGGTATCGACGGCGCCCTGCAGGTTGCCGAGCGAAACCTCGTTGAACTCGTCCCGGCTCCGCGAACGGAAGCCACGCTTCGGCAGACGCCGATGGAGCGGCATCTGGCCGCCCTCGAAGCCGCCGATCGCGACGCCCGAGCGCGCCGTCTGACCCTTGCCGCCGCGGCCACCGGTCTTGCCGATGCCCGAGCCGATGCCACGCCCGATCCGAATGCGCGTCTTGCGCGAACCGGGATTGTCCTTGATGTCGTTGAGCCGCATGGCCCCGCGCTCCTTCCTTGCCCGACGCCGTTATTTCGTCTCTTCGACGATCCTGACGAGGTGCGGGATCCTGTTGATCATGCCGCGCACGTCCGGCGTATCGACGAGCGTGCGCCGGCGGTGCAGCTTGTTGAGGCCGAGACCGATGAGGGTCTGGCGCTGGATGTCAGGGCGCCGCGTGGGGCTTGCGATCTGCTCGACGGTGATCGTCTTGCCGGCGCCGCTCTTGCCGTCTGCCATGTTCTTCGTGTCCTCTGGCCGTGTAACCGGAGCCGCAGCTCATTTGCCGCCACGTGCCGGCTACTTGCCTACTCCTGGGCCGCCTCTGCCGTCTCGCCCGCAGTGTCGCGACGGCGCGCGACGATCTGGCTCACCTTCTGGCGGCGGCGGGCGGCAGCGGCGCGCGGATTTTCCTGCGTCTTCGGCGCGTCGAGCGTGGCGCGACCCATGTTGTAGGGGTTCGACGAGCCGAGCGACTTCGCGACGACGTCGCGCACGCCGAGCGCATCGAACACGGCGCGCATCGGACCGCCGGCGATGATGCCGGTGCCTGGAGGTGCCGCCCGCAGAACGACGCGGCCAGCGCCATGACGGCCCTTGCAGTCATGGTGCAGCGTGCGCTTGTCGCGCATCGGCACGCGCAGCATCGCGCGGCGCGCGGCCTCGCCGGCCTTGCGGATGGCTTCCGGCACTTCGCGTGCCTTGCCATGGCCGAAGCCGACCTGACCCTGCTGATCGCCGACGACCACGAGCGCCGCGAAACCGAAGCGCTTGCCGCCCTTCACAACCTTGGCGACGCGGTTGATGTGGACGAGCTTCTCGGTGAAATCGCTCTTGCGATCGTCGTCGCGGTCCCGGTCACGGGAGGGATTGCGTGCCACGTCGATAACCCTTTCTAGCTCAGAAGCTCAGGCCGCCTTCGCGGGCCGCATCGGCCAGCGACTTGACGCGACCGTGATAGATGTAGCCACCGCGATCGAACACGACTTCGGAAACCCCGGCCTTGACCGCGCGCTCGGCGAGCAGCTTGCCGACCTCGGCAGCCGCGGCCTTGTCCGCACCGGTCTTCAGCTTGCCCTTGAGATCCTTCTCGAGGCTCGAGGCTGAAGCGACCGTCACGCCCTTGGCGTCGTCGATCACCTGCGCATAGATGTGCTTGGACGAACGGAAAACCGACAGCCGCGGCCGTCCGTTCGCGACCCTCTTCAAGGTCCGCCGTACGCGCTGGGCGCGGCGCTGGAACTGCTTGTCGTGGGCGCTCATCGGTTCTCTCGCTTACTTCTTCTTGCCTTCCTTGCGCAGGATGAACTCGCCCTGATAGCGCACACCCTTGCCCTGGTACGGCTCCGGCGGACGGAAGCCGCGGATCTCCGCTGCAACCTGCCCGACTTTCTGCTTGTCGATCCCCGAGATCAGCACGTGATCCTGGCGCGGACCGCCGAGCTTCACATCGATGTCGGCCGGGATCTTGTAGTTGATCTCGTGGCTGAACCCGAGTTGCAGCGTCAGATCCTTGCCCTTGAGCTGGGCGCGGAAGCCGACGCCGTGGATCTCGAGCGTCTCGGCATAGCCGTTGACGACACCCTTGACCTGGTTGTCGACGAGCGTACGCGAGAGGCCCCACATGGCGCGTGCGCGCTGCGTGTCCTCGCGCGGCGTCACGGCGACACCGGCGGCGGTCTTCTCGACCTTGACGTCCTCGGGGAGCGTCACGGAGAGCTCGCCCTTCGGCCCCTTGACCTTGACGGTCTGGCCATTCACCTCCGCCTGCACATTGGCGGGAATGGGGACCGGTTTCTTGCCGATGCGCGACATCGCCTAGTTCCTCAATTCAATTCATCAAGCAGCAGGCGCCCACGTCTGTCAGGGCACCCACGCGTCAGAACACGCTGCAGAGCACCTCGCCGCCAACCTGCTCCTCACGTGCCCGCGTGTCGGACATCACGCCCTTCGGCGTCGAGAGGATCGAGAGGCCGAGGCCGTTGGCAACCGTCGGCAGATCACGGAGCGGCGAGTAGACGCGACGGCCCGGCTTGGAGACACGCGAGATCTCCTTGATGGCCGGCTGGCCGTTCAGGTACTTGAGCTCGATCTCGAGCTCGGACATACCGTTCTTGTGATCGACGCGCGTGTAGCCGCGGATATAGCCTTCCTCGGTCAGCACGTCCAGGACGCGCGTTCTGAGGTTGGAAGCGGGGCTTGTGACCTTCGGGCGCCGCCGCATCTGCGCATTGCGGATACGGGTCAGCATATCGCCGAGCGGATCGTTCATCGCCATAGGATCTCGTCCTTCTACCAGCTCGACTTGACCATGCCGGGGATCATGCCCTGGCTTGCCAGCTCGCGGAGCTGGTTGCGGCACAGCTTGAGCTTGCGATAGTAGCCGCGCGAACGGCCGGTGATTTCGCAGCGGTTGCGGATGCGCGTCTTGGACGAGTTCCGCGGCAGCTCGGCGAGTTTCAGGCGCGCAGCGAAGCGCACCTCGGCCGGCTGCTTCTGATCAGCCGCCGTTTCCTTCAGCGCCGCGCGCCGCTCGGCATATTGATCCACCAGCTTGCGCCGGCGCTCATTCTTGTTGATCGAGCTCTTCTTCGCCATCAGGTCCTCCAAGACCCACATGTCGGCAGGAACGTCGCCTGCCTGATCGTCATTCGCCCGGCTTACGTCCGGAAGGGGAAGTTGAAGGCGCGCAGCAGCTCGCGCGCCTCATCGTCGGAGTGCGCGGTCGTGCACACGATCACGTCCATGCCCCAGATCTCGTCCACCTTGTCGTAGTCGATCTCGGGGAACACGATGTGCTCCTTGAGACCGAGCGCAAAGTTGCCGCGACCATCGAAGCTCTTCGGGTTCAGCCCGCGGAAGTCCTTCACGCGCGGCAGCGCGATCGTGACCAGGCGGTCGAGGAACTCGTACATGCGATCGCCGCGCAGCGTCACCTTGGCGCCGAGCGCCATGTTCTCGCGCACCTTGTAGGTCGCGATCGACTTGCGCGCCCGCGTGATGACCGGCCGCTGGCCGGCGATGAGCGCGAGATCGTTCGACGCGTTCTCGACCTTCTTGCGGTCGTTCACGGCCTCGCCGACGCCCATGTTGAGCACGATCTTCTCGAGGCGGGGAATCCGCATCGGGTTCTCGTACTTGAAGTGCTCCGCGAGCTTCTTGCGAATCTCCTGCTCATAGAGCGACTTCATGCGCGGCTTGTAGTCCGCGGGACGTGGCTTGCGCGGCGCAGCAGCACCACCACCAGCCGCGGGCTTGCCCTTGGCTTCCTTGGCGGACGCACCCTTGCCCTGCGGCTTGCCGCCCTTCGCACCGCCCTTGGCGCCAGCGGGGGCGCTGCCGCCCTTCTGTTTCGCGTTGTCGGCCATGGCTTATGACTTCTCCGGAATGACTTCGCCCGAACGCTTCGAGAACCGCACCTTGCGGCCATCCTCGAGGAACTTGAAACCGACGCGCGTCGGCTTGCCGTCCCTCGGATCCTCGAGCGCGAGGTTCGACAGATCGATCGTTGCTTCCTTCGAGATGATCCCACCTTCCGAAGCCGCAGTTTGCTTCTGATGGCGGCGAACCATGTTCACGCCACGCACCAGCGCGCGGTTCTCCTTCGGGATCACCTTGATGACCTCGCCGTGCTTGCCCTTGTCGCGGCCCGCGAGCACGATGACGTGGTCACCCTTTTTGATCTTGAGTGACGGCATCTCAGAGCACCTCCGGCGCAAGCGACATGATCTTCACGTGCTTCCGCGCACGAAGCTCACGCGTGACCGGTCCGAAGATGCGCGTGCCGATCGGATCGCCGTTGGCGTTGATCAGCACCGCGGCGTTGCGGTCGAAGCGGATCAGCGAGCCATCGGCACGGCGCACGCCCTTGGCGGTCCGCACGACGACGGCCTTCATGACCTGGCCCTTCTTCACGCGGCCGCGCGGAATGGCCTCCTTCACCGACACGACGATCGTATCGCCGATCGTCGCGTAGCGGCGCTTGGAGCCACCGAGCACCTTGATGCACTGCACACGACGGGCGCCGGAGTTGTCGGCGACGTCGAGATTTGTCTCCATCTGGATCATGGCGCGATCCTCAATCCTTCCTGCCGCATCAGCCCGGCTGCTTCAGCGCGACCCAGCGCTTGTGGCGCGAGATCGGCGCGCTTTCCTGGATGCGCACCTTGTCCCCGACCTTGAACGTGTTCTCCTCGTCGTGCGCCTGGTACTTCTTCGACCGGCGCACGGTCTTCTTGAGCAGCGGGTGCGTGAAGCGGCGCTCCACCTCGACCACGATGGTCTTGTCGTTCTTGTCGGAGACGACGACGCCGTTCAGAATGCGCTTTGGCATGATCGTTCTCCTGCTTACTTGCTGGCCGCAGCCGGGGCATTGCCCCTGAGCGCGCGGGCAACCGTCTTCACGCGTGCGATCTCGCGGCGGACGACGCGAATGCGCGCCGTGTTCTCGAGCTGGCCGGACGCCGCCTGAAAGCGCAGGTTGAACTGCTCCTTCTTGAGCTTCACCAGCTCTTCGTCGAGCTGATCGAGCGTCATGCCCTTGAATTTCTCAGTCGCCATCTCAGGCCTCTCAAACTTTCTCGTGCGGTCCGCAGGCGATCACAGCAGGCGCGTCACGATACGCGTCGCAATCGGCAGCTTCGCCGCGCCGAGCGTCAGCGCCTCGCGGGCGACATTGTCCGGCACGCCGTCGATCTCGAACATGATGCGGCCCGGCTTGACGCGGCACACCCAGAGCTCAGGGCTACCCTTGCCCGAGCCCATGCGCACCTCGGCCGGCTTCTTCGTCACCGGCACGTCCGGGAAGATGCGGATCCACACGCGGCCCGCACGCTTCATGTGACGCGTGATGGCACGACGCGCGGCCTCGATCTGGCGCGCGCTCAGGCGCTCCGGCTCAGCGGCCTTGAGGCCGTGCGAACCGAAGTTGAGATCGGTTCCGCCCTTGGCAGCGCCGTGAATGCGGCCCTTGTGCTGCTTGCGGAACTTCGTCCGTTTTGGTTGCATCATGACAGTCGTTCCTCGAAGGCCTTAATCGCGCGAGCGGCGGTCGCCGCGGTCGCCACGATCACCCCGATCGCCGCGATCCTCGCGCCGGCGACGATCACCACCGCCACCCTCCTGCGACTCGAGCGCGCGACGCTCGGACGCCATCGGGTCATGCTCGATGATCTCGCCCTTGTAGATCCACACCTTCACGCCGATGATCCCGTAGGCCGTACGCGCAACGCCGTAGCCGAAGTCGATGTCGGCACGCAGCGTGTGCAGCGGCACGCGGCCCTCGCGGTACCACTCGACGCGGGCAATCTCGGCGCCGCCGAGACGGCCGGAGACGTTGATACGAATGCCCTGCGCACCAAGACGCAGCGCCGACTGCACGGCGCGCTTCATGGCGCGGCGGAAGGCCACGCGGCGCTCGAGCTGCTGGGCGATCGTCTCGGCGACCAGCGTCGCATCGATCTCGGGCTTGCGCACCTCGACGATGTTGAGATGCACTTCCGACTACGTAAGGCGCGCGAGCTCGCCGCGCAGCTTCTCGATGTCGGCGCCCTTCTTGCCGATCAGGATGCCCGGACGCGCGGAGTGCACGGTCACCCGGCACTTCTTGTGCGGGCGCTCGATCACGATCTTCGCGATGCCAGCCTGGCGCTGCATCTTCAGGATGTGCTCGCGCATCTTCCTGTCTTCGTGCAGCAGCTTGCCGTACTCACCGCGGCTCGCGAACCAGCGGCTGTCCCAGGTCCGGTTGATGCCGACGCGCAGGCCGACGGGATTGACCTTGTGGCCCATCAGGCGGCCTCCTCTGCTGTCTTCTCGGCCTCAGCCTTGGCTGCAGCCTCGCGCACGATCACGGTGAGCTGCGAGAACGGCTTCATGATCCCGCCCGAACGACCGCGACCGCGGGCGTGGAAGCGCTTCATGACGAGGTTCTTGCCGACGAAGGCCTCGGAGACGACGAGATCGTCGACATCGAGACCGTGATTGTTCTCGGCGTTCGCAATCGCGCTCATGAGGCACTTGCGCACGTCGACCGCAATGCGCTTCCTCGAGACCTCGAGCTCCGTCAGCGCCGTCTGCACTTTCTTGCCGCGGAGCATCGCTGCGACGAGGTTGAGCTTCTGCGGCGAGACGCGCAGGTTGCGCGCCACGGCCTGGACCTCGTTCTCCGGCAGACGCCGTTCGGCTTTGGGCTTGCCCATCTTACCTGCCCTTCGTCGCTTTCTTGTCGCCGCTGTGGCCATGGAACGTGCGCGTCGGCGCGAACTCGCCGAACTTGTGCCCGACCATGTCCTCGTTGACGGACACGGGAATGTGCTTCTGGCCGTTGTGCACGCCGAACGTGAGGCCGACGAACTGCGGCAGGATCGTCGAACGGCGCGACCAGATCTTGATGATCTCGCTACGGCCGCCGGCGCGGACCTTCTCCGCCTTCTTCAGCAGATAGCCGTCGACGAACGGGCCTTTCCAAACAGAGCGTGCCACGATCGATGCTCCTACTTGCTCTTGCTGCGCGTGCGGACGATGAACTTGTCCGTCGACTTGTTCTTGCGCGTCTTGAAGCCCTTGGTCGGCTTGCCCCACGGCGTCGCCCAGTGCTTGCCGCCCTTGGTGCGGCCGCCGTTCGGGTGATCAACCGGGTTCATCATGACCGAGCGCACGGTCGGACGAATGCCGAGCCAGCGCGTGCGGCCGGCCTTGCCGATCGAGCCGTTGCCGTGATCCGGGTTCGAGACCGCACCAACCGTCGCCATGCACTCCTGGCGCACGCGCCGCGTCTCGCCCGACTTGAGCTTCAGCACGGCCCAGCCGGCGTCACGGCCGACGAGCTGCACGAAGGCACCAGCCGAGCGCGCGATCTGGCCACCACGGCCCGCCTTGAGCTCGACGTTGTGCACAATCGTGCCGATCGGGATCGACGCGAGCGGCATGGCATTACCGGGCTTCACGTCGACGGCGCTGCCGGCGACGACCTTGTCGCCGGTGTTGAGGCGCTGCGGCGCGAGGATGTAGGCGAGCTCGCCGTCCGTGTACTTGACGAGCGCGATGAAGGCCGTCCGGTTCGGATCATACTCGAGCCGCTCGACCGTACCCTCGACGTCGAACTTGCGACGGCGGAAGTCCACACGGCGATAGGCCTGCTTATGGCCGCCGCCGATGTGGCGCATGGTGATGCGCCCGTGGTTGTTGCGACCACCGGTCTTGCTCTTGCCCTCGACGAGCATCTTGACCGGCGCGCCCTTCCAGAGGTGCTCGCGGTCAACGAGCACGAGCTGGCGCCGGCCGGGCGATGTCGGGCGATATGTCTTCAGTGCCATGGTCGTTCTCTATTCCTCAGAGACCCGTCGTGACGTCGATCGAGTGCCCTTCCTCGAGCGTCACGATGGCCTTCTTGACCTCACCCTGGCGAGCAACGATGCCCTTGAAGGCCTTCAGCTTGCCCTTGCGGACGATGGTGTTGACCGCCTTCACCTTGACGTTGAAGAGCTGCTCGACCGCGGCCTTGATCTCCGGCTTGGTCGCTGAGCGCGCGACCTTGAAGATCACCTGGTTCGCCTCGGAGGCCATGGTGGCCTTCTCGGTGATGATCGGCGCGCGAATGATGTCGTAGGCCTTGAGCTTGCTCATTTGAAGCGCTCCTCGAGGGCGGCGACAGCGGCCTTGGTCAGCACCAGCTTCTGGCGGCGCAGAATGTCGTAGACGTTGATGCCCTGGATGGGCAGCAGGTCGACATTCGGAATGTTGCGCATCGCCTGCACGAAGCCGGTGTCGAGCTCCGAGCCGTCAATGAAGAGCGCGTTCGTGAGGCCGAGGGCCGCGAGCTGCGCCTTGAGGCCCTTGGTCTTGCCGTCGGTGGACGCGGCCTTCTCGAGCACGATGATCTCGCCGGCCCGCGCCTTGGCGGAGAGCGCGTGGCGAAGCGCCAGCGCGCGCACCTTCTTCGGCAGGCCCACGGCATGGCTGCGCGGCTTCGGCCCGAAAGCCTTGCCGCCGCCGCGCCACTGCGGCACGGACTTGTCGCCGTGACGGGCGCCACCGGTGCCCTTCTGCTTGTACATCTTCTTGCCCGTAACGGTCACTTCGGACCGGTCCTGGGCATGATGCGTGCCGGCCATGCGCTTCAGGAGCTGCCAGCGCACGGTGCGCTGAATCAGGTCCGGGCGCGGCTCCAGATTGAAGATCGCGTCGGCAAGCTCGACCGTCCCGGCCGAGCCCGCATCGAGCGTGGTGACTGGGGTCTGCATCAGGCCTGCTCCGTCGTCGTCTGGGCGGCACCGGCAGCGCGCGCGCGGAAGGCGCCAGGCGTCGGCGCATCCTTCGGCGGCTTCTTCACGGCGTCGCGAATGAGAACCCAGCCGCCCTTGGCGCCGGGAACGGCGCCGCGGACCAGGATGAGGCCACGCTCGACATCGGTCTTCACCACTTCGAGGTTGAGCGTCGTGATGCGCTCGTCACCCATGTGGCCGGCCATCTTCTTGCCCTTGAAGACCTTGCCGGGATCCTGGCGCTGACCGGTCGAGCCGAGCGCGCGGTGCACGACGGAGACGCCGTGCGTTGCGCGCATACCGCCGAAGTTCCAGCGCTTCATGCCGCCCTGGAAGCCCTTGCCCTGACTCTGGCCCGTCACGTCGACGAGCTGGCCGGCGACGAAGTGGTCGGCCGTGATCTCGGCGCCGACTTCGATCAGGTTTTCCGGGCTCACGCGGAACTCGGCGAGCTTGCGCTTCGGCTCGACCTCGGCGCGCGCGAAACCGCCGCGCTCGGCCTTGGTCACGCGGTTCGGCTTGCGCTTGCCAGCGCCGAGCTGGAGCGCGGTGTAGCCGTTCTTTTCCTGCGTCAGGTGGCCGACGACCTGCAGGTTGTCGAGCTTCAGCACGGTCACGGGGATATGCTCCCCGGTCTCCGTGAAGAGCCGCGTCATGCCGACCTTCTGTGCAATCACTCCGGAACGCATCCGTTGCATTCCTTTCCTAAGGACTGAGCCACTGGTTCCTGTCCGGTCTGCTGCAGCGTGCCTCTCGACCCGCCATCAGCCCCAGCCAGCCGTCAGAGCTTGATCTCCACGTCGACGCCGGCCGCGAGGTCCAGCTTCATGAGCGCGTCCACCGTCTGCGGCGTCGGATCGACGATGTCGAGGAGCCGCTTGTGGGTCCGCATTTCGAACTGCTCGCGGCTCTTCTTGTCGATGTGCGGCGAGCGGTTCACTGTGAACCGCTCGATGCGGGTGGGCAGCGGAATGGGGCCGCGCACCTCAGCGCCGGTTCGTTTCGCCGTATTCACGATCTCACGGGTCGACGCATCGAGAATTCGATGGTCGAACGCCTTGAGCCGGATCCGGATGTTTTGGCCGTTCATCGTCTCACTCGTCCCGCTGGAAACGTGAGCGCCCGTTGTCTTGCAACACCGGGCGCCCGCGCCTTCTCCTCATTACTCGATAATCTTCGTGACCACGCCGGCGCCGACCGTGCGACCGCCCTCGCGGATGGCGAAGCGCACGCGCTCCTCCATGGCGATCGGCGAAATCAGGTCGACGAGGAACTCGGCATTGTCGCCGGGCATCACCATCTCCGTCCCTTCCTTCAGCGTCACGATGCCGGTCACGTCGGTCGTGCGGAAGTAGAACTGCGGACGGTAGTTGTTGAAGAACGGCGTGTGGCGGCCACCCTCTTCCTTCGTGAGGATGTAGGCCTCGGCCATGAACTTCTTGTGCGGCTTCACGGAGCCCGGCTTCGCGAGGACCTGGCCACGCTCGACGGCTTCCTTGTCGATGCCGCGCAGGAGGCAGCCGACGTTGTCGCCAGCCTCGCCCGAGTCGAGCAGCTTGCGGAACATCTCGACGCCCGTGACGGTCGTCTTCTGCGTGTCGCGGAGACCGACGATCTCGGCTTCCTCACCGACCTTGATGGTGCCGCGCTCGATGCGGCCCGTGACGACCGTGCCGCGGCCCGAGATCGAGAACACGTCTTCGATCGGCAGCAGGAACGGCTTGTCCTTCGGGCGCTCGGGGAGCGGGATGTAGGTGTCCAGCGCCTCGTAGAGCTTGAGGATCGCCTCGTCGGCGAGCGGGCCCTTCTCACCGTTGAGCGCCTTGATCGCGGCGCCGCGAATGACCGGCACGTCGTCGCCCGGGAACTGGTACTGCTTCAGCAGCTCGCGGACCTCGAGCTCGACGAGGTCGAGGAGCTCTTCGTCATCGACGATGTCGCACTTGTTGAGGAACACGACGATGTACGGCACGCCGACCTGGCGAGCGAGCAGGATGTGCTCGCGCGTCTGCGGCATCGGGCCGTCGACCGCGGACACGACCAGGATCGCGCCGTCCATCTGGGCGGCACCCGTGATCATGTTCTTCACGTAGTCGGCGTGGCCCGGGCAGTCGACGTGGGCGTAGTGGCGGTTCTCGGTCGCGTACTCGACGTGGCTCGTCGCGATCGTGAGGATCTTCGTCGGGTCGCGGCGGCCCTGGCTCTCGGAGGCCTTGGCAACCTCGTCATAGGCGATGGCCGTCTTCGTCCAACCCTTGTCGGCCGAGACCTTCGTCAATGCAGCCGTGAGCGTCGTCTTGCCGTGGTCGACGTGACCAATCGTGCCGACGTTGCAATGCGGCTTATTGCGATCGAATTTCTCCTTGCCCATCTCAGGCTCTCCTCATGCGTCTGGACGACTGGCGTCCTCTTTGAACTCAGAAGTCGTGTTGAACTTGTCCTTGGGGGATCAGGCGTACTTGGCCTTCACCTCCTCGGCAACGTTGCGCGGCACCTCGGCATAGTGAGCGAACTGCATCGTGTAGGATGCACGTCCCTGGCTCATCGAGCGCAGCTGGCTCACATAGCCGAACATATTCGCCAGCGGCACGTTGGCCCGAATGACGGTCGCGTTGCCGCGCATCTCCTGGTTGCGGATCTGGCCGCGCCGGCTGTTGATGTCGCCGATCACGCCGCCGACGAAGTCGCCGGGCGTCACCACCTCGACGTCCATGATCGGCTCCAGAAGCTTGATGCCCGCCTTCTGGCAACCCTCGCGCATCGCCTGACGCGCTGCGATTTCGAACGCGATCGCGGAGCTGTCCACCTCGTGGAACGCGCCGTCGAACAGCGTCACCTTGGTGTCGACCAGCGGGAAACCGATGAGGACACCACTGCCCCAGATGCTCTCGACGCCCTTCTCGACGCCGGGGATGTATTCCTTCGGGACGGTGCCGCCCACGATCTCCGAGTCGAACTCGTTGCCCGAGCCCGGCTCCTGCGGCTCAAGACGCAGCTTGACGCGGGCGAACTGGCCCGAACCACCAGACTGCTTCTTGTGCGTGTAGTCGATATCGGTCGCACGCGCGAGCGTCTCGCGGTACGCAACCTGCGGCGCGCCGGTCGCGACTTCGACACTGTGCGTGCGACGCAGGATGTCGACCTTGATCTCGAGATGCAGCTCGCCCATGCCCTTGATGATGATCTCGCCGCTCTCAGGATCGGTGTTGACCCGGAACGAGGGATCCTCGGTCGCCATCTTGGCGAGCGCGACGCCCATCTTCTCCTGGTCAGCCTTCGATTTCGGCTCGACCTTCATCTCGATGACGGGCTCGGGGAACTCCATCTTCTCGAGAATGACGCGGTTGTTCGGATCCGAAAGCGTCTCGCCCGTGCGGGTATCCTTGAGGCCGAGCAGCGCGACGATGTCGCCGGCATAGGCCTCCTTGATCTCCTCGCGGTTGTTGGCGTGCATGAGCAGAATGCGGCCAACGCGCTCACGCTTGTCGCGCGACGTGTTGATCACGTTCATGCCGCTCTCGAGTTTGCCCGAGTAGATGCGCGCGAACGTCAGGACGCCGTACGGGTCGTCCATGATCTTGAACGCGAGCAGAGACAGCGGCTCGCTGTCGAGCGGCTTGCGCTCGGTCATCTCACCGGACTTGACGTCCGTGCACGGCATCGCACCGCGATCGACAGGCGACGGCAGGAAGTCCACCACCGCGTCGAGCAGCGTCTGGATGCCCTTGTTCTTGAAGGCCGAGCCCCACATCATCGGATAGAAGGCGCGCGTGATCGTGGCCTTGCGAATGCACTTCTTGAGCGTCGCGATGTCGGGCTCTTTGCCGTCGAAGTAGGCGGCGAGCGCGTCGTCGTCCATCTCGACCGCGGCCTCGATCATGGCGGCGCGGAACTCGTTCGCCTTGTCGACCAGGTCAGCCGGAATCTCTTCCTCGACGAACTTGGCGCCCTTGTCGTCACCCTGCCAGATGAAGGCCTTCATCTTGAGCAGATCGACAACGCCCTTGAAGTTGCTCTCGCCGCCAATCGGAATCTGCAGCGGCACGGCGCGCGCGCCGAGCTTCTCGCCGATGTCCTCGAGGCACATGTAGAAGTCGGCGCCGGTCTTATCCATCTTGTTGGCGAAGATGATACGCGCCACGCCGTACGTGTCGC
>Ga0066256_1002271_pt1 | contig 21915 bp, 19 predicted proteins | sample ThiBio_1000_biof_FD_87107 | JGI IMG/M metagenome (GOLD analysis project Ga0066256, IMG submission 87107) | Wastewater bioreactor microbial communities from Cape Town, South Africa - Thiocy_expt_1000_biof (version 2) | ecosystem: Engineered > Bioreactor > Thiocyanate-remediating >... | reverse complement strand
GGGGGGGGGGGGGGGGGGGGGGGGGGGGGGGGGGGGGGGGGGGGGGGGGGTGTCGCCTCCGCGCTTCGCGGGGGGGCGGGGGGGGGGGGGCTGCCGCCCCGCCGCGCATGCGGGGAGCCCGCCGCATCTCGTGCCGATCGTTGAGCTCTGCGGCGCGCCGTGGACGACGAAGGAGACCGTCGCAAAGGCGCGCGGCTTCTACCAGAGCGTCGGACAGGTGCCGATCGAGGTGAAGAAGGAGATCGACGGCTTCATTCTGAACCGCCTGCAGATCGCGCTGCTGACTGAGGCCTTCCGCCTCGTCGATGAAGGCTATGTGACGCCGCAGGACCTCGACCACACGATCGCGGACGGGCTCGGCCTGCGCTGGTCCTTCATGGGACCGTTCGAGACGATCGAGCTCAATGCGCCCAAGGGCACGGCCGACTACTGCGAGCGCTACGGCGACTGGTTCCGCCGCTACATGAAGGACCTGCCGAAGCCGTCCGTCTGGGATGAAGCGAGCTGGCGCCGCGTCGCGGAGGCTTGGGGGCCGGCGCTGTCATCCGAGAAGATCGCCGAGAAGTCACTCTGGCGGAACGAGCGGCTGGCCGCTCTCGCCGCCCACAAGAAGGCCCAAAAGTCCTACTAAGGGACGGCAGATTGACAGTCCACGGGGGGTCGTGATGCCGATCATAGGTCTGCTGCATCTCTTGATTGCCATCGGGTTCGTGGTTCACGCGAACAAGACGGGACGTCCCAACTACTGGATGTTCATTCTCCTGTTCGTGCCCTTTGCCGGATCGATCGCCTACGTTCTGTTCGAGCTGCTTCCGGAACTCGCTGATAGTCGCCGCTCTCGAAAGGTGGTTGCGGATCTGCGCACTGTTGTGGATCCGCATCGCGACTATCGCCAGTTCGGTGAGCGCGCGATGCTTTCCGGGACCGTCGAGACCAAGTGCAAATTTGCCGAGGAGTGCGAGCGCAAGGGCATGTGGGAGGAGGCCATCGACCTCTATCGGGAGGTCGCGCAAGGCATCTATGCCGAAGATGCCGAAATCCTTCGGCGTCTGGCGCGCGCGGAGCTCGGGGCGGGCGATGCGAAGGCGGCGATGGCGACCCTGGACCGGCTGCGTGCCGCACACCCTGATTATCAAAACCAGGACGCACATCTCACGTACGCTCGCGCACTCGAGAAGGACGGACGCCTGCAGGATGCTGCCACTGAGTACGAGGCGCTCTCGGGCTATTTCGTCGGCATGGAAGCGCGCACGCGGTATGCGTTGCTCCTGCAGAAGCTGGGCGAGCCCATTGAGGCGCGGAAGCTGCTGAGCGAAGTCGTCCGCGCCAGCAAAGCGCCGGGCGTCGTTCTCTCGCCGGACGACCGCGAGTGGGTCAAGGTCGCGCAAAGAAACGCCTGAGGCGCCGCTACGCCTCAGAAAGCGGCACCCGGGCCGCAGAAGATCGCCAAGAAGTCGAGGTAGAGAAACGAGTGGCTTGTAGCGACCGCTGCTCGCACGAAACCCTCGCGCGCCGTTTGGCCCCTGCCCCGCCACAGGCCTGCAAGCCTCGGTCGCCCGGCTTGACAGGTGACTAAATGGTCACCTATAGTCCGATCGTGACAGACGACGACCTCGTATTCAAAGCGCTTGCTGATCCGACGCGTCGTATCCTCCTGGACCTGCTCTTTCAGCGCGATGGCCGCACGCTGAAAGATCTCGAATCCGGGCTGGAAATGACCCGCTTCGGCGTCATGAAGCATTTGAAAATTCTGGAGGATGCCGGTCTCGTCGTCACACGCCGGTCAGGCCGCGAGAAACTCCATTTTCTCAATCCGGTCCCAATTCGGATGATCCATGACCGGTGGATCGACAAATATCGCGAACGGGAAGTCTCGGCGCTCATCGCGCTGAAGGCCGAACTGGAGGAAAAGGATCGATCATGACGGACAAAACCAAGGTGGTGCAGGTCTACAAGATCGTCATCAAGGCGAGTGCTCAGGCCATCTGGGACGCGATCACCAAGCCCGAATGGACCGACCGCTATGCGTACGGCGGTCGCGCTTCGTACGAACTCAAAGCCGGCGGCAAATACCATCATGCCGCTAGCGCGGAAATGAAGTCCTTCGGCCTTCCTGACCTCATCATCGTCGGCGAGGTCATCGAGAGCGATCCGCCGCGCAAGCTCGTCCAGACGTGGCACCCACAGTTTTCGGCCGAAATGATCGCTGAGCCGCCCTCACGCCTCACTTACGAGATTTTCGAGAGCCCGAGCGGTGTCTGCACCGTCGTGATGACGCATGACGTGACGGATGCACCGCTGGTCGCCGGCATGGTCCCCGGGAACAACAATCCGGTGGAGAGCGGCGGCGGCGGCTGGCCGTGGGTGCTCAGCGATCTCAAGACGCTGCTCGAAACCGGCAAGCGCATGTGAGAACAGCGCATCGGCGGCAGCCGCTTAGACAGTGGCTGCCGCTCCTGGCTCGGGCACTTTCCGATGCTGCTCCGCCAGCAGCCACCTGCAAACGTAGAGCGCCATGACGGCGCCGACCATCTGAGCGGCAACGAAAGGCGGCACGTCCGCCGGGCGTATACCGGCAAACGTGTCGGAAAGAGCGCGGGCGATCGTCACCGCAGGATTGGCGAACGAGGTCGATGCCGTGAACCAGTAAGCCGCCGTGATGTAAAGACCGACGGAAGTTGCGACAGAGACGCGGCTCGCGCGCAGTGTCAGCAGAATGGTTGCCACCAATCCGAAAGCCGCCAACCATTCGGCGAACCACTGTGCCGGCCCGGTGCGCACGTTCGTGGCGATCTGCAGCAGGCTCTGCTCGAACATGACATGGGCAGAAAGAACGCCGACAAGGCCACCCGCAATCTGGGCGATGACATAGCGGACCGCTTCGGACGCCCGGATCTCCCTTCTGAGCGCGAAGACCGCAGTAACGGCGGGGATGAAGGGGGGACCCCAGAACGGCCCCGGCCAGGGGGTGAGCACCCCCGGGGGAGCGCCCCGCGCCGTCGGGGTTGCGAGCCGTGCCGTCCCGAAAAACTCAGCGCCGAGACGTTGCGCTAGAGAGGGAGAAGACATCGGAGCTAAGCCTCTTCGCGTGCAGACGCGCCTTTCGTGCGCCCGATGTCGTCCAGACGCTGCTGCAACGAGAGGCGGTCGAGCGACGTGATCGGCAGGCTCGCGAAGATGCTGCAGCGCTGATGCAGCATACGATGGGTATCGCTGAAGGCGAGGCGCCTCTCGGCTTCCGTCCCTTCGACACGCGACGGATCGGCAAGGCCCCAGTGCGCCGCCATCGGCTGACCGGGCCACACTGGGCAGACCTCGTCGGCCGCATCGTCGCAAACCGTGATCACGAAATCGAGTTTCGGCGCGCCTGACTGAGCGAATTCCTCCCAGGACTTCGACCGCAGGCCGCTCGTGTCGTAGTTGAGCTGGCGCGCGAGGTCGAGAGCATAGGGGTGCACACGGCCGCTAGGATGGCTGCCGGCGCTGTAGGCCCTGAACTTGCCGGAGCCGACGCGGTTCATCACACATTCCGCAATGATCGACCGAGCGGAATTGTGCGTGCACAGGAAGAGCACATTGAAAGGCCGATCGATCATCCCAGTGCTCCCTTCTTGACGCTGCAAACCGTCGATGCGGCAACGAACGCCTCGCCGCAGAACTCAGGCCGGCCCTGGCAGCAATCCTCGGTCAGATACGTCAGCAACCTGCGCATGCCCTCGACATCGACGGCATAGCGGATGAAGCGGCCGTGGCGGCTCGCACGCAGGAGGCCGGCGCGGTCGAGCTCCTTCAGGTGAAAGGACAGGTTCGTGGCACTGATGCCGACCTTCTCGGCGATCTCGCCCGCCGTTAAGCCAGACGGGCCCTGCTTCACGAGCAGCCGAAAGACACGTAGCCGGTGCTCGTGCGCAAGCGCCGCCAGCGCTGCAACTATGCCTGCGTCGTCCATACAAACATTATTTCAATATTCCTTGAAATATTCAAGTGAGAGTTACACGACGAGCTTGAAGGCCTCGCCATCGCGCACGACATGGCCCGCAGTCGGGCCCGCAAAGTGCGTGCCAATCATGAGCACGGGCTCGCCGGCAAGCTCCGCGAGAATGCGCCGGCGCGTCGCTTCGCCGGCCTTCTTGTCATAGTCGGCGGACGAGGCCCACTCCGGGTGCGCAAACTGACAGGGATGGTGCGCGAAGTCGCCCGTGATCATGGCGCGCTTGCCCTTGGAGCTGATCAGCACGCTCGCGTGCCCCGGCGAGTGGCCCGTGCTCGGCATGAGCCGGATCTCGGGGCAGATCTGATGGTCGAGCTCGACGAGATCGGCGAGGCCCAGATCGAAAATGGGCTTCACGCTGTCGGCAATGACGGGATGCTGGTCGGGCCGCGCTGTCTGCGTGGTCCAGTGCTCGTACTCGATGCGGCCGAAGAGATAGCGCGCCTTCGGGAAGGTCGGCACCCATTTGCCGTCGACGAGCCGCGTGTTCCAGCCGACATGATCAACGTGCAGGTGCGTGCAGAGCACCGTGTCGATGGTGTCGGGCGCGAAGCCAGCGGCCGTCAGGTCCTCGAGGAATGGGCCGCTGCGATCGTTCCACGTCGGAATGCGACGGTCCTTCTTGTCATTGCCGAGACAGGTATCGACGATGATGCGCCGCCCGGGCGCCTCCACCAGCAGCGCGTGGATGCTCATCTTGAGGCGGCCGTTCTCGTCGGCGAAGTGCGGAATGAGCCACGAGATCGGACGAATGGCTTCGGGCGTCGCGTCCGGCAGGATGAAACGGCTCCCACCGGTCATCTCGACCTCGACGATCTTCGTGACGGTCACGTCGCCGATCTGCCATTTCATGCGCGTTTTCCCTGGAGTGTTTGCCGGAGCTTAGCCCGGCGCCACCGCAGATGCACCTAGAGGCGCACCGAGAGAAAGTCCGCGACCTCGGGCCAGGTATCGAACACCTGCTCGGCACCCGCATCGCGCAACCGTTCGGCATGCCCTGCCCGAATATGCGCACCAGCACACAAGCCCACCACGCACATACCCGCAGCCACGCCGGCCCGGACGCCATTCGGACTGTCCTCGACAACGAGGCAATGCTCCGGCGCCACACCGATGCGGTCGGCGGCATAGAGGAAAATATCCGGATGGGGCTTGCCGCGCTCAACGAGATCTGCGCTGAAGACGGCACCGGGAAAATGGGGCTCGAATGCCAGAACATCCAAGCAGAGCTGAAGCCGCTCGGCCGAGCTCGATGACGCAATGCAGCGCGGCAACGCTGCAAACCTCGTGATGAAGTCCAGCGCGCCAGGCACAGGCTGCAGCGCATCGCGAAAGCGCGCGAGCGTCGCAAGCTTCAGCGCATCGAGAAAGTCCTGCGGCAAGCGCTGCCCGGTGCCTGCCTCGACCGCGGCCACCACTTCGCCCCAGCGTTTGCCCATGTAGCGCGCAATCGAGTCATCGAGCGTCGTCGGCAGCCCGAGCGATGATACGGCCTCCGCGAGCACGAGATTGGCCAACACCTCGCTGTCCGCGATCACGCCGTCAAAGTCATAGATGACACCCTTAATCACCCTGGCCATTGCGCGTTCCCCCCGACCGACGTATCGCAACTGCGCCCGCTCCCGGCTTCGCGGCCGCGCATCCTATCCGCGTGACGCTCTCTTGACACCGCCTCGTCAGCCATGCCTTAAGGCCCCGGTGCGCAGAGCGCGCCCAGAAGCTCGCCAAACGGCGCCGGCGCGTTTTCACTTTATGTTCCGGTCTTGCCGGCCTCGGCCGCAGACCGGCGCCAACCCCAACCAGCGGACCCGAGCATGTCGAGAGCCTTTGTCTTTCCCGGCCAGGGCAGTCAGACCGTAGGCATGGCCAAGGAGCTTGCCGCCAACTTCCCGGCAGCGCGCGCGCTGCTCGACGAGGTGGACGAGGCGCTCGGCCAGAAGCTCTCTGCGCTCATGTTCGAGGGCCCGATCGAGACCCTGACGCTCACCGAGAACGCCCAGCCGGCACTCATGGCCGCATCCATGGCCGTCATGCGCGTGCTCGAGCGGGAAAAGGGCTTCGTGCTCAAGGAGCGCGTGAAATACGTCGCGGGCCATTCACTCGGCGAGTATTCGGCGCTGGCAGCCGCGGGCGCGCTGTCGGTGGCCGATGCGGCGCGGCTCCTCAAACTGCGCGGCCAGTCCATGCAGAAGGCCGTCCCGGTCGGCGTGGGTGCCATGTCGGCGCTGCTCGGTGTCGGCCTCGATGTCGCGCGCAAAATCGCGGCGGATGCCGCCCAGGGCGATGTCTGCGACGTCGCCAACGACAATGAGCCGACGCAAGTTGTGCTCTCGGGCCACAAGACCGCCATCGATCGCGTTCCCGAGGTCGGCAAGGCGCACGGCCTGCGCCGCGCGATGCCGCTTCCGGATTCGGCGCCCTTCCATTGCAGCCTGCTGAAGCCCGCCGCCGATGCCATGGCCGATGCCCTCGCCAAGGTCGAGGGGAAGGCCCCGGTCGTTCCCGTCGTCGCCAACGTGCTCGCGGCGCCGATCAGCGATCCGGCCGAGATCCGCCAGCGCCTCGTCGAGCAGGTCACGGGCACCGTGCGCTGGCGCGAATGCGTGCTCGCCATGGCCGCTGCCGGCGTCACGGAGCTTTATGAAATCGGCACGGGCAAGGTCCTGAGCGGCCTCGCCGGCCGCATCGACAAATCTCTGAAGGCAACGCCGGTCGGCACGCCAGCCGATATCGAGGCGGTCGTCGCGCAACTGCTGAGTTGAGGGATACGATCATGTTCAATCTGACGGGCAAGACGGCGCTGGTGACCGGCGCGACGGGCGGCATCGGCGGCGCCATTGCCGAGGCGCTGCACGCCCAGGGCGCGACCGTGGTCCTTTCCGGCCGCCAGGCCGACAAGCTCGAGGCGCTGCAGGCCAAGCTCGGCGAGCGCGCGCTGGTCCAGCCCTGCGACCTCGCCAACAAGGAGCAGGTCGGCAAGCTGATCGACGATGCCATCAAGCTCGTCGGCGGCCGCCTGGACATTCTGGTCAACAACGCCGGTCTCACGCGCGACAATCTCTTCATGGTGATGAAGGACGAGCAGTGGGACGAGGTGATCGCGGTCAACCTCACCTCGACCTTCATGCTCATGCGGGCCGCGGCCCGGCACATGATGCGCTCACGGACGGGCTATGGCCGGATCATCAACATTTCATCCGTGTCCGGCATCATCGGCAATCCCGGCCAGGGCAACTATGCCGCCTCCAAGGCCGGTATGATCGGCATGACCAAATCGCTCGCGCGCGAGGTCGCCTCGCGTGGGGTTACGGCCAACTGCATTGCTCCGGGCTTCATCGAGACCGCCATGACCGCGGCACTGAACGAGAAGCAGATTGGCACCATCAAAGAGGCCATCCCGGCACAGAGCTTTGGCAAGCCCGAGGATATCGCGGCTGCGGCCGTTTACCTTGCCAGCGAAGAGGCTCGTTACATGACCGGACAAACCCTCCATATCAACGGCGGCATGGTCATGATCTGAAGGTCCGTCCAGGCGTGCACAATGCCGCGTCGGGGGCTCGTCAGGGCAGCTAGCCAAGGGATTTGTTGTGGGTTAACGAGCCGAAAACTCGAGCCATTGGCGCTGGAGTTTGCATCGATTTCAAGCAACCTGTAGTGGGGAATCCCACGTCAGGGACGAATCGGTCGTAGCAAGTAACCGCCGCTGTCTGGTGGCAGCAGCATCAACAGGGTCGTCGGGGCCGCGTCGCGGTTCCCTGAGGTGACAGAGCGCGAGGGAAGTAGATATGAGCGACGTCGCAGAGCGCGTTAAGAAGATTGTCGTCGAGAACCTTGGCGTCGAAGGCGACAAGGTCGTCGAGACGGCGAGCTTCATCGACGATCTCGGTGCCGACAGCCTCGACATCGTCGAGCTGGTCATGGCGTTCGAGGAGGAGTTCGGCTGCGAGATTCCGGACGATGCCGCCGAGCAGATCCAGACCGTCGGCGACGCCGTGAAGTTTCTCGAGAAGAGCGCCGCCAGCACCGCCTGAGCGGGCTGCCGGCCTCGAGATGACTTGATCGAGCGGGGTGCGCCGTCGGGGGGAACGGAGCCGGTGCCGCAGCTTTATCGGATCTCAAGAGTAACGTTGCGTATTTTGGGGGATGCCGCGGCACGCGCCGCCGGCATGCAACGGCAGGGGTGGTAACGCGAGGCGACCTTCCTGCCGGATAACCTGGACAGGTGTGGGATGAAGCGAGTCGTCGTCACGGGGCTCGGCCTCGTTACTCCTCTCGGATGCGGCGTCGAACATACGTGGTCGCGCCTGCTCGAAGGACGCAGCGGCGCGCGTCGCATCGCCGAGTTCGAGGTCGCGGATCTCGCAGCTCAGATCGCGGCCTTCGTTCCGCGCGGCGACGGCTCTGCCGGCACCTTCAATCCCGACCAGTGGATGGAGCCCAAGGAGCAGCGCAAGGTCGACGACTTCATCATCTATGCGATGGCCGCGGCCGATCAGGCGATTGCCGACTCCGGTTATGCAGCAAAGACAAAAGATCAGCAGGAGCGCACTGGCGTCCTGATCGGCTCCGGCATCGGCGGCCTCAATGGCATTGCCGAGACCTCGCTGTTGCTCAAGGAAAAGGGCCCGCGGCGCGTGAGCCCGTTCTTCATTCCGGGCCGCCTGATCAATCTCGCCTCGGGCTATGTCTCCATCAAGCATGGCCTCAAGGGCCCGAACCATGCGGTCGTCACCGCCTGCTCGACGGGCGCGCACGCAATCGGCGATGCCGCGCGGCTGATCGCACTCGACGATGCCGACGTGATGGTGGCGGGTGGTGCCGAGAGCCCGATCTGCCGCATTGCCATTGCCGGCTTCGCCGCCTGCCGCGCGCTCTCGACGGGCTTCAATGACGAGCCGACCAAGGCCTCGCGTCCTTACGACAAGGACCGCGACGGCTTCGTCATGGGTGAGGGCGCCGGCATCGTCGTGCTGGAGAGCCTCGAGCACGCCAAGGCACGCGGCGCACGCATCTACGCCGAGATCATCGGCTATGGCCTCTCGGGCGATGCCTACCACATCACGGCACCGGCCGAGGACGGCGACGGCGCCTACCGCTGCATGCGCGCCGCCCTCAACCGCGCCGGCATCACGGCCGACCAGATCGACTACGTGAACGCGCACGGCACCTCGACGCCCATGGGCGACGAGATCGAGCTCGGCGCCGTCGAGCGCCTCTTCGGCAACAGCGCCGGCAGCCTCTCCATGTCCTCGACGAAATCCGCAATCGGCCACCTGCTCGGCGCCGCCGGCTCGGTCGAGGCGATCTTCTCCGTCCTCGCCATGCGCGACAATATTGCCCCACCGACACTCAACCTCGACAATCCCTCGGTTTCGACCCCGATCGACCTCGTTCCGCACACGCCGAAGAAGAAGCCGATCAATACCGTGCTTTCGAACTCGTTCGGCTTTGGTGGGACGAACGCCTCGCTCGTCATGAGGCGGCTCGACTCGTAGGTTTCTTTTTCGTTCGTCGGCGGCCCCGCGCAACCGACGAGCCGTATGCGATGCTGCACCTGTTGCATTCGTGTCCGCTCCGACCACTGTCGGCTCGATCATGCTCTCGCCTTCAGAATTGTGGCCTGCTTTGGCCATAATTCAGGATAGCTTTGAGGGACTGAGTACCTCGCCCTGAATGCCTGTCCCCAGCAATGGCAGCGGCCTGACGGCGCCGGTTCGCGCAGGAGAGAAGCAACCAGAGCATGAGGCAGGCCCTGCCAACTCTCGATACGACCCGCAAGCGCCTGAATGCCCTGCCGCGCAGCCCTGCGGAGGCGCTCGAGCCCGGCCGCGCGCCGCGGCCGCCCCGGCGCATTCGCGAGCGGCGCGAGGCGCGCCGCATGAACGGCTTCCTGCGTTTCATCAGCGGCATCATTACGTTCTGCTTCCTCGGCATGACGGTCGTCGCGGTCATCGCGCTGCTGCTGCGCACCAACTTCGATGCGCCCGGCCCGCTCACGCACTCGGCCGTCACCGTGATCCCGCGCGGCGAAGGTGTGCAGGAGATCGCCGCGCGCCTCGAGCGCGAGGGCATCGTGTCCGACCGCCGTCTCTTCGTCGCCCAGTATCTCTCGCAGTCGCTCCACATCCGGCTCACCGGCGGCAAGGAAATCTCGCTCCAGGCTGGCGAGTTCGAGTTCCGCAAGCAAGCGAGCATGAAGGACGTGCTGGAGACATTGGCGCAGGGCAAAGCCGTGCTCTACCGGCTCTCGGTCCCCGAGGGCCTGACCAGCCAGCAGATCGTTGCCCGCCTCATGGCAGAAGAAAATCTCTCCGGCGAGATCACCGAGGTGCCGCCCGAAGGCTCGCTGCTTCCCGACACCTACCGCTTCTCGCGCGGCATGGCGCGCAGCGACATCCTCGAGCGCATGAAGGCCGACCAGAAGCGCTTTCTTGCCACCATCTGGGACAAGCGGCAGTCGGATCTGCCGTTCAAGACCATCGAGCAGGCCATCGTGCTCGCCTCGATCGTGGAGAAGGAAACCGGTCGGGCGGACGAACGCGAGCGCATTGCCGGCGTATTCGTGAACCGCCTCAAACGCGGCATGCGCCTGCAGTCCGACCCGACGATCATCTACGGCATTGCCGGTGGCCAGGGGACGCTCGGCCGTCCGATCACGCGCTCCGACATCGACACGCCGACACCGTACAACACCTATGCGATCACCGGCCTGCCACCGGGCCCCATTGCAAACCCGGGACGCGCGGCACTCGAGGCGACGCTCAATCCGGCCAAGACCAAGGACCTCTACTTCGTCGCCGACGGCACCGGTGGCCACAACTTCTCGGAGACCCTGCGCGACCACAACGCTGCCGTGCAGGTGTGGCGCCAGGTCGAGCGGGACATGCGAGCACGGCAAGCAGCGGCGGCCAACCCGGCACCCGCGGCCCAAGCGGACAGCGATCCGAGCCCGACCTCGGCCCCCGCGGCGGCATCGAGCAACGCCGGGCGCGCGCCGTCCGACGTGCCGCTCCCGCAACGCAAGCCGAAACGCTGACGGCGCATCTACGATCACAATTCCGACAGGGAACACTGTGTTTCTCAAGCGGGCGGGGACGTCACGGTTCTGATACGCTATTGTCACATCTGCCCTTGCGCGAGACGCGCAGGCGGTGCCGGAATGTGATGCGGATCGGCACCGCAAGCGAGACGGAGGACGGGCCAGGGCTGGTTCGGCGCGCGGCATCTCTGCTGCGCGAGAGGGAGGCGAGAATGCGAGTTTGTTCCCACCCCACGCGGCGAGAGATCATGGCTGGGAGCCTGGCCGCTGCGCTCGCCACGTCTGTGGCCGGCGTGCCTTCGATCGCGCACGCGGCCGGCGGGGATGGCGTTCACAAGCTCGCGCTCGGCGATCTCCAGATCACCATCCTGTCCGATGGCGTTCTCAATGTCGCAACGCGGCTGCTCAATCGTGACATGAACCCGGCGACGATCGAGGCCGCGCTCGGCGAAGCGGAGTCCGCGTCGGGACAAGTGCAATATGGCGTCAACATCGTGCTCGTCCGTTCGGGCTCCGAGCTCGTTCTCATCGACGCCGGTGCGGGCGGCACCTGGGAGCCGACGGCGGGCAAGCTCGCCGATCGTCTCGCGACTGCCGGCGTTGACCCGGGCACCATCACCAAGGTCGTGATCACGCACGGCCATCCCGATCATCTCTGGGGGCTTGTCGACGAATTCGACGACAGTCCGAGATTTGCCAACGCTCAGCACATCATGCCGGCACCCGAGCTCGACTACTGGCGCAAGGTGAGCGTCGAGACCTTGCCCGAGCGGACGCAGGGCGTCGCCGCCGGTGCCAAGCGCGTCATCGCCACTGTTGGCGAGCGGCTTGCCGCTGCCGCGCCCGACGCCGAAATTCTGCCCGGCATCGCCTTTCTGGCGACGCCCGGCCATACGCCTGGACATTGCTCCGTTCGTATTTCGGGCGGCGCGCACGGCCTTATTGTCACTGCTGATACGCTTTTTCACCCGCACGTTTCATTTGCTTTTCCTGAATGGCAGCCGGCCGCCGACATGGATGGCGCGCAGGCTGTCGCCAGCCGGCGTCGCCTTCTCGACATGGCGGCCACGGATGGGCTCCAGCTCGCCTCCTATCACATCCCCTTCCCTGGTCTCGGGCGCGTGGAGCGGCACGGCGCCGCGTACCGCTGGTTGAGTGCGCGCGCCTAGCGCGGCCCGCACTCCGCCAGCCCATTTCCGACACTCTGCATTCCCGCCGGCTGAATTGAGCAAAGTAATTGACCCCCATGACGTATGGACTTGATGCCCACGCAACGACCCTCGGCAAACTGCTCGGACCGCCGCACCTCTTCGACGTTCCAGCTTTCCAGCGTGCCTATTCCTGGACCACGGAAGAGGCCGGCCAGCTCATCGAGGATCTCCTTCTCGCCCTTGGCGAAGGCGACGCGCAGGCCTCGACCAGCGGCTACTTCCTCGGCCCCATTCTGCTGCTCGATGGCAGCTCGCCCAATGCGCAGGCTGGTGGCGCGCGCAGCTTCCAGATCATCGACGGCCAGCAGCGCCTCGCCACGCTGACGGTGCTCGCCTGCGTGCTGCGCGACCTCGTGCGACGCGACGGACATGCCCTGCCCGAGCTCGACCGCATGATCGGCGGCGGCAGCGAAGCGGGCGCCCCAACGCGATGCCGCCTCCAGATGCGCGGATCGGCCCAGCACACCATGGCGACCTGCATCCAAGCCCCCGGGGCCACCCTGGTCGAAGCCGCGCGCGAAAATCTCAGCGAGAGCGAGGCGCTCCTGCTCGCCGTGCGTGATCAATTCGTCGAGGCACTCGCCGATCGCGACACGGCAACACTCATGCGGCTCGCCGCTTTCCTCCACGATGCGTGCAGCGTCGTCGTCATCACCTCGCGCGACGTCGATCGCGCCCATCGCACGTTCGCTGCGCTCAACAATCGCGGCCGGCCTCTCGAGCGCTGCGACATCATCAACGCCGAGCTCATGGACAGCGTGACCGGCGACGAGCTCGCGCGCCTGCAGCGCGATTGGGAAACCCTCGGCACGCGTCTCGGCGCGAGCCTCGAAATGCTCTTCAGCCACGTCAGGGCCGCCGTCGGCGACGTCCGCGCGCCCGTCATCGCCGAAATCCGCCGGCTTGCGACAGCCGCAGGAGGCGGCGCAAAGTTCATCGATACGGTCCTCATGCCGTTCGGCCATGCACTCGCCGACATCCAGGCGGCAGACCATCGCGGCAGCCCGGAGAGTGCCGAGATCAACCGTCGTCTGCGGCATCTCTCCTGGCTCCCGAGCACGGAATGGCTTCCGCCCCTGCTGCTGTGGTGGACCCGCCACCACGACGATGCTCACGCGCTCGCCGCCTTCCTCGCCCGGATCGACCGACTGGGCTTCGGCATGCGCGTCCTGGGCCTCGGGGCCGACAAGCGCCAGTCGCGTATGCAGCAGCTCAGGACCACGATCGAGAGAGGCCACGCCCTGACGCTCGTCGGCGGCCCGCTCGATTTTTCCAGCGAGGAAATGCGGAACATCCGCCACAACCTGCGCGATCTGCATCGGCGCAGCCAGCTCACCTGCAAGCTCGTGCTCATGCGGCTCGAGAGCGAGCTTGCGGGCGATCCCGGCGCGCTGGATAGCGAGGGCCTCACGGTCGAGCACATTCTGCCGCAGAAGCCCGCGCGCACCAGCATGTGGCGCAACTGGTTCGCCGATCCCGAGGAGCGCGAGGCCTGCACGGGCTCGCTCGGCAACCTCGTCCTCGTCCCGCGCGCCCTCAACGAGCGGGCGCGCAATCAGGATTTCGAGCGCAAGCACGCGATCTTCTTCGCCGAGAACGCTCCGCCCCTCCCTCGCCTCACCGCGGAACTGCGCGATGTCAAAACGTGGAACGCGACGCAGATCCGCGCGCGCGAGGAACGCCTGCTGGCAATTCTCGATGCGATGTGGCACCTGAACGGTGCCGCTGGCGAATCGGGAATGACAGCGGAAAGGGTGGGACTGCGCCGCCGCAAGAAAGCCCAGGCCGCCGAATAGCTGTCACGTGGCGCGGGAAGCAGGCTCAAGCCACGCGGTGCCCGCAAACGGGAGTGCTGTCGCCGCGATGGGGGTCACCCTGCAAACTGCCATGGTTCTCGCTGCCGGGCTCGGCACGCGCATGCGGCCGCTCAGCGAGAACGTGCCGAAACCGCTCGTGCCGGTCGCCGGCAAGCCCTTGATAGACCACGTTCTTGATCGACTTGCAGCAGCAGGCATCCGCCGCGCCGTCGTCAACGTGCATCACCGCGCCGATCAGCTCGTTGCGCATCTCGAAGCGCGGGCCTCTCCAGCGACGACGATCTCCGACGAGCGCGATCGCCTGCTCGATTCGGGCGGTGGCGTGCTGAAGGCGTTGCCGCTCCTCGGCCCCGGGTCCTTCCTGATCCACAATTGCGATGCGATCTGGACGGAGGGCGCGACCTCGAATCTGGCTAAACTGGCAGCCGCTTGGGACGAGGACGCCATGGACTGCCTGATGCTGCTCGCACCTGCCGAGACGAGCCTTGGCTATCACGGACGCGGCGACTTCGCGCTCGACGCGGCGGCGCGCGTGCGCCGGCCCGAGCCACAGGAGCGCGTGCCCTTCGTCTTTGCCGGCGTTTCAGTTGCTCATCCACGCCTTTTCGATGGCGCACCGGACGGACCCTTCTCGCTCAACCGGCCATGGGACGGGGCGATCGCGCGCGGACGCGCATTCGGCGTCGTCCTCGAGGGCCGCTGGATGCACGTCGGCGATCCTGCCGCGGTCACGGCCGCCGAAGGCTGGATCAACAGCCAGCATGAGCGCTGACACGAAGGAAGCGGGCGCCGGCGCGGCCGCCCGCGTGTGGAGCATCAGCACGGGCCGGTCTTTTCTCGAGACGCTCGCGCACGCCCTCCTTTCCGGCGATTTCCCGCAGCCGGGCGGCGCGCCTTCCGACCGGCTCGCGCTTGCCGGCATGACCATCCTGCTACCGACGCACCGCGCCGTGCGCGCCCTCCAGGAGGCCTTTCTGCGGGCCGCGAACGGCCGCGCGCTCCTGCTGCCGCGCCTCGTGCCCATTGCCGAGACCGACGAGGACCAGGGCCTCATCACGAGCATGGCGGGCGCACAGAGCCCGCTCGCTGGCGAGTCCGTCCTGGGACCGGCCGTGGCGCCGCTCGAGCGCCAGCTCGCGCTCACGCACCTCGTGCTCGCCTGGTCCCAGCAGTTGCGTGACGCAGGTCAGAGCCCCGAAGGCATCTTGGCGCCGCTGGCCGCAGCCGGCGCGACCACACCTGCTCAGGCCGCGCACCTCGCCGCAGACCTCGCGCAGCTCATGGACATGATCGAGACGGAGGAGAAGTCGCTCCACGGCCTCGCCACGCTGGTGCCCGAGGAGTACTCCGCGCACTGGCAGCAGACGATTACGTTTCTCGAGATCGTGACGAAGTTCTGGCCCGCGCATCTCGCCGAGCGCGGCCTGCTTTCTGGCGCGGCCCGGCGCAATCAGCTCATTCGCGCCGAAGCCGAACGACTGCGCCGCACGCCGCCCGCCGAGCCCGTGATCGTCGCGGGTGTCACGGGCTCAGTGCCCGCAACGGTCGCGCTCATCCGCGCCGTCGCGCAGTTGCCGGCGGGCGCGATCGTGATCCCTGGCCTCGACCGCACGCTCGATGAGACGAGTTGGCGGGCGCTCGACCATCATCCCGAGCATCCACAGCACGATCTCTACCGCCTGCTCGGCGCGTTGGAAGTTCCGCGCGAGGCGGTCCGCGAGGTCGCCGGCAAACCGGCGCCGGCGCGTGCCGCTGTCCGCACGGCCTTTCTCAGCGAGGTCATGCGCCCCGCGGGCGCGACCAAACTTTGGAAGGATTACGTCGCGCGCGCCGATCGGGCCGAGCTCAGCGCCGCCCTCGAGGGCATCAGCCGCATTGATGCACCGAACTCGGCCGATGAAGCTGAAGTCATCGCCCTCATGATGCGCGAAGCGCTCGAGACACCGGGTCGCACCGCCGCACTCGTCTCGCCGGATCGCCTGCTCGCGCGCCGCGTCGCGATCCGTCTCCAGAGCTGGGGCATCACGGTCGATGACTCGGCCGGTCGCCCGCTCGCGAAGACACCGCACGGCGCCTTCCTCGATCTCATTGCCCAGGCCGTTGCGACGCGCTTTGCGCCGGCGACCGTGATGGCTCTACTCAAGCATCCGCTGACACGGCTCGGGCTGCCCGTGCGCGACGTGCGCCGCGCCGCACGTTTCGTGGAGCTCGCGGCGTTGCGCACCATCTACTTCGGCGACGGGCTCGACGGCATCGAGGCGAGCCTCGAGCGCGCCGAGCGCGAGACGGGCGACGGTAGCCGGCGTGAGCGCGCCGTCCGCCGCCTCTGGGATGCGGACTGGGTTGCTGCGCGTGAGCTGCTGCAGCGCTTCAGGACGGCCATGACGCCGCTGATGACGCTCGCCGCGGAGAGCGCCGCACGAGAGCTCCACGTGCTCGCTGCAGCCCACCGCGCGACGGCCGATGCACTCGCCGCCCCCGGTGATGAAACATCTCCCTCGCGTCTCTGGCAGGACGAGGACGGCGAGGAAGCGGATCGCCTCCTTGCGGCACTCGACGATCAAAATCTCTGGGCGCCGAGCATCCCGCCTGCCGACTATGCCGAGTTCTATCGCGCACTCGCGGGCAATGTGACCGTGCGTCCGCGCGTCGCCGTGCCCCCGCGGCTGTCGATCTGGGGCCCTTACGAGGCGCGCCTGCAACAGCCCGATCTCGTCATTCTCGGCGCGCTCAACGAAGGCACGTGGCCGGCTGCGGCCGATCCTGGCGCCTGGCTCAATAGGCCCATGCGCGCAAGCCTCGGCCTGCCATCGCCGGAGGTTGCGATCGGGCGCGCGGCGCTCGACGTCACCGGCCTCATCGGCGCGCGCGAGGTCGTGCTCACGCGCGCCAATCGCGTGGACGGGGCGCCGACCGTCCCCTCACGCTGGCTCATGCGCATCGAGGCCCTGCTCGGCGGCATGGGCCTTGGCGACGTGCTGAAGTCCAAGCGGCCCTGGCTCGGCTGGGCGCGGGCGCGCGATGCCCGCATTGGCAAGGCCGAGCCGGTCCGGGCGCCCGAACCGCGCCCCGCACTCGCACTGCGGCCGCGCACGCTCAGTGCCTCAGCGATAGAGCTCTGGATCAAGAACCCATACGGCCTCTATGCCCGCCACATTCTGGCGCTCGAAGCCCTGAGCCCGCTCGGCGTCGCACCAGGCCCGCGCGAGAAGGGCATCATCATTCACGAGGCGCTTTCGCGCTTCACGAAGCGCTTCTCCGCGAAGCTGCCGGACGATATCAGCGGCGAGCTGATGCGCGACGCGGAAGCCGTGTTCAAAGAGTACGCCGCACATCCGCGCGTCGCGGCTTTCTGGCTGCCGCGCATCGCGCGCTTTGCCGAATGGTTCGCCGCGACGGAGCCTGCACGCCGCGATGGCGTCACGGGCATCGCAACGGAAGTTGCCGGCAGCCGCGTGCTCGAAGCACCGGGTGGGCCCTTCACGCTCACCGCGCGCGCCGACCGCATTGATCGCTCGTCCAGCGGTCTCATCATCACGGACTACAAGACCGGCACGCCGCCGAAGGACAAGGACGTCATCGACGGTACGGCGCCGCAGCTTCCTCTCGAAGCGGCCATCGCGCGCGCGAAAGGTTTCGCGGGCCTCGATACGGATACGATCCTCGCATTGCGCTACGTCCGCGCGACGGGCGGCACGCCCGCCGGCAAAGAGCAGACCGTCAAGAGCGACGACGTCCACGCACTCGCCGATTTCTGCATCGATCAGCTCGGCCAGCTCGTCCGCGCCTACGACAATCCGCAGCAGCCCTATAGAGCCGTACGCCGCGCGCGCTTCGACTACCGCTACGACGACTTCGCGCATCTCGCGCGCGTCGCAGAATGGAGCGGCGGCGACAATGGCGACGAAGGGGAGGCCGAGGAATGAGCCGCCCCGATCTCAAGTCGCTCCTCGCCGAGACCACGGCCGCGCAGAACCGCGCAGCCAATCCGAGAGCCTCGGCCTGGGTGAGCGCCAATGCCGGCACGGGCAAGACGCACGTGCTCACCTCGCGCGTGCTGCGCCTGCTGCTGGATGGCACGAAGCCTCAGCACATACTCTGCCTCACGTTCACGAAGGCTGCCGCGACGGAGATGTCGACGCGCGTCTTCAAGCGCCTCGCCGAATGGGCGAGCGCGCCCGACGAGAAGTTGCAGAGAGCGCTCGATGAGCTGCTCGGTCGACCGCCCAACGCCGACGAGATCGAGCAGGCGCGCCAGCTTTTCGCGCTGGCCATCGAAACGCCCGGCGGTCTCAAAGTGCAGACCATCCATGCCTTCTGCGAGCGATTGCTCCAGCGCTTTCCGCTCGAAGCGAGCGTGCCGCCGGGCTTCACGGTCCTCGATGACGCGCACGCGCGCACGCTCCTGCGCGAGGCGACCGACGCGACGCTCCGGAGAGCCTCGGAGGCGCGTGGCGATCGTCAGCTCAATGCCGCGCTGCAGACGATCGTGGCGCACGCTGCGGACGATCGCTTCAATCAGATGCTCGGCGCGATGATCGCCAAGCGCGAGTGGCTCGATGCCGCGCGGCCGGATCTGTCCTCGGGCGTTGCGTCGTTCGCGGATGCCGAAGCCCGCTATCGGAGCGTCCTCGGTATTCGCAAAGGCATTTCGCTCGAGGATGTGCTCGCCGCGATTGCAGCCCTCCTGCCGGATGACATTTGTAGTCGCACGATCACCGCGTTGAGCGGCGGCAGTGCCAATGACGTGAAGGCCGCCGACCGCCTCAAGGGTGCAGCCAATGGCACGGATGATGCCGCGGCCGCAGCAGCCCTCGGCGCGTTCTTCCTCACGAGCGAGGGTGAGCCGCGCAAGTCGCTCATGACCAAGAAGACGGCCGCGCAGCACCCCGATCTCGACGCTGCACTCATCAAGGCACAGAACCGCTTCATCGCACTCGACGAAGAACGCCGCGCACTGGAGACGCTCGACATCTCGCTCGCGCTTCTTCGTCTCGCCGATGACGTGCGCACGGGCTATGCCAGAGAGAAGGCCCGCCGCGCCGCGCTCGACTACGACGATCTCATCACGAAAGCCGCCGCCCTCCTGAGCGGCGACACCGGCGGCGTTCCGCAGTGGGTGCACTTCAAGCTCGATGGCGGCCTCAGCCACATTCTCGTCGACGAGGCGCAGGACACGAGCCCCATGCAGTGGCGCGTCGTTGCCGGTCTCGCCGCGGATTTCTTCAGCGATTCCGCCGGCCACGGCGATGGCGTGCGCACGGTCTTCGCCGTCGGCGACGAGAAGCAATCGATCTACGGCTTCCAGGGCGCGGCACCGCACATGCTGGCCGAGGTCGGCAAGCGCTTTGCCGAGGACGCGCGCGCGGTCGAACATCCCTGGCACAATGTGCCGCTCACACTTTCCTTCCGCTCGGCGCCGCCCGTGCTCGCCGCCGTGGATGCCGTCTTCGCCGATCCCGCGCACACCCCGGGCCTCACTTTCTCGGGCGACGCGATACGCCATCAGCCGCACCGCGAAGGCCACGCCGGCCTCGTCGAGATCTGGGAGCCGGAAGCGCCGACCGAGGCCGTCGATACAGACGCCTTTATGCCGCTCGATGAGCGCCCGGCCGCCTCGCCGGCGACGCGTCTCGCAGGACGCATCGCCGATCAGATCAGGCATTGGCTCGATACGGGCGAGCGCCTCGAGAGCCAGGATCGGCCGATCGAAGCGGGCGACATCCTCATTCTCGTGCGCCGTCGCGGGCTCCTCGCACCGGCGTTGATCGCGGCACTCAAGCAGCGCGGCATTCCGGTCTCGGGCGCCGACCGCATGGCGCTGGAGCAGCAGATTGCCATCCAGGATCTCATGGCCGTCGCCGCCGTGATCCTACTACCCGAGGACGATCTGGCGCTCGCGTCCGTACTGAAGAGCCCCCTGATCGGTCTCGGCGATGACGATCTCTTGCGCTTTGCCCCCCAGCGCAAAGGCTCGCTCTGGAGTGCGCTGCTCGCGGCAGCGAGTGCGGGCGACGCGCGCCTCGCGGCAGCCGCCGAGATCATCAAGCAGTGGCGGCGCAGCGCCGACTTCCGCCCGCCCTTCGAGTTCTACGCCGAGCTGCTCGATGGCAGCGAAGGGGGACGCGCCAAGCTGATCGCGCGCCTCGGCCCTGAAGCCGCCGATGCGATCGACGAGTTCATGAACCTCGCGCTGCGTTATGACGAGGCCGAACCGCCGTCCCTTCAGGGCTTTCTCGATCTGCTCGGGCAAAGCCGGCGCGAGATCAAGCGCGACCTGGAGCATGGCGGCAATCAGGTGCGCGTCATGACCGTGCATGGCGCCAAGGGGCTCGAGGCACCGGTCGTGTTCCTGCCGGACACGTGCAGCACGGACACGGGCGCGGCTCGCGGCGGCATTGTCGAGCTCACGGATGCCATCAGCCGCGCAGGCGGCGCCAAGCCGGTCGTGTGGCCGGCCACAAAAGGATCCTTGCGCGTTGCCGCTATTGCGGACGCACGAAACCAGGCCAAGTCGGCGGACGCCGAGGAGCGCAACCGCCTGCTCTATGTCGCGCTGACGCGCGCGCGCGATCGCCTCTATGTCTGCGGCTACGACGGCAAGAAGGCGAGGCCCGCGGACTGCTGGTACGAGCTCACCCGTGCCGGCCTCGCAGATCGCCTCGTCGAGTTGCGCGACGAAGAAGGGCGCACGATCTTGCGCATTGCCGCGCCACAGCAGGTGCCACCCACGGCCCGCAAGAGCGAGCCGGGCCTCGATGCAGCCCCCAAGCCGCTCCCTGATTGGGCGCGTCGCCGGGCACCGCGCGAGCCGGCACTTGCGATCCCCATTGCACCGTCACGGCTCGCACCGCTCGACATCGACACAGACGGCGAGCCCGTCGAGCCGCCGGCCGCGCCGGCAACTCGCTCCGCACGCTCCGCCGGGTCCGGTGCCATTGGTGGCGAGAACCGCTTCCTGCGCGGCACGCTCACGCACGCACTCCTGCAGTATCTGCCGACCTGCCCGGCGCACGGCTGGTCGCGCGCCGCGCAATCCTTCCTGGAAATCCGGGGCCACGCACTTCCCGCACGCGTACGCGCGAGCATCATCAAGGAGACGCTTGCCGTTCTGCAGGCGCCGAATTTTGCCGCCGTGTTCGGCCCGCGCTCGCGCGCCGAGGTCGCCATCGTCGCCGAGATCCCGCCGCCGGACGGTGCCGGCACGCCGCTTCGCATTGCCGGCCAGATCGATCGTCTCGTCGAGACGGACGGCGAGATCCTCATCGTGGACTACAAGACTAATCGGCCGCCTCCGCGAGATCTCGGCGAGGTGCCGCCTGCCTACATTCATCAGCTCGCTGCCTATCGCATGGCTGTCCAGCGCATCTTCGGCGCCGCAAAAATCCGCGCTGCTCTCCTATGGACAGACGGGCCGCAACTGATGGAGATTTCGGAGGGCATTCTTGAACGGGCACAAAGCGGCCTCTTCACGCCGAATTGAGGCCAACTTGACGCAGGACGATGCGATGCCTACCTAACGGCCAACGCGGCGATTCCGCCGCATCCCTCCCGTGCAGGCCTGCACGCGCTCATCCCTGAGGAGATCGCTGAAATGACTGCGTTCGTTACCGACGCAAACTTTGAAGACGAGGTCATCAAGTCAGCCGAGCCGGTCGTCGTCGATTTCTTCGCTGAGTGGTGCGGCCCGTGCAAGGCGATGGCGCCGGCACTCGATCAGGTTGCGCAGGAAATGGCGGGTGAAGGGGAAGTGGGGGAGGGGGGTGTCGACCGCAACCCCCCGATCACCCCCCGCCACCGCACCCCGGCGCCGCCCGCCCCGCTCGCGTTCTAGGGCGGCCAGGGGGCGGCCCCGCG